>VSSQ01000017.1_pt1 | contig 333317 bp, 335 predicted proteins | sample 4763081 | NCBI WGS metagenome assembly VSSQ01 (sample SAMN12137344, study PRJNA551015) | bioreactor metagenome | isolation source: SDC9 anaerobic chlorinated ethene degrading culture | place: USA: Knoxville, Tennesee | collected 2015-01-01 | reverse complement strand
TCTTCTTCTGATGGAACAAAATTAGCGGCAGCGGTATATGATGGTTATATTTACACCTCCACCGATTCTGGAGCTACTTGGACAGAACGAACAAGTGCTGGTTCAAGAAGTTGGGTTTCCATCACCTCTTCTGCTGATGGAACAAAATTAGTGGCAGTAGTAGAGGGTGGCTACATCTACACCTCCACCGACTCTGGATTAAATTGGGCACGGCAAGAAAGTGCTGGTTCAAGAAGTTGGACTTCCATCACCTCATCCTTTGACGGCACGAAATTGGCTGCAGTTTTAGATGGTGGTTACATCTACACCTCCAGCGATTCTGGGGCTACCTGGACAGAACAAACAAGTGCTGGACAAAGATGGTGGTCTTCCATCACTTCTTCTGCTGACGGAACAAAACTTGCGGCAGTGGAACAAGGTGGTTACATCTATATCTACGGTCCTCTTCCTTTACCAACAGTTGTTTCTAACCCTCCATCTATAACAAGTAGCACTTCTTTAGTGTTTAGTGGTTATGTAAACCTTCCTCATCACACAAGAGGTGTAGAATACTGTACTACAGGAGCATCTAATACACCTTGTGATTTTAATAGTCCGGAAGAAATAGAAGTAATAGGAGAATATTCACAAGGAGTCTTTAGTTTTACGGCTGATAATTTAGAACCTAATACTTTCTTACACTACAGAGTTTACGCAGAAAATCAAACAGGGAGAACGTATTCTGGAATTAAGACTATTTTCTTTGCTTATAGGGAGGGATGGACAGTACAAGTAGATCTTGATAAAAAAAATTGGACAGCAGTTACTATTTCACCTGACGGAACAAAACTTGCGGCAGCGGAAGATGGTGGTTACATCTACACCTCCAGCGATTCTGGGGCTACTTGGACAGAACGAACAGGTTCTGGTTTAGGATATTGGAAATCCATCACCTCTTCTAACAATGGAAATACATTGGCAGCGATTTCTGGCAACGGTATATATATCTCTTCTGATTTTGGTGAAACATGGACATACACAGGTTCTGGAGGAGGAAGTCAGCTGAAAGACATAACTTCCTCTGCTGATGGAAAATATTTAGCGGTAGTAGAGGCTAATAGTAATTATCCTGATGGCTACATCTACACCTCTTCTGATTCTGGTCAAACTTGGACAAAAAGAACAAGTGCTGGACAAAAAAATTGGAGCTCCATCACCTCTTCCGCTGATGGTAGAAAACTTGTGGCAGTTGTTAATTCCTTTAGTAGTAATGGATTCATCTCCACTTCTGAAGATTTTGGGGTTACTTGGACAGAACGAACAGGAACGGGATCAAAACAATGGTATTCTGTTGCCTCGTCTGAAAATGGGGAGAATATAATTGCGGGAGCTGTTGGAAATAATTATATATATACTTCTTCCGATTCTGGAGTAACTTGGATAGCAGCAACTTCTTCTAGGGCAACAGGCTGGGAATCTGTCGCTTCTTCTGCTGACGGGACTAAACTTATGGCAGCGTCGTCACTCGATGATTTCATTTACACCTCAGAAAATGGTGGTGAAACTTGGACAGAACAAACTGGAGCTGGAGAAAGATATTGGTCTTCCATTGCTTCCTCAGCTGATGGACAAAAATTAATAGCGGGATCAGCAATTGGGTATATTTATACTTATGGAGCAATTTCAGCTCCAGTTATAATTTCTAATCCAATAGCGATAACAGGCGGAACATCTGTAAGTTTTTCTTCCTTTATAAACACAGAACACACAAGAAGAGGAGTAGAATACTGTACTACAGGAGTATCTTCTAATGTGTGTGACTTTAATAATGCCGAAAGAATAGAAGAAGAAGGTTCTTATAGTTTAGGAGATTTTTCTGCAGAAGTTACAAATTTAAAACCCAACTCTTTCTTGCATTATAGATATTATGCTGAGAATGATTTAGGTAGAACCTATTCTGAAACATATACTACAATTTTTACATATCAACCCTGGGTAGAACGAAGTGAAGCTGGAGGAAGATGGTGGGATCAGATTGTTTCTTCTTCAGATGGGGTAAAATTAGTTGCAATAGCAGGTTACGACGGAGTTTTTGTTTCTAATAATTCTGGCTCGACTTGGGCACATAAAAATATAGATAATTTAAATTATGTTCAATCCATCACCTCATCGGCTGACGGAACAAAGTTGGCAGCAGCAGTACTTGGTGATTACATCTACACCTCCAGCGATTCCGGAGAAACTTGGAGGGTGGCCACTTCTTCTGGACAAAGAGATTGGTCCTTCATCACCTCATCGGCTGACGGAACCAAGTTGGCGGCAGCACTATATTATGGTCACATCTATACCTCCACTGATTCTGGATTAACTTGGACAGAACGAACAAGTGCTGATTCAAGAAGTTGGGTTTCCATCACCTCTTCTGCTGATGGAACAAAACTTGCGGCAGCGGCGGATAGGGATTATATCTACACCTCAGAAGACGGTGGTGAGACTTGGACAGCAGCGACTTCTTCTGGACAAAGAGATTGGGTAGCGATCATTTCCTCAGATAATGGAACAAAACTCGCTGCAATTGTAGACGGAAGTTACATTTACACCTCCTCCGACTCTGGAGCAACTTGGATAGAACGAGAAAATGCTGGAGAAAGAAATTGGACTTCTATCGCTTCTTCCGCTGACGGAAGCAAACTTGCAGCAACAGCAAGAAATACTCCAGGATCTGGTTCTGGTGACTATATCTATACCTCCAACGATTATGGAGCAACTTGGATAAGACAGGATTCGGCTGGACAAAGATGGTGGGTATCCATCACTTCTTCCGCTGATGGAAGTAATCTTGCGGCAGTTGTTAATTACAATATAGAAGGAGTAGAACCAACAAATAATTTTATTTATACATATCATAACGCTCTTCCGCAAGCCAAAAATGTATCTGCTGTAGTAGTAAGATAGAATATAGAAACAAAATAAAAACGACTCAAGAGGGTCGTTTTTATTTTGTTTAGAGATTATTTTTTCTTAGCAACTTTTTTTGCTAGAGCTTTTTTTTACCAACTAAATTTATCACCCGTAAATTCTTCTAGAATTTTATATTTTTATAAACGACACTTATCCACACCTTGTCCTTTACAAAATATTGTCTTTTATAAAATGTCGTTTATAATATAAGTATATAAGTAAAGGGTCGCTAAAGGACATTTATGTTCTTGGTGGCTTTTTATTTCAAAAAATATGGCTTATAAAAAGCAAAAAAGAAAAAAAACTTTATATAAACTTTTAAAATTAGGATTTTTATCTGTCATACTTTTGACTGTAACAGGAATTGTTGTTTATAGTATTGTTTTTGGAATTAAAACTAACGCAGAATCTATAACTCAAAACACTGTGCTTTTACAACTGGAAGAACATTTGGTTTTGCCAGAAAATGAACCTGTTAGCTTAAGGCGTGTCTCTAACGCAAAAGAGCTAGCAATTCAAGACTCTTTTTACAAAGATATTAAAAATGGAGATTATATTATTGTCTTTGAAAACCTTAGTTTGATTTATGATTTTGATAAAGGTTTGATAAAAAATATTAAGACCAAATAAAATCGTTATAATTTAGCAAAAAACTCTATTTTTGTTTGCATGTTTTTGAAAATTGTGATAATATTTCAAGTATTCACTTGACTAGTTTTTTGGTTATGCAAGTGGCTATATTATTAGTTTTTAGAAAAGTCCAATATTATTTCGCGAATAGATGTAGAAATAACAAAGACTTATTAATTAATTAAAATAAAATTATTATGGCAGATTTTAACAGAACAAAACCTCACGTAAATGTGGGAACAATTGGTCACGTAGACCATGGAAAAACAACTTTAACAGCAGGTATTCTTAATGTTCTTCATCTTCAAAATCCAAACGTGAAGATTAAGGATGTTAATGAGATCGATAAAGCTCCTGAAGAAAAAGCTCGTGGGATCACAATTTCTCTTTCTCACTCAGAATATGAGACCGAGAAAAGACACTATGCTCACATCGACGCTCCAGGACACGCGGACTATATTAAGAACATGATTACTGGTGCGGCTCAAATGGACGGCGCTATTCTTGTAGTAGCAGCTACAGATGGACCTATGCCACAAACAAGAGAGCATGTGCTTCTTGCTAAGCAAGTAGGTGTGCCTCAATTCGTGGTTTTCTTAAATAAATGCGACATGGTTGAAGATAAGGACATGCTTGATTTGGTAGAAGAAGAAGTAAGAGAACTCTTAACCAAAAATGGATATGATGGAGCAAACACTCCAATCATTCGAGGTTCAGGTCTTAAGGCTTCAGAAGCTAAAGATTTAAATGATCCTTGGGCAGCAAAAATTATTGAGCTTATGGACGCTCTTGACTCATGGATTCCAGAGCCTGTTCGTGAACTTGATAAACCTTTCTTAATGCCTATTGAAGACATCTTCACAATTGAAGGTCGTGGAACAGTGGTAACAGGAAGAATTGAAAGAGGGATGATTAAATTAAACGAAGAAATTGAAATTGTTGGACTTACTCCAACTCAAAAAACAACTGTTACAGGTATTGAAATGTTTAATAAATCTTTAGGAGAAGGACAAGCTGGGGACAACGCAGGACTTCTTTTAAGAGGTGTTAAAAAAGAAGATTTACAAAGAGGACAAGTTCTTGCTAAACCAGGATCTATTACCCCTCATACAGAATTTGAATGTGAAGTTTACGTTCTTAAAAAAGAAGAAGGAGGAAGACATACTCCATTCTTGAATGGTTACAAACCTCAATTCTATATTCGTACTACAGACGTTACTGGAGAATGTACACTTCCTGCAGGATCAGAAATGGTTATGCCTGGAGACACAATCAAAGGTATGCATGTAAAACTTATTGCGCCAGTAGCTCTTGAAGAGCAAGGAAGATTTGCTATCCGTGAAGGAGGTAAAACTGTAGGTGCTGGAGTTGTTACAAAAATTATCGCTTAAGAATTAAAAACTAATCGCTCTTTATAAAAAATTATTTGTAAATAAAATTATGGCAGAAGATAAAAAAACAGTAACTAAAAAAGCACCAGCAAAAAAAGCTGTAGCTAAAAAGACTGTTGCTAAAAAAGCAGTCAAAAAAATTGAAGTTGAGGTAGCAAAACCTAAATCAACAAAAAAAGGTAACGAAGAAAATAAACTTCGTATCATGGTTAAGGCTTATGAGCCTAAAGTGCTTGATATTTCTGTCAAACAAATAATTGATACAGCGAAAAGATTTGATGCAGAAATTTGTGGACCAATTCCTCTTCCAATTGAAATCTCTAAATATACAGTAAATAGATCTACATTTATTTACAAAGATGCTAGAGAACAATTTGAGATTAGAGTACACAAAAGACTCATAGATATTCTTAATCCAAATCCAAAACTAATCGAAGCTTTAACAAGTTTATCTCTTCCTTCTGGAGTAGATATCAACGTTAAAATGGGTTAGTTCGAACGAATTCTTGAAATTCTTGAAACTTATTAATTAAATAAATCGACCAATGACTAGACTCTATAAAAGACGTCTGGTTATGTCGTACATGAATATATGAAATTTACAATTGCTGTTAAGCAGAACATGACTCAGTTTTTTGACGAAGAAGGTGTGGTACATCCAGCAACCGTTTTGTCAGCGAGTCCTCTTACTGTTACTCAGATAAAAACAAAAGAAAAAGATGGTTACAATGCTGTGCAAGTAGCTTCTATTCCTCAAAAGAAAGAAAGAGTTTCTAAGTCTGTTTTAGGACACACAAATGAAGCTTTTAAAGTTCTTAAAGAATTTAGAGGAGAAGTAGGAGATTTACAAAAAGGAGCAAATATCAATATTGATATTTTCCAAGCAGGAGATATTGTTACTATTTCAGGAACCTCTAAAGGAAAAGGGTTCCAAGGTGTGGTTAAAAGACACGGCTTTAAAGGAGGTTGGAATCAACACGGACAAAAACACTCCATGAGAGAGCCAGGATCTATCGGTGGTGGAGGTCGTGCCGGAGGTAAGGTCATTAAAGGTATGCGTATGGCGGGAAGAATGGGTTCCGATCGCATCACACAAAAGAATGTAAAAGTTCTTGATGTGGATGTTGAAAATGGAATTATTCTTGTCAAAGGTGCGGTACCTGGAAAAAGAGGAACTGTTATTGAAATAACTCAAAAATAATTATCCTAAAATAAATATATGAAAACAAAAGTATATAATCAATCAGGAAAAGAAGTGAAAGAAATTGATCTTCCAGAAAATATTTTTGGATTAGAGTTCAATGGCGATTTAGTTTCTCAAGTACTCTATATTCAAAGATCAAATAGACGCGCTGGTACAGCTCACGCAAAAGATAGAAGTGAAGTAGCGGGCGCAAATCAAAAACCATGGCAACAAAAAGGAACAGGTCGTTCAAGACACGGTTCAAAAAGATCTCCAATTTGGGTTGGAGGAGGTGTGACCCATGGTCCAAGTAAAGAAAAGAACTATAAAAAAGATCTTCCAAAAGGAATGAAGAATCAAGCGCTCTTTAATTTGCTTTCTGCAAAATTAAAAGATGGAAAGATTTTGTTTGTAGATGAAATCAAATCTACTAGCGCGAAGACTAAAGACGCTGTAGAAATTATGAAAAATATTTCTACTGTAAAAGATTTTGAAAATCTTTCTTTCAAGAAAAAAGGAAATGTTTATATGACTTTCCCTAAACTTGATTTAAATGAAAAAAGATCATTCCGAAATCTTCCTTATGTTGTGGCACACAATATGGAAGATTTAAATCCAGTTGATATCGCAAATGCAAGATATCTTGTTATTACTAATCCAGAAGCTACTGTCGAATATCTTCAAACTAAATTAAAATAAAAACTATGGCCAAAAAAGAAACCAAAAAAACCGAAGATAAAGCAGAAAAGAAAGAAGAAATAAAAGATGTGAAAAGCTCTTTAATCCTTTCTCCTAGACTTACTGAAAAAGCCTCTAATCTTTCTTCAGGAAATATTTACACCTTTAATGTAAAAGATTCTGCGACAAAAATTACTTTAGCTAAAGAGATAGAAAAAGCTTATAAAGTTAAACCTTTGAAGATAACAATTATCAATCATCCAAGAGAAGCAACTTTCACAAGAAATAAACTTGGATATAAATCTGGATTTAAAAAAGCTTTAGTCACTCTTAAAAAAGGAGACAAAATTGATTTAGCTTAAAATTATTAAATAATGGTTAATTAAGCCGATAAATTAATTATAAAATTTCGAGAGAAATTTTTAGAAAAAGATATGAAAAAATATAAACCAACAACACCGTCACGCAGAACCATGACTGGTATTGAATACAGAAAAATTCTGACAGAGAAAAAACCTCTTAAATCTTTAACTAAAGGATTTAGTAGAGGAGTTGGAAGAAATTCTCACGGAAGAATTACTTCACCTTATAAAGGGTCAGGACACAAAAGAAGTTTTAGAGATGTTGATTTTAAATATAATAAAATTGATATTCCTGCTAAAGTCGCTTCTGTTGAATACGATCCAAATAGATCTGGCTTCATCGGTTTAGCAGTTTATGCTGACGGAGAAAAAAGATATGTTCTTCTTCCAAAAGAAATTAAAGCCGGAGACAATTTTATTGTTTCTGAAAAAGTAGACTTGGTTCCTGGTAACAGATGTATTCTTAGAAATATCCCTGTAGGAACAAATGTTTACAATATTGAAATCAAAAGAGGCGCTGGAGCTAAAATGGTTCGTAGTGCTGGAAGTTTTGCCCAAGTAGTTGCTCATGACAATGGCTTCACTTCCATTAAACTTCCTTCTACCGAAGTTCGTAAAATTCCAGATACTTGTTTTGCATCTATCGGATCAGTTTCAAATGATGAATGGAGATTACGTGTCATTGGTAAAGCTGGAAGAAGTAGATGGCTTGGTGTTCGTCCAAAAACTAGAGCTAAATCTAAGAACCCAGTCGATCACCCATACGGAGGAGGTGAAGGATCTCAACCAAGAGGTACCAAGAGACCAAAGACTGCAACTGGTAAAATTACAGGAGGTCGAAAAACTAGAAGAAGCAAGAAATATTCAAACCCACATATTGTTTCTAGAAGGGTTAAGAATAGGAGAAAGTAATTTTTGCAAAAACTAGCAAAATATATTATATTTTTAAAGATATATGCCAACAATTAATCAATTAGTTAAAAATAAAAGAAAAAGAGTGGTAAAAAAGTCCAGATCTTTAACCTTGTCTCAAGGTTGGAATTCTGTTCAAAATAAAGCAAACTATTACAATTCTCCATTTAAAAGAGGTGTTTGTACTAAAGTTACAACCACCACTCCAAAGAAACCGAACTCAGCTCTTCGTAAAATTGCCAGAGTCAGATTAACTAATCAACAAGAAGTCACAGCTTATATTCCAGGAATGAAACATAAACTTCAAGAACACTCAGTAGTTATGATTCGTGGAGGAAGAGTAAAAGACCTTGCTGGAGTTAGATATCATATTGTGAGAGGAAGACTAGATTCAACAGGTGTAGAAAACAGAAAACAAGGCCGCTCAAAATATGGTGCTAAAAGACCAAAAGATGGAGCTAAAAAGTAAAATTTAACAGCTAAAATCTTTATAAAAACACTCTTATTATTTAAGAGTGTTTTTATTTTACAACTAAAATAGTTTAGAATTATGTTTATTTTTTTATTTGCTACACACTCTCAAATATGTTAATATACTTTCGCTAGGGGTAATCAATATTTTGAATATAGTTTTCTATATTTTTATAAAAAATTATATTTATTTTGTTTGATATTCTTCTGGCACAAATATTATTAAAAATATTTCTAATTAAATATGGCAAAAACATCAGTTAAAGCAAGAGCAAAAAAGACTCCAAAGTTTTCTACTCGTATAGTTAGAAGATGTTTTAAATGTGGTCGAAGACACGGATATATGCGCGATTTTGATTTATGCAGAATCTGTTTTCGTGAATTAGCAAATGAAGGAATGATTCCTGGAGTAAAGAAATCATCCTGGTAATTTAAAGAAAAACAAAATATATGGATCAGATTGCAAACATGCTAGTTAGCATCAAAAATGCCGGTCTTATAAAAAAAGATCACATAATAATTCCTCACTCAAAAATCAAAGTTTCTATTTTAGAAGTTTTGAAAAGAGAAGGATTTATTAAAACCTTTGAAGTGCTTGATGCAGGCAAAAACAAAAAACAAATTAAAATTGTTATTGAGTATACTGGAAAACATCCAAGGATCTTTCCAAAAATTAATAACATAGAAAGAGTTTCAAAATTATCAAAAAGAGTTTATTTAGGTTACCGTGATATTCACAAATATAAATACGGTAAAGGTCTCGTAATAATCTCTACTCCAAAAGGTATTCTCACAGACAAAGAAGCTCGTAAAGAACTTTGTGGCGGAGAAGTCTTATTTAATATTTGGTAAATAAATATATGTCAAGAATAGGAAAACAAAATCTAAATATTCCAAGTGGTACAACCGTATCATTTGAAAAAGGCGTCTTCTCAGTGAAAGGACCAAAAGGAGAATTGAAAAAAGATTTTAAAGAAGATTTAGTTAAAATCAATATTTCTGAAGAAGGTATCACTAGTGAACCTTTAAGAAATGACAAGTTTTCAAAATCTCTTTGGGGAACCTATATGTCTCATATTGAAAATATGATAAAAGGCGTCAACGAAGGTTTCGAGAAAAAATTAATTATCGACGGGGTTGGATTTAAGTGGGAAGTTAAAGGAGATAAGCTCCAATTAAATATCGGATATTCCCATCCAATCTTTGTAGATATTCCAAAGACTATCAGTGTGGTAGCTGAAAAAGCAAACCTTACAGTTTCTGGAATTAATCTAGAAGACGTTTCTTTATTTGCTATGCAAGTAAGAAAAGTTAAACCTGTCGAACCGTACAACGGAAAAGGTATTAAATATGCCGACGAGGTCGTTATTAGAAAGCAAGGCAAGAAGGCTGCCTAGTAAATTATTTCCTTCAATATAAAAAATTATGAAAAAAATAATTGCAAACAGTAAAGCTGATAAAAGAAAAAAATTGCATAAAAAAATTCGTGCAAAGATTTCTGGAACAGGAGAAGTGCCACGCCTTGCAGTATTTAAATCTAATAGATTTATCTATGCTCAAATCATCAACGATGATTCAGGAAAAGTATTAGCAAGTGCTAGCGATTTAAAGACTTATTTAGATGCAAAAATCAATAAAGTCGAATCAGCAAAAAAAGTTGGGCTTGAATTAGCAGAAAGTGCTAAAAAAGCAAATATTAAAAAAGTTGTCTTTGATAGAGGAGGATTTCCTTTTAAAGGTCGTGTCAAAGCTTTAGCCGAAGGCGCAAGAGAAGGTGGTCTAGAGTTTTAATTTAAAATCTTGTATATTAAATATATGTCAGAAATAAAAAAAGAAAACGTAGAAGAAATTGAAGAAGCTTTAAATGAAGAAGTGACTGAAGAAGAAGTAGAAACAGTTTCTGAAGAAAAATCTTTTCCAAAAAGAAGAGGTGTGGGTGGAAGAAAACCTTTTTCAAAATCTGGAGGAAATAGAGGTAGAGTTCCAAAAGAAAAACCAGAATTTGATTCAAAAACAATAGATATTAGAAGAGTGACTCGTGTGGTTTCTGGAGGTAGAAGATTTTCCCTTTCAGTAGCACTTGTTGCTGGAGATAGAAATGGAAGAATTGGTTTTGGAACAGGAAAGGCTTTGGACACTCAAGCTGCTATTGAGAAAGCTTTTAAGGCTGCTAGAAAAAATATGATGACTTTAAAACTTGATAAAGATAATAAACTTCCTCATGATGTTAAAGTTAAATATAAATCTGCAACTCTTTGGCTTACCCCAAATAAAGGAAAAGGAATTATTGCTGGATCTTCTGCAAGAACAATTTTAGCTCTTGCTGGAGTAAATGACGTTACAGCTAAATTCCATTCTGGAACTAAAAACAAAATGAATAATGCTAGAGCGACAATGAAAGCTCTTTCAGTTTTCACTAGATAATTATTAACTTAAAAATTTTTGGAATTATTTTAAAATTAAAATAATCTCCTCAAGATTTTAAAACTATGCAAACACATCAAATAAAAAGAAATAATCCTCTCAAAAAATCTAGACAAATTGCTCGTGGAGGTAGACGTGGAAAGCAAGCTGGTCGCGGAGGAAAAGGTCAAACAGCTAGAGCTGGAGCAAAGCTTCGTCCAGCAATGCGCGACACCATCAAAAAGCTTCCAAAGCTTCGCGGACACGGTATAAATAGATCTCACACTGTAGTTCATAGAGATCCTAAAAGATTTGCTTCTGTAAATCTTGGTCAATTAAATGTTTTTGAAAATGGAGAAGTTGTTAACCCGACATCTTTACTTGCAAAAGGATTGGTTGAACTAAGACATGGTCACTTACCTAAAGTGAAGATATTAGCAAAAGGGGAAATTACTAAAAAAATTAAAGTTGAAAACTGTACTCTTTCCAAGACTGCAGAAGAAAAAATTAAAGCTTTATAAAATTATTAAAATATGAAAACTCTAAAAAGAATTTGGCAAGATAAGGTTTTGAGAAACAGGATTTTGTTTGTAGTTTTGATACTTGCTATAGTCAGATTTCTTTCTTCTATTCCAATTCCTGGAGTAGATAGAGAAGCTTTGTCTGTAGCTCTGTCAAATAACAATTTTCTAGGTTTTCTTAATATCTTTTCTGGAGGAGGACTTTCCTCTTTCTCAATAATCATGCTCGGTGTTAGTCCATACATCACCGCGTCGATTATTATGCAGTTGTTAACTGTGCTTGTTCCGAAGTTCAAAGAGCTTTATCATGAAGAAGGTGAGGCTGGTAGAAGAAAATTCACACAGTATTCCAGATTACTAACAGTACCTTTGGCTGTTATTCAAGGTTATGCTCTTTTAGCACTTTTAACTGCTCAAAATATTATCCCGAAACTTTCTACGCCTGATATGATTTTGAATATCATAATCATCACAGCTGGAGCAGTTCTTATTATGTGGCTCGGAGAACAGATTACAGATTATGGAATTGGTAACGGAGCATCTATGATTATCTTCGCAGGTATCGTAGCGAGTCTTCCTACAAGTGTCATTCAAGTTATGCAAACTTTCGACTCTTCTATGATTCCAATGATTATTGCTGTAATATTGTTAGTGATTCTAACTATTGCTGGTATTGTCTTTGTGACTGAAGCGGAAAGACAAATTACTATTACTTACTCTAAACAAGCAAGCAATTTCTATGGTTCAACAGGTATTACAAGTACATATCTTCCAATACGTTTGAATCAAGCAGGAGTGATTCCAATTATCTTTGCGGTATCTCTTCTTCTCTTTCCTCAAATGATCGCACAATTTTTTGGAAATTCTGCTAATGCGTCCCTTCAATCAATTGCTCAATTTTTCACAAACTTCCTATCAAATACTTTTGCTTATGGTGTAGTATATTTCTTGTTAGTCGTACTCTTTACTTACTTCTATACAGCAGTAACTTTCGACACAACAAAAACCTCAGAAAATCTACAAAAGTCAGGAGCATTTATTCCAGGATTTCGTCCAGGCGTAGCGACTACAGATTATATTGGTGGAGTACTTTCAAAAATTACTTTTTTTGGAGCTATATTCCTTGGAATAATAGCAATACTTCCAATTATCCTTCAAGCTGTCACTGGAGTTCAAGCTTTTGCTATCGGAGGTACATCTCTCTTGATTGCTGTATCGGTAGTTATAGATTTTGTAAAGAAAGTCGATGCTCAACTTACAATGAGAGAGTATTAAAATACAAAATTTTAAAGTATTTTTATAAAAAACACCCGAAATTTTGGGTGTTTTTTGTTGTGGTATAATTTAAATATATTAAAAGGTTAATTAAAAAACATTATGGTATCTTTGGAACAACTTAAAAAGGAGTCTGCTGAAAAACAACAAAAAAAACAAGAAGAAGAAAAAAAACTAAGTAAAGAAAAATCAGAAAAGAAAGCTTTAGAATATCAGGATCAAGTAGAAACTGTAGAGAGACTTGGTAAAAGAAAAGAAAAGGTAGAAAAATCCCTAAAGGAGTCAGAAAAGAAAAAAATAGAATCTAAATCTGCGTTTAAGTGGGCTTTAGAGGAATTGAAATCACAATATGAGGATGTTAAAAATAATCCAGACAGTATTTTTGCTCATTTTTTTAAAAAAGATGAATCTGGACAAGTTTTAGAAAAAGTAGATTTTAAAAAAGTTAGAGATGAAAAAGACGGAATAGATGAAATTAAAGACTCTTTGATAGACCTTAAAAAATCAGCTAAAAAAACAGTGAAAGCAAAAAGGATATTAAAGAATATAGAAAATACAGAGAAAGTAGCTAAAGATAAAAAAGAAGAACTTTTTAAAAACACAGATGAATATTTAGCTACAGAACATCTTCGTGAAGGAGATCGGTATTTCAATATAGATAATTTGAAAAAATATTCATATTTAGATTTTCCTTTTAAGAAGGCAGAAGAATTAATAAAGAAAGAGTCTGAGGAAAATATTGAAAGATTGAGAGACATTTATAAAGACAAAGTCTTAAAAAGATTTGAAGAAAATAAGGAATATAAAGAATTAGGAGTAGAAAGCGCAGAGTATAAAAAAATTGAAGATGTTGTAAAAAGTTATGCTGAAAACTCTTTCAATGAAAGAATTGAACTCTATAAACTAAGAAGAGAAAAAGGAGATGACCGGTTTGATGAAACAAGTGGAAAATATGAATTAGATAATTTTCAGAAAGAGATGTATGAAATTGGTGATCAAGTTTATTATTTAGGGAATATTCAAAAAAGAATGAATTCCGGCCCCCTAAAAGAAGACCAAAAAATTAGTTTTGAAAAATCTAATTATGAGTTACCTCTTCTTCAAAAAGACATTGGAGAAATAGAAGAATTTGAAGAACAAAAAACAAAACTAAAACTCAAATTAAAAGCAGAAGAAGAGCTTTTGAAAGAATTAGAGAAGAAAAATCCTTTGTTCGGCAAATCTGCCCATAAGGAAAAATTAGATAATCTAAAGAGGGCAATTAATACTCTCAAACTAAATTTTAAGGATATGGAGACATCTTTAAAAGACAAAAAGAATAATCCTTTAGGCAAAGATAATGATAAACATGTTTTTGAGACTATAGATAAAATAGTTTATAGTGACTTACATAAAATATTTGAAAATGAAGAAAGACGAAATAGAAAAACTTTAGCAGAGGTTTTGCGAAATGATTTCTTAAAAAGAGAACAAAATAAAGAAAATATTACTCTAGGAGAATATATTGAAGCTATTGCTAAAATTGTAAAAGAAAAGGAAAGTTTTTATAAATGGAAGGAAAAAGAAATTATAGAACCTCTAAAAAAATCTCTAAAAAAATATTTAGATTTAAAAGAAAAAACTGAAGAGTCTAGAAAAGAGTTTTTAAAGCTTACCAAAAACTAATTTATATTTTGGTATATTCTGTGTTATAGTTTTATTTATAATTTATGTCTAATATAAAATTAAAGACAGATTTAACTACAATAAAAAATCTAAGAGAGTCTGGAAAAAGACTCGCTTTTGTCATTAAAAAAGTTGGTGAAGCCGTAAAGCCAGGAATAACTTTAAAAGAGTTAGATGATTTAGCTTTTAAGTTAATCACTGAATCTGAAAAAGGAAAAAGAGATAACGATAAACCGGCGCTATTAAATTTTCAGCCAGCTGGAGCTGATTATCCATACCCGGCTACACTTTGTGTCTCGGTAAACGATGAGGTTGCTCATGGTATGCCTGGGGATTATAAACTAAAAGAAGGGGACGTAATAGGAGTTGACACTTCTTTGAATCATAAAGGGATGATTACCGATCACGCTATAACTTTTCCAGTTGGAAAAATTTCTAAAAATGATGAAGAGCTTTTAAAAATTACAAAAGATGCTTTAATGGTCGGAATAAAAGCTGCTGTCGCTGGAAATTATGTAAATGATATTTCTAAAGCTATAGAAAATTTTGTAAAAAAAGAAGAAAAAAGATTAGGAAAAAATTTTGGAGTCTTAAAAGTTTTAGCTGGACACGGAGTTGGATATAAAGTTCATGAAGAACCGCTTGTGCCAAATTTTGATGATGGAGTTCGTGGTCCAAAACTAGTTCCGGGAATGGTACTTGCTATAGAGCCGATGGTAAATCTTGGAAGTGATGAAGTTTATTTAGAAGACAATGGCTATACTTTCAAAACTATAGACGGTAAAAATTCTGCCCATTTTGAACACACTGTTTTAATTACTAAAGATAAACCAGAAATACTTACAGTTTTATAATTAAAAAGAATAGCTAAAATTTTCTAAAAAATACTCTCACAAAATAAGAATATTTTTGTTTTACGGCTTTCTACGCTCTATATTCTCGTAAAATACAAGAGTTTGAATTCTTTCTTTCTATTTGTTATACTTCTACCAGAATGTACAACTTTTTAAATTTAATAAAAAATGAAAAGAAGATTTTTTGTAGTAATCCATGCTCTTAGTCTAGAAGAGTATGGACCTCTAGCACTCCCGCATGTTCGGGAAAGTGCAAGAATTGCTTTTGAAGAAGGCGCTCACGGAGTTTTTTTAATTCCGGATTATGTAAAAGGTTTTGCTAAAGCGAAACTTTCGGATTTAAGTATTTACTATGATTTTCTAAACGAAGAATATCAAAGTAAAGATTTTTTAGTTGGAATAAATTTTCTTTTGCGTAGAAGCGAACTCGATGGGCAACTAGAAAATTTAGTTTCTGAAATCAACCCCAGAATGCTACAGACAGATTATCTTTCAGCCACTGTGACAAAGCATTATTTTCCTTTTACTCAAATTTTCGGAAGCTTTGCCTTCAAAGGTTCGAAGCAAGAAACTGCTACAGGGGAAGAGTTGAAAGTTTTATCAAAACTGGCTGAAAAGTATTGTGATGTGCCAACGACTTCCGGCTCTGCAACTGGTGTAGCTGCACCGATTGAAAAGGTAAAAGAAATTCGGTCTTATCTGAACAGCGAGACTAGACTCGGTATAGCCAGTGGAGCAGATATTCAAAATGTCAGACCTCTAATTGATGCTGGAGCTACAGATTTCTTGGTCGCCACCTCTTTAATTAAAGAAGTAAAAGACAAGAGAGATATTTTAGATCCTGAGCTTGTCAAAAAAATGGTACGCGCTGTCAGGAGTTACGGATAAAGCTCTTTGATTTTTCAGAAAAATTTTAAAAACACAGGCAAAGAGTCTGTGTTTTTTATTTGCTAAAAGGGTATTTTTCTGTTAAAATGCGGGGACATTATTAGTATAAGTTAGGTGCTAGTACCAGATGTCGCTGGGAAAATGAGCACTCTAAAATGATAAGTTTATATGCGACGCCCAGTCAAAAATAAGCATGTTGTCAAAGCTGATTTACGCTACGATGACAAAAATATTTCAAAGTTTATAAATTACATAATGCTCAATGGTAAAAAAACTATAGCTCAAAAAATTGTCTATGGTGCTTTTGACATTATAAAAGATAAAACTGGAAAAGATGGTATTGAGATTTTCAATGAAGCTATTAAAAATACTTCTCCTATTGTGGAAGTAAAAAGTAAAAGAATTGGAGGTTCCAACTATCAGATTCCAGTTGAAGTTAGAGATTCTAGAAGATTTCTTTTAGCTTCTCGTTGGATTATTGAAGCTGCTAAAAAAGGGAAAGGAAAACCTATGCAAGAAAAACTTGCAGAAGAATTAATTTTAGCCGCAAACAATGAAGGTACAGCTGTAAAGAAAAGAGAAGATGTACACAAGATGGCAGAATCAAATAAAGCTTTTGCCCATTTTGCGAGATAAAATATTATTAGATCAATTAATTTTTAAAATTAAACTTAAAACAAAATTATGTCTAAAGATTACCCATTAAATAAAATTCGTAACTTTGGAGTTATCGCTCACATCGATGCCGGAAAAACAACCACTTCCGAAAGAATTCTCTTTTATACAGGAGTATCTCATAAAATTGGAGAGACTCATGAAGGAGAAGCGATCATGGACTGGATGGACCAAGAAAGAGAAAGAGGTATTACAATTACTTCTGCAGCAAACACAGCTTTTTGGAACCCGTCATACATGCCAGAAGGTGATACTTCAAAAAAATGTAAATTCAATATTATTGACACCCCAGGACACATCGACTTTACTATTGAAGTAAAAAGATCTCTTCGCGTTCTCGACGGTGCTGTTGTAGTTTTTGACTCTGTTGCTGGAGTTGAACCTCAATCTGAAACCAACTGGAGATATGCAAATGAAGCTGATGTTCCAAGAATCTGTTTCATTAATAAATTAGACAGAATGGGAGGAAGTTATGATAAACCTTTCAAATCAATTCTGGAGCGTCTTTCTCCTAAAGCTGTTAGAATGCAAATCCCTATTGGAGAAGAAGAAAATTTTTCTGCTATTATCGACCTTTTAAATCTTAAATATGTAAAATTTGAAGGAGAAAAAGGAATGAATGTTGTTTATGATGATATCCCTGCAGAATACGCAGAACAAGTAAAAGAAAGAAGGGCAGAAATGGTTGAAAAAATTGTTGAGACTGATGAAGAAATGATGACTCAATATTTAGAAGGAAAAGAATTTACAGTCGATGAATTAAAAAATACAATTAGAAAAGCTGTCATCGCAAATGAACTTTTCCCAGTTTATTGTGGATCTGCTTTAAAAAATAAAGGAGTTCAACTAGTTCTCGATGCGGTGGTAGATTTCTTACCTTCACCTCTTGATATTGCAAAGCCTGTAGGTATTGATCCAAGAACAGGAGATAAAGTTGAAATGGAAGTTTCTGATACGGCCCCTCTTTCAGCTCTAGCTTTCAAGCTAGCAGCCGATCCGTTTGTCGGACAACTTATTTTTATCCGTGTTTATTCTGGAACTCTTACAGCCGGAAGCTACGTTTACAATGCAACCAAAGATAAAAAAGAAAGGGTCGGTAGAATCTTGCGTATGCATGCTAATGATAGAGAAGAAATTAAAGAAGTAGGTGCCGGAGATATTGCGGCAGCTGTAGGATTAAAAGATACCGTAACTTCTGACACTCTTTGTGACGAAGGTCATCCAGTGATTTTGGAAAAAATTATTGCTCCAGAACCTGTGATCCATATGCGTATTGAGCCAAAAACAAAAGCTGACCAAGAAAAAATGGGCCTCGCTCTTTCAAGATTGGCGGCAGAGGATCCAACATTTAGAGTTTCTAGTGATCCTGAAACTTTAGAGACAATCATTTCAGGAATGGGTGAACTTCACTTGGATGTTCTTGTAGAAAGAATGAAAAGAGAGTTTAACGTCGAAGCGACAACAGGCAAACCTCAAGTTGCTTACAAAGAAACTATTAAGGGTGCAGCTGATGGAGAAGGTAAATACATTAAACAATCTGGAGGTCGTGGACAATATGGACATGTTAAATTGAAAATTAGACCAATTGATTATTCTGTTAAAGTTGAAGATCTTCCAAAGAATGTTAAAAGAACTGAAAATTTCGAATTTATCAACTCTATCAAAGGTGGAGCTATTCCTCAAGAATATATCCCTGCGGTTGAAAAAGGTTTAAGAGAAACAATGGACAGAGGTACTCTTGCTGGATTTAAGATGGTAGATATCTCTTGTGAGATATATGATGGATCTTTCCACGAAGTAGACTCTTCCGAAATTGCTTTCAAACTCGCTGCCGGTATGGCGCTTCAAGATGCTGTAGCAAAAGCTAAACCTGTTATTCTTGAGCCTATTATGAAAGTAGAAGTAATTACTCCAGATAAATTCTATGGAGATATTACAGGAAATCTTTCAAGTAAAAGAGGGCAAATTGAAGGAATGGGCGAAAGAGGAATGGATAAGATTATTAAATCTAAAGTTCCACTTTCAGAAATGTTTGGTTACATGACCACACTTCGTTCTATGACTGAAGGTCGTGCTAGCTTTACCATGGAATTTTCACATTATGATGTAGTTCCAGCAAACATTGCTAAAGAAATTCAAGATTCAAGAAAGTAGAACTGATCATAGTATTAATTCAAAAATAAAAACCCTAAAAATAGGGTTTTTATTTTTTATTAAAATTTTTTTATTTTGGTATAATTAAAAAACAACTTATGGTTTTTCCTCCAATTTTTGCTTACGTTATATTTGCTATTCTAGACTTCATTGCTTTAGTTTTTTATATTCTAGGAATTACTGGACCGATTGGAGCTCTTATTACTTTTATCACTACAGTTTTATATGCTTTTTGGGTCTTTACTAGATACGGTTTTAAAAAGGGGCAGGAGAAACTTTTTAAATACAGAAATGTTCCAAGAAAAAAATTAATTAAAAAAATTACCAAAGTCTTTGGAGGTTCACTCATTCCTTTTATTACAGTTTGGGCTGTGTACGATGATTATCAAGAAGAGAAAAAAGAAAAAGCTGGAGCTGGTGCAGGAGAAAGTGAAGGGGAACAAAAAGAAAGTAAAAAATCAAAACTCATAAAAGGTGCAGCTTTAACTGCAGCCACTGTTGCGACTGGCGGTACTGCTGGGGTGGCTGCCGCTGGAGCAAGAGCTACTGCCGGCAGAGCAGCAGCTGGGGCAGCTGCAAAATCTGGAGCAAAATCGGTAGCAGTAAAATCTTCTACTGGAGGAGCCGTTGGCGCATCTTCTGGAGTTTCTGCTGGAGCTGGAGCAGCTGGAGCTCAGACTTCCGTTTCTGTTCCTGTAAGATCTGTTACTAGAGAAACTGTTGAAAATAGAACTGAAAATATTACAAGAGAAAGCAGAAGTGGAAGCAAAAAAAGTTCTCCTTCCCAAACGAGAAGTATTAACCCTTGGATTAAAACTACTTCTCAAAAATCGAAAGATGAAAAAACGGGTAAAACTATTGCAGAAGAAGTCGGAGGTATAAAAACTGGACTTGATAAACCAGAAGACTATGGAGAACATTTGCCAGACTTTAGTCGTCCAGAAACTTACACCAATCTTGTACAAGAAAGAGAGGCAAATAAAAAGAAAGATGAACAAAAAAGAAAAGAAATTGAAGATACGAGACTTATTCAAAGACAAAGGGAAAGAGTCGAGGCTGAAAAAGTTTTTGATAGGGCTTTTATTCGAAGATTTGGAACTAAAGCTTATGAAAGAATGGTTAGAGATAGAGAGTTAAGAAAAGGAAAAACAAGAATTAATCCTGAAAAAGAGACTGATAAATATAGGGAATCGGCTTAAAATTGAGTTAAGTTTCATATTGACATAACCTTTTAATCGTGATATATTCTAAGCATATAAATAAGTTGGGAAAATTATTATTTTAAAAGTTATGAAAAATATTTTTACAAAAATTGTCACATTTTTTATTGTGATAGCAATAGTGGCTATAGGTTTAAAGGTTAGCGATAATCTTTTAGCTTTAGCAAATGCATCTACAAGCACTGCTTGTGGAGTTAATAATGGTTGGATTTGGAATGGTACACAATGTGTAAATACTTGTGACGCAAATCATCCTTGGGATCCGTACAACAAAAGATGTTCCGGAGTTGGTTATTATTCTAATACAAACTATCAATATGGTACAAATACAAGCTGTGCTGCATATGGAAGTAATTTTTACTTCAACGGTTCAGCTTGTGTAGAAAGAACAGTGAGAGAGAATGCTAACTATTATAGTAACCCATTTAACGGCTCTACTACTGTACCAGTTTATGGAAATTATAATTATAATTACAACTACAATTATAATTACAATACTTATACTCAAAACCAAAATTCTGGTTATACTTACACCTATCCAACTTCAAATCCAAATCAATATGTAAATAGTAATACCTACTATACTAATTATAGTAATACTCCTAAAGTAAATGAAAGTATTATTTATTACAATACTTATACTAATAATAATTACAATTCAAACGATGCTCACAATGCAATTCGTAACGATGCTAATAAATATGTAGGCAGAAAAAATATTGATTATTATATTTATACTATCACTACTACTACTTCCCAACCACAAGGCACTCCGATTTATTTAGGTTCAAACAATAAATATAATTATTACAATAACTATAATAACAGCTATAATAATTCAGATTGGTATTCATATAGTTACGATTATAATTATTCATATAATGGTTATAACAACTATAATAATTACGGAAACGATTGGTATTCTATCGGATACTACGACATTTACGGAAATTATAGATATTAATTTTTACTCAAAATCGCTCACACAAAAAGTGTGGGTGATTTTTTTGTTATAATGTTTATATAATTTTATGCCTAATAATTTAGAAAATTCTCCAAACTATAGTGATCTAAAATTTTCTTCTCCAGAAGAGGAGTTGAAATTTTTAAGAGAAGAAGTTGGTCGTCGACAAGAGATTTCAAAAAATTTTGAAGGAAGAATCACTAAAGAAGATAATGCGAAAGATGTCGTCAGAGAATATATACAAAATACTCCACAAAGTGTTTTACCTCACGGCTATGAACTTCGGGCTACCGAGCAGAAAAAGCTTTTAGAAATTCTTAAACCAAAAGATACAGATGGAAAAGTTTCAGAACTTATTTCTATTATGCTCGACAAAGGTTTACATACTTCTATAAATTTAGTTCGCGATTTAAAAGACAAAGAAGTTAGTGACGACTTTCATAGATTTTTAGTTAACTTCCTAACTACTCCTTACGATGAAAAAATCACTAGAGGTTTAGATAAGGCACATTGGAAGGCTTTGAATATGAAGCTTTACGAGCTTATTCTTCCAGAAAAATCTAGAGAAGATGGAAAATCTGTTAAAGAGTTTATAGTTTTCATGGAGCAGTTTTATGCTGCTATGCTAGCTATCACTAGCGATACTAAAAATAAAGAGAACGATTATTATTCTTTGGAAATTGCTAAACCAAACGATTCCAATGAAATAATTTTTTTTGTTTCCGTCTCTAAAGAAAGAGCTGATCTTTTTGAAAAAACTATTTTTGCTCTTTTCCCAGATATTATAGTTAGACATTCAGTAGAAGATTATAATATTTTTTCTCACGCAGGTTTTCCTGTTGCCGCCTACGCCACTTCGCTAAAAACTCCAGCTCTACCAATTCGTACTTATGAAAAAATTGAAGGCGACCCAATATCGCTCATTATGTCGGCTTTCACCAAGCTTCAAAAAAATGGAGAAGCTGCTAGTATGCAGATTTTGGTGCGTCCAGCTGGGGAAGAGTTTATAAAAAAATATACTTCTATTTTAGAAGAAATACGAAAAGGGGAAACTTTAAAAAGAATTGTAGCCAGAGACTCTTTTGTGAAAGATTTTATGCTGACTTTAAAGGAAATGAAAAAGTCTGAAGAAGAATTAAAAAAAGATAAAGAGAAACCGAAAAAAATGGAAGACGAAAAAGCTTTAGAACATATAGCTTATAAATTAAGCTCCACTATAGTCGATACAAATATCAGAATTTTAGCTAATGCAGACACTTTGCCTAGAGCGAAATCTATTTTGCATGAAGTAGCTTCCACTTTTATTCAGTACACAGAAGTAGATGGTAACTCTCTACAGTTTAAAATGTTAGAAGGAAATAGGTTAAATGAAGAAATAAATAATTTTATTTATAGGCTTTGGACTTCTAGTGAATCTTTACCTTTAAACTTAAAAGAGTTAGCGACTTTGTATCATATACCCGGTTATGTTAAAAACTTTTCTCAATTAAAAAAGACAGACGCAGCGACAGCTGCAGCTCCGATGGATTTACCACAAGAAGGCCTCTTTTTAGGTTTCAATGAATACAGACATTTAAAAACTAAAATATTTATCCCAGAAAAAGACAGATTAAGGCATGTCTATGTTATCGGACAAACTGGAACCGGTAAATCTGTGATGCTCAAGAACATGATTTTACAAGACATTATCGAAGGACGAGGTTGTTGTTTTATTGATCCACACGGAGAAGATATTCAAGATATTTTGGGAAATATTCCACAAGAAAGATGGAAAGATGTAATTTATTTTGACCCGGCAGACACTTCGATGCCAATGGGCTTAAATATGCTTGAGTTTGATCCATCTAAACCAGAGCAAAAAACTTTTGTTATTAATGAACTCTTTTCTATTTTTAAAAAACTTTTTGCCGAAAGTTCTCCAGAATCTATGGGTCCAGCTTTTGAGCAATATTTTAGAAATTCAGCTGGGCTTGTAATGGAGCATCCAGAATCTGGATGTACTTTGCTCGATATTTCTCGCGTACTTTCCGATGAAGATTATCGTAATTATAAATTAGCTCATTCTAAAAATCCTCTCATTAATCAATTCTTTAAAAATGCTTTAGCGACTACTGGAGAAAGTGGTTTTGAAAACTATGTTCCATATATTACAAACAAATTTGATGTCTTTGTGGCCAATGAAATAATGCGCCCAATTATCGCACAAGAGAAATCTTCTTTTGACATTGCTAATATTATGGATACTCAAAAAATCTTTTTAGTAAATCTCTCTAAAGGTAGATTGGGTGATATGAATGCAAATCTTATAGGTCTTATTTTGGTAGGTAAGTTTTTGATGGCAGCTTTAGGAAGAGAGAATCCAGAATCTAAACCTCCTTTCTATTTATATTTAGACGAATTCCAAAATATTTCCACCCCTTCTATTTCGGCTATTCTTTCTGAAGCGAGAAAATATAAACTCTCTTTAAATGTGGCTCATCAATATATTGGTCAGCTTTCGGATTCTATTAAAGCTGCCATCTTTGGAAATGTGGGAAGTAAAATAATTTTCCGTGTTTCAGAAGAAGACGCAAAATATTTAGAAGCGAGTCTCGCTCCGACTTTCTCGGCGGCGGATATTATGAAGATTGAAAATCACAATGCTTACGTTTCTCTTCTTATAAATGGTTACCCTCAAAAACCATTTAACATAGTAGAAAAATATTTCTTAAATTATAATTCTTATTTCTCCCCAAGAGGTGATAAAGAAGTTATTGAAACTTTGAAGCGAATATCTAAAGAAACTTATGGTCGTCCAAGAGCTAAAGTCGAAGAAGAGATTATGAAGAAATTTAATTTTACTTAATATAAAAACCGACCTTAGAGTCGGTTTTTATATTATTTTTTAAATTATTTACTTGCCCTTTCTACATATTCTCCTGTTTCTGTATTTATGACAATCTCGTCTCCTTCTTCTACAAAGAGGGGAGCGGTGACTTGCGCGCCAGTTTCGAGAGTCACCAGTTTACCACTACTATTTCCAGCTGTATTTCCTTTTACGTTTGGAGGAGCGGAAGTAACTTTCAAAGTAATTTTAATCGGCAAATCAATTCCAATAATAGATTCTTCATCGTCGTCATTGGTGTAGATTTTGGCATCGACTAAATTATTTTCTTTTAAAAATTTATTTTGACTACCTATCACATCTACCGCAATCGTAAATCTTTTTGATGGATCTTTTTCTTCACAGAACCAAAACTCTCCTTTATTAGAATATAAATATTTAATAGTTCTCTTAGAAATATCTGCTTCATCGACAGTTTCAGAGGCGTGAAAAGTCGCCGGGATAACTTTGTTGTTTATAAGGTTACGAAGCTTTACTTGATTCTGAGGTTTTCTTTGTTGGGTTCTGGCCACATGATATTCCAAAACCTCGTAAGGCTCATCACTGTAGATAATATATTTTCTTGGTTTGATTTCATTGTATTCTAGTTTTGCCATAGTTGTATTTTTTATTAATGAAAATTTTTAAAAAGTTTTTTATACGTTAAAGAGTTTAACATAAAAGTTATTTTTATAAAAATAAAAAAGGCGGTAAAGACCGCCTTTCTCTTTCTCAGATTTTGGTTAAATAGACTAATTCTTTTACTTCTCGTTATGGTTTTTTTAAAGTTTAATATTAGTCTTTTGTTGTCAAAAGAAAAAAAGATCACCTAAAACTGATGATAATTTAACACAATATCTTAAATAATGCAAGTCTTAAAAATTAACCCTCTTAACACAAAATAAGCTTAGAATTAAGCCTTATTTAATAAGCTTTTAACCTTGACAAAAGCTTGTATTTTTGCTATAATTTAGTCAGTTTAAAAAATATGTACTTTTGTAAATAAAATATAAACAATAAAAATATTACAGTCATGAAAAAAAGTTTTTTTAAGTTATTTTTAGCACTTATTGTGTTAGTTTTAACCGCTGTTTCCTGCGAAAAGGAAGTAATCTATATTGATCGGGAAACAGGTCAACAAGTTGACGCTACCGATGGTCGGACTACTCAAACCAATTTGAGTAAAGATATTATGCAGCCGTCACTCACTCCAGCTTCCAATTCTTATTGGATTAAAGCTGGCGAGTCCAGAAAGACTGCCAACGCTACAGTTGCCAACATTTCCAAAACTTCAGCCAGAACTGTAAACCTCGAATTTACATTTAAAGGTGCCGGAGCGGGAGCTGTAGATTCTATCTCTTATGGGATAGATCAGATTATTGGCGCTCCGCTTACGAAAGTAGCGGTAGTAGATAATAGATTTGTGATAAATGGGACTAGCGTTCCAGCGAACACTTATCTGAATTTTTCTATCTACTATAAGATAAAAAATTCAATTCCAAGTGAAATCGTAGAAGGGTCACAAATCGTTCTCGCTATGACAGGATTTTCAACCGATGAAACAAAGGTAACTTTACCAATGTCGGGGACTTTACCAAAGGATATTCTTTTGGATAAAGTTTCTTTAGTTGGAAACAATCCAAATCCAAACCCTGATCCAGATCCTAATCCAAACGCAAAAGCGAGCATCTGGTTTTCAGAACCGGTGGTAACTTATGGAAATCATTTAAAAATTATTGGTAATGCAGTTAGCAATGAGCTGACCATATCTATCAATAATTTAGCTAGCAGTGAAAAAACTTTATCTTCCTTAGTCGCCGATTTCGGTGCTGGAAGTAAAGCAGTAAAAATGCTTCGTTATTCTCTAAACGGAAGTGATTGGAACATTATCAAAGCTTCCGCTGATGGAAAAATTATTTTTGAGAATTTAAAGCTGAAAGCTGGAGAAAATATTTTAAAAACTTTCTTCTCTCTCAAACCACAGGTTGGTGTTGCAGACAATACAAACCTTTCTTTCTCTTTCACTTCTTTAAATGATGGAGAAGGAGGAGAGTTACCAACAACTGGGAAATTTGCTTCGGCGGTGAATGTGGGGGCGGTTTCTACAAAAACTCCAACGGTTTTTGTAAATAACATCCACGCCCATTTGAGGGATATACCTTTATCTCTTGCCAAAGACGCCACCGGAACCACTACGGTAAATTGGATTCAGTTTCAATTAAGTGGTCCGGTTCCAGCCCGTTTGGTTTCGGCCAAGTTTAAAAATCCCTATACTTCTTTTAATGGAGTTTCAGGAAATGATTTTAAACTCACTTCCGAATGGAAGACAGTTTTGAATAATGGAGTTGCGCAAAATTTCGAAGTTTCTAATGCTAATAGTGAAACTTTCACTGTAAGTTTTTCGAACCTCGGAATTCCAACTGGTAGTGGATGGCAGATGTTGGATATTCTTGCTGGATATAAAAACAATGGCAACCCTTTCAATTCCGGAGTATATACTTCTGGAAAATATGGGGTTCAACTAACAGGATCAAAATATGACTTAGTCTTTCATAACTCAGACGGACAAGTCATAGACCTTTCTGAGCTGTCCGTCTTTCAAGACGGTCAGGCTATAAACTAAATTCTTATTGTTTAATTTTAAAATAATCGCCCTCAAATAGAGGGCGATTTTTGTTTTGTATAAAAACTTCCAACCTTGACAAAAACCCTTATTTTTGCTATACTTATAGTAGTTAAAATGGGTTTATAATATAATTAAATAGTTTAAAAAATAGTTGGTCGCTCTTTGTAAAAGTCTTTATTGTTTTATCTGATAAAATAATAAAGTGAATAAAAAGCTAAACAAACAACAATCCGCCTCCACTCTAGCTTCGGCGCGACGAGGAAAAACAACAGGAAAAATAAATCAAAAAACAAATAAAAACTTACCGAAGATGAAAACAAAAAAATTCTTTTATTTGTTGCTGGTAGGCATAGCCATGCTGGCAATATTTCTCAATTGCTCTTGCGACAGAGAGGAGCCCGATGTGGTAGCGCCTAGCGCACCTTCCGGGTTGACAGCAAGCACTTCTACCAACTCTGTGATTTTGTCTTGGACAGCTTCTACAGATAATGTGGGAGTGGCAGGATATAAGATTTTCAGAGATAATAAAGAAGTTGGAAAAAGTATAAGCACTACTTATACTGATGTAAATTTAATTTCCAATACATCTTACACTTACACAGTGAAGGCGTTTGATGCGGTTGGAAATTCTTCTTCAGCTTCACAAGCTTATACTGTGAAGACTGCTGACGATTGTCCGACTTGCTCTAAGTGGCTAGTTGAGACACCGACTTTTGTTTCACCGAGCAATCTGAATGTGATTATTTCTGGTGAAAGTAAATCAGCTGGTACGCTTACTCTCAAAAATGCTGACAATCTGAATCACTCGGCCAATCTCACTCTCACTTTTAGTGGGGCAGGAGCTAGCGCAGTAGATTCTCTTGTTTACAAAATAGAGAGTACTTCTTTTCGTAAAAAAGTAGAAAATGGTGTTGTGGTTTTAGAGAAAGTTTCAGTGCCAGCTAAAGGTTCTGTAACTATAGAATTGACTTACAAAATAAAATCTCCTATTCCAAATGGTATAGCCGATCAAAGTCAAATCTCTTTAGCTCTCACCAGTCTAACTACTGATGAAACTGGAGTGATTCAACCAGGAAGTAAAGCTTTTCCTGCGATAGTGAATTTGGATAAAATAAAAGTCTATACTGCACAGATTGATCCTTCTAAAAGCTATGAAGCTTCAGCGGAAGCTGAAGATAAAATACTTTTTGGAAATTCTGTTGCTAAAGCTTTTGTTTTAGAAGTCACTACACCTGGGACTATCCGCTTGGAAGTGATTGGTAAAATGAATGATGGCTCTTCAGCTGTTAAATATTTTTGGATAAACGGTAAAGATGATACAGACTTTTATACTTCTGTTTCTACTTTAAAACCAATTTATCCAAAAACTAATTTTGACGACAAGACTTATGTGGAAGTATCCCTCAAAGCTGGCACCAATGTCATAGCTTTTAAAGCTAATTCTTTTTCTGGAAAAATTGCCGACGACTCAAAAGTTGGTCTCAAAGTTTCTGGCTCAGGATTTTCATTCTCTAATGATTCATATTCTGCCAATTCGTCGGCTGCCAATGTGGCAGCTAGGGTAAAAGTCTGGTCTTCATGGGCTTACAATTTTTGGGTACCCGCTAAGACAGAGGGTATAGATTTTCCTTTTTCCAATTGGAGATTAACTCCTTTAGATGAAAATGGAAATTACGATGGAACTCTTTATCCTAAAATTGAGAAAATGGCTGTGGACACTAGATATTGGACTACAAATTATCCAAATCTTGTGTTTACAAAGAACGTAGACACTCCTATTGGTTTTGAAGAAGATTTTAGAATGTTGGGAGGAAATTTTGCAAATAATATAAATGAGCAAGGTTTTGGTACAATCTTTGATAAAGATTTGGCAAATAACATTGTCAAATATGAAGATAACATTCTTTATTTTTCTGGTCCCGCCATTCAAACTATTGGGTACAATAATTATGCTCATATGCAAACCAGGGTTAATTTATATAATACTAGTGATACTCAGATTAAAGCTGTAGCAGTAGGTTTTGAGCCGTATTCTAAAGGTTGGAAATTCATAGGCAATCCTGAAATTGAGCTCTGGACACATCCTGAAGAAAATACTTCTGTAAGAGTTCAATAATTGTTTAATTTTTTATTAAAAAACTGCCTTAAAAGTAGGCAGTTTTTTTCTTAACAAAATCATTTGACATATAATTTTAAATATATTATATTAGCCGAAGCTAAAAATAAGTATAAACATTTAAACCTTTTTATTATGTTCATTTTGAAAGAAGAAACCTTAATGGTTTGGTCGAGTGCATTGTATGCTCCCAAAAAAGAAACTTCAACAGACACTTTTGAAAATAAAAATCAAAAGCAAGAAGTGGAATTTTTTCCAGAGTGGATGCCGGCACTTGCTGAACCAAGCTTAAATTAACTTCAGTTATCAATTAAAAGACGAGAGAAATCTCGTCTTTTATTATTTGACTATTTTTATAAATCCTGGTATATTTAAAATCAGAATGTACTAACTATTTAGAATCGGGGACAGGAAGTATCTGAACACATGAACAATGAGTAGTGGAAAGACTATTAGCAGTGACAAAGATGATACCCATTGGACAAAAGTTGTTTCAAACGACAGGGGTATTTCTACCATGGTAGGTAAAAATGACGGAAGCGGAAAACATTGCAATTCTCACCGTAATTATGATGGTTCAATCCATGTTAAACATCGTGGAGAATGTAAGGTTTGTGATGATGAGAGAGGAAGTTCTGATTCCGGAGGTGGAAAATAAGATTTAAAAAGAGTGTACGCACACTCTTTTTATTTTTGAGGAAAATGATATAATTTTATTATGGTAGAAAAAATAGAAAAAGATTTAAAAGATAAATTAATAAAATCGGCCGAAGAAAACAAGCCTCTTTTCAGAGACCAGTTAGTATATGATTGTTATCTCTTATTCAAAATTTTAGAGAAAAATAAAGATGTAAAAGTAGCTGAAGCTTTTAAAGATTTTCTTTGGCAGAAATATGAATTTGCAAAAAAAACTTCTCCAGAAGGGGGTATAGCAGAAATTGTTGGTATAGAAGCTTCACTTTTGAATGTGGCAGAGTATTTTTATTTGCTTGCAGACAATGATAAGTCGGAAGAAAGTGAAAAACTTCTTAAAAATTTCCGAGAGAATGCTTTAGAGTTTTTTGAATCTTATGGAAAATTTTAAAAAATCTAAGTCTTTAGAAAATAAAAGTGAACTAGTAAGAGCTAAAGAAAAAGCTAAAATTATTGATAACTTGCCAATCCAAATCTTGGAGGGTCGTTCAATTTCTCTTTTAGAAATATCTTCTGATTATGATATAGAAGATTTTTACAATTTAGTTAATTCTAATGAAGATTTCTCTCATTTTGTTTCTAGAGGGTTTAAGAATAATCAAGATTTTGAAAGTTTTAAAGAAGAAATAGCTAAATGGTTTAATTCACGTACTAATTTTATATTTTTATGTAAACGAAAAACTGAAAACCTAGCTTCTTTCGGTGTTGTTATTTTGTATGATTTGAACACCTTAAAAGATGAGGTAAGTTTATCTGTCTTTTTGGAAGAAGAAAAAAGAAACTCTCAAATATTTTCACAAATATTTTTATTAATCTCAGATTTTATTTTTAATAAATTAGATATAGAAAGTGCTAAATTTGAGATTTATTCCGATAATGAATATATGTTGAATATGGTTAGAAAAAGAGAGAAATTCGGAGTAAAAGAAGAAGAAAGTTCCAGAAAAGATTTAAAGAAATTTACTCTATCCAAAAATGAAGGAAAACATCTACTTTTTAAATTCAAAGATCTTTATTTGTAGAATTTATTTTTTGTGGACAACTTTTGAAAAATATGCTGGGTATAATGATATAATTTATTTATAAATTACAAGTAATAAATTTATTATAAATATGCTCAAAAAATTTTATAAGCTCTTTCCTTTTGTTTTAGTTTTTTCTTTTATATTTATTTCAACTGCTTCTGCTCTCACAGTCCCTGCAGGGTGGTATAACTATTCTGTGGCTGGTACATCATTTTCCGCTAAAGCTTGTGATAGACCAGAAGGAGCTTTCTCTGGAACTAAAAACTGTATTGCAGATATAGTGACAAATAGTGCTTTAGATAAAGTAGATGTTTCTTATTCTGACCAAGATCTAGGACAAACTTTAAAGTTGTATAAAGATACCACATCTGTCTCTACAAATCTTTTGGTAACTAGTTCTTCTAATACCTGTACACCTTCTACTCCTTGTGTATATAAGGACAAACCTTCTTGGTCTGCGTCGACAGGATTAAAAACTAGACAGTACATTGTTAACGATGAAACAACTGATAGTTCGGCAGCTATTTATAATATCACCCTCTCCTACGCGCCAATTGGAATCACAGGGCTAGTGGACGGAGCAAATTTTACTTGGGGTAATTCTTTACCTTTAAATAAAACTGTGAATATTACTTGTACAAATGCTACCAACATGACTCTTGATGGTGTATCTGTGGGTACAAAAAATGGTTACACCATAACATACCCTTTTACAAACACTAATAGCAGTACAAATACAATAACAAAAACTATTGTATGTACAAATATTGGTGGGACAACAAATCAACAAACTAGAACTTTTAATCTTCCAGGACAAATATCTGGAACCATAACAGCTACAAACTGTACTATCGCTAATGGAGCAAGCACTTGTAATTCTACTGTAAGCTGGAATACTATTAATCCCGGTAGTACTATTTCACAAGTCACAAGTAATTATCCTTCAGCTGGAACGGTCATTTCTAACACAAATACAAACTCTCAATCTATAGCTATACCGTACTCTTCTAGAGCTTTCTTTTTATATAACGGCGGAGCAAAACTTGATGAAGCTACAGCTGTTGCTACTTGTGCTACTGGCACAAGTTGGAATGCTTATCAGGGTAAATGTACTCCAGCTCCAACTACCACTTTGACTGGTGCTAACTGTACTATAGCTCTAGGTGCTAATAGTTGTACTACCACAATTAATTGGAGTGTGACAAATCCTGCAGGCACTACTGCTGTCACCAGTAATTATCCAGCAGCAAATACCAGTATTGGTACCACTCATACTGGATCTGCGAGTGGTGTCACTATCCCATATGCTTCAAGAAGTTTTTGGCTTTATAACGGAGGAGTGCAAAAAGCGACTCTAACAGTCAACGCTCAATGTTCTTCAGGACAATGGAACGCTTCTTTAGGAAAATGTGCTGTAGTTTGTCCTACTGCTTTAAATCAGGTTCCTAGTTCATCAGGCACAAGTTGTGTATGTAATCCTTCAACTTATGTAAAAGACTCAACTGGCTTTTGTCACGCACCTTGTGTAGATTCGACTTGGAATGAGACCACAAGGACTTGTACCGCTCCAGTACCGTCTATTTCAGCTGCAGGTTGTACAATTTTAGGAAATGCAAATAGCTGTAATACTACTTTGACTTGGAGTATGACTAATCCTGTAGGCCCCACTGCTGTCACCAGTAACTATCCAACAGCAAACACCAGTATTGGTACCACTCATACAGGATCAATAAATATTGCTATACCATATTCTTCAAGGGCTTTCTTTTTGTATAACAATAGTATTGAGAGAGCTAAAGTTATTCCAACTGCCACCTGTATCAACGGTACTAATTGGAATGGAAGTGTTTGTGCTTGTCCTGCAGACACTACTTGGGATGCAACAAGTAAAACTTGTAAACCTGTGATTCCTAGTTTGACTGCACCAAACTGTACAATCTTAGGAAATGCAAATAGTTGTAATACTACTGTTACCTGGAGTGTGACAAATCCTATCAGCTCTACAGCACTGACAAGTAATCTTCCAGCGGCAAATACTGTTCTTTCTACTGCCAACTCTGGAACCTTAACCCAATCAGTTCCTTATTCATCAAGAAGTTTTTATTTATACAATAATAATATAGAAAGAAAAGTTGTCACGACTTCCGCTACTTGTATAACGGGGACAACTTGGAATGGAAGTACTTGTGCTTGTCCTGCTGGACATCTTTGGAATGCAACTTCAAAAACTTGTAATAAAATGACTGGTACATTAACACCTAGTGCTACCACTTGTTCTATAGCTGCAGGAGCAAGTAGTTGTAATGTGAATTTGGCTTGGAATACTACAAATCCAATCGGAACATCAGCTGTCACCAGTCCAACCAATGATGCTGGAACTTTGATATCCACAACTGTAGCTACAGGAAATACTGGAACTAAGTCTGTCGCCATCCCTTATTCAACAAGAACCTTCTTCCTTTACAACAGCTCTATTCAACTCGCTTCCACCACTGTAAAAGCTACTTGTGTTAGCGGTTCAAGTTGGGACGCAACTGCTAAAAAATGTTCATTACCTTCAGGTACCATCACAGCTCCAAACTGTACTATCGCTTACGGAGCTTCCAATTGTAACACTACCTTGACCTGGAACACTGTGAACCCAATCGGAACATCAGCTGTCACCAGTAATCTTCCAGCAGCCAATACTACAGTTGCTACAGGAAACTCTGGATCTGTAACTGCTGCAGTTTATTATCCAACCAGATCTTTCTATCTTTATAATAATGCTGTAGAGAGAGCGCAAATTACAGCAAATTCTACCTGTAATCCAGCCAATAGGACTGTTTGGGATGGAAGCAAATGTGCTTGTCCAGCAACAGCTCCAATTTGGGATGCGACAAATGGATATTGTAGAAAAGAATGTTACTTCGATCAAAATTGGAATCCAGCTACAAATCAATGTGAAAATAAATGTGCGCAAGGTCTAGTATATGTACCAGCAACAGATAGTTGTGAAAATATAAATAGACAACCTATTTGTACTTGGAAAGATATGACCTTTAAAGATGTAAGCTGTGATATTCTTTCTTATCCATGTAGTGACGGCACAAGATCTACCTTTAATGTTGTTCATCAAAATAGCGCTCAAAACAAAACAATTCAAAGTGCAAACTCAACATATCAAAGTCCAAATCAATTCCTTTGGCAAGATGGACAGCTTCGATACGATTATGTTTGTCCAAATAATACTTGGACAGCTACAGCATTAAAGAGGCCGTACACACACTTTGTGACTTTTGAAGTTTCAGCAGGACAGGTTCGAAAAGATTCTACTATTAATCTAAGTTGGAATGTTCAATTACCAAATGCAAGTTGTAAAATAGTTGGAACTTCGCTTAAAGATGGTAGAGAAATGTTTAATTCTGCGAATTACCAAAAAATTAGAGATAATCTAACCACGCCAATCACTTCGGTTACACCAGGATCTTTAAATTATTCTAGAGTAGGCGATCATGAATCTTTAATGTCAGGTTATCTAAAAGTGTCTGAGTCTATGAGATTTACAGCGAGCTGTGTCGATACCGGATACTCTAAAGGATATTCTCAGCTCGTCCGCGATGTTTATGTAATAGACGAAGCTGATAGATAATTTAAAAATAAATAGTTTTTAAGAATAAAAATCACCGTAGAGGTGGTTTTTATTTGACTTTATTCTTTATTTTTGCTAATATTCTTTCATTAATAAATCTATCCTTATTTGACTTAATTAAAGTTAAAGTGTTTGATTTATTGTAAATAATTATGACAAGATCAGCTAAAAAAGGTCCATATGTAGACGAGAGGGTTTTGAAAAAAGTTCTCGGTAAAAAACCTGAAGATACAGGAGTTATTAAAACTTGGATTCGTTCATGTACTATTTCTCCAGAAATGATTGGTTTTACTTTTGGTGTTTACAATGGCAAAAGTCATATCGAAGTTTTGGTTACAGAAGATATGGTAGGTCACAAACTTGGTGAATTTTCTCCAACTCGTAAATTTGTTAGACACGGAGGAAAAATGCAAAAAGAAATTGATCAAAAAGCAAAGCAGGCTGAAATTGATGCAGCTAAAGCTGCTAAAAGTACAGCTTCTGATGCCAAAAAGCCAGCTGCTAAAAAATAATTTATAAGTCAAACATTTAAAATTAAATATAGGTTTCCAATCAATTATTTAAAAATAATGAGGACAGGAAAATAAAAAATATGAAAGCAATATTATCAAACTATAGACAAGCCCCAAGAAAAACAGCTCTAATTTCAGAGCTTATTCGTGGTAAGTCAGTAAAAGAAGCCAGAGCTATTTTGAGTAAACTTATTAAAAGAGGAGCTTTGCCTATGTCAAAATTATTAGAATCAGCTGTAGCTAATGCTAAAAATAATGACAAAATTTCAAATACAGATGATTTAATCGTCTCTACTTATGTAAATAAAGGTAAAGTCTTAAAAAGATGGAGACCTAGAGCTATGGGTAGAGCTTTTCCTATTCATAAACATACAAGCCATATTGTTATAGAACTTAAAGAAAAAAAATAATTTATTAAAAATTTATGACACACATAGTAAATCCATATTCACATAGAGTCGGTATCATTCGCGGATGGAAATCTCGCTGGTTTGGAAATAAAGGAAACTTTGTCTCTAATTTAAAAGGAGATGTTTTGCTTCGTAAATATTTAGATAAAAGATTAAGAGGTATGTATGTTGCGGAAGTTGAAATCGAAAGAAGTCAAAAAGAATTTCGTGTGGCTATACACACTTCTCGCCCTGGAATGATTATCGGTAGAGGAGGTGATGGTATTGATAAACTTCGTAAAGATATTGTCAAAGAAATGAAAAGAGCAGAGACAGAATTTCCTGCAAACTTTAAATTAGACATTGTGGAAGTAGCTAATCCAGAAGCTTCAGCTGCTATTGTAGCTCAAATGGTTGCCGATCAATTGGAAAAAAGAATTCCATTCAGAAGAGTTTTAAAAGGAACCATTGAAAAAGTTATGGCTAATCGTGAAGTCTTTGGAGCAAGAATTGCTGTTGCCGGAAGACTTGGTGGAGCAGAAATGGCTCGTAGAGAGCAAATTAGAAAAGGAGGTATTCCTCTTCAAACTCTTCGCGCAGATATCGATTTTGCTAAAGAAAAAGCATATATGCCTTACGGTACAATCGGTATTAAAGTTTGGATTTATCGTGGCATGAAATATGAAAAAGATGCTCACACCAAAGGTTATTCAAGTGTAAATGAAGAGCTTTCCAAAAAATAATTTTATTAATTTAATTTCAAATATATGTTATTCCCAAAAAAAGTTAAACATCGCAAATGGCAATCTGCTAGATCTTCTCTAAAGAAAGCGGCACGCCCTGAAACCAAAGGAGTCAATGTAGATTTTGGATCTTTTGGACTAAAAGCTGAAACTGATAAAAGAATCACCAGTAATCAAATCGAAGCTGCAAGACGCGCTATGGTTCGTTACGGTGGAAAGACAGCAAAGTTTTGGATTCGTGTTTTCCCTGATAGACCTTTCACTCAAAAAGGAGCTGAGGTTCCTATGGGTAAAGGAAAAGGAGATCCAAAAGGCTATTGTGTAGAAGTTCGTCCAGGAAGAATTATTTTTGAAATCGATGGTGTTACTGAAGATGTTGCTAGAGAAGCTCTTCGTAAAGCTGGAACAAAGCTTCCAATTAAAACTAAAGTCGTGGCTAGAGTATAAAATACTTGAAAAACAAAGCAAAATAAGTTAATATATAAAACTATGAATAAACAAACAGTAATCAAACACAAGAAAAAAATCGACGGAGTTGTTGTATCCGATAAAATGGATAAAACTGTTGTTGTTAATGCTCAAAGATTTGTCAAACATAAAAAATATGGCAAATATTATAAAATTGATAAAAAGTTTAAAGCTCACGACGAAAACAACGAATACAAAGTTGGTGATAAAGTTACCATTGAAGAAACTCGTCCAATCTCCAAAGATAAAAATTTTAAAGTTTTAAAGAAAAGAGATTAATATTTTAATTATAAATGTATGTTACAAGCAGGATCAAATTTAAAAATCACAGATAACACTGGAGCAAAAACCGGAAGAATTATCAAAGTTCTCGGTGGATCAAAAAGAAGATACGCTTCTATTGGTGATTTAGTCTGTCTTTCAGTAAAAGTTGCTGAACCAAGAAAGCAAGTCAAAAAGAAAGACGTTGTTTATGGTATTGTCGTCCGTACTTCTAAAGAATTTAGAAGAAAAGATGGTTCATATATTCGTTTTGATGACAATGCTGTCGTGCTTGTAGATAAAGCAAAGAAAGTTCCAAAGGCGAGTCGTGTTTTTGGACCTATTCCAAAAGAAATTTCTGAAAGTAAAAATGAAAATGTTAGAAAAATTGCTACCATGGCACCTGAAGTTATTTAAAATAAATTTATGAAAATTAAAAAAGGAGACAAAGTAAAAATGTTGGCAGGAAAAGATAAAGGAAAAGTTGGTACAGTTTCTGTCGCTTTACCACAAGTAGACAAAGTTATTGTCGACGGTATTAATATTGTAAAAAGACATAATAAACCAAAGAAAAAAGGAGAAAAAGGGGTTATTGTCGAAGTGTCTGCTCCTATTCATGTCAGCAATGTTAAAAAAGAAGCATAATTTAATTTAAATATATGACAAAAGAAATAAAAAAAACAGAATATAAAGTCAAAGAAAAAATTGCTTCAGCTTTTGATCAAATGAAGTCTGAGTTTAAATATAAAAATAAACTACAAGCTCCAAGATTAACAAAAATTACTATCTCTGTAGCTACTGGACGCGCAATGAAACAAGACAAAAAGAAAAATGAATTTGTTATAGGCAGATTGACTAAAATTGTTGGGCAAAGACCAGTTGAAAGACAAGCTAAAAAATCTATCGCTTCTTTCAAAACTAGAACAGGAGACAAAATTGGTGTAGCTGTAACCCTTCGTGGCGCAAAAATGTATGGATTTTTAGAGAAACTTTTAAACGCTTCACTCCCTCGTACTAAAGACTTTCGTGGAATCAAAAGAACATCAGTTGATGAGATTGGAAATATTACTTTCGGTATCAAAGAGCATACTATTTTCCCAGAAATTCATGATGAAGAATTGAAAGATATATTTGGAATGGCTGTCACTTTAACTACTACAGCTAAAACTAAAGAAGAAGCTACAAGATTTTTTGAAATAATCGGTGTTCCTCTCAAAAAAGACTAATTTTAAATAAAACAAAATAAAAAGACCTATTTAGGTCTTTTTATTTTTTAAATTTTAGAAAATGTTATAATTTTGACTATGAATCAAATAACTCTAGCCACTGAAATTTCTAAAATAAACAGACTTTCCAAAGAGCATGCTATAGGTCTAAAAAGATTAAAAATAGAGACAGTAAAAGATTTACTTACTTATTTTCCTTCAAGATATGCAGATGAGAGAGAAACTAGAAATATTGAAAATTTAGAAAAAGGTGAAAATGTTACTCTTTTTGGTGAAATCAAAAATTTAAACATTAAAAGAAGTTTCAGAGGACACGTTCCAATGTCTGAAGGAAAATTAGTTGATGCCACAGGATCTGTAAAACTAGTTTGGTTTCATCAAGCTTATATAGCTAAAATGTATGAAGAAGGAGAATTTGTAAAAGTGTCGGGTGTAGTACAAGAAAAAAATGGCGTGTATTCTTTATTAAATCCAAGTATAGAAAAAGCAAGTCGTGATCATATTTTTTATGAAAATAATATTTTTGAAGAAATTGAAAATAAAGAAATAAGAACAAAAGAATTGATTCCTGTCTATAAAGAAACAAAAGGAGTTTCTTCTAACTATTTAAATATTTTAATAAAAAAAGTTTTAAGCAACAAAGTTCTTTTAAAAGAAATAGAGGAAAATGATCCCTTACCAAAAAATATTTTAAATTCTCTTCATTTACCTCCACTTGAAAAAGCTCTTTTATATATTCATTTACCAAAAGCTAAAGATATTAAAAAAGCTAAAGAACAAATATTGGTTGCTCAAAAAAGATTTTCTTTTGAAGAAATTTTTTATTTACAACTTTTAAAACAGTCTGAAAGAATCAAAGCTAAAGAAAGTTTAAGTTTTGCTTTAGAGAGTAATCAAAAAGAAACGGAAACTTTAAACAAATCTTTTATCGATAAAATTGAAAAACAGTTTAAATTTAAGCTTACAAAAGCTCAATTGGAAGCTATAAAAAATATTTCTAAAGATTTAAGAAAAACGGAACCAATGGGCAGGCTTTTAGAAGGTGATGTTGGAAGCGGAAAAACATTGGTAGCTGCAGCTGTCGCGCACCTAACAACTCATTATGATAATCGAGATAGAGAAAACGGTAAAAAGTTGCAAGTAGCTGTTATGGCACCGACGGAGATTTTAGCTACCCAACATTTTGAATCTTTTATTAATTTCTTTAAAAAAGAACCCGTTGAAATTGGTCTTTTAACCGGGAAAATCTGTAAAAAATTTCCAAGCAAAGTTAACCCTGGTGGTAGTACAAATATTTCTAAACCGCAACTTAAAAGAATGGTGGAAGAGGGAAATATTTCTATTGTTATCGGTACACACGCCTTAATTCAAAAGACTTTGAATTTTCAAAATTTAGCTTTAGCTATTATCGACGAACAACATAGATTTGGAGTTAAACAGAGAGCGGCTTTAGCTAATAAAAAATCTTCTAACACTAAAGTTTTGGCGGCAAATGATTTAAAAAATTTAACTAATAAACGACAAAAAATCACTATACAAAAAGAAAAGCTTCCACATCTTCTTTCTATGACAGCCACCCCAATACCAAGAACTTTAGCTTTAACTATTTTTGGAGATTTAGATTTGACTGTTTTAGACGAGTTGCCAAAAAATAGAAAACCAATAATCACTAAAATTGAAAAAGAAAAAGATAGAGAAAAAGTTTATTTAGAAATTTTAGAAGAAATAAAAAATGGCTATCAAGTCTATGTGGTGGTGCCGAGGATAGACGAGCTAGATGAAGAAGAAATGCAAACTGCCAAAAAATTAAACTTGAGATCAGTGGCGAGCGAAGTAAAGAATTTGGAAGAATTTTTTAATCAGAAAAATGAAGCAAAGATAAAAATCTTTGGTATGCATTCCAAAGTTAAAAAAGAAGATAAAGAAAGTATTATGCAAGATTTTGCAGATAATAAAATTCAAGTTTTAGTTTCTACTTCAGTCATAGAAGTTGGGGTAAATGTCCCAAATGCGACACGTATGATAATCGAAGGGGCAGAAAGATTTGGATTAGCACAACTTCATCAGCTTCGCGGAAGAATTGGGAGAGGGGAAAGAGAAAGTGTTTGTTATTTATTTTCTAACACCACTTCAGACATAACTTTTAACAGACTTTCTTCACTTTTAAAATCTAAAAATGGTTTTGAGCTCGCTGAAATGGATTTAGAACAAAGAGGTATAGGGTCGCTTGTTTCTGGTAAACAATGGGGAGTTTCAGATTTGGCTATGGAAGCTATTAAAAATCTTAAATTAGTAGAGATTGCAAGAGAAGAAGCGAAGAATGTTTTAGAAAAAGATTTATCTTTAGAAAAACATCCTTTATTAAAAGCAATTGTTTTGGATAAGGAAAAAGCTCATATGGAGTAGTAAGTAAGCGAGCCTTAACAATGTGAATATCTTTAAAAAATCTCTTTTTGAAAGGTTATAATATAAATATCATGAAAAAAGCTTTACTTACTATATTTGTTTTGATTTTATCAATTTTTAGTTTTAATGTTTCTTCAGCTCAGACAACTTACGGTTGCTATACTTTTAAATATTATTTAATAAGAGGTTCCACAGACGCTTCTACCCAAGGAGAAGTTTCTCGCTTACAGGGTATTTTATATAATGCTGGGTTTTTAGAAACTGAACCGACTGGATATTTTGGAGTACTTACAGAAAATGCAGTTAGAAAATATCAATATAGTAAAAATATACAAGCTACAGGAACCGTCGGCCCTGTAACCAGAACTAGTTTATCAAATTGTAGTAATCAGAATACACAAACTGGAACAGGTGGAGCTTTAACCGTAGATTTTCATTCTTTTAATAAAAAAACCACATTGCCAGTACCTTATGGTTCTATTTTAGTTTTACCAAATTTAACACAAGATTCAAGTTTCCCAGGATATGTTTTTGACGGTTGGTATGTAAACTCAAATTTTGCCACAAAATACAATTCTTCAATCATAGCTTCTTCCCAAGCTCTTTATGCTAAATGGGTAAAAAGTTGTAATCAAAGCTCTATGGTTGTTTATCCAAACGATTGTCCTTCTTCAAGCTCTAATACCACCACAACTACAACCACTACCACAACAACTGGCACCATCCCTTATCAACCTATGTCTGATGAAATGAAAGAATGTTCTTACGGATCATACACTTTAACTATCCCAGTTGAAATAACTTGTCCATAATTATTAAATTAATAAAATAATTCATAAAAAATAAAAAATAGTTTCAAAACTATTTTTTATTTTGTGTATAAAAATAATTTCTAACTTTTTCTTATGTTAAAATTAATTCATGACATCAAAAACTCCAAAGAAAAAAAGTGAAAAATCTACTTTTGATTTTTCAGGATTAAAAAAATATTTAAGAATTTTAAATTATGTTTCTGCTGCACAATTTTATTTAAAAGATAATTTCTTTTTAGAAGAACCTTTAGAGGTAAAACATATTAAAAATAGGCTTTTAGGGCATTGGGGCGGTTCAAATGGTCCAAATTTTATTTTGGCTCACTTAAATTTTTATTTAAAACAAAATCAAAAAACAAATTCTAAACTCAGAGATATAATTTTTCTACTTGGTCCAGGTCATGCTTTCCCAGGTTTGCAAGCCAATCTCTTTTTAGAAAAAAGTTTAACATACTATTATGGTGAGATAAATAAAAATATAAAAAATATTTATGATTTTCCAGTTTCTTACGATAAAGAAGGTTTGGCAAATGTCATTAAACATTTCGGTTCGCCAAACGGTTTTCCAACCCACGCTTCTCCAGTTACTCCAGGAGCATTTTTGGAAGGTGGGGAGCTTGGTTATTCTCTCGCAAATGCCGCAGGAGCTGTAATGGATAATAAAGATTTAATCGCTGTCACAGTTGTTGGCGATGGAGAAGCGGAGACTGGAACTTTAGCTACCAGTTGGCACGCTTCAAAATTTATAAATTCTAAAGACAACGGAGTCATTCTTCCAATTTTTAATTTAAATGGATATAAAATTTCAGGGCCAACAATTTTTGGAAGAATGTCTAATGAAGAGCTTACAGATTTATTTAAAGGGCTTGGATATGAACCATATATTTTAGACGCTAGAAGCGATACAAATATTTACGCAAATAGAAATAATCATGATTTAGAAAAAGATAATGTGCATATTTTAATGCAAGAACTTTTAGATAAATGTTTTACAAAGATTTTAGAAATGAAGAAGACTGGAGAAACCAAAGGTCTGCCAATGATTATTTTGCAAAGTGATAAGGGTTGGTCAGGTATTAAAAGTTATGCTGGGGAAAAGATTGAAGGAAATCATCTTTCACATCAAGTACCATTAGCTAAAGCTCGTACCGATAAAAAACAATTAAAAGCTTTGGAAGAATGGCTTAATAGCTATAAAATCAATGAACTCTTTTCAGAAGATATTAATGATTCACAGAATTTAATTAAAAAAAGATTAAAAGATGAAAATCAAGTTCTTTTCTTAAAAGAAATAGAAGATTTGGTTCCAGAAAAAATGTGGCGCATGAGCATGAATACTCATATTCAACAAAACGGAAAAGGTAAATTGAAAGAATTAAAAACCCCAAATCTTTCGACAGTTTTTAAAAAGACAATCTTAAATACAGAAAAAGATTGGGGAAGACATTCGCCAATGAATTTAGTTGGTGAATATTTAAGAGAAGTTTTTAAATTAAATAAAGCTACCAAAAACTTCAGAGTATTTTCTCCAGACGAAACTTATTCAAACAAAATTCAAGCAATTTTTAAAGAAGAAGAAAGGGCTTTCAATTTAGAAATCAAACCTTGGGATAAAGATATTTCAAAAAGAGGAAGAGTGGTTGAAATGCTTTCAGAGAACACTTTGGTGGGTATGCAGACCGGATACATTTTAACCGGGCGTCATGGATTTTTTGTGACTTACGAAGCTTTTGCGCAAGTTGTAACTTCGATGGTAGATCAGTATCTCAAATTTTTAAGAGTGGCCAATGAAATTAATTGGCGAGGCGATGTTTCTAGTTTAAATACAATCATAACTTCAGTTGGTTGGTTACAAGAGCATAATGGTTATTCTCATCAAAATCCTGGAATTATTGATAATGTTTTATCTCTTAATTCAGATTTGGTGGATGTTTATTTCCCTATTGATGCTGTAGCTACTGGATACGCTTTAGAGAAAATGGTTAAAAGTAAAAATAAAATAAATGTTCTTTGTGTTGGAAAAGACGAAGCTAGACCTTTATTTTTAAGCGAAAAAGAATCAAAAAGAAATATCGAAGAAGGAATGACAATTTTAAATACTTTTTCAGATAGACTAAAAAAGTATGAAGCTTACGATTTAATTGTCACTGGGGTTGGAGATTATTTATCTTTAGAATGTGTGGCTGGAATTGATTTTACAAATAGACTTTTTAAAAAATATGGTCTTAAAAAAGAAAGAAAAGATTTCAAACTTGGATTTTTAAATATTTCTAAACTTTCAGCAAGCGATCCTCTTAGTGAAAAGACTAAAGACTTTGCTGAGAAATTAGGAGAGATTGTCGGTAATGCGAAAGTTTTTGCTAATTTCCACGGACACCCACAAACACTTCAAAGATATTTCTTTGAGGCAGGAAAAAATATTAAAGATGTAGATGTGAGAGGATATATAGAAAGGGGTGGTATTACAACTTTGCTTCACATGCATATTTTAAATAAAACAAGTAGATTTCATGTGGCTAGCTGGGTAGTAAATACGCTGTTCGATTTAAAGAAAATAAATAAGTTAACTCATGATTTCTTGCAAAGAGATATTAAACAAGAAATGGATGAGGAAATAGCCTATATAAATGAGCATTTTATAGATAGTGAGAAAATTAGAAATTGGAAATTTGGTATATAAAAATATGAAAAAAAATAAAGGAGATAAAATTATAATGGTTTCAAATATTGGTTCTGCTTCTCGTAAGTATTTTGTTTATTCTGTAAACAAAAAAGAAAAAGAACCAAAAGAGCTTTTTTCTTTACAATTTGATGAAAAGGAATATTACCCTAACGTCAAACTAGAAAATGCTTTGTATGAATTTTTTGAAATCACAAAAGATAGATTTGATTTTTGGGTAAGTGATATAGATATTATTGCAGAAAGGGTTGTGGCTACTGGGGAATATTTTCTAGAAAATAAAATTATTGATGAAAAATATCTTGATGAGTTAGAAGATGTTCAAAAGTATGACCCTCTTCATACCGCTAGCTTGATAGATGAAATCCAAAAAATCTTTTTAATCAAAGAGGTTTGTGAAAAAAATAAAGTTAAGTGTAAATTTAAATTAGTTGGAATCTCTGATTCTGTCTTTCACTCAACAATTTCTCCTGAAACTTATACTTACGGTATACCAAAGACTAAAAATAAAAATCATAGAAAATTTGGCTATCATGGTATTTCTATGAGTGAGGTTAATAATAATTTTGGTCAAAAATTCGATAAAATAATCGCTATTCATCTTGGCGGCGGTGGTTCTGTGACAGCTATTAAAAAAGGCGAAAGTGTTTATAACTCTTTTGGTATGACTCCAGTTTCTGGACTTATAAATTTAACTAGGGTTGGCGATGTCGATCCTTTTCTAGCTATCGATTTAGCGGAAGAACATAAAAAGTTTTTCAGATTTTTAAGTGAAGACAATTATCTTTTCAAAAATACTCGTAGAGATTTATATGCAAAAAGTGGACTTTTTTCTCTCACGGGAGAAAGAGATATGAGAGATATTTTAGCTAATTTAAAAGTAAAAGATGAAAATGTAAAAGAAAAAAACATGTTCGCTTTAGAAGTTTATATGACTAAAATAAATGAATGTGTCGGCTCAGCTTACGCTCATCTTGGAGGTTGTGACGCTTTAGTTTTGACGGGGGCAATATTAGAAAAATCAGATATTTTTAGAAAAATCTTTTTACCAAAATTAAAATGGCTTAAAGTTAAAGCTGCCAATATTTTTGTCTTAAAAACAGAAGAAGAAAAAGAAATAGCTAGACTAGTAGTGGATAATAAATTTGTTTAAAAAATATCCTCTCTTGACAAAACTATATTTCTATAATAGTATAACATTAGTCAAAAAATGTTGTACTTTTTTAAATTATAGGAAAATGAAAACTGAAAAAAGATTAGAAGATTGGCAAAGACCAGTTTCCAAGTTACAAATCAGAACCTTAGTTTCTTCAAGGAATGCTATTAATCTTATTACATTTGAAGATTTTCTGAATGGAAAGAATCCAAATTATCAATCGGTAGCCGGACGGATTTCTCCTCAGCAAATTGAAAGGTTAAAACGATTTGTGGAAAGCGTAGAAAAAGGAGTTTATTCTCATATCAATGCTGAAACAGTTGAAAGGTTTCTCTCCAAAGAAAAACCTTTTGGGAAAGATTATTTTTCCCTCAAAAAATTTGCAGAAAAAAATAAATCCAAATTTTTTATCTGGGAATCTGTTTTTTATGAGCTGAAAGAGTTGGCAACTTATCCGATAAAAGTTACTTTCCGGCGCAGTCTCAAGCTTTATTCAGAGCTTGGAAAAGACATGAATCGTCCAAAAATTATCAAACATCTAGGTACGGAAAAAACTGTATTTCAGAATGCTCCTGAGATTTACGAGGTCACAAGTTTTTTAAAATTTGAGAACAAAATCCATCGGGATGGAAAATGGAATTATATTCCAATCTTAAACAAGGATAAAGAAATTATGTTTTTGAAAATCTGGGTTTCTCGTGGAATTATAAATCTGGAGATACCGGATATAGATCCGATGGAATTTAGTTTTCAAAAACCGGAAAGGTTTTTCTTGGTGAGTAATTAATTTATCAATAAAACCATAAAAAGTAAGGCGTCTAACTAGTTTAGGCGCTTTTGTTTTTTACTCTTATTTTTGTTATAATTTTCCCTATCAAATAAGTTTTACTTTTGGGTGAAATATTATTTTATTTATTAAATTATTTATTAGAATTTTTAATTATGAAAGAAAAAACCTTAACTTATCGCGTCATTGCTTTTTGGATTGTAATTGGCGCAGCGTTATTGTGGTATTTGTTGCTTTATAAAACTCCAGATTTTAAATTTGGATTAGATCTAAATGGGGGAACATCTTTAACTTACGTAGCGGATTTATCAAAAGTAAACGAAGCAAATGAAGAAGCCAAAACTGCCTCTTCCTCAGTTTCCACAACTTCTGGACAAAGAGTTGATACAGTTAATAGTGCAAAATTAGATATTGCAGATAGTATGAATGGACTTCGAAATATCATTGAAAAAAGAGTAAATGAATTTGGAGTTTCAGAATCTATTGTGCGAACAGAATATTCTACTTATACAGACGAACATAGATTAGTGGTGGAATTACCTGGAATAACAGATATTGATGAAGCTATTAAAATGATTGGAGATACTCCGATTCTAGAATTTAAATTGGTAAATGAAATAACCGATCCTACAACAGGCGCAACTTCTTCAGAATTAGTTGAGACTGGATTAAATGGAAACTATTTAAAAAAGTCAATTGTAAGTTTTGATCAGCTTACTAATAAACCAATGGTAGTGATTAGTTTCAATGAGGAAGGTAAGAAACTTTTTGCTGACATTACAAAAAATAATATTGGAAAACAAATGGCCATCTTTTTAGACGGTAATGCTATTTCTTCTCCTGTTATTCAAGAAGAAATTCCTAATGGAGAAGCTACAATCTCTGGAGTTTTCACAGTCCAAGAGGCTAAAATTTTAGTTCAAAGACTTAATTCTGGAGCTTTACCAGTTCCTGTTAGTTTAGCTTCTTCTCAGGTTGTCGAAGCTACTTTAGGTAGCCAAGCTAAAACAGCTGGAATATACGCAGGTTTAATAGCTTTAGCGGTTATCGTTTTACTTATGATTCTTTGGTACAGATTGCCTGGTCTATTAGCTGCTTTAGCACTTGTTATTTATACAGGATTAGTCTTAATGTTGTTTAAATTAATTCCAGTAGTTTTAACGGCTGCAGGTATTGCAGGATTTATTATTTCTCTAGGTGTTGCTATCGACGCTAACATTTTGATTTTTGAAAGACTTAAGGAAGAGATTCGTTCTGGGAAAAATTTAAGAGATGTTGTTGAAGAAGCTTTCAAAAGAGCTTGGACTTCAATTCGTGATTCAAACATAGCTTCAATCTTAGTAGCTCTTATTTTATTCTATTTTGGCTCAGCTTTACTCGCTGGATTTGGGCTTGTATTTGGTTTAGGTGTATTTGTTTCAATGTTTTCAGCTATGATAATTACAAAATACTTCTTAAGAGCTATTGTGCCAACTGATACCACTAAAAAAAGTTACAAGGTTATGAAGTTCTTATTTGGGTCAGGTTTTAGTAAATAAAAATAATTTTCAAATATATGTTTATCATTAAAAATAAATGGGTCTTTATAACAACAAGTATAATTTTACTTTTAGCTTCAGCTTTTCTAATCTTCACTAAAGGTTTAAGAAGTGGTATTGATTTTACTGGTGGGACAGAAGTTGTCGTTGCTTACAAAGGTTTCACTTCTACATCTGACGGAAAAATTGATATTGATTTTATAAAAAACAATATTGCAAATGCTGGATTTTCTGTAAAAGATGTTTCTTTACAAAAAGTTGATCCAGACGGTACAAATTATGTAACTATTAGACTTACTGGAGATATATCTCCAACAGAAAAACAAAATTTTGAAAACGCTTGGAGCTTTAATCATGATTTTCATTATGAAGCAGAACAAATTTCCGAAACTGTAATTGGTCCATCTGTTGGAAAAGAATTAACTAGAAAAGCTATTTGGTCAATTTCTTTAGTTACTTTGGTTGTAGTTTTGTTTATTGCTATATCTTTTGCTCAGGTTTCAGTACCTGTTGCAAGTTGGAAGTATGGAGTACTTGCTGTTTCAGCGCTTCTTCACGATATATTTATCGCTACTGGAATGTACGCTCTCTTAGGTCAAATAAATGGAGCGGAAATTGATTCTCTGTTTGTTCTTGCACTACTTACAATTATGGGTATTTCAATTTCAAATACAATTGTTGTTTTCGACCGTGTTCGTGAGAATTTGAAATTTAGAAAATCTAATGAATCTTTTGAAGGGGTTGTCGGAAAAAGTTTAAATCAAACTTTACTTCGTTCTTTTAACACTTCTCTTGCTATCGTTTTAGTACTTCTAGCTTTGTATTTCTTTGGTCCAATTTCTATTAGAAATTTCAGTTTAGTTCTCATCACAGGAATGGTTGTTGGAACTTTCTCTTCAGTATTTGTGGAACCATCACTTCTCGTCTTAGTGGAAAGTTGGCAGAATAAAAATAAAAAGAAACATAAAAAAGCCTAATTTATTTAATTCAAAAAAGACCTTTACGGGTCTTTTTTGTTTAAATGCTATAATGTTCACATATTTAAATTTATGTTAGGAAATAAAGAATTACTTTTAAACTTTTTTAATACTTATTTACCACTAGTTACTTTAATTGGTTTTATTTTATTAGTACTGGTTTTTGGACATTATCTTTATAAAACAAAAACAAAAAGAAAATCTCCTTTTTTAGATTTCATTTCTTCCAAAGCTCTTCTTTTTGGATTTTTAGCAACTTTGTTTGGGACAACTATGTCTCTCATTTATTCTGAATATTTAGGAGAAGCTCCTTGTGGACTTTGTTGGTTACAAAGAGTTTTTCTTTATTCTCAATTAATACTTTTCACGGTCGCGTATTTGAAAAACGATATGAAAGTTTTCGGTTACACTATTTGGCTTTCAATAGTTGGAGGTGTCATAGCTCTTTATCATGAATATGTGCAACTTGGTTATTCAGAATTATTACCATGCCCAAGTGTTGGAGGAATTGTGGATTGTGCTAAACCAACTTTTCTTTCTTATGGATTCGTGACATTCCCATTTATGAGTCTAACCCTATTCTTGTTTTTAATATTTTTAGCAATAGTTGTGAAAAGAAAAAATTAGTATGGAAAATTTTTCACTACAAAAATCTAAAAAAGAAAATAAATCAACTGTTTCCAACGAAGATTTAAAAAGTAAAGAATCAAAAAAAGATACAAATATTTTTAAGGAAAGTTTAAAAAAGTTGGGTTATTTTAATAAAAATAAAGCGATGTATGCTTTAGCTGCTTTCCTATCACTTACCCCAGTAATTTCTACCTCTTGTGGTTCAGAAAAAGAATCGGCTAATATTGAATGTAATTTAGAAGATAATACTATCAATCGTTTTCAAAATTATGAAGACAAAAGAAAGACAGTTGTTTTCTCAGAAGAAATGGTGGGTAGAAAAGTCGGAGAGTTGTTTAAGGATTATTTAAATATTGAATCTGACACAATTCCACAAACAGCAGATGTTGATTATTTTACTGGAATACTGAACCTTTGGCATAAAAAAGTAAATAGAGAAAATACTTCGGAAGCGACAAAAGATAATGCTGGAAAAGTTTTGCAGACTTATTATGAAAATAAGGATTTATCCAATCTAAAGAATTTTCAAAAAGATATTTCTAGAAGTATCAAAACAGTTAACGAAAATTTAGATAGAGAAAAAATGGGGGAACATTTTAAGTTTAATGAAAAAGAGAATCAGGTTTTGAAAGATATGAGCGAACTTATTTCTTCAGAAAATCTTTTAGCTTACGGTATGACAGAATTAATGCCAAGTATTGAAGATGGAAAGTTTAATAAAGAAGTCCTATCTTTCTTGTTAGAAAATGCAGGAAAGAATTACATTTTATCAATTCCGGCATTACATGATAAATATTTATCTTTTGGTTTGTATCAATTTACTTCTTTTGCAGTAAAATCTGACACTGATGGTAAAGATGGAGCTTCTGTTATAAATGACTTCTTAAAAAAAGAACATCAAATTCCCGGATCAGTTTCAAAATTAAAAGAAGATGATCATCATAAAGCAGCTTATCTTTTTTCTATTTATAATTTAGCAAGAGTATTAAGACAAGGGGATTTAAATTCTTTTGAAAAATTTTTAAATCAAAAAAGTGAAAAAGAAAAAAAGGAAATTATTTCTATTTATATTGCTACTGCTCATCATCTTCCAGCTCCTTCGCGAACAGCTTTTATAAACTGGTTAAAAGTTCAAAATTCTGGTGTAAAAGGATATATAGATATTTTAAATAAAAATAACGAAGCTCTCAAACAGTATGCTATAAAGACATCTAACAATTTATCGGCTTTAGATAAATCGTATCAAGCTTTTAAGCTTAAAGATTTTCCAAAAGATAAACCAGCTAAAAAAGCTTCAAGCAAAAAAGTTGCAAAGAAAAAATAGTTTAATAAAAAATCCGTATTGTGTTCACAATACGGATTTTAATTAGTCTCCAGCATCTTCTGCTGAGTAGCTGTATCCTTTTTTTTCTTGAGTTAGCTTTTCCCAGAAATTTTGAAAATTTTCAGAAGTTATCAGCTCTTTGTTTCCCAATCTTTCTAAAATCTCTTTTTCACATTCAGAAATTTTCACGCCACCTTTATTTAGATGGATACAGTTTCGAAGATTTGTAAGAAGCCTTTTTTCTTCCTCTTCGTCTCCGATTCGCTTGGCTATTTCTCGCTCAACCTCTAAAAGCCTCAAGGATTTAGAAGGTAGGAGAATCACTAGTTTTTTAAATTCTAAAACCAGGTCCTGATTACTCATTAATCTTGCTTCCATTTTTCCTCCTTTAAATTATAAGTTAATAAACAACAATATCTACTTTCAATCATACTATTTTCAAGTAAAATTTCAAGTAAAAATATACTAAAGTAGCTATTGTTTATAACTTTATAATTTATGGGCTTTTTATTTGCATTATTTTAGGGTTTGTGCTAATATATTTGAACCTTGATTATTGGGCGCTATTTAGTTGAAAAGAGCTTAAAAACTCTCAATGATTTGGTGCGCTATTTGTAAACATAATAAAGATTAATTAAATATTAAATAATCGAATCCAGAAATGGATTCAAGCAAAGAATTTATACAAATTTCTTTTGCTCCGTTTTTATTTTTAGAGTTTGATCCTAGCTCAGGATGAACGCTGGCGGCGTGGATAAGGCATGCAAGTCGAACGGAACTAATCACATGGAAGCATTTACAAAGTTTGAGTAGTAATACAATGATGGAGTTTATGTGAAAGCGTGACAGTTTAGTGGCAAACGAGGTAGTAATATTTAGGAACATACCCAGAAGTCTTGGATAACCGATCGAAAGGTCGACTAATACAAGATGGTCTCGCGAGAGTAAAGATTTATCGCTTCTGGATTGGCCTGAACAGTATCAGCTAGTTGGTAAGGTAATTGCTTACCAAGGCTATGACGCTTAGGAGGGGTGAGAGCCTGACCTCCACCGATGGGACTGAGACACGGCCCATACACCTACGGGTGGCTGCAGTCGAGAATCTTCCACAATGGACGAAAGTCTGATGGAGCGACGCCGCGTGATGGATGAAGAGCTTCGGTTTGTAAACATCTTTTATGAGGGAATAAGTTTATTGAAGGTACCTCATGAATAAGGACCTGCTAAACTCGTGCCAGCAGCAGCGGTAATACGAGTGGTCCGAGCGTTATCCGGAATTATTGGGCGTAAAGGGTCTGTAGGTTGCTTAATTAGTCTCCCGTTAAATCTTTGGGCTCAACCCAAAGCCTGCGGGGGAAACGGTTAAGCTAGAATATGCGATAGGTATACGGAACTCATAGTGTAGGGGTGAAATCCGTTGATATTATGGGGAACACCAAAAGCGAAAGCAGTATACTGGCGCATTATTGACACTCAAAGACGAAAGCGTGGGTAGCGAATGGGATTAGATACCCCAGTAGTCCACGCCCTAAACGTTGCTCTCTCGCTATTAGGAGTATCGACCCTCCTAGTGGCTTAGCTAACGCGGTAAGAGAGCCGCCTGGGAAGTACGAGCGCAAGCTTAAAACTCAAAGGAATAGACGGGGAGACGCACAAGCAGTGGATTATGTGGTTTAATTCGACGGTAAACGAAGAACCTCACCAGGATTTGAAACCAAGTTGAAAGGTCTAGAAATAGATCCCTCGCAAGACAATTTGGCAGGTGATGCATGGCCGTCGTCAGTTCGTGGTTTGAGCTGTTCCCTTCAGTGGGGTAACGAACGCAACCCTCATCGTATGTTATACGTGTCATACGAGACTGCCCCTCATCGGGGGAGGAAGGCGAGGATGACGCCAGGTCAGCATGTCCCTTTGACATCCTGGGCTACACACATAATACAATCGCATTGACAGCGGGTCGCGACGGGGTAACCCTGAGCCAATCCTTAAACAGTGCGCCAGTTCAGATTGAGGTCTGCAACTCGACCTCATGAAGTAGGAATTGCTAGTAATTGCGGGTCAGCTATACCGCAGTGAATACGTTCTCGTCTCTTGTACTCACTGCCCGTCAACTCAAGGGAGCCGGGGGTACCCAAAGGCTTTCGCAAGAAGGACTAAGGTAAAATCGGTAACAGGGAGTAAGTCGTAACAAGGCACGGCTAGCGGAAGCTGGTCGTGGATTAATTCAATTTGAAAATCGTGCACACCGATATCGGTGCATGCATTTGTCGAACAAAAATTTATTTTTGTACAAGTTTTAATGAAACTAAAAATCATTCGAGCTACTTCGAGATGTAGCAAAAGTCGCGTATTAAATGAGACTAAGTCTCGCAGGATAAATCGCGCTAAAAGCGGAGCAAAAGAAATCGGTATAAATCAAATTAATCTCTTTAAAATAAAAACCAACAATAAAGTTGGTTTTTATTTTTCATTCTTATGCTAAAATAAAAGTATTAGTAGGTTTTAATAGGATTTGAAAAGTAATATGAAAAATAATTTATCAACAATTTTATTAGTTATTGTGTTAGGATTTTGTCTTATATTTATTATTAGCAATAAAAACACTCATCAAGTTTCTGAAAAAGCTTTACCTACACCAGAGATAACAGAAGGTATAAGAGGTGAAATGTTTGGTATTGATAAAAATATCAATGAAGAGACAATAGATAATTATTTAGGAAGAGCTGACAGTGTCTATAGAGATATGAGAATGCTTAAAGATCCGGGTAATTATGAGGCGATTGGGGGAGATTCATATCTTTCTGGACTGGTTAAAGGTTTTGAGGTTGTTCCTTATCCACTATTTACTCCTGTAGATGGCCTTCCACCAGAAGTTGGTGAAACCTATACAGGTGAAACTTTATTCAGTATAGGTGAAAATGGAGAATATACAGCAAATTATGAAGAATCTTTACCTTTTCTAGAATATTATTTTCCAAAAGACAAAAATATATTTTTAATGTGTGGCGGGGGAGGTTATGCAGGTATGACTAAAAAGATGCTTGTTTCACTTGGCTGGGATGAAAGTAAAATTTATAATGTTGGTGGCTATTGGTCTTATACAGGAGAAAATAATGTGGCCATTAAAAATGAATCAAATGGAAAGACTGTATATGATTTTTGGAAAGTGACTTATCATGCTCCAGATTTTAACAGTTTACACAAAATTAAATAATTAAAAGCATGAAAAAATCATACATTGCATTTTTGGCGCTAGTTTTGGTAGTTGTCGCTTCTAGTTTAACAATTTACTTTTCGAATAAGAATAGAGAGAGCATGGAATTTGAAAAATTTTATCTAGACGAAGTAGAGACAAATCTTACTCACCTTTCACACAGTTTTGCATTTTTTGAAATAGATGGAGAGAAATTAAACTCTTTAATAGAAAATAAAAGTAATTTTGCTCTTTCTATATATGAGCCGTCTTGTATAACTTCTTCTAATTTTGATGGTGTGCTTAGCGAGTTTCGAGGAGTTTATAATATAGATTTTTATAGAGTTGCTTTTTCTGATCTTAAAGAGACAGATTTGGGAGAAACTATTAAATATTATCCAAGTTTTGCAGTCTTAAAAGATGGTGAATTAATAGATTATTTGCAAGCTGACAAAGACGAGGACAGTGAATATTATAAAAATGTGGAAGGTTTCAAAAAATGGCTTGATCAGTATATTTTTATAGCTGAAAAAAATAAAGAAGAGGTGAAAAGTTCGCAATCTAAAGAAACCCAAACTTCTTCTAAGGGGTCTGGAGCGGAAGAAACTTCTCAGTCCAAAGAAGAGATTAAAGATGTGTCAGATAAAATTGTTATAGAAGGCATTACATACAATAAAAATAAAATAAACCTATATCTTTTTTGGAGAGAGGGCTGTGTATATTGTCATCAAGAAAAAGCCTATCTTGAAACCTTAAAGAAAGAGTATGGAAACTTATTTCAAATAAATGAATTTGAAATTTCTAAAAGTAGTAAAAATATGAAAATTTTAGAATATTTTTCAGGTAAAATGGGTGATAATGTAACAGGTGTACCATATACAATTATAGGTAATAAATCTTTTACTGGTTTTGCTGATAGCTATAAAGAAGAATTTATAAAAACTATAAAAGAGCAACATAAAGATAGTTATGATGTATACTTTTCAAATTAAAATTTAAATTAGACGTTTTTATTTAAACTTTCAATCTCTTTTTCATTTAAAATTCCAGTGAATAAATTTTTTAGAAGCTGGTTTTTTATTTTTTCTGGTAAAAATTTTACCGGATTTATAAATTTATTATTTGTTTTTTCCGCTTCAGAAATAGCTTTGCGTAGTACCATAGAATCTATTTCTACATAAACAATATCATCTATATCTTTTATTTTGTTTTTTGCTTTTTGAATTTGATCTAATTTATGTTCTTTTTTTGCAGTAGCAGTTGTAAACTGAATGCCTACAGTTCTTAAAGACTCTGTATCATTTTCTTCTATACCAACACCTCTTTTCTTATTTCTTCTTTCAATAATAAAGTCTATTTTATTTTCTACATCTTGGAAAGGGTTGGCTTCGTGAACCTTAAAATCTAAATCTGGTCTATCTATAGATAAACTTTCTAGTAATCCAATAAAGATTTTCTCTGCTTTTATACCAAGTTTGTCTTTATTCTCCTCAGTATTTCTTTTCTCTATTTCTTCATAAGCTTTACTTTTTAAAAGGTCTTTAGATTTAAATTCTTCTTTTAAATTTTTTGCTAAATCTTTAGAATATTTCTCTGTGATGATGCTGGTGATTTTCTTTTCTCTTAATATTTTTGCTAATCTTTTTCCCTCACCAGTTTCTAGAATACTTTTCTGGAGACTAAAATTTACACCCAATCTTTGAGAAGAAACTATTTCTCCAGGAGAGATTTTATTATTTTCAAAAATGAAAGATTTTTTATATTTATCATAAGAGATTGTATCTTCTTTAGGTATTGTTGTAAACAATGAAGATAAAATTTCTTCCTCTTCTGTCAAAATTTCTCTTCTTATTTTTGATTCTGTATCTTTTGATATATATTTTTTTTCTTCTCCTAAGTAGTTATCAGAAATCTCTTTCAATTTTCTAACAACAGGAAGTAATTCTCTTATACTATTTTTGGCTGCTAAGGCGGAAAGAGTCTCTGTTTGTGTTTTTTTTACCTCTTTCACCTCCTCCTTCTCTGAATTAAAAGTTTTTTCTAAATTTTTCATATTAAATTAATTATAACAATAAATGAGGAAAAACAGCTTTTGTGTATAACTTCTAAAGTTAAATTATTATTATTAATGCTATAATTATTTTATAATGATTCGTTTTTGTTGGGATATTTATTTATATAAAAATTATGGACTATAAAAGTGAGCTAAATGAATTGATTTTGACTTTAGTTAAAGAGCAAGCTAGTGATTTGCATTTGGGTGTAGGAGCTCCTCCTATTATTAGAATTAATGGTGAGCTTATTACTTTAATACAAAAACCAGTTTTAACCTCAGAAGACACTGTTGGATTTTTGCGGGAAATGGTGCCAGAAAGAATTTTTAATGATTTTGTTATTAAACAAGAATTAGACTTTCCTTTTGAACATTTAGGAGAATACAGACTTCGTGGAAACGCTTATTTTCAAAAAGGTTTGGTTAGTATTTCTTTAAGACTTGTACCAAGACCAAAACCTTTTGAAGAACTCAATCTGCCAAGAATTCTAGCAGATATCTCACACTCTAAACAAGGATTATTTTTGGTAACTGGTCCAGTTAGACAAGGTAAATCTACAACTCTCGCCGCAATGATAAATGAGATTAATATGACAGAAAGAAGGCATATTATTACCATTGAAGATCCAGTAGAATATATTTTTGAAAATGAAAAATCAATTATAGATCAGAGAGAAATTGGCATGGACACTCAGTCTTTCCGTACAGCACTTAGGCAGTCTTTTAGACAAGATATGGATGTAATTATGCTTGGAGAAATGAGAGACTTGGACACAATTTCTTCTGCGGTAACAGCTGCTGAGACAGGGCACTTAGTCTTATCAACTCTTCACACTAATTCCGCAGCACAAACCATAAATAGAATTATAGACTCTTTCCCCGCGGAACAGCAAGATCAGGTTAGATATCAACTATCCGCATCTTTAATCGGAGTCTTTTCCCAAAGATTATTACCAACTGTAGACGGCGGACTTGTTCCAGCTTATGAACTTCTTTTAAATAACACAGCTGTTGCCAACCTTATTCGTGACGACAGAATACATGAAATTGACATCATCATTGAAACAAGTCGAGAACATGGAATGATAGATTTTAATAGAAATCTGGCTGAGCTAGTTCGAAGTGGAAAAGTGACTTTAGAAACAGCTATTTCTCATTCACGTAATCCTAAAAACTTAGAAAAGATGTTATAAAATTATGATGTTCAAATATAAAGCAATTAAAGCTGATGGTACAAGAATGGAAGGTAAAATTGAGGCGGCTACTGAAGACGATGCAATCGCCATTCTTCAAGATAGACAGCTTATAATTGTTTCAGTTGAACAATTTGAAGAGAAAAAAGTTTTCGGTTCTCCAACCACTGGTTTTAGGTTACCTTTTTTTGGTAAAAAAATTAAAGAAAAAGATATAGTGGTTTTTTCTCGTCAAATCGCCACTCTTTTTCAGTCAGGAGTTTCCGCTCTTCGTAGTTTTAGACTTGTAGCATCAGAAACAGAAAATATAAGATTAAGGCAAGTTTTAAATGCTATTGGAGATGATATTCAGTCTGGGTTATCTATTTCTGGCGCTATGTCCAAACACGATAATGTTTTTGGAGTGTTTTATTCTAGTATGATTAAAGCTGGAGAAGAATCTGGAAAGTTAGATGAATCATTTCTTTATTTGGCAGACTATTTAGACAGAAACTATGATTTGACTCAAAAAGTAAAAAAAGCCACAGCTTACCCTTCATTTGTCATTGCGGTTTTCGTTATAGTTATGGGGGTTGTTATTGCTTTTGTTATTCCAAAGTTTGCAGAAATGTTAACAGTGCAAGATCAAGAGCTACCTATGGCAACAAAGATTATTTTTGGAATAGGTACTTTTTCACAAAAATATGGGCTCATAGTTATTATAGTTTTAGCAGTTTTGGCTTACTATTTATATACCTTAGCTAAGACTCCATCAGGAAAACAATATTTAGATTATTTTAAATTAAAGATACCAGTATTAGGGACTCTAAGTAAAAAAATTTTTCTTTCGAGATTAACAGACAATATCGATACTATGCTTTCTTCCGGGGTTCCTATTGTTAGATCTCTTGAAATTACTTCAGAAGTTGTAGATAATGTAGTCTTCAAAGACTTATTAATTAGAGTTTCAAAAAAGGTAAAAGGAGGTAAATCTTTATCCCAATCTTTTTATGAAGAAGAAGAATTACCAAATATTTTAGTACAAATGACGAAGATTGGAGAAGAAACTGGAAAATTAGGTTATATTCTTAAAAGTTTATCAACTTATTATAAAAGAGAAGTTTCTACTGCTATCGATACGACTTTATCACTCATAGAGCCAATACTTATTTTCTTACTCGCGGGAGGAGTAGGATTTCTTTTGGCAGCCGTTATGATACCGATGTTCTCTGTTATGACTGGAATGTAAAAGATATCCACACTATCTTTTCCAGTTATTTCTTATTTTTTCTATCGTTTTGCTATAATATCCCTATAAGACTGCACAAGTTTTATTATTAGTAATAAACAATTCATATGAAAAAAAATAATTTTACAAAAGGTTTTACACTTATTGAGCTCTTGGTGGTAGTAGCTATTATCGGTATTTTAGCTGCTATCGTTTATGCTCCTCTTCAAACAGCTCTCAGAAAAGGACGTGACGCTAAAAAGATTTCAGAAATGAAATCTATTCAATCAAGCTTAATGATGTATGCAGACTCAAATGGTGGAAGTTATCCGACAACTTTAGATCAATTAAACACAGAAATCCAAGGTGGAATTCCAAAGAATTACGCAACAACTACAACATTTGCTGATCCTAATAAATACCACTATACAGCTTATGAAGTTGGAGGTAGAGTCATGGGATACCATCTCTATGTTCACCTTGAAACCGCCAGTCCTTCTCTAGAAGGAGCTGCAAAATGTAGAGGGCATGTTCTCCCTAGTGCGGCCCCAGCAGCTGTCGCTACAGCTTGTTTTATAGGTACAGGAGTAACGACTGTTGGTGTTGCTGAGCCAACAACAGCCACAGCTGCTAAATTCCTAGAATCAGAACGTACCGTCGGAACAACAAAAAATGATACAGATAAAAACTGTGCTGGAGATATTACCTCTTGTATATACGACATAAGAGGATAAATTAAAATCTTTATTCTATTAAAAAAGAACCCATTACAAGGGTTCTTTTTTAAAGATATCCACAGTTTAAGCTTTATATTTTAGGTTCTATTTTTATGTTTTGCTATAATATCCCTATAAGACTGCACAAGTTTTATTATTAGTAATAAACAATTCATATGAAAAAAAATAATTTTACAAAAGGTTTTACACTTATTGAGCTCTTGGTGGTAGTAGCTATTATCGGTATTTTAGCTGCTATCGTTTATGCTCCTCTTCAAACAGCTCTCAGAAAAGGACGTGACGCTAAAAAGATTTCAGAAATGAAATCTATTCAATCAAGCTTAATGATGTATGCAGACTCAAATGGTGGAAGTTATCCGACAACTTTAGATCAATTAAACACAGAAATCCAAGGTGGAATTCCAAAGAATTACGCAACAACTACAACATTTGCTGATCCTAATAAATACCACTATACAGCTTATGAAGTTGGAGGTAGAGTCATGGGATACCATCTCTATGTTCACCTTGAAACCGCCAGTCCTTCTCTAGAAGGAGCTGCAAAGTGTAGAGGTTTCAGTACAACCCCTTCAGACACAGCTTGTTTTATTGGAAGTGGAACTGTAACTGTTAGAGGAACAACCACTGAACCAGATTCTACTTTAGCTAAGTTTTTACAATCTGAACGTGGTACTCCAAATACTGCAGGATATACTGACACAGATAAAAAGTGTGCCGGGGATACTTCTGCTTGTATGTACGATATAAGAGGATAGATATTTTCTAAAAACAAAACCCTTTCATTAGGGTTTTGTTTTTTATTTTAAGAATCAAAATATGTTAAAATGTATTTATAAAAATCACTTATATGAATATTATTCTCTATATCTTTCTATTTTTTATCGGAGCAGCTTTGGGTAGTTTTGTTGGAGTAGTCGTAGATAGACTTTATATTAAATCTTATATAAAAGGAGGTAGTATTTGTCAGTCTTGTGCAAAAAAACTAACTTGGTTTGAGACTATACCAGTGCTCTCTTATTTATTTTTAGGTGGAAAATGTAGGAAATGCAAAACTAAAATTGGTGCGGAACATTTTTGGATAGAAGTGGCTGGTGGGGTTTTTGCTATTCTAGCTTATCAAGTTTTCTTAAAAGATTACTTTATTTCTGGGAGTGAAAAAAGTTTAATTTTAGGTATAGTTTTAGCATTCTTTTTTGCTCTTTTGTTTATAGTCTTTGGGGTTATATTTAATTATGATTTAAAAAATAAATTGGTGCCAACAAATTATGCTTTGATTTTAATCGTAATAGGTTTAGCTTTTGAAGCTTATAAAGCTTTTAATTATCAAGCGGTGTATGGAGGTTTAACAACATTATTTTGGTTAGATTTATTTTCTGGATTCCTTATAGCTTTGCCATTCTTTTTAATTTATATATTTTCAAAAAAGAAAGCTGTTGGTTTTGGAGATATTTTAATATATTTCGGAGTAGGATATTTAGCTGGTTTTGTGTTTGGGCTTTCTATATTTTTAGTTTCTGTTTGGATGGGAGCAATTATTTCTTTAATTTTACTTTATCTTAGACCTAAAAAATATCATAAAAAATCACAAATTCCTTTTGCTCCATTTATAATTTTAGCTACAATTATAGTAATGTTTTTACAACTAGACATAATAGGAATGTCTTCGCTTTTCTTTTAAGACCCAAAGTTAATTTTGTGTTAAAATATTAATAATGAAAAACAATAAGCTAAATAGATTTCTCAAGGGTTATACCATGGTAGAAATGCTTTTGGTCCTCACTATTATTTCTATTTTAAGTGTGGGAACAATGGCTGCTTCTGTTAAATACACTGAACTCACATCTTCTTTATTAAATGATGTTAACTCTGTAACAATGTTGATTAGAGAAATGCAAAATAAGACCTCAGGTTTTGTTGCTTCAGATTCAGTTTCTACTCCTAATGTAGGTTACGGTATATTTTTAGATCTGAGTAGTAAAAATAAAATAGAACCATTTTATAAAACTAATACAGATACATTTTCTATAGCAGAAACTCTTTCTTCTAAACCAGAACAAAATTTACTTCTAGATTCTAAAAACTCTTTTACTAGAATTTGTGTTAATGGTTGCTCTACCTATTCTTCAGCCACAAAAGTTGCTGTTTATTTTTTAAAACCAAAATCTTACGCAGTATTTGCTATACCGAATCCAACTGTCCCAACTACGTATATAAATACAATACCAGCAACAGGGGTCAAGATAAATAGAGTTTGTTTTGAACTTACTTCTCTAAACGGAAAACATAAGAAAAGAATAGATATTCATTATGTTGGACAAATTTCTTTTGCTTCAGGACCTTGTCAATAATTTAATTTTATGAAAAAATACTTTTTAAATAAAAATATAATTAAAAATCTTCCAGGATATACTTTGGTGGAACTTTTGGTCGCCACAACAGTTTTTACAATTGTAACCATCGGAGCTTTTACTGTTCTTTTTGCTGCTCAAAATGGATACGATAGAGTTTCTGGAAGCAGAATAACCACTGATAATATTAATTTGGTTTTAGATACCATGAGTAGAGAAATAAAATTTGGTTCGGAATACAAGTGTGCTAATTATACAGGCAATTTTCCCGCTACAAGTAATTACACTACCTTAAACAGTCTTTTTGATAATAGTGATATAAGTGGAAAGTGTAACGCTTTTGCTTTTATTCCTCAAGGTTGGCCAAATAAAAGAATAGTTTATTATTACAACATTACAAATTCCACTGTAAATCAACTCGAATATACAAGAGCTAATGCAACAGCTCCATTTACTAGGGACACAACTTTTGGTGATGTTCCTTTAACCTCAACTGGTTTCAAGGTCGATAGTTTTAACTTTAATTTAAAAGGAGTTTCCGCAAACGATTATCTACAAGCAAAAGTAATTTTAAATATTACAGGAATTATAGATTATTCTATAAAGAAAAATGGAGCCGTTATAAAAACTACTGATTTTTCTGCACAAACAGCAATTACACAAAGATTATTAGACAATTAATATGAAAATTTTAAAAAATAAAAATCAAAAAGGGTTTACTTTGATTGAGGCTATGGTTGCAATGATTATTGTTGTTATGGCTGTTATTGGTCCATTGAGTTTAATTGTTAACTCTATAAATAATATAAGACAGGAAAGAAATAGAATCGCCGCAGCTTTTCTTGCTGAAGAAATGGTTGAGAATTTTAGAGCACATAGAGACAATTTTGTTTTGGCTTGTAAAAATATTTCATATAATTTTAGTGAAGATGGGTTAACTATAGATTCAGCGACTTGTAATTTTTTAGGAGCAAATCTTCCAGTGGACAAAGTACTTTTACAAGTTTCTGGTTCAAGTCCAAATAGTATAGCTTGGAATTTATTTTTGAGAAACGTAACCCCAATCTTTAACACAAATCTTTATTTAGATAACAATTCTTTTTTTAATACACTTACTATACCTCCATCTAGCGCTTCAGACTGTGCAACTTTAAAATACAGCGCTCTTTATGGGGGATACAATTGTTCTCAGGGTGGTCCTGGAGACTTTAAAAGAACTACCAGATTAACAAAAATCTCAGATAGTTCTCTAAGGATAGAAGTCGAAGTTTATTACGCCCCAAAAAGATTTGTAAAAGTAGTTGATTATATATATGAAAGATAAAATTTTTAATAAAAAACAAAATAATAAAAAAAATAAAACTGAGCCAGGGTATATTTTAATAATGACATTGGTACTTTCGGCTGTTATTTTATCAATCGCTTTAACTATTGCTAGAATTTTAGAAAAAGAAATGTTGTTTTCGAGAATAGTTGCTAATAATAGAGAAGCTTATTTTGCTGCAGACAGTGGACTTGAGTGTGCCCAATATATAGATAATGTGTTTAGGGATAATTCTAAAGGTGTTTCACTCTTCCTTAATCGCGTCAATGTTAATGCAAAACAAGATTTTGACAACAACGCTTTAACTAATGTTTTCTTTGCTACAAGCTCTATTCCAAACGCCGTGACTTACGCTAATAATTTTAAGACCAGAATTTCTTGTGCGAGTAGAGACGGAACTTATAATCAGGTTTTTAAAGACACTGTCGACGCTTCTTCTGCTGGATATGTTACTAATAGGAATGCTGTTATTTCAAATTTAGCCAATCAAAAATCTTCTTATTATATTGTTGGAGACACAACTCAAGCCACTACCACTTTCGGTCTCATTATTAAAGAAAAAGACTCTAACAATAAAGATATAACGCGATGTGTTCTTGTTGATTTTTATAAAAAACATCTTCCAAGTAGTGTACCAGGACAAACCTTGTTAACTGGGAAATACAGTATCCTATCTACAGGCTATTCTAGTTGTGATTTAAATAATAAAAATACAGTTAGTAGAACAATACTTAGAGATTCTAGCAATTAATTTTATAGCTTAAATTTGCTATAATCTAGGAATGAAAAACTCTGAAAAAGATGTAAAACAAAGGATTATCGACCTGAGAAAACTTATTGAAAAACATCAACATTTATATCATGTTTTAGATAATCCAGAAATTGAAGATAGTGTTTACGACACTCTTTTTGAAGAGCTTTTGAAATTGGAAAAAGAAAATCCAGAATTCCAAAGTGAAAATAGTCCAAGTAATAGAATCGGAGGAAAGATTTTAGATAAATTTGAAAAAGTAAAACACGAAGTTAAACAATGGAGCTATGACGACGCTTTTAGTTTTGAAGAATTAAAAAAATGGGAAGAGAGAAATTTAAGATTTTTAGAAAAAGAAAATCTAAAAAAAACTTTTTCGTATATTTCTGAATTAAAAATTGATGGATTAAAAGTTGTTTTGACTTATGAAAATGGGATTTTAGTTAGAGGAGCAACAAGAGGCGATGGAGAAATTGGCGAAGATATTACAGAAAATGTAAAAATGATAAAGTCCATACCTTTAAAATTAAAAGAAAATATTTCTTTAACTGTAATGGGTGAAGCTTGGATTAAGAAAAGTGATTTAGAAAAAATAAATAATGAGCAAGATGAATTAGGATTAACAAAGTACGCTAACACAAGAAATTTAGCAGCTGGAACTTTAAGACAGCTTGATACTAGTGTGGTTGCTAAAAGAAATCTTAAGCTTTTTGCTTATGATATTGAAGGTGGAGATTTTAAAAATCAAGAAGAAGAATTAGTCTTTTTAAAAAAGAATAATTTTTTAGTAAATGATGATTATAAAGTCTGTGACAATTTAGAGGAAGTAGAAAAGATGTATGAAGCTTGGAAAAATAAAAGAGAGAGTGAAGAATTTGGAATAGACGGATTGGTTGTAAAAATAAATGAAAGAGAAATTGATAAAAGACTTGGCTTTACAGCTAAATCTCCAAGAGGTGGTATAGCTTACAAATTTCCAGCCGAAGAAGTTTCTACAAAAGTTTTAGGAATAACTATTCAAATAGGAAGAACCGGAGTTGCTACACCAGTAGCTGAACTAGAAGAAGTTTTGGTTTATGGATCTCGTGTAAAAAGAGCTACGCTTCATAATAGTTATGAAATAGAAAGGTTAGACGTGCGAGTAGGTGATACTGTGATTGTACGAAAAGCGGGAGATGTAATCCCAGAAATTGTTTCAGTGATTAAAGAGCTTCGTCCAAAAAATAGTCAGAAATTTAAAATGCCAACAAACTGTCCAGTTTGTAATTCAAAATTAGAAAGAGAAGAAAATAAAGTTAATAAATCAGGATTTTCAACTGGACTATTTTGCAAAAATTCTGATTGTGAAGCTAAACATAGAGAATATTTTTCCTATTTTGTTTCAAAAAAAGCTTTTAATATTGACGGCATGGGAGAAAAAATTGTTGATGAATTTTATGATCTTGGTTTAATTAAAAATGTTTTAGATATTTTTAAATTAAAAAAAGAAGATATAGAAGGATTGGAGGGCTTTGGGGAAAAGAGTGCCGAGAATTTAATAAATGCTATAGAAAAATCTAAAAATATTCCACTTCATAAATTTATCTTTTCTTTAGGAATTAGACAAATAGGAGAAACTACAGCAAAAGATTTAGTTAAAAAATTTAAAACTTTTGAGAATCTTCAAAATAAAGTTTTAGAGTTAATAAAAGAAAGAAAATCCAAGACTATAGTAGAGTTAAAAGAAATCTTTGGTGTAGAGGGAATAGGGGAAAAAAGTTTAGAGTCATTAATGGATTATTTTGAAGATAAAAAGAATAAAGAGTTTTTAAGAAAAATTTTGAATATTATCTTTTTAGAAAATTTAGAAGAAAAAGAAGAGGGTAAAAATGGTATTTTACAGGGTAAGGTGTTTGTAATTACAGGCGCTCTTTCAAAGCCAAGAGAGGAGTTTCAGGGTAAAATAGAGAGCTTGCAGGGTAAAGTCTCTTCTTCTGTCTCCAAAAAAACAGATTATCTTTTGCTTGGAGAAAATGAAGATGGAAAAATCTCTACTAAAGAAAAAACCGCGAGAGAACTCGGAATAAAAATAATAAATGAAGAAGAGTTTAATAAATTAATAAAATAAATTTATGAAATTGGCAACCTTATTATTTTTGATAGAAAAGAAAAATAATAAAATTAACAGAATTTGTCTTTCTATGAAGAAAAGAGGCTTTGGGGTTGGAAGATATAATGGTGTCGGTGGTAAAGTGGAAAAAGATGAAACTGTAGAGGAAGCTTGTAAAAGGGAGGTTTTAGAAGAAATAGGGGTAGAGGTTTTAGATATGAAAAAGGTAGCAGAATTGGAATTTATTTTTTCTGAAAAACCAGATTGGAATCAAAAAGTTTTTACTTTCTTTTGCGAAGAATGGAAAGGACATCCGGAAGAATCTGAAGAAATGAATCCTAAATGGTTTTTAGTGGGAGATATACCTTTTCACAATATGTGGTCTGATGATATTTTTTGGTTACCAAAAGTTTTAGAGAACGAACTTGTAAAGGCAAGATTTGTTTTTGATAACAATGACACTGTACAAGATCAAGAATTGAAAAGTGTAGAGCACTTTTAAAATAAGGTTTTTTCTGGTAAAATAGGGGAATATTTATGTCTAAAATTGAATTTACAAAAGAAGATTTGGAGAATGTGGCAATGCTTTCTAGACTATCATTAACCGAAGAAGAAAAAGAAAAGTTTCTTGTTGAAATGAAAGATATTTTGGAATATGTGGGACAGGTCTCTGAAATGGCAAGTGGAAAAGTAGAAGCTTCAGGTGGAGAAAATTATGGAAAACAGTTTATTGATTCTGTAAATAAAAATACTACTCGCGAAGACAATGTCTTAAACGAAGCTAATGAATACACAGAAGCACTTTTAGAAAATGCACCAATTAGAAATGGTGACTATGTCGAAGTCTCTAAAGTTTTGGATAAGTATAAGAATAAAGAAAAATAGTATGAAAACTTTAAAAGAAATTCATCAAGATTTAATTTCAAAAAAAATTACTGTCAGACAATTAGTCGATCAGTCTATTGAGACTATTAAAAATAATGAAAAGAAATTCAACGATAAAGTCTCCGAAGATAAAAACTTAAATGCAGTTATAGATTTTTATTCAGCAGCATTTATTAATGACCAGATTGATAAAGCTCAGAAAATGATAGATGAAGGAAAAGAGGAACTTTGGACCGGTGTTCCAATTTTAGTAAAAGATAATATTCTTGTCGCGGGAGAAAAAGTGTCAGCTGGTTCTAAAATGTTGGAAAATTATAAAGCGACTTATGACGCTAGTATTATAGAAAAATTAAAAGAAAAAGGAGTAATCCTTTTAGGTAGAACAAATATGGATGAGTTCGCTATGGGAAGCTCTGGAGAAACTTCAGCATATGGTCCAGCTAAAAATCCTGTAGACTTAGAAAGAGTACCAGGAGGCTCATCTGCGGGCTCTGCTGCGTCTGTAGCGGCAAAATATGTACCTTTGGCTCTAGGTTCTGATACGGGAGGCTCTATTTGCCTACCATCAGCTTTTTGTAATTTAGTAGGTTTTAAACCAACTTACGGCTCAGTTTCTAGATACGGGCTTATTGCTATGGGTTCTTCTTTAGACCAAATTGGAACTTTTACAACTAATGTCGATGACGCTGAATCTTTTTTTGATATTCTTTCATTTTTTGATAAAAAAGATTCGACTAGTATCCCAGAAGAAAAAAGAAAAGAAATAAATTTAAATATAAAAAAGAAAATAGGGGTTCCTAAAATTTTAAATAAAGAAGAAATCAAAAAAGGTATAGATTCTAAAATTTTAGAAGATTTTGAAACTCAGATTAAGAATTTTAAAACTCTTGGGTATGAAGTTAAAGAGGTAGATATACCAAACATGGATAAAGCTTTAGCAATTTATTATATACTTTGCCCAGCAGAAGTTTCTTCAAATATGGGAAGATACGATGGTGTAAGATATGGACTTTCTGTCTTGGGAGGTAATACAGTAGAAAATTTTACCAATTCACGAACAGCAGGTTTAGGAAATGAGGTTAGAAGAAGAATATTGCTAGGGACTTATATTTTATCAGCTGGATATTTTGATGCTTATTATAATAAAGCTGTTATAGCTAGAGAGATTTTAAAGGCTGAATTTGAAAAAGTTTTTGAAGAAGTGGATGTAGTTATGACACCAACTTCAGCTATGCTTCCTTGGAAATTTGGAGAGATAACCAATCCTTTGTCTATGTATTTGGCGGACTTATTTACTGTACCAGCCAATATAATTGGTGCTCCAGCGATTTCTATTCCAACGACGAAAAGAGAAGAAGTTAATCCAGACAATCTCCCAAAAGCAATTCATCTAATAGGGAATCTTTTTGAAGATAAAAAATTACTTAAAATCTCTAAAGATTTTGAAGATTTTATACAAAAGTAAAAGCTTAAATTATGATATAATTTTTATATCATAAGAGCATGTATTCTTTTAATTTAGACTATATTTTCAACATTGCTTATAATATTCTTTTAGCTATTCGCTATGTATTTTTATTTTGGATATTAAGAATCGATAAAGCACAATATTTAGCCGATCATCAATATGACGCTTGGGACGGGCTCCGTGATAGAGGTTGGATAAAAGACCCTGGTTTTTCTGGTGGAAATTTTGGGTTAGACCCAAACTCTAACGTGTTTTATTTGGGAAGCGGAAACGCTGAAAAACTTTCATGGTGGGATACTTTAAGACAAAATTTGTTTGGGTGGGGAAACGGGAATAATGTCGTACATAGTAGCGGTTCGACTAATTATGGATTTAATCCAGCCGATGTAGATTTTGCTGTTAATAAAGTAAATAATGATCCTTGGTTTTCTAATTTAAAATTCTCAATACAAAATCCTATAATCGCTTTTTTTAATGACGTATTAACTTTATTAACTTTTATTGTTCTCATTTGGCTGATCTATTCGATGCTGAAATGGTTATTTATTATACTTGCTCCAGTTAATGAAGCCAAAGAAAAGAAAAAGTTAGACAAGGAAGTTGAGAGAAAAGAAATGCGAACCAAAAGGATTGCTGAACTTGAAAAATTAAAAGTCCAAGAAAGTTTTCAAGAAAGAGAGTTGGAGAAAAAAGAAGATAAAATTGAAAATAGTTTGCCTGGAGGTATAGCCGGACTACCTATTGATGAAAATGATTTAACGATAGAAGAGGTGGTTAGAATTAAAGAAAAAGAAGATATTCTTTTAGATTATAAAGTAAAAAATATTATCCCTGTAAAAGAAAATAAAGTTATTAAAATAAAAACTTCTTTTGATACTGGTATAGAAAAAACAAACACTCCTACCGAAACTATCGAACAAGTAGCTATTAATATTCCTTTGTCTACAGAAGAAAAATTAAAATTTGTTTATCAGGATGATAGAAAAGAATGGTATATGACCAGATGGAATACTGTGATTGGATATATGCAAGGTAAAGAAGAGGCTATTTGGAGAATAGGTATTTTAGAGGCAGATAATTTATTAGATGAGGTCTTATCTGATAGAGGATATAAAGGTTTAACTTTGGCAGACAAGCTTAAAATGGCGGGTTTTAATACAATAGATTTAGCCTGGGCGGCACACAAGGTCAGAAATAGAATTGCTCATGATGGATCCAGATTTATGCTCTCAGACAGGATGGCCAGAAATACTATAGAGCTTTATAGATCTGTTTTTAAAGAGTTAAAAATATTTGAATAATTTGTTATATTATAGTAAATATGGAAAAAGATAATAAAGAAAAAAAAGTAGAAGAAAGTGCTGAGAATAATAATATTTTTTATGCTTTTGCTTACATATTGTTTTTTCTACCTCTTTTAGCGCTTCCTGATTCAAAAGTTGGCAAGTATCATGCAAATCAAGGTTTAGGATTATTAATTTTTGCGTTCATTGGATATACGGTTTTAGGTATTTTACCAATTTTTGGTTGGCTACTAATGCCAGCTTTTAAAATTTTACTTTTTATTTTAATAGTCATAGGTTTTTTAAATGGTTGGGATGAAAGACAGAGGCCATTACCTCTTATCGGAAAGTGGTTCAAGCTTATTAAGTAAAATAAAGCTCTGATTTATAGGGTTTTGTTTTACTTTTTAGTTTTGTTATATTTATAAGAATGAAAAAAGGAGAATTTAAAAAATATAAACTACCTGAAACTAGTGGTGTATATTTTTTTCTGGATAAAAAACACACTTCCAAAGATTTACCGGCAAAGAAGGACGTTTTATATATTGGAAAGGCTACCATCTTAAAAGATAGAGTTGAAAGTTATTTTTCTAAAGATTTACAAAAAACTAGAGGTGCAAGAATTCTTGGCATGATAGAAAATGCCAGAGATATTTTTTATGTAAAAACTAATTCTGTTTTAGAGGCTATTATTCTAGAGTCAAAGTATATAAAAGAATTTCAGCCATTCTTTAACATAAAAGAAAGAGACGACAAAAGTTATTCTTATGTAATTTTTACCAAAGAAGATTTTCCTAAAGTTTTAGTTATGAGAGAAAGGGAAATAGAAAAGAAAGAAAATTTAAATATTTCAAAAAAGTTTGGACCATTTGTTTCGAAAGCAGAACTTATGGAGATAATGAAATTTATACGAAAGATTTTTCCATATAGAGATAAATGTAAATTAAATGAAAAAAGAGCTTGTTTTAATTATCAAATAGGACTTTGCCCAGGAACTTGTATCGGGACAATTTCGAAAAAAGACTATCAAAATAATTTAAAAAATATAGAAAAGATTTTATCTGGAAAAATAGAAAGTCTTTTAAAGTCTTTAGAGAAAAAGATGAAACAAAAAGCAAAAGAGCAAAAATTTGAAGAAGCTTCTAAAATATTAAATCAAATTAAATCTTTCACTTATTTAAAAGATATTAATTTAATTAAAAAGGAGAATGTCTTAAAAGAGAATTTATTAGACACAAGAATAGAAAGTTATGATGTCTCTCATATATCTGGGACACAAAGAGTCGGAGTTATGTGTGTCTCAAAAGGAGGGGAATTTAAAAAAAGTGAATATAAAAAATTTAAATTAGCAGAAAAAACCAATAATGATTTAGGAGGACTCATAGAGATTCTAGAAAGAAGATTTAAACATAAAGAATGGAAATATCCATATATTTTGGTTATAGATGGAGGAAAAACACATTTAGATTTTATAGCAAATAAAGTAAAAGAAATTTTATCCAAAGAAGAATTTCAAAGTATTAGCTTTGTCTCAGTTGTAAAAAATGAGAAACATAAAGCAAGGGAAATTTTATTCTTAAAAGATAAAGATAAAAAAGAAGTCGAAAAATACAAGGAAGAAATTATAAAATTAAATGAAGAAACTCATCGTTTTGTTATTAACTATCATAAGTTTTTAAGGAATAAAATAGCTAAGCATTAATTTGCTTTGTGGTATAATTTAAATAACTTATGTTAGAAAGAAGAAAGACTATTGCTATTATTCGTGGGGGAATAGACGACTATTCTCGTTCTATGAGAAATGGTGCGAATATTATAATTTCTCTTTCCAGATATCAAGATTTAATTGAAGTTATTGATGTGGTTCTCGATGAGCAAAATAATTGGTTTGAAAGAGGAATACCGTCTGATGCTCACAAAGTTTTTTCTAAAGCAGATTTTTACATAGATTTAACTAGTAACAAAAATGCAGATTATCATGCCTTGGCTCAAAAATTAGACGTTAAACCGATTTTTAGGGATAATCATATATCTGCTCCAAATAGAGTAAATTCACGAAGAATTTTAAATCAAATAGGAGTTTCTGTGCCTAGATATATTTTAATTAGAGATATTCAAAGTTTAAAACCAGGTCTTGAAGAGGCTTGGAATAGATTTCAAACACCTCTAGTCGTTAAAGAGGTAAGACATGATTTTAATCATAAAAGTATTATCACATATTCTTTTTTGGAAGCTTTTGATAAAGCTAAGCAGATTTTAAAGTTCGGAGGAGAGGTTCTTTTAGAAGAACATGTTGATGGTAGATATGTTTCTGTCGCAGCTATACCAAATTATCGTGGAGAAAATATTTATATACCAACGCCAGCTGAAATTATTAACTTAAAAGGAGATAAAATGATAAGAAATAGGTTGGTTAGAGAAAAATATTTAGTAGATCACGTGTGTGATAAAAAATGTCTAATTCATGCTGAGGAAAGTTTGAAAAAAGAAATTAGAAAAACAGTAGAAGAAATTTATAAGACTTTTCTTTTCGAAAATCAAGCTTTAGTAGATCTAGCCATTATTGAAAAAAAGACTCCCAATAGACACGGAAAACACAGTCACGAATATAGTATTAAAGTTTTAGACGTACACACTTCTCCAAATCTTTTTGAAGATTCTAGACTAGATTTTATTTTAAAGAGCTCAGGTATAGATATGGGACAATTTATTTTAGAGAAAATGGATAAAATCGAAGAAGAGGAGCTAATTTATTAAATTTGACAACGTTGTTTAAAAATGATATAAACTAAATAGAAAAATAGTTGTTTAATTAAAATTTAAATCCAATGAATGAAGTAATCATTGCGTATATCGCTTTAGAAAGGTTTAAGAGTGAAGACGCTAGAATCATTGTCGATGAAGGGGACATGATTTCCGTCTCTGACTGGGAGTCATTAAGCCCCATGCATGAACAAGGGAAATTTGAACCTCTAACCTTGGGCCCAGTTACAGAAGAGGCTTCACGTACAGCAGAATCACTTTCAGCACATTTGGAAGGCGTGGTTAAATTCAACGATAAGTTATCGTGGAATGGCACCAAAACCGCACATAAAGAGCTGAAACGCCTTATGGACCTTGTAGAAATGGGACACAGGCTTATGGAACAAGAAAAAACCGCTGAATAGCGGTTTTTTTATTTTATATTTAAACTTTCTAAAAACTTTTTTAATTCTTCTCCTTTTAATTCTCTAAATTCTCCAGCTTTCAATCTTTCTAATTTAATAAAAGTAAAACGAATTCTTTTTAAAGATAAGATGGTTAGATTCAAAGCGTTGAGCATTCTTCTTATTTCATGTTTTTTACCTTCCACTAAAACTATTTTTATAAAGCTTCTGTCTTCTTCGTCTAAGGTTATTTTTTTGGCTGGAGAGTAGGAAGCTTCTCTAGTTTTAATTCCTTTTTCTAAAAGTGTTTTAACTCTGGGAGTAGCTTTTTCTCTTACTCGCACCACATACTCTCTTTCAAGTTTATTTTTTGGATTAAGTAATTTTTCCACTATTCTATAATCATTACTATAAATTAAAAGCCCTTCACTTTCTTTGTCTAATCTACCAATAGGCTCATAACGTACTTTGTCTATAATTTTAAAAGCAGTCTCTTCTCCTCGTTTTTTATTATAAATAAAATATTTTAATTTTTTGAGTTCTTGATTTATAAAAACAGAATCATTTTCTTTCACCCTATCTCCCAATAAGGCAATTCTGTCATTAATATGTATTTTTTTTTCAGCTATTAATTTGTCAGCTTCTCTACGACTTAAAATACCAAATTCACTTAAGAATTTATTGATTCTAATTCCAGACTCTTTTTCTTCTTTTTTATATTCTTTTAAATCAACTTTTATTTTCATATTTTTATGCCCAAATTTCAACTTTCTTTTTTCTTTCCTCTTCGACTTGTTCTTGCCATTCTTTTTCAGCTTTATTTTCTTTTTTTATTTCTTCATAATGTATTTTTTTATTTACAGTTTTCTTTTTTTCTTCAATTTTTTCTTTTTGCATCTCCTGATTACTTATTTTTGATATTAAGAAAAGAGAAAGAAATCCAAATATTCCCACCACAAAGAAAATACTTGTAAGATTACCATTAAAAATCTTTAAAAGAACAGCGCCCGATACAGAAACGAATAAGAATCCCACATTAAACATGTTTTGGAACAGAGCTATCATGCCAGTGTCTTTACCGTCAACTTTTCTATAAAAGTAGGCATAATTTTCAGTCTCAGCGACAGAAGCTCCAAATCTAGCAAGAAATAATAATATTATCCAAATAATAGGATTGTTGGTAGAAATATTGAAAACAAATATAGAAACTAAAATAATACTTAGTAAAGAGATTCCGAAAAGCATTAATTTTTTCTCTCCAAAAATAGAGTCAGAATATTTTCCTAGTCTATAAGGGATAATTATAAAAGGTATTAAAGTGATAGGGGTTATTATTCCAACAAAAATAGTTGTAGACATACCCAAAGTTTCTGTTAAATATAATATTAGGTAAATATTTACTACAGCGTAAAAAGAGTTTAAAGCAAAAGAAGAAGCTATAACTCCTGACATATTTTTATTTTTTGCTACAGTTTTGATTCCATCTACAAGATTTTTTGTTTCGTATTTTGGTTCTTTTACTTGTTTAAAAGATGTGGCTACTATATAAGTTAAAGGTAAAAGAGCTAAACCGCTTAAAATAAAAGATCCAGTGTAACCGATATAATTAAAAATACTTGCTGAAAGGAAAGGTGTGGTTATAGAGAGAAAATTATAAATAGTTAATATTGTTCCTCGAATTGATCCTGTATTTTCATCTTCTGAAAATTGTTCAATAAAGATATTTATGGAAACCCAAATAAGAGTTGAGAAGGTTAAATATAAAACAGCAAAAATAGCTAAAGAGTAGAGATTTATATAATTAGCTAACGATAAAGTCAAAACTATTATAAATTGAGTAATAGATACCAATAGCAGTGTTCTAAAATTTGTAAATTTTCGAATAATCTTTCCAAGAAAATTAGATATAACTATCGCCAAAAAAGCTCCACCAGCAAAAATTATACTTAAAGTAACCTTGCTAAAATATTGGTCTAAAAAATCAGAAAAGATAAAATAAACAGAAAAGTTGTGTAAAGCATACAAAGCTACAACTAAATAAATCACACCCAAAAGTCTTTTCTTTTGCTTACTCTCCATAATAATTTCGAATTAGTTTTTAATTTAAATACATTATACCACTATAATTACAGGGATAATTACTGGACGTTTAGCAGTTTTTTGTAACAAGAATTTTGCTAAAGCTTCACTAAGTTCATTTTTTATATCATCCATACCAACGTTAGTATTTTTTTCTAAATTCTCTTCTATAATTTTTTTAGCTAAAGATCTGGTTTGATAAAGAAGCTCTTGAGACTCTTTTAGATAAACAAAACCTCTAGAAATTAAATCAGGGGATTTTTTAAGTTTTTTAGTGTGATTGTCTATTACTCCAATAGCTACAAACATACCGTCTTCAGCCAAAGTTTGTCTATCTCGCATAACTACGTCTTGTATTTTTCCAACAGTCATACCATCTACGATAATCATTTCGTTTGGGGCGAACTCTTTTAGAGCTACAATTTTTTCTCCAGCGTTTTGGATTTCTATAATCATACCGTTGTCTGGAATAATAATATTTTCTTCTGGCATACCAAGCTCTCTTTGAATATCTGCGTGCACTCGAAGCATATAATGATATCCGTGAACTGGAATAAAGAATTTAGGAGCGATTTTGCTGTGTATCCAAACTAGTTCATCATGATTTGCGTGTCCAGAAGAGTGAACGTCAGAAGTTTTGTAGTGAATAATGTGAGCGCCTTTTCTTGAAAGTTTATCTTTTAACATCTGCACAGCTCTTTCATTACCAGGAACTATAGAAGAACTCATTAAAATAGTAGTGTTTTTATCTAGTTTAATATATTTATGAGTACCGTTCGCAGTTCTATTTAAAACAGCAAACTCTTCTCCTTGAGCTCCGGTTGCTAAAATCACAACCCTGTCTCTAGGATAATTTTCAATATCTTCAATCGGTATAATTATTTTTGGATCAACTTTTAAAAGCCCCGCTAATTTAGCGACCTCAATATTTGTTTTAATACTCCTTCCTTCAACAGCTATTTTTTTACCATAACTTTCTATCATTTTCATTATTTCTAACATTCTTTCTACTTGAGATGAGAAGGTTGCAATAATTAATCTACCTTTAGCGTCTCTAATGATTTTTCTAATATTTTCAAAAACAACTCTGTCTGAAATAGAAAAACCAGGATTTTCACAGTTGGTAGAGTCTGTTAAAAGACAAAGAACTTTTCTCCCTTTGAAAATCTCATATCTTTCAAGCTCTGATGGGGTAGGAATTCCGTCATCATGATCAAGTCTTAAGTCTCCTGTGTGAACAATATCTCCATAAGGAGTTTCAATAATTAATCCCATTGAGTCTGGAATAGCGTGAGATACGGCAAAGAATTTTGCTCTTAAATCTCCTAGTTCTACAGTGTCTTCAGTTTCTATGATTTCTAAGTTTAACGGATCAAGTTGTGGAAACTCTTCGTGTCTTTTTTTAATCATGAGAGCTGTAAATTGGCGGGCATAAACTTTTGGATTACCAATTCTTGGAAGAATATAAGGAATAGCTCCAATATGATCAAGGTGTCCGTGAGTAATGAGAAGACCTTTAATTTTATGTTTGTTCTCTTCTAAATATCTGGTGTTTGGAAGAATGCATTCAATACCAGGTGTTGTACTTTCAGAAAATTGAAAACCACAATCGACAACAATAATACTGTCTTTGTATTCAATACAGCTCATATTTCTACCAATCTCTTCTACTCCACCCAAGTTTATAATTCTAATAGAATCAGAAGCTAGAGGGGGAATGTGAGCTAATTCAGTCCCTTCAGAAATCTTAGTTTCAAATTTTAAGCCAGCATTCTTTTTGTTTCTAATAGGTGGACGAGAACTAGGTCTTCTACTCATACCAGCATAGCTACTTCTGGAACTTTTTGGGCCAGAAGATTTAGGTGGTCTTGTATTATTTTTTCTAGTATTTTTATTTAATGGTTTATTATTTGTATTCATATTTTTTTAATTAATGTAATAAATTTTGTAACTTTTCTATAAGTGGTTTTTTGTAACTAAATTTCCAAACTTTTTCTTTAAACTTGAACCAGTTTTTTACTTCTATAAATCTTTCACTTTTATCTAATAAATTCTTTGGGAGAAGTCCGTCCAATTCTTTTGCTAAGTCTTTATTATTAATTGTGTAATTTAGATTATTAGAATAAAGTGGCATGGCTGGAACTTCTTTAATTAATTCTTGGTTAATTTCTTCTAAGAAGGTGACTCTTGTTTCTGTAAAATCCTGTCTAAGACTTTCTAAGTTTTTATCTAAAGCGTTACTCATATATCCAGTAATATTTAAACCAGGATAAGCTTTTTGAGTAGAGTGCCAATAAGCGTATAAATCTGTATCTCTTTCAATAATCGATCCAAAAACTAAAATTTCAAAGTCTCTATTTTTAATAACTTCTGCTAAATTACTTAAACTATAAACAACCACTTCCACATTTACACCTTGAGCTCTCCAAGTGTCAGCTATTTTTTCAGTCACTTGTTTTAATTCTGGTAAATCTGCTGTGGTTATGGTTAAAGTTTTTTCCTTTAATTTTTCTAAATCTTTTGATTCTGGATCTGTTGTCGTTTCAGAGGCAAAGTCTGAATTTCCGAAGAAGAAATCTTTTTTTGTTACATATCCGCCAAAAACTGAATCTATAATTTCTTGTTTATTAATTAAACTAGAGAGATAAACTCTAATATTTTTTTCTGCCAACAAACTATTTTTGTTTGGATTAAAAGAAAGAGAGTAAACAGTGGTCAAATTTCTAGAGACAATGTTTTTATTGCTACTATTAATTTTTGCGAAAGAAGAATAGTTTAAATGAGAAGTTGATTCTATTTTTCCATCGTTTAAAGCAGAAAGAAGATCTTCTGTATTTTGATATATATTTATATTGATTTTATCTAAATACGGCCTTCCGTTTAGATAATTTTTATTAGCAGCCAGCACATATTTATTAGCAATATTGGATTTTTTAACAACAGAATCTATTTTAAAAGGTCCAGAACCGACAGGTCTAATATTAAATTCTGAAAAAGTGAATTCCTCGGTGGACAGATTTTCTAATAAATGTTTTGGCAAAATTCCAAAAGTTAAAGATTCTTTAAAATGGAAAAAAGGTCTTTTAAGATGGAAAGTTAAAGTTGTATCATCAATTTTTTCAGCTGTAACTCCTTCAAAGTTTATAGCTAAAGAGCTATTTAGTTTTTTATCTTGAATTTTATTTAGGGTAAAGATAACATCATCGGATGTAATTTTTCTTCCATCATGAAATTTTGCATCAGGATTTAAAAAAACCGTATAAGACAATCTATCGTCACTTTCAGAAACTTCAGTAGCAAGATCGTTTATAATATTACCTTCTATATCCTTTTTAAGTAACCCAGAAAAAACTAATCTGGTTAAATCTTTTTCAGAATCGGTGGACGCTAAAACTGGATTTATATATCTAGGAACCCCTATAACTCCTTCAGAAATTTCTCCGCCATAAGTAGGGACATCTATTAGGAATTTATTGCTAAAAGTTGTAAAAGCTAAAAATAAAAATATTAGACCAAGAATAACGCTTGTCCAAAATAGAAATATTTTTCTAGCCGGTAAAGATTTATAAGTTAAGATATAAGAGGCTTTGATTATGGATATTTTTTTCCAAAAAGTTTTTTTCTTATTTTTCTGTTTTATTTTTTTGACATTTTTTTCTATATCTAGATTAATGTCATACATGGATTCGTTTTTGATAGTATTATCTTCCATATTTTTGGTTTTGTTTAAAAAGTTTAAACAAAAAGAAAATCAGTTTAGTAAATTGTGATTAAATTAAAAGTCGAACAAAATAAATTGGAATTATCTTGCAAGTATAGCAATCATGTTAAAAGTGACAAAAAGTACTACTACTAAAATAGTAAATTGAAAGATCTTTTTTTCTAGTCCTCTTTTTTTATTATTCATCCCCATAGAGTCTCCACCTCCAAGACCAGCTCCATCTGTATTTGCTTTTTGGAGAAGCACTAAAACTATAAGTAAAATAGATATAATTGCGATTGCAGTAAATAGCCAATTCATGATGAGAACATTATATCAAAAATGTGAATTATTGCAACTAGAAAAAGATGTCATTTTTTAGCTTATAAATTAAGATTTTATTTTAATTCTTCAATGTTATCCACCACCATCGTTTTTTCACCATTTTTATTGGCAACTCTTCCAGAGAAAGTAAGGGGAACATTTGGTATCAATTTTTCTTTCAAAATTTTATAAACCTTTGGAAAAACAGCCACTTCAAACTGTCCTGTTAAGTCAGATATTTTTACCAAAGCCATATAATCTCCAGCTCTAGTTTTTGTGGTTTTGATTTTATCGATTAAAACAGGCAGTTTAATTTTTTGATTATCTTGCACATCTTTATTGGCTTCTTCTAAAATATTTTGTATATTCACTGTTCTATTTAAGATAGAATTTTTCCATTTATCCAAAGGCGATCCAGAAATATATGAACCTAAAAGCTCTTTTTCCCATTTTAATTTTTCATTTTGTAAAACAGGTTCGCATTCTTTCAAGGTAAAGCTAGAGGGAGTGTCTTCAAAGAAACTAAAAAGATTATCCTGTTCTTTATTATCTTTTATATGTTTTTTGTGATATTCCAAAAGACTATCTACATTAAATAACAACTGATTTCTCTCTCCAAATTTATCCATTGCCCCACATTTAATTAAAGCTTCTAAAGATTTTCTATTTAAATCTTTATGATTTATCCTATTCATAAAATCTTCTAGATTTTTATAGACACCTTTTTTTTCTCTTTCTTCTATTATCGCATCGGCGATAGCTGCACCCATATTTTTAATTGTGTATAAACCGAAACGTATAGCTTCTTTATGTTTTTTATTTTCTTCATCTTCAGTTATAGAGAATCCGCCAAGAGAGTAATTTACATCTGGAGGAAGAACTTTAATACCCATTCTTTCAGCTTCATTTACAATTTCTGAAATTTTATCAATATCCCCAGACTCTTCTGTTAAAATCGAGGTTATAAAAGCTATAGGATAGTTTGCTTTCATAAAAGCTGTTTGATAAGCGACTCTTCCATAAGAAGCAGAATGGGCTTTATTAAATCCGTAAGCCGCAAAAGGCTCTATCCAGTGCCAAAGTTCTTCCGCTTTTTTAAGTGGCCAATTTGAATGTGAGACACAGCCATTAATAAATTTCTCTTTTTGTTTTTGCATTTCTTCTGGAATTTTTTTACCAACAGCTTTACGGAATTTATCAGCTTCTCCCCAAGTATAACCAGCAATTTTAATGGCCATCAAAAGAAGGTCATCTTGATAAACAAGCACCCCAAAACTTTTTTCTAAAATTTCTTTAAGGTTTTTATCGTCGTACAAATAAGTTACAAGTTTTGGATTATGCTTTCTTTCAATATAAACAGGGATATTATTTATCGGTCCAGGACGGTAAAGAGCAACCATAGCGTTAATATCAAAAATAGAAGTTGGTTTTAGATCTTTTAAAAATTTTGTCATTCCAGAACCGTTTAATTGAAAAAGTCCCATGGTTTCTCCATTTGCCAACATTTCAAAAGTTTTTTTATCTTCTAAATCAATTTTTTCAATATCAATCTCTTTTCCATATCTTTCTTTTACTAAATTAATAGCAGTTTTTAAAATGGTTAAGTTACGAATACCTAAGAAGTCGAATTTTAAAAGTCCTGCATTATCTTCATCTACAGAGTGCATATCGTATTGAGTGATAATTTTTCCTTCACCTTTTGGATCCCACTGAATAGGGGAATAGGTTTCCACTTTATCTGGAGAAATAACCACTCCAGCAGCATGAACTCCAATATGACGAACAAGACCTTCTACTTTTCTTGCCATGTCTACAATTATTTGTACTTCTCTTTCAGTGTCATATAAATTTTTCAAATCCTCAACTTCTTCTAAGGCTGTATCTATAAAAACTGGGAAGCCTTGCTTTGGCATCGGTATCATTTTAGAGATTCTATCTCCAAGCGAGTATGGATATTTCATGGCTCTAGCTACATCTTTCACAGCACCTCTTGCAAGCATAGTACCAAAAGTTCCAATCTGGGCTACATTATGTTCTCCATATTTGCCTCTCACATAATTAATCATTTCATCTCTTCTATTATCAGCATAGTCCATATCAATATCTGGCGCAGATGGTCTTTCTGGGTTTAGAAATCTTTCAAAGGGGATTTGATAAATAAGAGGGTCACATTTGGTAATTTGTAATAAATAAGTAGCCATCGATCCTGCCACAGACCCTCTAATATTGGTAAGTATTCCATTATCAGCAGCATATTTTAATAAGTCATACACTACTAGAAAGTATGGTGCGTAACCTTTGGTTTTAATAATATCAAGCTCATAATAAAGCCTCTCTAAAACATCTTTTTTTCTTTCTTCCCCAATTTCTCTTTTTATAAGACCCTCTTCGGCAAGTCTTTTTAAAACATCATCTAAAGTTTCCCCGGCATCTAATTCTTTTTGATAATCTATAGCAATATTTGGAAAGTGCCATTTACCTAGCTCTATTTCACAATTTAAAGATTCTGCTAAATTAAAAGTATTTTTTATTAAATTTATATTATATTTTTTTTCTATTTTTCCAAAAATCTCTTCTGCTTTTTTTGTATCTATAAAAGAGAAATCATCTTGAACAAATTTATATTTATAAAGTTCATCATCTTCGAGTTCACCATGAATATTAAAAAGTACTTTGTGGGCAGACTTATCATTTTCACTTAAATAGTGAGAATTTTGTGTGGCAATTAATCTCCACTCTTCATTTAATATTTCCTTAGCAAATTTAATAGTATTTTCTTTTAGCTCTTTTGAAAAATTAAAATAAGTCTGTGGAACAATTTCTAAATAAAAAGAATTTTTTCCAAGAACTTCTTCAAACTTTTCTACATATTTTTTAGATTTTTCAAAATTTCCTTTAATTAGAAAATCTGCAATTTCTCCATCTCCACCTCCAGACAGTATTATTAGCCCAGAATCCTGATTAAGATTTTCTTTCAAAATTTTAAAAGTAATATGCGGATCTTTTTGGTCTCTAAGATTAGCTATAGAAACTAAATTCATTAAAGATTTATATCCGTCATTATTTTTTACTAAAAAAACTAGCTTATATTTTTTCTTTGAATTGCTCTCACTACGATAGTCTAGCTCTACACCAATAATAGGTTTTATTTCTTTTGCTTTACATGCCTTATAGAACTCTATAGCTCCATGCATATTATTGTAATCAGTTAAAGCTAAAAAAGGCATCTCATATTCTTTTGCTTTTGAGACTAATTGTTTTATTTGAGGTAAAGATTTTAAAATAGAGTAATGAGAATGTGTTCTTAAATGGATAAAAGACAGTTCTTTTGGCGCATCTATTTTAATGGAAGTTTTTTCTTCTTGCATATAGTTAAAGTTTTAATCCAAATAAATTGAATACCTTAAACTGAAAAATTCAAGTTTTAAAGATATAAAGATAGTAACACAAAATAAAAAGTAAAAAGGTTTGACAAAGACGGGGTATTTGTCTAGAATAATCTCAGAATTAAATTTAAATACGAAAGGAGAAAGAATTATGTACTTTTGGGAAGAAGATCAATTTGTGGAAATCAGTGGAAAAACATTTTGTCTTGAATGTTTACAATCTCGTCCTGGTTTTGAACATAGATGCTATGGAGAGCCTTGTGTTTGTTCAGAGCCTATTTGTAGAGCTCATCGAGGTGAAGACTTAAGCAAAGATCCTGAATATCAAGCTTTTTTAAAAGAGAATGATATTGTAATTTAATTAACCGCCCTTTCTGGGCGGTTTGTTTGCAAAAAACTAAGAAAAATGATATTATTTGAGTCAATAAATAAATCAAAATTATGGTAGTAAGAATGAGACATACAAGAGCTCACACAGCAAATAGAAGAAGTCATCACGCTTTAAAGAAAGCGAATCTTCAAGGTTGTCCAAATTGTGGGGCAATGCTTCACTCTCACACAGCTTGTGATGCTTGTGGAATGTATAAAGGTAGAGTTGTTAGAAAAGTTAAAGCTAAAACCGCTTAATTTCTAAATTTAAAAATAAACCCTCTATGATTTAGAGGGTTTATTTTTGTGATATACTTTAATCAGTAATATAAAAATATGAGTATAAATAGACATTTGGCTAGAGGTATTGTTCTTCAGATTCTTTTTGAACTTGATGCTAACGATAATTTAAGTATTGATAGAGAAAGTTTACAAAAGATGATTGATAAGCAGACGGAAGAATTTGCTTCCGCTAGTGACGACGGTTTTATTTTAAATCTTCTCACTACCGTTCAAGAAAGAATAGCAACTTTGGATGATATTATTTCTCGAGCGGCTCCAGAATGGCCTTTAGAAAAAATAAATGTGATGGATAGAAATATTCTTCGTCTTGGCTTGGCAGAGCTTCTTTTTAATAGTGAAGAAGTTCCTCCTAAAGTAGCTATCGATGAAGCTATTGAATTAGCAAAAAATTATAGTAGTGCCACTTCGCACAAGTTTGTGAATGGGGTTTTAGGTACTATTTATAAAGAAATGGGAGAGCCTAGAAAAGAAGAATCTAGCCAAAAAAAAACTAATCTCGAAACTGTAAATTTAGCAGGAGGTTTGGTTTATTCTGTCTTTGAAGAAAAGATTTTCTTAGCTTTTGTAAAAGATATTTTTAAACATTGGACCCTGCCAAAAGGAAAGCTTTTAGAAGACGAAGATGTTCGAGTCGGAGCTTTAAGAAAAATCAAAGAAGAGATTGGAATTAATGTAGTTATTAAGGATAAGCTTCAAGAGAATACTTATATTGCAAACGCAAAAAATAAAGAAGAACTTTCAGAGGAAGGACAAATGTTACCTTCTGAGAAAGTTAAAAAACACGTTCATTACTTTTTAGCTGAAGGAAAACATGAGCCTCTTAAGCTAGAAGAAGAAAACACTGGTCTCACAGAAGCGAAGTGGTTTTCTTTAGATCAAATAGAAGAATTAAAAATTTATGATGATATTAAACCAATCATTGCACTTGGTATAGAAAAGATAGGAGAAAATTATGGCAAATAAGAAAGTTTTAAAAAACAATAATAAACATGAAGAAAAAGATAGAGATTTTCCAAAATTAGAAAAAGATTTAGATATAATTTTTGAAAATAAAAATTTACTCATTCAAGCTTTTATTCATAGATCATATATAAATGAAAATAGTAGTTTTAAATTAGGGCATAATGAGCGTTTGGAATTTTTAGGAGACGCTGTTTTGGAATTAGTTTCTACAAATTATCTGTATAATAAATTTCAAGATTTAGCTGAAGGGGAACTGACTTCTTATAGGGCTGCACTTGTGAATACTAAATCTATAGGTTCTGTAGCAAGAGAACTCGGGTTCAATGATTATTTATTTTTGTCTAAAGGAGAAAGTAAAGATTTTGGAAAAGCTAGACTTTCTATTTTGGCAGATACCTACGAAGCTTTTATTGGAGCTGTATTTTTAGATAAAGGATATGATTTTGCTAAAAGTTTTATAGAAAAGACTTTACTTACTCATACAGATGAAGTGGTGGAAGCTGGAAAATATAAAGATGCTAAAAGTGTAGTCCAAGAAAAGTCTCAAGATATTCTAAGTGTTACTCCAAGTTATAAAGTGCTTTCAGAATCTGGTCCAGATCATGATAAAAAATTTATAGTCGGTATTTATTTTGGAGAGGAAAAAGTGGCTGAAGGAGAGGGGAGAAGTAAACAAGAAGCAGAAACACGCGCCGCAAAAGAAGCTTTAATCAAAAAGAAGTGGAATAAATAATAAATAAAAACTCCGTGATTTGCGGAGTTTTTATTTTAAAGATTTAAATTAGAAATTTCTTCTAGGTCTATCTTCTCTAGCTTCCATTGGACGAGCAAGATTTACGGTAAGTTCTCTTCCCATAAATTCTTTACCATGGAACATAGAAATTGCTTTTTCCGCATCAGCTGGATTTGTCATTTCTACGAAACCAAATCCTTTTGAGCGATTTGTCATTTTATCCATGATAATCACAGCGTCTTTGACTTCACCAGCAGCTTCAAAGTGTTTTCTTAAATCTTCTTTTGTTGAAGTATAAGGAATGCCTCCAACATATAATTTATTTTCTTGCATTTATTTTTTATTTTATTTTTTATAAACCCGTAAGCACAACTTTTCCTAGACACATCAAACTAAAACTTTGGAGAGATAATTTTTTTGAGATTAGTGAGAGCGAACTTACTTGCTAATATAATAACACATTTTAAAACTATTAGATAGTAGCGAAATACTCCCATTTTTAAGGTATAATATAGACATAAAATATTTATGGAAATAAGGGGAACAAAAACTAATCCCGTGAGAGGGAAGGACACTAGGCATATTCTTAAAGAAAAAAAAAATAATTTTGCCAAAAGTAAAAAAGTGGAAGAGGTGAATAGTGGTTCTGTATCCACAGAGACACCTTCGGAACGTGAATCTATACGAATACCTTCAGAACCATTGAATCCAGAATCACAGCCTCCAGAATCTAAGACTGAAGAAACTTTAGAGACCATTGAAAAAATATCTCCTTTAAAAAGAGCTTTTAATATAGTTTCAAATGCTGCTCAAGGATTATATGAAGCCACTAAAGGAAAGACTGTTGTCATGAGTGAGTGGATTAAAAATAAAAAGAAGAAAGAAACTGAAGACAAAATAATTCAAGATGCAGAATACGAAGATATTTTATCAAAATCTAACAGGTCTGAGCCAGACCATACTGATAACCCTCAAGAATCAAGAGATAGTACAGAAGATGAGGTTGAAGAAAAAAGAGGGTCTAGATTTAAATATAAAAATCTTGAGTATGGTGACGACGACGAGAGATTTCAGGGGGAGAAAAAGTTTTTAGACGATGAAAAATTTTCTCCTAAAGATAATAGAAATTATTTTTCTAAAAAACTAGAAAAGAAAAGAGACAATAAAGAAAGAGTTGAAATAAAGAAAAAATATAAAAAAGTAGTAAAAGGCTTAAATGAAAGTTATTTTAATAATTTATTAGGAGAGAAGCGTATACAAGAGTTGAGAAATATTTCAGGTGAGGATAAAAAAGTTAGGGAAGAAGAAATGCTTAATGAGATATTAGTTAACGAAAAAGATCCTGTTAAAAGAAAAATGCTTGAAAGAAGATTCGAAAAAAGAAAGGACGCAGAACAATATATAGCAGAAAAAGACGCTAAAATTCGTGAAAGGGTTGATTTGCAAAGAAATAGAAGAAGATATTCGAAACAAGTAGAAGCGGAAATCTTCAGAACTAAAGAAGAAATAAAAGATTTGAAAAAGGATAAAATTCTTTATGATAAAGAAGATCATAAACTTTTAAAAACAAAACTTGAAATGCTTAGAAAAATGGAAAGAGAAAAAGAAGGTCTTGTCACCAAAGTTTCTAAATTTACTAAAGAACAATTAGAAAATAGAAAAAAAAGACTAGAAAGTCCTGAAATGAAAGCTGTTTTTAAAAAATATAAAAAAGATTTACAAAAAAATCTTTTAGACTCTGGGGCAAAAGTTTGGAAAGGTAGTACTGCTATTCTTACTAAACCTCTTATTGGTCTTTGGGGTGGTATTATGTCTTCTAGTCCTTCAAAAGCTTTTTCTGGCTTTCTTGATGGATTAGGAGCAGGTTTAGAAGAAGGTATTCCAGACATACTGGAAGCAGCGTTTAAACTTTTAAATGCTGTAGCGGTTATTCCAGTCAAAGCTATTACTAGATACGCTGTTGCTAGATAAATTAATAAAAATATGATAAATTTAGAAAATTTTAGTCCAAAAGAAAAAGAAATTTTAGAAGAAATAATTGTAGTTCTTAAAAAAATTGAACCAGAATTTCATCGTTTAGATAATCAATTAGAATTTTTAGAAGAGTCTTCTTTAAAAGAGTTCGAAGATAAAGCTAGAGAGATAAAAGAATCTCTTATTTATGACGAGTCTATTTCAGATGAAGATTTAGAAAAAGTTTATATAGAAAAGTTAAAAGAGGCTAAAGAAGAAATCTTTTCCAACGCTAAACAAAGACTTCTTGAAATAGAAAAAGGGATAAAAGAAGAGATTTAATTATTCTTTACTTAGATTTCCTAAATCTAAAGTATTTGTAATGCCTACCTGTCTTACAAAGTTATTTACGTGAGAGACCATTAAAACGACACCTTCATAATTTTTTATAGCTTCAGCAATTATTGGAATATGTCTAAAGTTAATATGATTTGTTGGTTCATCGAAAATAAGAATCCCTGGTTCAAGTAAAGTTAAATAAGCAAACATAAGCAATCCTTTTTGTCCTTCAGATAAATTTCCTACTTTTGTAGCCAATTCTTTACCTCCCAAGAGAAATCCTGCTGCGGTACTTCTCAAATTATGGTCGTCTAATTTTTTAGAGGCTTTAGCTAATTCATTGTAAGCAGTTTCATTAAAATCTAAGGTTGCAAAATCTTGTCTATAATATCCAATATTTATCCCATCTTTTATATTTACCCCAATCGCTTTTCTTTTGGCGATTCTTTCTAATAGAGTAGTTTTACCAATACCGTTTGGTCCTATAATTTGTAATTTATCTCCTTTACGAAGCTCTATATTTTTTATATCCACATCTAAAGATTCTCCATATTTTAAAATATTAACCCTATCAATTTCCATTATTATTCCACCCATTTTATCTTTTTCTTCATCATTAATGCCGATATTAAACTTTCGTATAGTTCTATCTTCTTTTCTTTCATCAACCATATTGTCTTCCATTTCTTCATATTCATCTTTTAATTTTGCAGCGAGTTTTCTCATTTTTCCTCCTTTATGAGCAAAGAAGTTCACTTTGTCTTTATTTTCTTGAATCTTTTTTTCGAGCTGAGCGTTTTCTCTTTTTTCTCTCTCAATTTGTCTTTTAATTTCATCTACAGCTTTAAAGTAATTTCCGACATACTGCTCTAATTTTTGATTTTGAGTATTGATATATAAAATTCCATGCGTAAAAGAATTTAAAAAGTTTTCATCGTGAGAAATAACAATCGCTGTTCCAGAATATTCTTTCATGAATTTAGTTAAAAGTTTCACTCCTTCTTTATCTAAATTATTTGTCGGCTCATCCAAAAGTAAAATATCCGGCTCATTAATAAGAGCTTGGGCAATTAAAAGTTTTCCTTTTTGTCCACCAGACAAATCTTTTATTTCTTTATTTAGTAAAAGTTGCGCCTCATCTTTTTTTGTTTTTATATCTTTAGTTTTGTGAATTGGTCTTAAATCTATAATTTCAAAAACCTTTTCTGCTTTTTTATCAATATCGTATACTTTTTCTGTAAAAGCTTCTTCTAAAAATTCTCGAACAGTTAAATCCCATTTCTCATGAGGTATAGCTTGTTTGGCTAAAGAGATTTTTAAATCATTTCCAATCACCACTCTTCCTTCCACAGCTTTGTTTTCTCCAGTAATAATAGAGAAGAGGGTAGATTTTCCCGCTCCATTTTGCCCCATAAGAGTTAATTTTTGCCCTCTACGAATATTCGAATTAGCTTCTTTCAAAATTGGTTTATTTTCGTGATACCAAAATGTGAGATCTTGAAATGATAAAACACTTTCACCCCAAGTGGAAGCAATATTTTTTTCTAAATCTGAATTACTATAAATATTTTCTTTAGCCATAATATTTTCTAAGCCATTCTAACACAAAAAAATCTTTCATGCTATAATTTTTTTGAACACAACCTTAAAATCTTATGACCAAAATTTCTAAAAATATAGTTGTTTTTTATCATGAAAATTGTTTAGACGGATTTGCTTCCGCTTATACCGCTTGGAAAAAATTTAAAAATAAAGCTGAATATATTTCACTTTCTTATAACGCGACAGGCGAAGATATTTTAAAAGGTAAAAAGATAAAAGTTTCTGATTTAAAAGATAAAGAAGTTTATTTTATAGATTTTTGTTTAAACGAAAGAGAAATCAAAAAAGTAGAAAAAGTTGCTAAAAAACTTGTAGTGATAGATCATCATATTGGCAAAAAAGAATTAGTGGAATCTTTAGCTGGATCTATTTTTAGAAACGAAGTTTCTGGTTCCTATCTTGTTCATGAATATTTCTTTCCAAAAACAGAAATTCCAAAACTGATTCAATATATTTCAATCGGAGACACTTATAGTTTTAGTAAAAATGAACAAATAAGAAAAAAAGAAGAAAATCTAATTGCTTATTTAGCGACTTTAGATTTTGATTTTAAAGTTTTTTCTCAAGCTGAAAAAGATTTTGAAGACAGAAAGAAATTTTTAGAAATAGAAAAAATAGCTAAAATTTTACAAACTAATTATTTAAAGTTGGTAGAAAATCAATTAGGAAATGCAAAACTAATAAATTTTGAGGGATACAAAGTTTATGCTATCAATGCTAGCTCTACATTTAAAAATGAACTCGGACATCAATTAGCAGAAAAGACAAAATTATTTACTCTTATTTATAATTTTTCAAAAGGGGAATTGAAAGTCAGTTTGAGAGGAGAAGGAAAAGTTGACTTGTCTAAACTTGCTAAAAAATATAATGGTGGAGGACATTTTGACGCTGCGAGCTTTCGTTCAACAGATGAAAAGTTTATAATGGAGTTTATAAAGAAAATAATTTCTTAATTATGAAAAAAGATTTTCATCAAGAAGGGACGCCTTTTCAGCAAAAAGTCTGGGCAGAACTTTTGAAAATTAAAAAAGGAGAAATTATAACCTATAAAGAATTAGCAAAAAGAATCGGGAAACCAAAAGCTGTAAGAGCCGTCGGGAATGCTGTAGCTAAAAATAAATTACTTGTAAAAGTTCCGTGTCATAGAGTAGTTAGAAGTGATGGAAAAATTGGTAAATATTCTGGAAAGGGAGGGACAAAAGAAAAATTGAGACTTTTAAAAAGTGAGGGAGTGAACACAAGCCTGTTTAAGCTATAATTTTGTGCCCCCAGTAGGATTCGAACCTACGACCGTTTGCTTAAGAGGCAACTGCTCTACCAACTGAGCTATAGGGGCAAAACATTCTTTTGAATATTTCAATATCTTATCACAAAACCCTCTTTTTTAAAATAGGTTTTTATGTTAAAATTTATTTCACACCTGCCCGGGTGGCGAAATTGGTAGACGCACTTGCCTTAGGAGCAAGCGGAGCAATCCATGAAGGTTCAAGTCCTTTCTCGGGCACAATAAATAAAAACCACATCTCGTGGTTTTTATTTTTTTTCTCTTAAAAGTGTATCCATTATTTGTCTCGCTTTTTCTCCTTCGTCTAATTTTATTTCTACATTTGGTATTTTTCTAATTCGTAATTTATTTTTTAAAACCGTTCTCAAATCAGATCGCATTCTTTTTGCGAAAGATAAAGCTTGCGCTTCTTTTGATTCTGGTAAGACAGTAATATAAATATTTGATCTTTCTAAATCTCTTGAAATATCTGCTTTTGTAACTGTGATAAGAGAGACGCCAGAAGATTCTTTTTGAAAAAAGTCTTGAGCCAAAGCTCTTATTTGAAGACCTATTTTTACTTGTCTTTCTGTTTGTCCAGCAAAATCTAAATCTTCTATTTCGTGAGTAACTTTCTTCATATTAAATTAAATAATTTTTCTTCTTTCAATTTCTATAATTTGCACCATATCTCCAGGAATAATTTCTGTTTTGCTTTCAATCATAATTCCACACTCGTTTCCTTCAGTTACTTCGACGGCTTTAATTTTCATAGACTGAAGTTCTAAAACTTTTCCAGAACCAATTTCAAAATCTCTTCTAAAGATTTTCACTTTAGCGCCAAGTTTCATACTACCCTCTAAAACTTTACCTCCCAAAACTTGTTTGTCTTTTTGTGTAGAGAAAGTTTTTAAGATTTTTAATTTACCAATTAGTTTTTCGATTTCTTCATGAGGAAGTCTTTCGTCGACAGTTTCTCTAAACCATTCTCCTAATTTATAAATAATATCAAAAGTTACTGGTTTGATATTTAATCTTTCTGCTTCATCTTTAGCTTTGTTTTCTACTTTTACATTAAAGCCAACTATTAAAACATTTTCATCGTGTGCTGAAGCCAAAACATCACTCTCTGTAATATTTCCAATTCCTCCACCAACAAATTTTATTTTTATACCATTTGGTGCTCCAGATTTTTCATCTACTTCTATTTTTTTTAATTCTTTTTCTACTACACTATATGTCCCCATAGTGTCAGCTTTTAGGACAACTGGAATAACAAGTTTTGCGTTTCTAAATATTCTTGGATCTAAAACCTGTTGTTTTATTTCATTTTTTAATTCTGTTTGCAGTTTTTCAATTTCTTTTTTATTATCACTTGAAATAAAATCTGCATTTACTTCTGGCGCAGAATCAAAACCTGTTACTTTTATAACTTGTCCTGCTTTTGGATTTTGAATTGGTTTCCCGGCAAAATCTTCGATAATACGAATAGGGGAAAGAGCGGTACCCGCTAAAATAGATCCGGATTTTGGAAGTATCCCATCTTTAATTATCAAAGTAGAAGAAATACCTCTTTTTCCATCAAGTAAAGTTTCTAAAACAAAACCTTCTGCATTTTTATTTTCGTCATATTTTAAATCCGCCATTTCAGCCACAAGTAAAATAGTTTCCAAAAGATCGGGAATACCTTTTTTAGTCTTAGAGTCAATTTCTACAAAAGGAATATCTCCTCCCATGCCTTCGATATAGATTCCACTCTCCACTAAAGAGTTCTTGGTTTTTTGAATATTAGCATTTGGTTTATCAACTTTACTGATAGCGACGACGCAAGGGACTTTATTGTCAGAAATGGTTTTATAAGCCTCCAATGTTTGAGGCATAGCGCCATCTTCAGCAGAAACAATCAGAATTGCAATGTCTGCAATCTTTGCTCCGCTTTCGCGCATAGCTCCAAAAGCGGCATGCCCCGGAGTGTCTAAAAAGGTTATTTTTTTAACTTCTTTTGTGTCTTGCATTTGATGAGAGACTTCATAAGCACTCACATGTTGAGTGATTCCACCAACTTCACCATCTACAATATTAGTATTACGAATAGCATCCAAGAGAGAGCTCTTTCCATGATCGACGTGCCCCATTACTGCGACAACTGGCTGTTTTTCTTTTAAGCTTGATTTTTCAGACATAATTAATGGCTATAATATCATAAAAAATAATATTAGTCTATATTTTATATTCTAAATATGTTATTTTATTAGAGTTAATTTATGAAAAAAGCTACAAAAATAGAATTAAAAAATAATGAAAGAGTATATTTAGATTTTGCTTCACAGACTATGCCGAGCAAAAAAGTGCTAGCTGAAATGAAAAAAGTTGGGGCTTTTAATTTTAATCCTGCAAATTTATATAAAGAAGGACTGGAGTCTGAAAATATTTTAGAAGAAGCTAGAACTAAAATCGCGAGAGTTCTCGGAGTTCGCGAACACGAAATCTATTTTACAAATTCTGGAACACTATCTTGTGCTAGTGCTATTTTTGGAATTTTTAATTTTTATAAAGAGAAAAATAAAAATAATAAAAATTATGTGAAGCCACATATTGTAACTTCAAATATTGAACACGAAGCAGTTTTAAAAAATATAGAGCATTTAGAAAAAATGGGAGAAATAGAAGCGACATATATTTCTTGTGATGAAAATGGACTAATTGACCCTGTAGAAGTAAAAAAGGCGATTAAAGAAAATACTATTTTAGTTTCTATTATGTATGTGAATAATGAAATCGGAACTATACAAGATATAAAAAATATTGGTAAAAAGATAAAAGAATGGAAAAAAGAAAAAGAACAACACCTATATCCATATTTTCATACTGACGCAGCCCAAGCTGGGAATTATTTATCTTTATATATAGATATGCTCGGAGTAGATTTACTTTCTTTAAACGGGTCAAAAATCTACGGTCCAAAATCATCTGGAATTTTATTTAAAAAAGAAGCTGTTAAAATTTCTCCATTTTATTTCGGCGGAGGACAAGAAAGAAATATTTTTTCAGGGACAGTAGATATAGAAAAAGCTACTGGTTTAGCTGTGGCAATAGAAGAAGCTCAAAAGAAAATTAAAGACGTAAAATTTTTAGAAGAAATTGCGGTCAAAAGAAATACTTTCTTTAAAAATATTTTAAAAAATATACCAGAGGCCAAATTAAATGGAGCTTGGAATGAAAACGAATGGAAAAAAGAAAAGATTGGAATAGTAAGAGAAGAAAGAATTCCAAACAGAATACCAAGTAATATTTCTCTCTATCTTCCAGATTTTCCATCAGACGAAATGGTTTTGAGATTAGACAATAAAGGGTTCTCTATCTCGGCTGGATCAGCCTGTAGTGCAAAAAGTGATGAATATTCACATGTCATTTATGCTTTATATAAAAATAATAAAAAAGTTTCAGCTAAAAAAATAGCCCAAGAGACAATTCGTATTACTTTAAATTCCGAAACAAAAGAAAAAGATTTAGAGAGATTTACGAAAGTTTTGAAAGAAATTTATTATAAATTTAAAAAATAAAAATAACCCTCTTTAAAAAAGAGGGTTAAATTATTTTAAAAAATGAAATTACTTTTTTAAAATTGTAATCTCAGTTCGTCGATTTTTTTGATGATCATCCTCGGAGCAAAAAACTCCGTCTTTACAATGATTTACCAAACGGTTTTCTCCGTACCCTTTTGCATAAATGCGATTAGGAGAGATACCTCGTTCTACGATGTAACGAACAGCACTTTCAGCCCTTCGTTGAGATAAATCCTCGTTGTAGAGATGTGTTCCGCGACTATCAGTATGTGACGATAATTCAATTGTCATATTCGGATATGCTTGCATATAGACAACCACTTTATCCAGTTCTGGTTTGGCGTCTGGACGAATGTAGTCTTGATCAAAATCATAATAGATTTTGTCCAGGACAATAGTTTTACCAACTTCTGGTGCCTGGAAGCCGTGAGAGTACGGAGTTAAACCTCTGTTGAGGTTAGGTTTTTCCTCTTCTTTTGGTTCTTCCGGGGAGCAGTATTCGTAGATTTGTACAACTTGTGGTTGTTTAATCTTGGCTGCTTTTTTTCCAAAACCAATTGTAAACGTTGCCATGACAGCGTGTAAATTTACATGCTGTTTAGTGGTCACAATTCCGGTCCATGCACCATAAGTATTATTTGTGCTCTGTACCAAGTCATTAAATTTAGTGTAGCCATATTCAAGCCCGAGTGCATAGCGATTATTGATGGCGTATTTGATACCACCTCCGACAGTATAGCCAGGCACCCAAGAACTCTCTGAATATACACGATCATTATGAATGTTCGTTCTATCCAGATAGCTGAAATAACCGCCAGTTATTCCACCTTTTCCATAAACCAGAAATCTTTCTCCGACAATTCCTCCTAAAATAAGAGAGGCGTCCGCGAGATAATCCAAATTCAAATTTTTTACAACCGGACCCTGAACTCCGGAAAGATTTTGCAAATTTTCTCCGTAGAGTTCATATTCCATGAAAGTCTTGTAAGCACCACCTTCAATCCCAATCAAAAAGTTTGATGATGACACCCAGTTATAACCGAGTGCTGCGCCAACAATAGCGCCATTTCTTTTTTCGTTACCAAGCGCCCAGTTGTACCGGTTTCCCATAATCAATTGAACATTTTCACATGATTGGGAACAATTCCCGTCGGCAAGGCCGTAATACTTATCCAGATTGCTCTGGAGAAGCCCAACCTTTACCGTGGCCCGCAGACCATCAAAGTTTTTATTCTGAGCATAAATGCTCGAAGAAAGAATAAATAAGGCGAAGATCGCAATCAAAAACACATTTTTTTTCATTTTTCAAAATTTTTAAAGTACATAATTGAGTATCTGTAATTGAGTGTCTGTTCAAAAATCTAGCATATTTTAACATTATTGTCAATATTATTATTATCAGTTTTTTAAGACGTAAATTCAAAAATTTTCTTTTATGATAAAATGAAAACATAAATATATGTACACATCAAAAGACTATAAAAATTTATTAGGAATGAATGGTTTTTCAGACAACGCGCTTAACATTCACTTTACTCTTTATGAGGGATATGTTAAAAATGTAAATAGTATTCTAGAGAAATTCAGTAAAGGAGAAGTAAAAGAAGGAAGTTACGAGATGGGAGAATTGAAACGAAGATTTGGCTGGGAATACAACGGAATGAAATTACACGAAATTTATTTTGAATCTTTGATTAAAGACGGAAAAGAAATAGACAAAGAAAGTAATTTAGCGAAAGCTATTGAAAAAGATTTTACAAATTTTGAAAACTTTTTAGAAAAATTTAAATCAGCAGGACTCGCAAGAGGAATTGGTTGGATTCTTTTAGTGAAAGAAGAAAACACTGGAGAATTATTTATAACTTGGGTGGACGAACACGATAGAGGACTTTTAGCGAATGCAAAAATAATTCTTTCCATGGATGTATTTGAACATGCTTTTATACCAGATTACGCTACTAAAAAAGCTGAATATATTGACGCTTTCATTTCTAATATTAATTGGGAAATTTGTGAACAAAGATTCGAAAGATAAAATTTAAATATAAAAATAATTAATAAAAATAATATAAACTATGCCTCCAGCATTTAATAATTTTACAACTAAAGCCAAAGACGCTATCCATAGAGCGCATCAGTTAGCCATGGAAAGAAATCAGAATCATGTCTCTCCTGTACATTTATTTGCAGGGATTCTTTTACAAGAAGATAATGCAGTTATTCCAATTTTGGAAAGAATGGGAGTTGATTATATTCTTCTCTTAGATATTCTTTTGGAAAATATTGAAGGCTTTCCCGTAGCGACAACTCTTTCTCCAACTCCTCAAATGTATTTAACTGGAGAATTTGCTCAAACTTTAGAAAGCTCTATTCATTTAGCTAAAGAAATGAACGATGAATTTATTGGAGTGGAAGCTCTATTTTTAGCTATTCTCGAATCTGGAGGGCAACAAGTAGAGGAAATAGTTAAAAGATTTAAAATCGATAAAAATGTAGTCAAAAGTTTAATAATAGAATTTAAAAGTTCCAATTCTCAAAATATTCCGCAAGCAAAGAAAAATAAATGGCTTATTAAATTTACTCGTAATTTAACAGAGCTCGCTAGACAAGATAAACTTGATCCTGTTGTTGGTAGAGATAATGAAATCATGAGACTCATGGAAATTCTTTCTCGCCGAACAAAAAATAATCCAATCTTAATCGGTGATGCTGGGACAGGGAAAAGTGCAATTGTGGAAGGACTTGCAAACAGAATAGCTAGACAAGATGTACCAGAATCTTTGAAAGATAAAGAAATAGTACTTTTAGATTTAGGTATGCTTATAGCGGGGACAAAATTTCGTGGAGAATTTGAAGAAAGATTGAAACAAATAATGAAAGAAATCGAAAGAAGTGAAGGAAGAATAATTCTTTTCATCGATGAGATTCATACCATTGTCGGCGCTGGTGCTGCAGAAGGAGGAAGCGATGTGGCCAATCTTTTAAAGCCAGCACTCGCAAGAGGGGAAATAAAAGTTATCGGAGCAACAACTCTAAGTGAATATCAAAAACATATTGAAAAAGATTCTGCTTTAGCTAGAAGGTTTCAACCTATTTATGTGGAAGAGCCTTCTATCGAAGATACTTTAGCAATCTTGAGAGGACTTAAAGAAAAGTATGAACTTTTTCACGGAGTTAGAATTACCGATGACGCACTTTTAGCTGCTACAAATTTATCTGTGAGATATATTACCAATAGATTTCTTCCGGATAAGGCGATAGATTTAATAGATGAGGCGGCTTCTAGTATGCGTATCTCTTTAGAAAATAAACCATCTGATCTAGAAGAAGCGCATAGAAAAATTTTAAAACTTCAAATTGAAAAAGAGGCTCTCAGTAAAGACTTAAGTGCTTCTAAAACTAAAAACCCAGAATTAAAATCTAGAATTAAGCAAGTCGATGAAGAAATAGCCAATATAAAAGAAGGGGTGAAAGAATTGGAAGTGAGATGGAGTAATGAGAAAAATATTTTAGAAGATATTAAAAGTCTTCGTAAAAAATTAGATTATTTAAGAGTTGAATCTGAAAATCTTGAAGCGACTGGAGATTTGGCTAGAATTGCAGAAATTAAATATAGTGAAGTTCCGAAATTAACCAAAGATCTTAATTTAAAACTTGATAAATTAAAAAAGATTCAAAAAAATAGAAGAGTTTTAAGGGAAGAGGTGACAGAAGAAGATATTGCTAATGTGGTCGCAAGATGGACAGGAATTCCTTTAGCAAAAATGCTGGAAGAAGAACAGGCTAAATTAAGAAGAATGGAAGAAGAACTTTCCGAAAGAGTTATAGGTCAAAAAGAAGCTATTGAAAAAATCTCTGATGCTGTTCGCAGAAGTAGAGTTGGCATTGGTGATCCAAATCGTCCAATTGGTTCCTTTATGTTTTTAGGTCCGACTGGAGTTGGAAAGACAGAACTTTCAAAAGCTCTTGCAGAATTTATGTTTAATGACGAGAAAGCTCTTATCAAAGTTGATATGAGTGAATATATGGAAAAACATTCTGTTTCTAAACTCATCGGTTCTCCTCCTGGATATGTTGGTTATGACGAATCTGGACATTTAACTGAAGCTGTTAGACATCGTCCTTACGCTGTACTTTTATTTGATGAAATAGAAAAAGCTCATCCTGAAGTCTTTAATATTTTACTTCAAGTTTTAGATGAGGGAAGACTTCGTGATAGTAAAGGAAGATATGTAAACTTTAAAAATACTATTATTATCATGACCAGCAATATCGGTTCTCAATATATTCAAAAGATGGAGAGTTATGGTTTTAGTGCTCACGCTGGAGATAAAGAATATGATTATCTTGAAACAAAAGAAAAAGTTATGTCTTCTCTCAAAGATTTCTTCCGACCAGAATTTTTGAATAGATTAGACGAAATAATTATCTTCGATATTCTCAAAAAAGATGAAATTAGAAAAATCGTTGATTTACAAATTTCAGAGCTTGGAAAAAGATTGAAAGAAAGAGAGCTCAAGCTTTCTGTTACAGACAAAGCTAGAGATTTTATAGCTGAAGAATCTTATGATACTCACTATGGAGCAAGACCGGTCAAAAGATATATTCAAACCAATGTCTTAAATGAATTAGCTAAAGATCTTTTAGATTATGATTTCTCTAAAACTTCTATTAGTTTTGAAAATGTTGTAGAGGTAGATTTAAAAGAAGAAAAAGGAAAAAATTCTAAAGAAATAAATAAAAAAATATCTGTTGAAATTAAAAAGATAAAAAAAGAAAAAATAGTTTCTCCAATACAGGCTGAAAATTTGAAAGAAAATAAGAAAAAATAGAAATTTATTTTTTGAAAAGATATAGAAAATATGATATATTTTCTATACATGTCAGTATAGCTCAGTTGGTTAGAGCGTGGCACTCATAAAGCCAAGGTCGGTGGTTCAATTCCACCTACTGACACCAAAAATACAAAATAAAACTCTCTAAATATTAGAGAGTTTTATTTTTCTTGTTGCGGAACCGGGATTCGAACCTGGGTTTCAAGGTTATGAGCCTTGCGAGTTACCTTTACTCCATTCCGCTATATTTTCTATACCTTTGTAGGTAAATAAAATAATAACACTTAAAATTTGTTTTTGCAAACGAAAAATAAATATGTTAAAATATCTAAACTATCTAATGATCAGATTCGTCTAATTTTTAGATAGTATGCAGTGGTAGCTCAGCTGGTTAGAGCACCGCCCTGTCACGGCGGGGGTCGTGGGTTCGAATCCCATTCACTGCGCAGAAATAAAAACTAAAAAACTAGATTTATTTTCTTAAAAAGCACCCTTGACGAAGGATGCTTTTTTACTTGCATTTCGTTTTTCAGATGCTATAATCGGATTATATATAGCACTTTTTATTTGAGATCTACGGAAGATGGCAATGTAAGGTATTCTACTCCTTGGCAAAAGTTTATTTATAATTTTTGGTATAACTTAAATACTTTTTATAAAGTAGTTATGACATTGCTTGGAATTTCTTTGATTTCTTTCTTAGTTTTAGAATATAGAAAAGGGCATTGGCTACATATGATTTATGGAGTTATCACAATGATTATTTTAATGGTCCTTTTGTATTTGAATCAAGGTTTGTGGTAAAGTTTTAAAAATAAAGAAGCGGATTATCCGCTTTTTTATTTTGTCTCTTATTTTGTTATAATACAACAACTAAATTAACAAAATTATGAGAACTTTAATTAGAGACTTAAAAGATAATATTAATAGTGAAGTAGAGGTAAAAGGTTGGGTAGATGTGAGGAGAGATCAGGGGAAACTTATCTTTTTAGATATTCGTGATTTTTCTGGAAAGGTGCAAGCCGTAGTCCTTCCAAATTATGAAGAAGCAAAGCTTGTAGCTGAAAAATTGCGCCCAGAATGGGTGATAGAGGTCAAAGCTAAAGTCAATGAAAGACCAGAAAGAAATAAAAAAGAAGGTGTCTTAAACGGAGAGCTTGAGCTTGAGGTTTTAAATATTAAAGTTCTTAATGAAGCAGAAACTCCAGCTTTCGATATTTCTACTGACGGAAAAGAAATAAATGAAGAAATTCGTCTTGAAAAGAAATATTTGGATATGCGTAGAGCAAGAATTCAAGAAAATCTTCGCCTTAGAAGTAAAGTGCAAAACTTTTTACGAAAAGAATTTTTAGCTAGAGATTTTGTAGAAGTAGAAACTCCGATTTTGACTAACCCGACTCCAGAAGGAGCCAGAAGCTATGTGGTCCCAAGTCGTCTTTGGAAAGGAAGTTTTTATGCTCTCCCACAATCTCCTCAACAATACAAACAACTTTTAATGTCTGGAGGAATGGAAAGATATTTTCAATTTGCAAAATGTATGCGTGATGAAGATACCAGAGGCGATAGACAGCCAGAATTTACCCAGCTAGATATTGAAATGAGTTTTGCAACCGCAGAAGAAGTGAGACAAGTAAATGAAGAGATTTTAATTAAAATGGTCAAAGAGCTTTTTCCGGAAAAAAGAATTCAACAAATTCCATTTCCAGTTTTGACTTATGCAGAAGCAATGGAAAAATATGGATCTGATAGACCAGATTTAAGAGAAGACAAAGATGATCCAAACTTACTGGCTTTTGAATGGGTAGTAGATTTTCCATTTTTTGAAAAGACTTCAAATAGTGACGACCCAGAAGCGGAAGGAGAATGGACTTTTACCCATAATCCGTTTTCTCGCCCTAAAGAAGAACATATGCAAGATCTTCACGATAAGAAAAACATTGGAGAAATTATTACTCAACAATATGACATTATTATGAATGGCTATGAACTCGGTGGTGGATCTATTAGAAATCATAAAGCAGAAGATTTAGAAAAAGTTTTAGAAATACTGGGTTACTCAGAAGAAAGAATTGAAAGCAATTTTGGACATATGCTTCGCGCTTTCCGAAGCGGAACACCTCCACATGGAGGAATCGCTTGGGGATTTGATAGATTAATTATGATTCTCATGAATGAGCCAAATATTCGTGAAGTGATAGCTTTTCCAAAAACAGGGGAAGGAAAGGATTTACTTATTCAAACTCCAGCTCCAACTAGTGAAAAACATTTGAAAGAACTCTCTATCAAATTAGAAAAATAAATTATTTTTAAAAAGTCTGTATCTTTGTATGATAAACTACTAATATAGTATGTCTTATCAGGGATACAGTCTTTTTATATCTATAGTCGCTATAGTTTTTTTATTCCTCTTTGCTATTCAAAAGTTTTCTTATTATGCAGAAAAAACTTTCAAAGATGATATTAAAAGAATTTTACACAAATGGACTAAAGTTCCTATTATAGGGGCTTTTGTTGGTTTTGTTATTACAGCTGTTTTACAATCTAGTACAGCGGTATCGGTTTTACTTGTCACCATGACAAAAAGTAAACTTATCACTCTGGCTGGGGCTTTAGCTGTACTTATTGGCGCCAATTTAGGGACGACGCTTACTGTGCAATTATTATCTTTTAAGATTTTAGATTTGGCACCATATTTAATTATTTTAGGTTTTATTTTAATGAGGTCAAAAAATAAAGCTAAAGTCTATGGGGAAATGGTTTTTTATTTTGGAATGATTTTTTCTTGTCTTTATTTAATTTCTGTTATCACTCATCCTATGGCCGAATCAGAGACGGTATTACAAATAGCTTCTCTGGCTTCAAATATATGGCTCGGTATTATTATAGGATTTGTTTTAACAAACATTTTACAATCTTCAACTCTAATGACAAGTATTATAGTTATACTTGCAGCCAAGGGGATTTTAAATTTCGATCAATCTTTTATTTTAATCTTAGGCTCTAATCTTGGAACTACGACAACAGCTCTTTTAGCTGCTACTGTTTCCAGTAATGATGGAAAGAGAATTGCTATCGCACACTTCTTGTTTAGTTTTGTTGGGATAATTTTATTCTTACCTTTTATAAAGCAGTTTTCTGGCTTTATACAGAGTTTACCTTTTGCTTTACATACACAAGTAGCTTTTTCTCATTTTGTATTTAATTTTGTTATAGCGGTACTAGCTTTAATATTTTTCAAATATTATTATAAATTACTATTTTTATTTGTACCAGCCAGAAGAAATAAAAAGAAGCTGGGTATAATTTAATGTTATAATTTAGGTAGAATATGTCAGAAGATATTAAAAAAGAATATATTAGTGATCCAAATAGAATTACCTATATGGGAAATATTGACTATCGAAATAAGATGGTCAAATTTGGTATTAAAGCTAAAGACAGAACTAAGCACATGTATGTGATTGGAAAATCTGGAATGGGAAAATCTACTCTTCTTGAAAACATGGCTATTCAAGATATTCAAAATGGAGAAGGGGTGGCTTTTATCGATCCACACGGAGGAACGGCTGAAAAACTTTTAGATTTTGTTCCAGAAGAAAGAAAAAAAGACGTCATTTATTTTGCTCCGTTTGATACAGAATATCCAGTAGCTTTAAACGTTTTAGAGAAAGTGGATATAAGTAAGAGACACTTGGTGGCTAATGGTCTTATGGCGGCCTTTAAAAAAGTTTTTGGTGAAGATAAATTCTCAGATAGAATGCAATATATTTTAAATAATATTATTTTGACCCTTTTAGAAAATGATGATGAAACTTTAATTGGTATAAATAGGATTTTAAGTGATAAAGAATATCGTAAAAAAATGGTAAATAATGTCCAAGATCCCTCTATCAGATCTTTTTGGCTTGAAGAATTTGCTAAAGCTGGAGAAAAATATCAACAAGAAGCTGCTCCGGCTATTCAAAATAAAATCGGACAATTTACTTCAAATCCGCTAATCAGAAATATTATTGGACAAAAAAGAACCAGTTTTGATATTCGTGAAATAATGGATCAAAGAAAAATTTTAATAATGAATTTATCAAAAGGAAAAATGGGAGAAGGAAATGCAAATTTGATCGGTTCTCTTTTAATTACAAAAATCTATTTAGCCGCTATGAGTCGTGCCGATGTTGATCCGTATGAATTAGACAAACTTCCACCATTTTATTTTTATGTTGATGAATTTCAAAACTTTGCCAATGATTCTTTTGCGCAGATTTTATCTGAAGCTAGAAAGTATCAATTAGCTTTAACTGTAGCTCATCAATATGTCGATCAAATGACCGAAGAAGTAAAAGCTGCTATTTTTGGAAATATTGGAACTATGGTCACTTTCCGTGTCGGTGCTACAGATGCTCAAATTTTTGAAAAAGAATTTGCTCCAACTTTTTCTGCCGACGATATTGTTAATCTTTCTGCTTTTCAAATGTATTTAAGACTGATGATTGATTCTGTCGGTTCAAAACCTTTTTCAGCCAGAGGGCTTCCTCCAATTCAAAAGCCAGATATATCATTCTCAGAAGAAATAGTCGAATATTCTCGCCATCAATATGGAAAGAAAAAAGAAGAAGTAGAAAAAGAAATTGGCGATTGGTATACACCTGTTTTTAAAAAAGAGAATGAGGGAGAAGCAAATTTTTCTTCTCAAGAAAATAAACAAAGAGAATTTAAAGAATATAAAAAGGAAGATAGAGACAACAGAAATAAGTTTCAGAATGTTGATAGAAAAGAAGGGGAAAGTGGAAGGAATAACCCTAGAATACGCTCTAAAAGGCGAGAAAACGACATTAACAACGTCAATATTAGTAAAATAAGAGAAGGTGCAGAAAAGGCTAAAGAAGAGCTAAAATCGAATCATACTTCCCTTAAAGACGCCTTGGAAAAAGCTATGAAAGATGAACAGGTTCGTAGAGAGACAGTCATAATAGAAAAAGAAGTAAAAGTACAAGATATTCCAAAAGAAGATAAAATGAAAGAAGTCCCTGAAAAAGTACTTCGAAACCTAGTTGATGAAGAATAGCTTATTTTGAGAATTATGTTTTTTGTGTTATAATTTTTGCCTAAACCCGTTTCTTTTACTTGTAAAAGATTTGGGTTTAGATTGGCCTTATCGTCTAACGGCTAGGACACGTCCCTTTCACGGATGAAATCGGGGTTCGATTCCCCGTAAGGTCACAAAAATAAAAACCGCATCTCGCGGTTTTTATTTTTTAAAGAGAGATACTATTGTGTTGGTGTAGCCTTCTTTTTATTTAAAAGATTTTTAATAAACTTCACTAAATAAACAGCGATTGCTCCGCAGGCAGCAGATCCAAGGACTCCACCCAAAGTAGTATTTACTAAATTAGCTACTAAAGTATCAAGAAGCTGTCCTCCTAAAAGTCCTCCAGCAATACCTGCTACAGAATTCCAAACTGCACCCATATTTCCTTTTTTGTCTGCAACACCAGCTGCATTTCCACCAATAGCACCAGAAATAATATCAATTAATATGTTTTCCATATATTTAAGATTTTGTTTTCTTATTTTTTATATTTTTAATAAAATTTATTACATATACACCCACTACTCCTCCCACTGCTGGACCAAGTATTTCTCCAATAAGCCCATCAATATTATCATTTATATAATTATCTAATATTCCTGGTAAGGTTAAAGCTAGTCCTCCAAGAGCGCCAGCTAAAGTATTGCCAAGATGTCCAAGGTTTTTAGATTTGTGAGTATGAGCTATGGCGTGACCTCCAGCTATACCTGAAATTAGTCCAACAAGTACATGGAGCATAGATTTTATTTTTTTGGTAAAGACTCACAAGCTGTTCCATCTTTGTCTCCATCAAGCCGATTGGTATCATTTGATGGTCCACCAGCTTTAATAAAGAAAGCTTGAGCTTCTGGTTGGGTTTTAAAATCTGCACAGTTATACTCATCTGTATATTTCGCGTTTTTAGCTTCAGGAGAAGTTGGGTCAACTACATTTCCTTGCAAATCTCTCAAAACTTTTTTACCAGTAGAAAGATCCCAATCATTTTGAGTAGCTTCTAAAACTCCAGCTCCTGTTAAAACCGCTCCAGCACCAGCTAAAATTTTCTTTTCAGTGGTATCTGGTTTATAGTTTGCTGCGAGCTCACTTTTAATACCTTCCCAAGATGTCATATTTGACCAATTTACATTTCTAAAATAAAGAAATGCAACTACTAATAATAAAACTATAATCACTATAAGTCTTACTTTATGATTATTTCTCGCTTCTTTTAACTTCATATATTTTTTTACTTATATATACAATTATAGCATATTCTACTTTAGAAAAGGCTTTAAAAAACCTTTTAATTTTTATTTTATTTCAAAAATTTTATTAAAAATAAAGTCTCCAAATACGGAACGCTTGACTTTTGTGTTAGAAAAATATAACATATATATGTTATAAATATATAACATTAAAAATATGACTTATAAAAAATTTAAAAAAATAAATATTATCTTAACTGTAATTTTAGGAATGATTTTTGGTATAAGTATTTCTCTAAAATATATTATGTTACCGATAGTTGCTTTTATAGTTTTTAGTTTAATTAATTTATACTTGAGAAAAAGAGTGGTAGAAATTATTTCCGATGAAAGAGATTTTAAAATAGCTGGAGAATCAGCTTCTTTATCTTTAAAAATATTTTCAATTATAGGAGTTATTATTGCCTTAGTTTTGTATTATTTAGATAATAATGCTGAATATAAATTAATTTCTTTGACTCTATCCTTTTCAGTTTGTATTTTAATGCTCTTATATTCCTTTATTTTCAAAATTAAAATTAATAAAAATAACTAATGAAAAATAAAATTAAAGAAAATAGAATAAAATTAGGATTAACTCAAGAAGAATTGGCGAATAAGGTTAAAGTTAGAAGAGAAACTATTGTTTTTTTAGAACAGGGGAAATATAACCCTTCTTTAAAATTGGCTTATGATATTTCCAAAGTTTTAAAAATGGAAATAGAAAAATTATTTATTTTTAACTAAATTTTATTTAGTCTTAAGAGTTTTATAAATATCTTCTACAGCTTTAACAGCTTCACCTGAAGCGATATTGTTTTGATGATAAAGGATGTTTGTACAATCTCCTGCAGCCCAAATTAGATTCTCTTTAGAAGCTCTATTTGTCCAAGGATCTATTTTGACTTTCTTTTCTTCATCAAGCTCTACTAAATCTTTAACCCAGTCTGTAGCTGGAATTTGTCCGATTTCTATAAATATTCCACTAGCGTTCATTTTGGTTTCTTCTCCAGTTTCTTTATCTACATAAGTCAAACCATCCACAAAGACATCTCCATGTATTTCTTTAATTGTAATATTTTTTATTAATTTAAAATTAGAATTTTCTAAAAGTTTATCTATGGTTATTTTGTCTGCTCTTGGCTCACTTCGAGAGAGAAGGATAACAGATTTACAATAAGCCAAAAGTTGAGCTGCAGATTCAAAACCCGCATTTCCACCACCGACAACTACAACATCCATTCCGGTAAACATCGGCCCATCACAAGTAGAACAATAAGTTAAACCTTTATGTTCAAATTTGTCAGCATTTATCGCGTCCAATTTTCTTCTATTTGAACCTGTGGTAATTAATAGTGATTTTGAAATAATTTCTTTACCATTTTCAAGTGTTAGCTTAATAAGTTTTTCAGAATTTTCATTTTCAAAAATCTCAGATTTGGTTACTAAATTATCTGTTTTAATTTCTAATACATCTCCAGCATATTCTTTTACATGAGTTTCTAAATTTTTAGCTAATTGCATTCCAGAGATATGAGGAGTTCCAATCCAATTTTGTATATCTTCACTAACAGTAGATTGTCCGCCCCATTCTTTTAAAACTAAAGCTGTTTTTAATCTTTTTCTTGCAGCATAAACAGCAGCGCTTGCTCCAGCTGGCCCACCTCCAACAATTATTAAATCAAAAATAGTATTTTCCATATTTTTATATTATACAGGAAGTTTCTAAAAAGAAAAACTGCCTTTTAAGGCAGTTTTTTATTATTTTTTCTTTCTTAAGAATGGTGGAAGCATATTCCAATCATCATCTTCTTCCTCATCTTCCACTTCTTCTAAAAAGATACTACCTTTACCGCCTTTTTCTTCTTTTACTTTTCGCATTCTTTTAATATCTAAAAGATTATCTTCGTCTAATTCATTATTCAACTCTAGTCTACTTTTTATTTTTTCTTCAGCTTCAGAGATAGTTGGTTCAGGTCTTTTATTTTTTATAAAAGAAGAAATACTTTCTTTAATATTCAAATCTTCTCTTTCTTCTTTATCTTCTTTAAATTTTACCTTTTTCTCTTCGCTTTTTTTTTCCTCGTTTTTTTCAACTTTTTCTTCCGCAACAGATTCTAGTTTTAATTTTTCTGAATCTATATTCATATAAACTGGTTCAGAACTTCTGTGTAAAGGCATTCTATAGTTTGATGGGAATTTTGTAGCGATAACCACAATCTTCATCTCATCTTTTTTCAATGTGTCGCTATTTACAATTCCAAATATAATAGTCGCATCTTTGTCTACAGATTCAGTAATGACTTTTGCGGCTTCAGAAACCTCAAACATAGAAAGATTTTCATTTCCATAAATCGCATAAAGAAGTCCTTTTGCTCCATTGATAGAAACATCGAGAAGAGGGGAAGAAATAGCCGCTTTGGCTGCTTCGATAGCCCTATTTTCTCCACTAGCTGTTCCGATACCAATAAGAGCAGTACCAGAATCTTTGAGAACTCTTTTAATATCTGCAAAGTCGAGATTGATTGTTCCAGCTGTTTTGATAATGTCAGCAATTCCATCCACAGCTTGTTTTAAAACTTCGTCTACCATTTTGAAAGCGTCTTTAACAGACATGTTTCTATCAATTACAGAAAGAAGTCTGTCGTTAGGGATTGCGATAAGAGCATCCACTTCTTTTTCTAGTTCAACCAAACCACCTTCAGCTATAGTTGCTCTTTTTTGTCCCTCAAAGAAGAAAGGTTTTGTAACTATTGCGACAGTTAATATTCCTTCTTCTTTAGCAGCTTTAGCGATTACTGGAGCTGCACCTGTTGCAGTACCTCCGCCCATTCCGCAAGCAATGAAAACTATATCAGCACCTTTTACAGCGTCCTGGATTTCTTCTTTCGTTTCTTCTGCGCTCTTTCTACCGACTTCTGGATCCATTCCCGCACCAAGTCCTTTGGTAAGATTTTTTCCTAAGTGAATTTTTTTACTAGCTAAACAGTTATGCAAATCTTGAGTGTCGGTATTCATGGCTATGAAGTCAATTCCTTTCAGATTTGAACTAATCATATGATTGATAGCTCCTTTACCGGAACCTCCCACGCCAATGACTTTTATTCTTGCAAAACTTTGGATTTCAGGTAGTGTTTTAGACATATTTTCGTTATTTCTATTAGTTTCTAGTAGGTGGAAAAAGTATATCATTCGGTAAAGAAAAATGCAAAGAGTTGCCAAAAAAGTATATTATGGCTTTATAAAAAGGTTTTTTAGAACAATTTTTGTTAAGGTAATAGTTTTTTAAAAAAAGATTTTATATTTTTTATTAGATTTTTAAAGATTTTACTAACTTTATAATCTGAAGTTATAATAGGGGCTAAAAAAGTTAAACCATAAGCCCTCGTATAAGCAGAATCTCCAAGTTGACCATCGGAAAAATCTCTAATTTCTTCTTCGGCATATTTTATAGGTAGCTTCATATAATTTTTAAACATATAATCTATTTTTGGAAGTTTACTACCATTTCCAGTTAAAACAATTCCACCCGGCAATAATTCTCTTCTACTAATTTTATCTAATTCTAAATTAATTCTTTCACAAATGAATTCTACTCTAGCTTCGATGATTTCTTCTAATTTTCTTTTTGAATAAGAAGCGTCACTTCTACCGAGTTTAATATTTTCAGCTTCTTCAAGAGAAACTTGTAATCCTAAAGCGATATCGTTTGTAATATCGTTGCTACCAATACCAATAACAGAAGCTAAGATAGGATTATTATTTTCATAAACTAAGACGCTAGTTGTAGAGTGTCCAATATTTATAAGAGCTGTGCCAGCAATTCTTTGCCTTTTATTTAAAAGGGGAATACTTTCTGCAAATGGTCCAATAACCACTTCTTCAATATTTAATTTAATACCTTTTAAAATGTCTTCTAATTTTTCTATATAAAGACTAGGGCAAAAAACAAATAAAAATTTTCCATCAATTCTTTTTCCAAACATACCAACAGGCACTCCAGAAACTTCACTAAGATCGACTTTGTATTTTATAGGTATAGTATGAATAACTCTTTTATTTTTTATATTTGAAACAGAAAGTGCAGCTTCTTTTTCTAGTCTGTCTAAATCTAAAGTGGTGATCTCATTATTAATGCTAGAGTTTATAATCGAAGCATTGGTTATACCACTACTTATACCGGAAGTATTTAAAGACAAAACTATATGATTTTTTCTTTCAAAAGCATTACTTCTAAATTGGTTTATAACTTTATGGAGAGTGTTTGCTAGTTCTTTTTCATCGACAATATTTCCTTTATAAATACCTTCTGTTTCGACTTCTTGTATTTCAATTATTTCTGGATTTATTGTAGATTCTTCAGAATGAAGAACCGCACAAACTTTTGTTGTACTACTTCCTATATCGACACCAATAACAAGATGAGATTTTGCCTTACTCATTCTTTTATTTTATCATATATTTTTTAAGATATTTTGATTCTGAAGCTTCCATTTTTTCTCCATGATCTAAACCTTTGAGATGTAAACACCCGTGAATTATGAGTAGAATTAGAAAGTTTTCATAAGATAAAGAAAAGTTTTTAGCTTCACTTCTAGCTACAGAGAGGCAAATAAAAATTTCTCCTTCTTTTTTAGAAAGGGGAAAAGATAAAATATTTGGAGTGTAATCTTTCTTTCTGTATTTAATATTTAATTCTTTTGCGAGAGCTGGAGATATAAAATTTACTGAAAGAAAAAAACTTTCTCCTAAAATTTCGTTTTTAATTTTCTGAATACGAGAAAAAAGAGCTTTTTCAATAAGCCCTTTTTTCTTATTTACTATTAGATTTTTCTCTTCTAATATCATTTATCTTCTCTTTCTTTTTACTAACTTTCCTAATCTTTTTAGTTCTTCGTATTTTTCTCCGCTTTTAATTCTTTTTATTTTACCTTTTTTAATTTTAGCTTTAGACTCTGCGCGATTGTTATATCTTTTACCGCGAACAGTAGGAAGAACTGCGCTCTCCTGAACTTTCTTTTGAAATCTGTGAAGAAGAGTCATTGAATTATCTTTTTCTCTTCTATCTACTTTTACATTTTTGTTTGCCATATAAATTAACTTGTGTATATTATCACAAAAAGCTAAGTAATTCAACTTTATTTCAACTTTTTTAAATACTCACCAAGTTTTTCTATGGAAACAATTTCTTGAGAATGAGTTTTCATATCGCGAACAATAGCTGTACCATCTAAAGCTTCTTTTTGTCCAAAAATTATACAATAAGGAACTCCCATTTTATCTGCCATAGCCAGTTGAGCAGAAAGAGATTCTTTAGAAAGATTTTGATAAACAGATACTCTATTTTCTCTTAAAATCTCCATTATGGTTAGTGATTTTAATTTTGCTTCAAAACCAAGCTGTAGAAAATAAATTTTTGGTTTTTTAATTATTTTTGGCTCAAGATTTTTACATTCTTTAAATAACATCATTCTATCTAAACCTAGAGCTGCCCCAACTGCTGGAATTTCTTTTTTTGATCCAAGTTCACGTCCTAAATAATTATATCTTCCACCGCCGGTGATAGCTATTTCTTTTTCTTTTCCACCTTCTATTTCATTTCCTTCTTCATCTACCTCTTTTTCTAATTTAATAACTTCAAAAACTGTGTGGGTATAATAATTTAAACCTCGCACTAAAGAATTATTAATTCTGTAGTCTATTCCCATTTCTTCTAAATATTGAAGTACTTCACGAAAGTGCTTTTTAGAATCCGTACTTAAATAATTAATAGGTGCTGGCGCTAACTCTTTCAAAGGTTGGCATTGTTCATTTTTACAATCGAGGAGGCGAAGAGGATTTGTTAAAAGTCTATTTTGGCAATCTTTACAGATTTTTGCGCTATGTTTTTTGTAATAAGAAATAAGCTCTCTTGTGAAGACAACTCTGTCCTCTTTACTGCCCATACTATTTATATCGATAATCAAATCTTCAAAGCCATATTCTTTTAATATAGTCATGAGTGTACGTATAATAAGAGCGTCAGCAATAGATTTTTCTGTACCCAATATTTCTAAATTAAATTGTCTAAATTCTCTAAGTCTACCTTTTTGAGGATTGTCATGTCTCCAAAGTGGTCCAAAACTATAAAACATTATCGGTTGAGGTAAATTGTTCATTCCGTTTTCAATATAGCTACGCATTATGCTGGCTGTATATTCTGGTCTTAAAGCAACTCTTTCGCCACCTTTAGTTTTGAAAGAATAAATCTCTTTATCTACCACATCTGTCCCTTCTCCTATACCTCTCACAAAAACCTCTTCTTTTTCTAAAGCTGGAGTTTCTATTGGTTTAAAACCATAATAGACAGCAATTTCTTGTGCCTTTTCAAACATTCCTTGAAATTGATAAAATTTCTCTCCGAAAATATCATTCATTCCTTTTAAGGAAGTACTAGGTTCAACATTTTTAATTTTCTTCTCTTCTTTTTTCTTTCTCATAATAATCTAATTTTACTTGTTAATAAAATTAATAGCAACCTCTCCAGGATTAGAGCTTATTTGGTCAAAAGGAAATAGTCTAAAGACCGCTTTTCCGGAAATATCTTTTTTATAAACTACACCCCAGCTTCTAGAGTCGTAGCTCTCAGCTCTATTATCTCCAAGTACTAAATATTCTCCGTCTTGTAAAATTATATTTATATTTTTTACATTATCTTTAAATCTTACAAAACTTTCATCCAAAATCACTCCGTTAGGATTTTTTGTATCATAAATAATAGTTACACCGTTTTCTATAACAATTTTGTCTCCCGGTAAACCAATTAATCTTTTTATAAAAAATTTTCCATTATACTGATCATTTTTTGAATGTCTAAAAACTATAACATCACCACGTTTTAAATTGTCTATATCGAAAGTGATTTTATCTATAAGTAAAAGTTCTCCAGATTTTAAATTTGGAAGCATAGAACCTCCATCCACAAGAAAAGGTTGAATTACAAAACCTTGTATTAATTTAATAATTATAAGAATTGAAACTAAAAGAGCTAAAAGTTTTCCAGGGGACTCATCTTTTTCTAGAAGTTTAAGTTTGACTAAAGCTTTTCTAGTGCTTTTTGAAAAAGTCGCAATCAAAAGAAGCAGAAGGAAAATAAAAATGATTATAGAGAGTAGTAGACTGTACGGATTTCCTAGTAGATCATTTATAAAATTATTTATTAAATCGTTGAAGTTACTACTCATAATTAAAGTTAAAAAGATTATAACATAGCTAGTCGCTCGTAAGCAAATATTTTGCTATAATTTGATCGTGACCGAATCAAATTCAAATAAAATTAAATATTTAATTTTCCCTTTAGGAAATCCTGGAGAAAAATACAGTAAAACTCGACACAATGCTGGACGAATTCTTTTGTCTTTTTTAAAAAAAGAGGAAAGCTTTAAGAAAATACTAGAAGAAAATGATATTGAAATTTTTATTCCTGATGGGTATATGAATGAATCTGGAAAATACTTAAAAAAATATATAAAAAATAAAAATTATAAAACTGAAAATATTATAGTCTTATACGATGATAAAGATTTAGAAATCGGTGATATTCGTTTAGCGAAAGATAGGGGAGACGGAGGACATAATGGCTTAAAAAATATTATAGAAAATTTAGGTACAAAAGATTTTTCGAGAATTCGTATTGGTATTGCTCCAAAAGGTACAGGGAAAAATAGTTTAATACCTCCTCATGGCGACATAGTTCAAAAATATGTCTTAGCCAAAATGCCGAAAGAAGAAATAGAAATTTTAGCTAGTAAAAAAGTTTTAGAAAGAGCGATTTTCTTTTTAGAAGAAATTATAAAAGATAAAAAATAAAAACCGCACACAAGTAAATTGTTTGTGTGCAGTTAAAATAAGTTTCATTCAACTTTTCCCGCTTCTTGAGCAGCTTCTTCGAGAAGCTTTTCAAGGCGCAGTTGCCAGCCTCGCAGTCCGCCGGCAAAGATTTTTCCAATCTCAGAGTCAGAAAAATACTTCTCTAAAACTTCATGAATGAAGGTTTCTTCGCCATGAGCAAGAAACAATTTCTTTACGCGGGGATTTCTATCCATTTCTTTTTGATCAAAAGGTACCAAAATGGTAGCTTGAACTTCAATTACTGTCATAATGTATGTATTTTTAGGTGAATACTCAAAAGAACAAGCTTTTAAAAGCGTATTTTTATGGTAACATATTTTTAAGGATTGTGTCAAGTTTTGAATATTTAAAATAAAAACCACTATAAGTAGTGGTTTTTATTTGAATTTTTACTTTACTTTTTTAAAGTTAAAGTCATTTTTTCATCTTTTCCGTCAAAGAGTGTAATTTCAAATTTATATATCTTTCCTAAAGATAAAGCTTCTTTCATCTTTTCTTCGTTCTCAAAATCTGAAATATGAATAAGTCCGGCAACACCTTCTTCAATAGAAACTAATGCGCCATGCTTATTGAATCTGATGACAACACCATCCACAACATCTCCTTTATTATATTTTTTACTTGCAGATATCCAAGGATTTTCTTTCAATTTCTTCATAGAAAGAGAAATTTTATTGTCTTTAATTTCAATAACTTCCACTTTTACTGTATCGCCAACTTTGGCATAGTCTTTAGTATTTTCTACAAGACCCCAATCGATTTCACTTTTATGAATCAATCCTTCGATTTCATTATCGATTTTTACAAAGATTCCAAAATCCACAACACCAGTGACCACTCCTTCGAGCTGATCTCCTAAATTATATTTAGAAATAATTTTTGTAAGAGTTTTAGTATCTTTTACGGTATCATCTTTTTTCTTAGCTTCTCTTAATTCACCATCTTCTAAAACTGGATCTGTAGATTCGCTGAAAATAAGTTTACCTTCTTTTGGGATAGCGGCAATAATAGTAACTGGAATTCTTTTACCAACAAGCTTTCTAAGTTCGTTAAGAATTTGATCTTTAGCCCCGTCTTCCACTTTAGGATAGTTTTCACCTTTAAGTTGAGAAGAAGGAAGAAAGCCGTTGATACCGTTCCAATCCATAATAAGTCCTCCTTTATTTGCTTCTTTAGCGACAAGAGAAAGAACTCTTTTCTCTTTAAGGAAAACTTCTGCTTCACTCCAAATAAGAGCGTGTTTTGCTTCACGAAGAGAAAGGTCTATATATCCATTTTTGTCTTCTTTTTCTATTACTTTGGCAGAAATAAGATCTCCAATATTTATTTTTTTAATTAGGTCGCGAGCATTGATATATTCAATACCATAAATAATACCTGTTCCTATTGGTCCAAGATCAATATAAACAGCGGTATTGGTGATTGCTAAAACTGGGCCTTCAACAATATCATCTTGTTTGATTTGTGGAATAGGTTCCAAAACCATTTTTGTATACTGATCAAGGACTACAGTGTTTTTTGTAGTTGTATTTTCCATATTTTTAATTTTTAATTTGTGTCAAAAATATAAATAGATACAGAAATCTGTGTTTATTATTTATTTTTGGTTTAACAAATTGTAAAGACAATATATCATAAATAAAAAATAAAAGAAAATACCGACCTAATTTCACAATCAGATCGGCACAAAATTGTTTAACGTTTTTATTTAAATGCGCAGAGGCATTATAGCATGGTTTTATTCATTTTCTAAATTTAAAAATGCCCAGCTTCACAGCAAGGCATTTTTCGCACGTTTTTTAATGAAACAAACTACATCGTAGTTCAGTAGAACTTCTTTAATAATATATCACACTCTTAAAACAAATAAAATAAATTAGTATTTTTTATTTTAATTTTTACTCTTCTGGCGATTCATCGTCGCTAGATTCTTCATGGGTTGGTGCAAAATCTAAACCTCCACCTTCAAGATTTTTACGAATTTGTTTTTCTAAATCTTTGGTTATTTTCGGATTTTCTTTTAAGAAAGTCCTGGCAGCGTCATAGCCTCTACCAAGCTTTTCTTCTCCATAACTATAAGAAGCTCCAGCTTTGGAAACAAGTTTAAACTTTTCTCCGAGAGCTAAAAGCTCTCCTTCGTGAGAAATACCTTCACCGTACATAATATCGAATTCTGTAGATTTGAATGGTGCTGCCACTTTATTTTTAACAACTTTCACTCTAGTTCTAGCTCCTAAAACATCTTCTCCTTTTTTAATTTGAGCAATTCTTCTAATATCTAAACGAACAGAAGAATAGAATTTCAAAGCTTTTCCTCCTGGAGTAGTTTCTGGATTACCAAACATTATTCCAATTTGCATTCTAATTTGATTGATAAAAACAATAACTGTTTTTGATTTATGAGCAATCGCTGTCAATTTACGAAGAGCTTGACTCATAAGGCGAGCTTGGCGACCAACATGAGCTTGAGACATATCTCCTTCAATTTCAGCTTGAGGAGTAAGAGCGGCTACAGAGTCGATAACAACCACGTCAATTTTTCCACTGCGCACTAGAGTTTCCGCAATGTCGAGAGCTTGCTCACCATTGTCTGGCTGGGAAATAAGAAGTTCATTTATTTTTATTCCTAATTTTCTAGCATATTCTGGATCCATTGCATGTTCTGCGTCAATAAAAGCACAAGTTCCTCCCATTTTCTGAGCTTCGGCGATGACATGTAAAGTCAAAGTAGTTTTACCAGAAGATTCTGGTCCAAAAATTTCAACAATTCTCCCTCTAGGGAGTCCACCAACACCAAGCGCAAAGTCTAAACCAATAGATCCTGTCGGTACAGCTCCCACATCTACTTTTGGTGTCTCTCCAAGCTTCATAATCGCTCCTTCCCCAAATTTATGTTGAATTTCTTTTAGAAGTTCATCCGCGCTAGCCGCTTTAGAGTCAGAGTCTTTTTTAGTAACTTTTTTAACTGTTGCTTTTTTAGCAACTTTTTTCTTTGTAGCCATATTTATATTTATTTGTTAATACTTGGATTATAGCATAGAGATTTTACTCTTTGCCAACTTGAAGAATTACACTTTTTTCTTTATTGTATTTATCTATAGCGTGTATTACAACCAAAGTGTAAGGTTCTTTTGAGATTAATTCTTCTTCAAAATCTCCTTTTTCGTTTATACTTATTTCTCTGCCATTTAAATAAATATTTCTAGCGTTTTTTACATTACCATGTATAAAAAAAGTTTCTCCAGAAATAGTCTCATAAGGCAAGGGTGATAAGATTTCTATTTTTGGACCAGTAAAATAGTTAAAAATCTTAAAAGAAAAATAAACTAAAATAAAAGCTAATAATAGGAAAAATGCCCAAGTTTTTAATTTGTCCCTAAAAGGTCGATAATATTTATTTCTACTCTTCTTCATTTTCTTCTGTGTCACCATCTTCTAATTCCTCTAGTTCTCTTTCTAATTTTTCCACTTCGCTTTCTGTATTTTTTCCAAATAAGACTTCTCTATGTCTTCCACTGACAGCTGGACCAATAATGCCATAAGCTTCTAAGTCATTCATTATTCTTGCGGATTTATTATAACCCCAACGGAAAGCTGTTTGAAGGGCACTGGTAGAAGCTTTTCCTGTAGAGATGACATAGTCGCGAGCAGACATATAGTCTTCATCATCTTCAGGCTCTTCGTTTGGATTTCTTTCATTTGAACTCTCCATTTCTCTATAACCAGCTGAAGCTGAAGAAGAAATTTTTACTTTTTGAATATCAATACTATCTGGAAGAAAATCTTCATATTGTTTTTTAATATAAGCGATAACAGATTTAATTTCTTCACTAGAAACAAAAGGCGCTTGAACACGAGTGATACTTGAGCCATTCATATAAAGCATATCTCCATTTCCAAGCAAATCTTCCGCTCCAGCTTGATCGAGAATTGTTCTAGAGTCTATTTGAGAAGTAGTTTTAAGAGCAATTCTTGAAGGAATATTTGCTTTGATAGTACCAGTGATAACTTTCACATCTGGTCTTTGAGTGGTCAAAATAAGATGAATACCAGCAGCACGAGCTTTTTGGGTGAGAGAGGTGATGACCGGAGTAATTTCTTTTGGATAAGTGAGCATAAAGTCATTAAACTCGTCAAAGACAATTACCACAAAAGGCATTTTTGGTGGAAGACCTTTCACATATTCTCCTTCACTACTTTTCTTTTTAGCTTTTTCTAAAGCAGGGAAGAATATTTTTTTATTGTATTCAGTAATATTTGGCATGCCGTATTCTCCAAGTACATCGTATCTTCTATCCATTTCTTGAGCAGCCCAACTGAGAGACTTAATCGCAGTCTTCGCATCTTTAATAATAGGAGTATAGAGGTGAGGTAGAGAATTATAGGCTGTAAATTCTACTCTTTTTGGATCTAAAATAATAAGTTTTAAATCATGAGGTGAATTTTTATAAAGTAAAGAAATAATTAAATTGTGCAAAGTAACAGATTTTCCTGTACCAGTTGCTCCAGCGACAAGCAGGTGTGGCATTTTTGAAAGATCAGAAATGACAGGTTTACCAATAATATTTTTACCAATAGCTAAAGCCAGTGGCGGAGCATCTTGGAATTCGTCTAATTCTAAAAGACTACGAAGCCCAAGCAAAGTTTTCTTTTCGTTTGGAATACCGATACCCACAAATGGTTTTCCAGGAATAGGAGCTTCGATATGCATATTGGTTGCCGAAAGCGCCATTTGAAGATTATCTTTTAATCCTAAAATTTTTCTAACATTTACACCTTGAGCTGGTTTTAAAGTGAATTGAGTAACCGACGGTCCAACTGTAACTTCTCCCATTTCTACAGGGATATTAAACTGATTTAAAACTTTTTGAATAATATTCATTTTAAATTTAGAATCTCCAGCCGAAGATTTTCCTTGATCAGGATTAAGCAAACTTAAATCTGGCATTTCAAAAGTTTCTTCAATAAAGACAGGTTTACTTTCTTCTAAAATACTTTGTCTTCTTTCTTCGCCGGATTTCTGTTTCACTTTTTGCAACTCAGCATTTTCATTTTCAAAATGAGGAGTTTCTGTGTCATCTATATGATGCAACTCTTCTTCTTTACTGTTTTCAAAATTATTCATCATTTCTAAATGTAAATCGGAAACTTTATATATTTCAGAATCTGCTTTTTCTAAATCTTCTAAAGTTTTTCTCTGAGCTTTTTGTTTAGCTATTTCATCTGTGAGCCATCTGAAAGAGAAAATATAAACTAGAAAAGAGATAAGCTTTTTGAAAAAAGTTTTTATCGCAGACCAAATAGGCTTCCAAATATTTTTTCTCTCTACTTTTTTCTCCTCAAGAGGATTACTACTATAGTCTAGAGACAAGGTCGGAGCTTTTTCATTTGAAGAAGTATTTTCTGTTTGAGTTTCTATTCCAGTATTTTTATTTCTTAATTTTAGACTAGGTTTATCTTGATAGAGAATAACAAAAGCGATTAGACCTAAAGCAAAAGATAAAATAGCTGGCAAAATATTTCCAAAATTGCTTTTTAAGAATTCTGCTAAATAATTTCCAACCACACCAGAATTTTCTAAACCAAGTGAAGCTGTAAAAGTTGTTATAGAAAAAATAATAAGTAACAAAGCTAGAATCGAAACAAAATCTGGACGGCTGTCATTTCTGTCCGTCCAAAAATTATAAGCCACCCAAAAGAATCCGAGGAAGACAATATAAGCTACCCAGCCAAGCACAAGCTTCAAAGCTCCAAAAATACTTTCTCCAACTTGTCCTCCAGCATGGAAAGAAGAAAGTAAAGCTATAGCACCTAAAATAAAAAAGATTAAAGCGGTAACTGTACTTTTAATTAATTTTCCTCTTTTTTCATCGACAGAGTTTTTTGCAACATTTTTTTTCTTGTTTTCTTTTGACATAAATAATAAATAAGCAGAAGCTTTTCTTCATTAAAATTATAGCATGTGGAAAACTTTTTAATTTTTAAAGGACAAAATTTATAAAAGACAGAGAAAGCATATTTTATAAAGGACAAAATGTAAAAAATAAGAAATGTCCTTTATAAATAAAAGACAAATTATAAAAGACATCTCTAAAGATAATAGCTTAAAAAATAAGAGAATAAAAAATTATAAAGGACATTTAATATTTTAAATTTATAAAAGACACAGATAAAAATTTTTATAAAAGACATATAAAATAGCATTTAAAAATAAACTTGATATTTTCATAAAAAAAGTATAGTATTTGAATAAAGAATTTAATTGTGGGAGTTAACAGGAAAATTAATCTAAAAGACAAATATGAATACCGTGCCCCCAAACTACAATTTATTAATTGCTAAAAAGACAGAAAAAATTGTCACAGCGATTTATCTCATTTCTCAATTTCTAAAGGACACAGAATCTCTTAAACATGAATTAAGAAAAGAATCTAATAATTTACTCAGAGCTTTAAGCTTGCTTGCTTATGGAGACCACAAAGATGTTTTTCCTATTTATAAAGGATCATTGGATTCAGTTTCACTTTTAATTTCCTATTTAACTATTGCAAAAGAAAGTAATTTAATTTCTCGTATGAATGTAGAAATTGTCATCGAAGCTTTAAGGGTTTTAGAAAATCTTTTGGTTAAAAAACAGTTTAATTTAAGAAGGGAAAATCTTTTTATCAATGAAGAAAATTTTTTAATATCATTACTCGATACAAAAGATGAGGTTTCTATTAATACAAATACTTCTTATGATGTGTTAACTGGAAGAAATATTGTTGAAGAAAATTTTTCTAATCAAACAAAAACTGAGAACAATAAAAATATTTCTATAAAGGACAAAATTTCTAAAGGACAAAATTTAAATATAAAGGACAAAACTATAGAGAAAGAAGCTGATAAAACAAAGACAGTTATAAAGGACACTTTTAAACCTTCTTCAATAAAACCAGAACCTAAAGCTAAAAAATCTGCTCAAAATAAAGAGAGAAAAAACAATAGAAGAGAGCAAATACTAGCTTTATTTAGCAAAGGAGTAGAAGTTTCTATAAAGGACATTTCTAAAAAAATCGTAGGCTGCTCTGTGAAAACTATTCAAAGAGAATTAAATGATTTAGTCTCAGAAAATAAAATCGAAAGAATAGGGGACAAAAGATGGAGTAAATATACTCTCGTTAAGTAAATTAATTTCTTAACATTCTTAACTAAACCATTGATTTTTATAATTAATATTTTAATTCTGAAAAAAATATGCTATATTTGTAACTAGACGACCTGTCTCTGGTGAGGGCGTCCTCTGGTATTTGAGATACATTTATAAGTAATTATAGGTATCACAAAAGACTAGATCGATCGTTGGCAATAGAATATAGACGCAGATTAGAAAATTTATTAGTTAATTATTAGTTAATATTAACCCTAATAAGTGTTTAGATTCAGTCGCAATTTTTATTATCTTACGAATGTAAAAATTAAAACAGCGATGGGTCTCGTTAGTAGTTAATGAAATATTTGCTTGTCGAAGCGAATAAAAAATATTTTGTTGACTATGATCTCTATAAGATCAAAAGTTATAAATTTTTATAAAAAGTTATGAATAAAATCAAGACAGCAGCTTTTGCTGTTATCGCAGGTGTACTTGCAGGAGCACTTTTTGCTTCAGCGCAAGTTACCACAACATCTTCATGCTACCAATTCACAAGAAACTTGAAAGTTGGTAACACAGGAGCAGATGTAAAAGCGCTCCAACAAACTTTAAATGCACGTGGCTTCACAGTTGCAGCAGCAGGACATGCTGGATCTGCAGGTATGGAAACTACATATTTCGGAAATGCAACAAAAAATGCCCTCATCAAATGGCAAGAGGCAAATGCATCAAAAGTTCTTGCTGCTTGGGGATTAACCTCAGGAACAGGATTCTTTGGTACAGCATCAAGAGCAGAAATGAATAATTGCGGTGGTTCAGTAGTAGTTCCTCCAACAACAGGAACAACAACAGTATCAGGACCTCTAACAGTTTCATTAGCTCAAGTTCAACCAAACAATGTACTAGTGGCAGGACAAGCTCACGCTAAACTTGCTGATATTGTGTTCTCAGGAACAGGTATTGTTACTGGTGTTCAATTACAAAGAACAGGTGTTTCAAATAACAACGTATTAACAAATGTATATCTATACGAAGGTAATACAAAAATTAGTGATGGAGCATCTGTAATGGCTGACGGATCAATTCGTTTCAATTTTGGAACAGGATTATTCTCAGTTACAGGATCAAAAACAATTTCAGTATTTGCTGATGTTGAGAAAAATAATACATCAGGACAGTCAGTTGGAGTTGCTCTAACAGGCTACACAATCGCAGGAAATGCGCCAGCAGTAGTTTCTGGAGTAAATGGTCCTAATCTTCCAATTGGTTCAGCAACACTTGCTGATGTAATTGTTACAAGAACAACAAATCAAAACCAAGCTAATATCGGAGACCAAAATGTAAATATCTGGTCAGCAGGAATAAATGTTTTACAACATGATGTTTACTTTGTTGGTGGATCATTTAGAATGATTGGTTCAGCTCCTTTTACAGCTCTTTCAAATGTAAAACTTTACATTGATGGAGTACAAGTCGGAAATGCAGCAGCAATCGATGCAGCAGGAAGACTTTCATTCTCAGGAGGAAATCAATTAGTGAGATCCGGTTACCACACTCTTAATGTTCGTGCTGACGTTGCGGATGGAGCTGGAAGAACACTTCAACTTTCTCTAGAGCAAGGATCAGACTTCTTATTCCAAGATGCTCAATTAGTAGGTGCGTATGTATTACCTGTTAATACATCAAACGTACCTTTCTACAACATGACTGGAGACCTTCTAACTATTGGAGCGTGTGCATCAGGTGTAAACTGTACAATTCTTACAGCAGATGCTGATTTCGCAGGAACTGCAGCAAGAGCGACTACAGGTGCATCAAATCAAACAATTGGTAAATTTAAGCTTACAGCTTCAGGTGAGCCAATCAGACTAATGTCAGCTGACATTGATGTTACATCAAGCGTAGTTAATACTGATGCTGTTACTAATGTATCAGTATATGTAAATGGAATGGCTGTATCTTCAGGAGCAACTATTGGATTCCCTGCAGCAAGTTCATCAGTTCACCTAAACAATTTAGGAGGAGTTGTTGTTAACCCAGGTCAATCAGTTGTCATTGAAGTTAAAGCTGATTTGAGAAATCCTAACGGAACAAACATTGCAGGTTCACAAAACTTGACTGTAAAATTAAACAATTTACAAGTACAAGGAACCCAATCAAGAAACATTAGTACAGCTCCAAATACCAACTCTTTACAAGCAGTAGTTGGAGGTACTTCAGCAGTATTTTCTAAGAGCTCTTCATTCTCAGGAGGAACAGCTACAGTAAATGCGCAAGAAGTAAAAATCGGATCATTTACAATGTCTAGCGGTTATGCAGAAGGTGTTAACTTAACTCAAATTGACGTAGTTATCACTCCTTCAGGAACTCCTTCATTTGATAGAAGTTCTATCTCATCACTTACTCTAAAGAGTAGTAATGGACAAAATTATCAAAGAACAGTAGGTTCCGGAACAACTGTTGCAACAACTTCATTCTCATTATTTGATTCAATTCCAGTGAATTCAGCTATGACATATGATGTGTTTGCAAACTTCAATAATGCTACTGGATCAGTAGCAATCTCTGGAGTAGGACACTTCACAGGTATGACTTCTAATGTGGTAGCTACTCAAACAGTAGCAGCTGTAACAACAAACTTTGGAGCAGCATCATTAGGATCAATTACCTTGAATTCAAATTCAGACGGTTCACAATTTGTAACCGGTGGAACACAAACAAAATCTGTATTCTTAATCCCTGCAACAAATGGTAACAATGTTAACTTAAATACTGTTGAGCTTAAAGTAAGTAATGACGCAGCAGTAGCAGGAGTTAAAATTAACGGACAAGATGCTGTATCACAAGGAAATGGTAATTACCAAGTTGTGTTAAATAGTCCTATCGCTTTAACATCAGGATTTGGTAGCCAACTTCCTGTAGATGTAATCTTTAATGCACCTACAAATTCAAATAGCTTAAGTAATACAACCACAAAAGTAGATATAACTTACTTAGGAACAAGCTTAGCTAATACCTCAGCTGGAACACAAGGTACATACACAGGATCAGTTGCTGCATCAAATACATTTACTTCAGCAATTGCTATCCCAACATCAGTGAAAGCAACTAGCGGAAGTACAGTAAATAATGGTTCAGGAATCAAACTTGGATCAATTACTGTAAACACAAATGGAGCAATCAGAATTGATGACCTTACATTTAATACAGCAGTAGCAAATGGTGGCGCTGTTTCAAACATCGTAATTAAGAGAGGAAATACAACTGTTACTCACTCAGTAACTGGAAGTGTATACACTCTTACAGGAGGTGATATTGTAAGTGGAAATGTGACTTATGATATCTACGGTGATATTGCTTCTATGGGAAGTTCAGGTTCAGCAACTGTAAGTCTCGGTGCTGCATCAGCCTTCAAGTGGAACGACTCAGTAAATACATTTACTGGAGCAGGAATCAAAGAGTACAACTAATCCGCGTCTAATTCATTAGTCAAAGAAAAGTTGCAAACGAAAGTTTGTAGTGCGTAAAGTACACAAAACACCCCTTCAAAGGGGTGTTTTTGTTTGCTTGTTTTGAAATGAAAGTTGTTTGCAAAGAAAATTTAAAAAATGCTTGACTTTTATTTCTACTTAGTATATACTAGTTTACATGTTTGGGTTTACTCAAACATACAGAAGCACTGGCCCTCGGGTCGGTGTTTTTGTTTGTATAGATTTTTACACAAATTTTAATGTTTAGATATTGTTAATAAGTGTTTGACTTTGGAGAGAGGGTGATATATAATTTGATTACTGTGGGGCGTCAGCCCTATTCGGCTAAATCATAAGCTGAAGGCAGAAACAAAAAATACCCGCAAGGGTGTTTTTTGTTTCTTTGTTAATCTTCTTCCGGGTTACCTTTCATTGTTGTAAAAAACTTAACATCTCTATATTTGTTAGTTGTCCAAGCAGGGACTACACTCCAAAAATGAATATTCCCATTATCTCCTATTTTTCTCAATATTACTTTTATTTTTCTGCCATCAATTATAGCTATAATTCCCCAATATTTTATTGAACGAGTGATAAAAGTTTTCTTTTTGTATTTTTTAGCAGATATGGTAGAAATGGTTTCTTCATATTCTTGATAGGTTGTAGATTTTTTAACCAATTTTATAGCTAAAGGAAGAAGTTTAAATCTAAGAATTTGAGAAGATCTTTCTCTTTCACTTCTTCCTTTTTTAAAAATTATATGATTAAATCCTTCAGAATTAAAACTTATCTCTGTTTCTAGAGCTGGAGAGAAGATTTTTCCCGTGGAACTATAAAAGTCCTGGGAGTCTTTTTTTAATTTTTCATAATTAGATAGATCATTCATGAAATAATGAATCTTATAAATAAATTATATCATTAAAAATTACACAAATTAACACTCTTTTTTAAATCGGAAAAAGCTAAAATTCTTTGTTATAATAAAAAGTAATAGGTATGGATAGTATAGATAAAAGTAATTTCTTTTTTAGAAAGGCTCTGCTAGTTTTTGCTATAGCTTTTTTTGCTTTTTCTTTTTTTCAAATTCTTTACTCTTCTGCTCAAAATACTGAGGTCTCACAATGGCAAAATGAAATCTCAATGAGAAATGAAGAGATTAAAAAACTGCAAGCAGAAATCGATGCTTACAACGGAAAAGTTGCTGGAACTCAGGCTGAAGCTAAAACTTTAAATAGCGCTATTTCAAAACTAGAAGCCCAGAAAAAGGATCTATTAAATCAAATATCCTTAACTAATTTAAAAATAAAAAATACAGAAGGCAATATTTTCGAAACTTTAAATAAAATTTCTGAAAGAGAGGAAAGCGTGGGTGAAAGTCGTAAAGCAATAGCGCAAACTTTAATCGAAATGAAAAGATCAGAAGATATGAACTCTTTTATTTTAAATTTAGTAAAAATGGGCAATGGAAATCTTACGGAAGTTTTAGATAATTCTTATAAATTAATAAGTTTAAGCGAAACTTTACAAGTTAAAATAGCTAAATTAAACGGGGTAATTTTAGATCTTGGACAAAATAAAAGTGAATACGAAAAACAAAAAAATGAATTAAATAATTTATCTCAGAATTTAAACACCAGAGAAGATCTTGTGGCACAAAGTCAAAAAGAGCAAAAGACTTTATTAACTCAAACAAAAAATCAAGAAAAAGAATATCAAAAGATTATTGCTGATAGAAAAGCGAAAGTGCAAGCTTTACAAGACGAAGTAAATTCTTTTGAAGCAAAAATAAAATATAGTTTAGATAGAACTAAGCTTCCGACAGGTTCGGCTCTTGTTTGGCCTTTAGATAAAGTTGTAATTACTCAGTATTTTGGAAATACGGAATTTGCACAATCTGGAGCTTATAACGGAAAAGGGCATAATGGTATGGACTTTGGAATTGCTGTCGGGAATCCAATTTATGCTGCAGCAGACGGCACTGTTATTGGTACGGGTGATACAGATATAGCTTGTAAGGGAGCCTCATATGGAAAATGGGTACTGATAAAACACGATAATGGTTTAGCGACACTTTATGCCCATCTTTCATCTATTACTGTTTCTAGTGGACAAAAAGTCGGCGTAAAAGAACAGATTGGTTTATCTGGAAATACTGGCTATTCTACTGGTCCACATCTTCACTTTACTGTTTTTGCTGCAGACGCTGTAAAAATCTTTGGCCCAACAGAGTACAAAAGTAAAACTTGTGGAACATATATTGTTATGCCATATGCGCCTACAGAAGGTTATTTAAATCCAGCAACTTATTTGCCGAAGTAAAAAAAGTAGCATATAATAAAAGAGTAGATATTATTAGTTTAATTAACTTATTTCAATATGGAAAAAAATTTTGACGGTTTTAAAATGGGAGGAATAGCCATGTTATTTATCGATCTTTTGATTTTAGGCTTTTTCTTCCTAATTGCTTTAATGGGAGGCTGGTTTCTACTTTTTGTGCTTGTAACTTTCATAGTAATGTTTTCTTGGAAAGGTTTTACTTTAAATGAGCCAAATGAAGCCAGAGTGCTAACATTTTTTGGAAAATATGTGGGTACAATTAAAGACACTGGATTTTTCTGGGTAAATCCATTTTTATCTAAAAAGAAATTGACTTTAAGAGCTAGAAATCTTGATATTGAACCTATTAAAGTAAATGATAAATCTGGAAATCCGATTATGATTGGTTCAGTAGTAGTTTGGAAAGTTAGTGATACCTATAAAGCCATTTTTGAAATCGATAGTGCTTCAAATACGGTAATGGTTTCTAGTGGAAATCCAAAAGATGGTTCTGTACCAAGTTTCGGAATTGATAGAATGAAAGCTTATGAACATTTTGTGAGAGTGCAAGGAAATGCAGCTTTAAGAAGAGTGGCTGGAATGTATCCATATGATCAATCTGAAGAAAAAGATTTAGAAGGATTAACTTTAAGATCTGATGGAGAAGAAATTAATAAAATTCTAGAAAAAGAATTAGGGGAGAGACTTACTATTGCTGGAATTGAAATTGTAGAAGCGAGAATTAACTATTTAGCTTATGCTCCAGAAATTGCAGCCGTGATGCTAAGAAGACAACAAGCCGACGCAATTATTGCAGCTCGTGAGAAAATTGTAGAAGGAGCTGTCGGTATGGTAAAAATGGCTTTAGAAAAAATTGATGCAGATAAAACAGTGACTCTTTCTGAAGAAAAGAAGGCGGAAATCGTTGGTAATTTAATGGTTGTTTTATGTAGTGATGAATCTGCTCAGCCAGTAGTTAATGTCTAAAAATTAAACAATTATTAAAAGGTTAAAGGTTTTAAAGAAAATGATGCGACTAGCTTGCATTATTTTTTTTGTTGTGCTAATATAGATAAACCTAAATTATGTTTAATAAAAACAAAGAAAAATAAGCAGCTCCTAAAAAAGTGTTTTTAGTAGCCGCTTAAAAGCGGTTTTTATTTAAAAAAATTTAGAATGTATTTTGTCAACAGAATCCTGTAGCATCATCAATTTAATATCTCAATATTTTGGGGTCTTTTCAGATGATGTATATAGATTATATAAAAATTATATAAAGGTAAAAAAACTGTAAAATAAAAAACACTCTTTAATCTGCAGCGGTGTAGATGAAGAGAAATGGTAAATATATTTCCTGATAGGAAATATAAGAGCATAAGGTGGATGCCTTGGTTCAAGAAAGCGATGAAAGACGTGATCAGGCTGCGATAAGTTTCGGGGAGGTGCCTAATAACCTTCGATCCGGAAATTTCTGAATGAGGAAACTCTCCTGAAGTAATGTTCAGGAATCTAGGGAGCATATCTTTAGAGGCAAACCTGGGGAAGTAAAACATTCTAGTACCCAGAGGAAAAGAAAACAAAGTTTATTCCGCAAGTAGCGGCGAGCGAAAACGGAGGAGCCCAAATTCTTTGTAGTAATACAAAGTTGGTTGTAGGCTTGAGATGTAGAATTATCTAGAGGAGTTACAAAAGTTGATTATAGGTTAAGCTATTGGAAAGTAGCACCACAGAGGGTGATAGTCCCGTAATCGAAATCTTCAACTCTCTTTTATCTCTTGTCCTGAGTAGTTCGAGACACGAATAGCTCGGATGAATCTGCCGGAACTAACCGGTAAGGCTAAATATTTCTTGAGACCGATAGTGAACTAGTACCGCGAGGGAAAGGTGAAAAGAACCCTGGAAAGGGAGTGAAATAGAACTGAAACCTTATGTTTACAAAGAGTAGGAGAGGACTTGTTCCTCGACTGCGTGCCTATTGAAGAATGAGCCAACGAGTCTTATTATCCAGCCGGCTAAGCAGCATAAAGTTGTGGAGCCACAAGCGAAAGCGAGTGTTAATAGCGCGAAATAAAGGTTGAGTAATAAGGACCCGAAGCCGGATGAGCTACCCATGAGCAGGGTGAAGCTTGTCGAAAGACAAGTGGAGGCCCGAACCAATAAGTTGTGCGACTCTTTTGGATGACTTGTGGGTTGGAGTGAAAAGCTAATCGAATTCGGTAATAGCTGGTTCTCGTCGAAATATTTTTTGGAATAGCGTCAGGTGGTCCCTTTGGGGGTAGAGCACTGGAAGGTCTTGACTAGTGGAAACACGGCAATACCTATCAAACTCCGAATACCAAAGATTATCAGCCTGGCAGTCAGACTCCGGGGGCGAAGCTCCGGTGGTCTAAAGGGAAACAGCCCAGATCTAAAATTAAGGTCCCTAAGTATATGCTAAGTGTAAGCAAGGATGTGAAGTTTCATTGACAATGAGGATGTTGGCTTAGAAGCAGCCATCATTGAAAGAAAGCGTAACAGCTCACCCATCGAGAGACTCTGCGCCGCAGATGATCGGGACTCAAGCATATCACCGAAGTTTAGGGATTGTATGTTCGCATACAATCGGTAGACGAGTGTTCCACTCTGCGTTGAAGCGAAAGGGGTGACCCATCGTGGAGCGTGTGGAAGTAAGAATGTTGGCACAAGTAACCGCAATGGAGGTGAGATCCCTCCACGCCGAAAGAATAAGGTTTCCTTCGCAATGATTGTCAGCGAAGGGTTAGTCGAGCCTAAGGGGATGGCAATGCGCCGGACCCGATGGACATAAGGTTAATATTCCTTAACTTGGTATAAATGTGATGGAATGACGCATTGTTGTACTCTATGCCTCTTATCAGATTGAGGTCTTTGTAATGATTAGCGAGAGCATGTAAATCAGTTCTCGAATACTGAGAGTTATGAAGCGAAGCTTGTAGCAATACTGGTGAAGATAGAGGAGCACGGTGCCGAGAAAAGTTTCTACATCTACTGAATAGTAGATATTGTCTTGTGAATAATGTTTCTAGTCATCTATGAAATATTATTCACAAATGTGACAATACTTAAGTTTATATCAAACCGTACCGCAAACCGACACAGGTATTCAGGTCGAGTAGACCCAGGCGAACGAGTGATTTCTCCCTAAGGAACTAGGCAAAAAAGCAGCCGTAAGTTAGCAATAAGGCTTGCCTGTAGCAATACAGGCCGCAGTGAAAGTTTCTCTGGCAACTGTTTATCTAAAACACAGCTCCATGCGAACTCGTAAGAGTATGTATATGGGGTGACACCTGACCAATGCGGGAAGGTCAAATATCGGTGGTCACATGGTGATCTTGAAATTTATTATTCGTAATTTATTTTGAGTTCACCATGTGGCTGACTGATATAAGCCCCCGTCAATGTCGGCGATAACTATAATCGTCCTAAGGTAGCGAAGTTCCTTGTCTGGTAAGTTCAGACGTGCACGAATGGTGTAATGACTGGGGAACTGTCTCAGGGAGTAGCTCGGTGAAAATACAGTGGCGGTGAAGATGCCGCCTACCTGCAGATAGACGAAAAGACCCCGTGAGCTTTACTCTAGCTTGGTATTGTGTTTATTAATTTGTTGCGTAGAATAGTGGTGAGACTTTGAAGTATAGATTTTGGTTTATATGGAGTCGACAGTGAAATAGCCATCTGCATCTTGGTAAACACTAACCTAAACGGAAAAAACGTTTAGAGACAGTATCTGGTGGGGAGTTTTACTGGGGTGGTACCCTCCTAAAAGGTAACGGAGGGGTTTATTAAGGTCAGTTAGGCGCGAATGGAAACCGTGCCGATAGTGTAATGGCATAAACTGGCTTGACTGTAAGACGGGCATGTCGAGCAGATACGAAAGTAGAACATAGTGAACCGACAATTCGCATTAGATGCGGTTGAAGATTAACGGATAGAAGCTACCACGGGGATAACAGGCTAGTTCCACCTAAGCGTCCATAGCGACGGTGGAGTTCGGCACCTCGATGTCGGCTCATCTTATCCTGGGGGTGAAGAAGCTCCCAAGGGTATGGCTGTTCGCCATTTAAAAAGATACGCGAGCTGGGTTCAAACCGTCGTGAGACAGGTTGGTCTCCTATCTACTGCAGGCGCTTGAATATTGAGAAGATTTGTCTCTAGTACGAGAGGACCGAGATGAACTGACCTCTGGTGTGTGGGCTCTGACGCTAGTTGGATCGCCCAGTAGCCAAGTCGGGAATGGATAAGTTCTGAAAGCATCTAAGAACGAAGCCAACTTCAAGATAAGTATTCTATGAGGGTCGTAAGAGATGATTACGTTGATAGGATCTAAGTGTAAGTACAGTAATGTACTCAGCTGAGGATTACTAATAACCCGATTCTTATCAGGAAATATATTTATCATGTTTTTACAGACTTAACTCTTGTATCCTAAAAATTATTTTTGATTGATTTTTAATTAATTTTCTTTAATTTTTAGGATTCAGGAGTTAAAAAGCCACGTCGGTGTGCTTAATATCTAGTTAACAATTCTTAAGATTAATAGAAAAATTCTATCAAAATTTTTCTTTAATTTTAACTTGCGTTGGCGATTTAACGACATTAAGCATCCGACGATCTAATACAGGATTCTAAACTCAAATCAAAAGATTTGAGTATTCTGTTCTCCCGATTCAGATGAAGGGTAACACACCATCCCATTTCGAACTGGATCGTGAAGACTTCACTCAGCGATGGTAGCGTCCGCGCAAGAGTAGCTTTTCGGGAGAACAGAGTACTTAAATTTGAAGCAATTTGACTTTATGTGCTCTACTCAAAAACACCTTGATTTATCAGGGTGTTTTTGATTTTGTGAAATCAAATTTTTATGATATATTTATATTCGTAAACCAAAGAAGTGAGTGAGCAAATATAGCTCTTAAAATACAAACTCACGGAGGTCGAACTTAGGCATTTTGCCAGTGTTTACCTTAAATCTCTCTAATCTCTTTGGTTGAGAGATTTTTGTTTATAAAAATAAAAATATCAGAAATCAAAACTAATTTTTAGAAAGCTAACCCCGCAAGCGAAGGCTTTCAAAAATTGTTTTGATTTCTGTAAAAATATTATGGCATTAAGTAAAGATAAAAAATCTGAATTAATTAAAAAGTATTCTGGTATTTTAGACAAAGCTAAAACTTTAGTTTATGTAAAGTTTAAAGGCTTAAATGTTAAAGACACAGAAGCTTTAAGAAAGAAACTTTTTGCAGAAGGGATTTCTTATAATGTAGTTAAAAAAACTCTTTGGGATAGAGCTCTTTCCGACAAAAAAATTGATGGTGAAAAACCAGAAATCGGAGAAGAAATGGCTGTTGTGGCTGGAGAAGATTTATTAGCTGCTGCTAGAATCGCAAATGATTTTAGTAAAGAACACAGGGGAATCTTTTCTATTATTGGAGGAATTTTTGATGGTGTATTTAAAGATGAAAAGAGTATGATGGAAATCGCTACCATTCCTTCAAGAGAAGTTCTTATTTCTCAAATTGCCTTCTTATTTAAATCTCCAATGCAAAGATTGGCGATTGGTATAAATGAAGTAGCAAAGAAAAAGTAAAAGAATTTTTAAAACTGAATCAAAATAATTTTTATGAAGCAGGCCCCGCTTTGCGAAAGCTTCAAAAAATCATTTTGCTTCTCTAAAATATAAATTATAAAATTAGTAAAATTTAAAATTATGGAAAAATATAAAGATTTGTTAGATAAAATTGACGGAATGTCAGTTCTAGAATTAAATGAATTAGTAAAAGCTATTGAAGAAAGATTTGGTGTATCTGCAGCAGCAGTTGCCGCAGCTCCAGCAGGAGGCGCAGCAGGAGGAGCTGAAGCAGAAGAAAAATCTACCTATACAGTTCACCTTGAAAATGCAGGTGAAGGAAAAATTGCAGTTATGAAAGTTGTAAAAGAAGCTCTTGGTCTTGGACTTAAAGAAGCTAAAGACCTCGTAGATGGAGCTCCTGTAGACCTAAAGAAAGACGTTAAGAAAGATGAAGCTGAAGCTCTAAAGAAAGCTCTTGAGGAAGCTGGAGCTAAAGTTGCTCTAAACTAATTCTGTAGACAAAAAACACTAAAAAACACTCTAATTTTAGGGTGTTTTTTATTTTTTAAAACATATTTCCTTATTTTTCAAGGTTTGATTTTAAATAGAGATAATGCTAGTATTTTAATATAACAGAATAAGAAATATGGACTCATTAGTAAAAATTTTTCAAGCAAATAATGGTGATGTTAGACTTAAAGTATTAAGATTTTTTTTGGTTAATGATAAAGAATCTTTCAGTATAGACGATGTGGAATTTAATACTAAAACTAGAAGAGATCCATTGAAAAAAGACCTTCTATTTTTAGCTGGAGCAGGATTCTTAGAAAGAAGATTGGAAAAAAATACTAGTGTTTATAGATTTAATCAAAATTTTGAGTATAAAGAAGCTTTGTATAATTTAGTTTTTGATTTAAAAAATCTCAATAAAAAGATAATTCTCGATAAATTTAAAAAAATCGGAAGAATTAAACTTTTCTCTTTAACGGGTGTATTTATTGAAGACACGGATATTGATCTTGATATTTTGGTGGTAGTTGATATTTTAAAGCCAAAAGAAGCCAATAAAATTACAGCTGAACTCGACGCGACTTTTGCTTCTAAACTTAAAGTTTTAATAATGGACATTGAAGAATTTAATTATAGAAAGAAAATGTTTGATAGATTTTTACATTTAGTTTTAGACAGTCAAAGAATTACTTTAATAGATAAACTTTCAGATAAAATTTAATCTTATAAATATATATTTTTGTCTTTTGTGGATAAGATTTTAATCTGTGCTTTTTATAATGATATAATTTAAGAGTTAAGGCAAGTTTATAAATTAATTTTAAATTATAAAAATTTTAAAAAATATGTTTGAACAATATATTAATATTTTAGGACAAGAGCTTATTACTGTTTCATCAAAAATGGTAGCTTTTCTTCCTAATTTTCTTATCGGTGTTCTTATTTTATTAATCGGATGGTTGTTTGGGGTAATTTTAGGTAGAGCAACTATTCACATTTTTGATATTCTTGGTTTAGATAACTTTTTTGGTAAAGCGGGGTTAAATCGTTTATCTAGAAAATCCGGATACAGATTATCTTTAGGAGTAATTTTTGGAGCAATTGTTCGCTGGACAGTGATTATCGCTTTTGCGTTAGCTGCAGCAAATGTATTTGGGCTTCATTATGTATCCTCTTTCCTTATTGGTATTCTTAATTATCTTCCTTCTGTATTTATTGCAGGCTTTATTATTGTCATCGGTACAGTTCTTGCTAATTTTGTTGAAAAACTTATCGATGGTTCAGTAAGAGCAGCAGGTCTTAAGGTTTCTATTGCTGGCACAATTGCTAGATATGCAATTATGCTTACAGCGGTTCTTGCAGCTTTAAATCAATTAGATATCGTTACTACCTTTACCAACGCTATCTTTATCGGATTCATCGGAGCAATTTCACTCGCTTTAGGTTTAGCTTTTGGTTTGGGAGGAAAAGAAGCTGCAGCGAGAGCTATTGATAAAATCGAAAAAGATTTTACTAAAAAATAATTTTACATTAATTTAAAATTAATTTTCTAACATAAAAAGCACAATAAAATGTGTTTTTTATTTTTATAAAAGTTTATAGATTTATGGTAGAATTAACTTATTATGCAAGGCACTTGGAGAACTAGAAGAAAAAGTATCTTTATTTTTATTGGCTCTTTTCTGTTATTAGCTTTTTTAGTTTTTAAATTGTATCCCTATATTAATCCAGCTCCAAATTGTTTCGATCAGGAGCAAAATGGAGATGAAGACGGAATAGATTGCGGTGGAAGCTGTGCTATGGTTTGTAATGACAAAGTTTTGCCTCTTGAAATACGATTTACTAGATTTATAGAATCAGAAGAAAATTTATACGATTTAGTGGCTTTTGTGCAAAACCCAAATGCTGATAAAAATATTGAAGGTAGTATTTTAGATTATAGTTTTTCACTTTATGATAAAGCTGGTTCTTTAATACATACTTTTTACGGAACTTCTAGCCTGCCAACAGGTCAAGCTTTTCCAATTATTATGCAAAATATTCCAATAAGTTTTGCTGGTACAGGAAATGCTCTTTCGAGAATATCTTTTGATGTGTCAAATTTAAGCAGGCCTTGGATTAGAGTAGATGAAATTTATAAAAATAGTTTTTTTAGAGTAGAAGATTATTTATATGAAAGAGAAAAGAATAATATTACACAATTAACAGTCTATCTTCAAAATACAACCAGAGCAAATTTTAAAAATGTTCCGGTTAGAGTACTTTTAAACGATGATAAGGGGAACGCTATAGCTGCAAATGAGACTTTGATTCGAGACATAGGTCCTGGAGCCACAACACAACTTAGTTTTACCTGGAGAATACCACTCGAAATAGAAAATCCTCAAGTAGAGGTTTATCCAATAGTAACTCCAGACACTTATATTAGATAGATTTTCATGAATGTCTTTAAAAAAACTTCCAAATTTAGCTCTTTTTTAGAGAAAATTAAACAGGTAGACTGGGTTATTTTCTCTTGCATGGCTATTTTAATGAGTTTTGGTCTTTTGTCTATGACTTCTTCTGAGCTTTTTGGAGGAGTATTTTGGAGGCAGCTATTTTTAATAGTAATTGCGCTTTCTGTTTATATAGTCTTTTCTTTTTTTGATTATCGTACCTTAAAAAATTCTTATATTCTTATCGGTATTTATGGGTTTATGATTCTCCTTTTAGCTTTAATTTTTGTTTTTGGATATGTTTCTAAAGGGGGAAATAGATGGTTTAATTTAGGAGAATTTTTTATCGGGCCATCAGAACCAATGAAAGTTGTGCTTATTTTACTTTTAGCAAAGTTCTTTTCTAAAAGACACTTAGCTATTGCAAATGTTAAAAATATTTTACTTTCTTTAGTCTATTTAATTATTCCAGTTACTCTTATTGTTCTTCAGCCAGATTTGAGTACAGCTATAGTTTTATGTGTGATCTGGTTTGGAATGCTTTTAGTCTCTGGTCTTTCAAAGAAACACATACTCTGGTTTTCGGGTATTGCTCTCATAGCCGGCTTACTTTTATGGAATTTTTATCTTTTACCTTATCAAAAAAATAGAATTATAACTTTTATAAATCCAACTCACGATTTGCAAGGCACTGGTTGGAATGCTTATCAATCTATTATCGCTGTAGGCTCTGGTGGAGCTTTTGGAAAAGGTGTTGGCTATGGCACTCAATCTCGCTTAGGTTTCCTTCCAGAACATGAGACAGATTTTATCTTTGCTTCTTTTACTGAAGAATGGGGATTTGTCGGAGCTATGATAGTTTTCACTTTATTTAGCATTATCATTTATAGATTAGTCAAAAAAAGTCAAAAAGGCAACTCCAATTTCGAAACTCTTTTTATACTTGGGGTTTGTATTTGGTTAGTCACTCAAACCACATTTAATATTGGTATGAATATCGGTATTCTTCCCGTCACCGGTATTCCTTTACCTTTTATGAGCCACGGAGGCTCACATCTCTTGGCGGAAAGTCTGGCTCTTGGTATGTGTGTTGGTATGAGTAGATATGGCCGAACTGCTCATCCAGATAAGTTTAAAGATGAATTTTTGGGGCTAGAATAGTCAAGGAGAAGCTCTCCTAAGTGTGATAGAATAGATTAATATTTATGATGGAAGCTATTAGAAAATACAAAGACAAATCTCATATTTTTGTTAAAAGTAAATTTGAGAAAGAAGATGGCGCAGGCTGGCTTTTGCTTCAGCAATTGATTATTGCTCCCATGTCTCTCATCACCACTGTCCTTTTAGCTAAAGTCCTTTCTATTACAGATTATGGTTTTTATAAATATATACTTTCAGTATATGGTATTGTCGCTGTCACAGGGCTTAGTGGTTTTTACAATATTGCTTCTCTAAATATGCAAAGAGGGGAAGATGAATTTTTTCATCTTGGTTTTAAATATAGAAGAATTTTGCGCTGGATACCTGTATTAGTTTCTATTATCATTTCTGCTTACTATTTTATAATGGGTAATAATTTTCTCGGTACTTTATTTTTAATCACTATTTTTTCTCATCTTTTTGTAGATTTATATGATTTTTATATGGTAGCTGTCTCTGGTAGAGGGCATTATAAATTGCATTCACTTTTAGCTGTGATTAATTATTTTGTCTCTTTTTTTCCCCCGATTTTAGTTGCCTATCTCACTCAAAATCTATATTTTGTATTTATCACTCTCTTTTTCTGTCAATTTTTATTTAGAATATTTGCTTTTCATTATGTAAAAAAGAAATTAAATTTACAAAATAAAAATATTTTAAATGAGCTTTCTAAAGAGAGAGAAAATAATTATAAAAAAGAATCTTTAGCTCTTTCTTTTAATGGAGCACTAGGAAATCTCAGTGTAAATGGAAGTAGTGCCATTGTCTTTAATAGACTCGGTGCCGAAGCCAACGCTATTTATTCTTTAGCTATTACTTTTGCAGATTTTATTTACGGTATTGTCTCTGCTCCTTTAGCCAAAGCCACATTAATTTTTTCTCGCATGACTAGAGATAAAGTTTCAAATACTGAGAAAATCAAATTAGCAAATTCTTTATCAAGAAAATATTTTTGGTTTGCTCTTTTAGCTATGCTCGCCACAATGGCCACGCTTCCTTTTGTATATAAATTTTTATTTGCAAAATATCTTTTTTCTTATAAATTTGCAGTGGTATATTCTCTCTCCATACTTTCCATTGCTTTTTATCCAGCCTATCAATATCTTTATGAGATTAGAAAGATTAAGCTTTTAAATACAATTCAAATTTCCACTTTAGTTTTAGGTTTAGCTTCCTTATTTTTCTCTGCTATGTATTTTGGTCTTTGGGGTGCTATAATCGTAGCTATAATATTAAGGTTTGCGAATAATGTTATTTCCACAATTTTGATAAGAATTAAAAAATAATATAAAAGTATGGATCTATACAAAAAGGAAGATGTTAAAAAAAAGATTTTAAAAAATTATGAGTTATACAAACTAAATCATAGTAGGTTGAAAAGGTTTTTGAAATCTCCAATAAAAACTTTACCATTCTTCATCTTAGCATTTTTCTCTTATTTAAAACCTTTTAAGGTTAAGTATAAGACTTTTTGGGGAGATTAATAGTAAAAACTAAAAACTTAAATATGTTTTGAGAGATAAAGATATTTATTTGATAGGAAAAATAAAGAATATATATATAATTTATGAAAGACGACATCAAAGGTAAAAAAATAATGGTTACAGGAGGAGCTGGTTTTATTGGTTCCCACTTAGTTGATAGATTAATAGATTTAGGTGCCAGAGTGGTTATTGTGGACAATCTTAGTACAGGGCTCAAACAAAATATAAACCCAAAAGCAGTTTTTTATAAATTAGATATAAATGATAAAAAAATAAAAAATGTTTTTGAAAAAGAAAAGCCACAGGTTGTTTTTCTTTTAGCATGTAATACAAAAGTTCCAAAATCTATAGAAGACCCAATGTTTGATATACAAAGTTTAGTGGGTAATCTTAATGTTTTAGTCAATGCAAAAAATAATAAAGTTTCAAAAATAATAGCAGCATCCTCTGGTTTTGTTTATGGAAATACAACTAAATTTCCAACACCTGAATCTGCTCCAATCATACCGGAGAATCCTTATATTATTAACAAATCTGCAATGGAAAAATATGTTGAATTTTTTTGTATGACATACAATATTGAATATGTCATATTAAGGTATGCTACTGTTTACGGTCCAAGACAGGTTGGTGGAGCTATGGCAGACTATATTAGAAACATAAAAGCTGGAACATCTGCTGATATTTATGGTAATGGTAAAAAAACTAGAGATTATGTGTATATAGAAGATGTTATTCAAGCCAATATGTTAGCGTTAAAATATAAACCCCATAAAAATGTGACCCCTATTTTTAATATAGGGACAGGAGTCGAGACAACTTTAAATTCTCTATACTCTAAAATTTGTAAAATCTTAAACAAAAAATCAAAACCGACCTATCAAAAAGACAGAAAAGGAGAAATGTTTAGATTTAGCCTTTCGACAAGTAAGAGTAATAAATATTTACACTGGAAATATCTAAATAGTTTGGATGAGGGATTAAAAAAGATATTATTAAATAAATAAAACTATGAAAAATTTTTTGAAAAAAAATATCAGACACATATTTCCAACAACCGATCAAATTATAGAGCGTGTGTTAAGAAGAGAGATTAAAAAAGGGGATAAGGTTCTAGATTTGGGCTGCGGACCACATTCTCCCCTCAAGATGTTGAAGAAAAATCCAGATTTAGAATTATATTCTGTCGGCGTAGATCTTTTTCGTCCTTACATAGAAAGGAATATTAATATTGAGAAAATTCACACTGAAATAATTGAGAAAAATATTTTAGATATTGATTTTCCGGACAATAGTTTTGATTGCGCTGTTATGATAGATATTATTGAACATATTAGAAAAGAAGATTTTTATAATTTTTTACCAAAATTAGAAAAAATAGCAAAAAAAATAATAATTATCACTCCTAATGATTTTGTGGAACAAGACATTTATGATGAAAATATTTATCAAAAACATCTTTCGGGGTGGACGGTAAAAGAACTTGAAGAGTTAGGTTTTAAGTGTTTTGGATTGTCTGGTTTAAAATCTTTACGAAAAGAGTTGTGGGTTCCAAAAATAAAACCAGCTACTTTGGGAAATTTTATAGCTGATATAACTCAGTCTGTGGTTTATAGAAATCCTAAGTTTGCATACCATATTATAGCTATAAAAAAATAAATGAAAACACTTATCTCTATAATTACACCATGTTTTAACTCTGAAAACACCATAGAGAGATGTATTTTAAGTGTTAAAAATCAAAAAGATTGTTTTAATATTGAACACATAATTATAGACGGAAAATCCAAGGATAAGACTTTAGAGATTATAAAAAAATATGAAAGTACATACGGAATGAAATGGGTATCAGAAAAAGATTCTGGGATAGCGGAAGCGATGAATAAAGGTTTTGCTTTGGCAGAAGGGGAATATGTGGCTTGGCTAGATGCTGATAATTATTATCCAAATGATATATGTAGTTTTATTTCAGATAAAATAAAAAGAAATCCAGAAGTTGATATATTTTGTGGATATATTGAGTTTATCTCTAAACATAAAAAAAAACAGTTTGGATCCAATCCACCTTTTTCATTTAAGAAGGCTCTTATGAAAAATACTGGAAGTATACCACTTCAGCCTGGGGTTTTCTTTAAGAAAAAACTTTGGAATGATGTTTCAGGTTTTAATACTAAGTATAAAATTGCGGGAGATTATGATTTTTGGTTGAAAGTTTTAAAAATGAATCCTGAGATAGACTATTCAGAAAAAGTTTTCGGATACTATTTAAAAGAGGATATGGGTGCTTCTCAATCTTTAAAAGGTATAACAAATGGGTTAAAAGAAATGATATCCATCGGCTCCAAATATAAACAACCATTTTTTGGAAAAATTTCATTGGTTTTTAAATATGTAACAGGTTTATTTTCTTTTTATTTTAAAAAGATAAAGTATGAAAAAGATAATTAAATTTTTATTTAAAATATTACAAACTCCTTTTATCATAAAGGACTATTTAAGCTATCTTAAAAAGGATAAGAATCAGAGATTTAATTTAAAAATAAAAGATTTTTATCCTCAAATAAAAGATAAGACCATAAAAACTGGTTTCGATAGACATTACGTCTACCATACTGCATGGGCAGCTAGAAAAATAAAAGAAATTAATCCTATTAAGCATATAGATATTTCTTCTAGTTTATATTTTTCAGGAATACTCTCTTCTTTTATTGATATTGATTTTTACGATTATCGTCCAGCAGATCTACATTTGTCCGGATTAAAAAGTTTAGAAGGTAATCTTTATAATCTTCCTTTTGAGTCAAATTCTCTTAAATCAATTTCTTGTATGCATACAGTTGAACATATAGGACTTGGTAGGTATGGGGACACCATAGATCCAGAAGGTGATTTAAGGGCTATTTCAGAATTAAAGAGAGTTGTGGAGCCAAAGGGAAATCTTTTATTTGTGGTCCCTATAGGTAGAGCTAAAATTGAATTTAATGCACACCGGGTATACTCTTATGAGCAAATAATCTCATATTTTGATAAATTTACACTAAAAGAATTCTCTTTAATACCAGAATCAGCAGATAAAGGAGGTTTGATTATAAATGCAGATCCTAAATTAGTCGAAGCTGAAAAATATGCCTGCGGGTGTTTTTGGTTTATAAAAAATTAGACAATATGATAAAAGTAAAAATTCAAGCTGGATTAGGTAACCAAATGTTCCAATATGCTTTAGCTCGATATTTACAAGAAAAAACAAGACAAGAAATAATTCTAGACCTCTCTTACTATTCTCTAGGTGGAGTAAAAAGGGGTGATACTCCTCGTGGATATGAGTTGGACAAATTTAATATAAACGAAAGCTTTAAAAAAGATTTTTCTCCTACACCTTTCAAGGCTACATTTTTTGGAAAAATTTTGAGAAGATTTAAAAATGAATCAGCTTTTGTTTTTTATAAAAAGTTTTTGAATCCAAAAGACGGCAATTATTTAATAGGTTTTTGGCAGTCAGAAAAATATTTTAAAGACATCGAATATATTATAAGGAAAGAATTTACTCTAAAAAATAGAATCGAAATCCGAGAAGATTCTGATTTAGCCAAACAGTTTTTGAATCAGATATTATTTTCCAAAAACTCTATTTCTGTAAATGTGCGAAGAGGGGATTATGCTAACAATCCTAAAATACGAAATCATCATGGGCTTTTGTCCATAGAGTATTTTATAGAAGCTGTTAAATATGTTGTAAAAGAAAAGAAACTTTTGAAAGAAGGTGTTAAGATTTTTATCTTTTCAGATGATGTTGAGTGGTGTAGAGAAAACTTAGATTCTTTAAAAGATTTTGGAGAATTGGTATTTGTCTCAAAAGATATAATAGCCACAGATTCTTTGTACTTAATAAGTAAATGTAAATATAATGTAATTGCTAATTCTTCCTTTTCTTGGTGGGCGGCTTGGTTGAATAATAATCCAAGCAAAATTGTAATTGCTCCTAAAAAATGGATGAGAACTAAGGTTGATACAAAAGACGTTTGTCCTCACGATTGGATTAGATTAGAAAATAGATTTTATTAATCTTTGTGTTGCTAATATTCTCATTTTGACGGCAGCAAGTTTCATTTTTAGCTTCGTTTTTAAATTTTTACTACTAGAGTTTGCTGTATGAATTCTATATTTAATTAAATATTTATCAATATTTTTTGCTTTATTATTATAAATATATTTAGTGACAAATTCATAATCTTCAGCTAAATGAGTACCAACCTTGAAGAGGTTATTTTTTTCTAAAATTTCTTTTTTGAGAATTAGAGAAGAAGTTATAAAAGGATGTTTATAAAAAGAAGATTGTTTTATCTTTTTATCCTCTAAGGGTGGATAGGTAAATTTTTTAATTTCTTTACCTTTTTCATCTATAACACTTGCCCAAGTTCCGCAAATTTTTAATTCTTTGTCAGATCCAAACTTGTTTAACTGTATGTTTAATTTTTCTTCTACCCAAATATCATCAGAGTCTAAAAAAGCTATATATTCACCAGAACTTTTTTTAATACCAATATTTCGTGCCACAGAAACACCTTGATTTATTTGATCTATTATCTTTATCCTATTATCTTTATTCCCATATTCTTTAATAATATTTAAAGAATTATCTTTTGAGCCGTCATTTACAATAATTAATTCAAAATCTTTGAAAGTCTGATTAAGTACACTTTCTATGGCTTCTCCTAAAAACTTTTCACCATTATAGACTGGCATTATTACTGAGACTTTTGGATTCATATTTTCATTATACCCCACTCTTACTTAATAGAGTTTTGACAGTTCTAATCATCAAAGATAAATCCATTAAGAAAGATCTATGCTTTAAATAGAAAATATCATAACAAAGTTTGTCTTTGGTGGCATCGGTCGCAATGCCAAACTTTGGAACAGATTTTTGTTCTTGATAAATCTGGGCGTAGCCGGAAAGGCCAGGAGTAACGGTGTGGCGAATCCCGTAAAAAGGGATTTGTTTCCCATATTCCTCTACAAGAGGAGGAACTTCTGGACGAGGTCCGATGAGAGACAAGTCTCCTGAGATAATATTTATAAGTTGAGGGAGTTCATCTAGTCTAGTTTTTCTTAAAAAGCTTCCAAACTTTGTAATTCTTTTTGCTTCATCTTTACTGCTAGAATCTATGTCTTTATTTTTAAGATCGGTCATACTTCTAAATTTATAGACTTTAAAAGGAAGTCCGTCTTTACCTATTCTTTCAGAAATATAAAAGAGGCTTCCACCGTCTTGTGCTTTTAAAACAAGAAAGATAATCGGGTAAATAGCTAGAGAAATCAAAAAGATAGGAATAGACAAAGATAAATCTAAGAGTCTTTTTGCATTTTCGTAAAATTTATTTTTCTTTCCGTAAAGATTATTAAAGAACCAGCCAGCGTCGATATTATCAAGTGGAATTTTTTGGAATAAATCTTCGTATAAATCGGCAAAATTTATAACGGACACTTTTTCTAAAAGTAATTCATAGAAAAGAGAAATGCTATTTTTAACATACGGGTGATGCATATTAATCGCTAGCATATTAAATTTTCCATCTTCAATTTTAGATTTTATTTTTGTATAAAGATTTAAATCTCTATCTTCATTTAAGTCTATAAAATCCACTTTTTCCACATTTAGGATTTTGTTATGCTCTATTTCGTTTTTTAATTCTGAGAGTTCTTTTCCTTCAGCGACTAAAAGAATTCTGTTTTGAGCCGTACTTTTAAAAAGTTTGCCAACATTTCTTCTCCAAATAAAAATTAATAAACTAGAAATGGCGATGTAAATTATAAGTATTGTTTTTGGAGCAATAGAGAAAAGGGGAACAGTATAGAAAATTATTGCTCCGAGTACAGAAGAAAGTATCTGACTTGATAAAATTCTTTGATTTAATTCTTTATATATTTTGACTGTCATTTTGTCGTAGAAGCCATACATATAAAAGACAAGCAAGTTTAAAAATATAATTAAAAGAAAGGGTCTAAAGATTTTTAAATATTCAGCAAATGGTAAAAATTCTAGATTTCTTAAAGCTAAAGCCAAATAGAGAGAGAAAGATAAAATCAAAAAATCTATAATAGCGATGAATAGCCTCTTTGTGATTCTGGTTGAAATCATATATACTTATATTAAATTATAGGTTTATTATACAATTTATCCCAAAAAAATAAAGCTAAATTTTTTCTCAAAAATTATGAAAATTTTATACATAATTACTAAAAGTAATTGGGGTGGAGCACAAAAATATGTTTTTGATTTGGCTAAACATACAAAAGAGCTAGGAGAAGATGTTTCGGTCGCTTTTGGAGGAAATGGGGCTTTAGCTGAAAAACTAAAAGAGAAAAATATTCGCACTATAGAGATTTCTGATTTAGAAAGAGATGTAAATTTAGAAAAAGAAATTAAAGTTTTTAGAAATCTTTATAAAACCCTTAAAACTGAAAAACCAGATATTATTCATTTAAATAGTTCAAAGATTGGAGCACTTGGATCTTTGCTTGGAAGAATGGCTGGAATTAAAAAAATTATTTTTACAGCTCACGGATTTCCTTTCCGCGAAGAAAGGGGATTTTTTCAAATTTTAATAATTAAGTTTTTGTCTTGGCTTACAATTATTTTTTCCCATAAGACAATTTGTGTTTCTAAAAAAGATTTTGATGATGTTAAAGACTGGTTATTTGTTAAAGATAAAATTTTTACTATTCACAATGGTATCGATTTAAATGAAATTCCAGAAAATCTATCTTTAGAAAGAGGTTCCAATATTGTAAAGATCGTTTCTATTGGAGAATTGCATAAAAATAAAGGATTTGAATATGGAATAAAAACTATTTCAGAAATGAGGAAGAAAATTCAAAATTTTAAATATACAATTTTTTCTTTTGGTGGTGATGAAAAATTTAATTTAGAAAAAATGATAAAAGATTTATCTTTGCAAGATTTTGTAGAGCTAAATATCAATCGAGAAAAACATAGCGATTTTCTAAAAGATTTTGATATTTATTTTATGCCTTCCATTAAAGAAGGTTTGCCATATGTCTTATTAGAGGCTGGGTTGAATTCTTTGCCTTTGGTTGCTAGTGATACAGGAGGAATTGGTGAAATTGTAGAAAATTATAAAAATGGATTTTTAATAAAACCGAAAGACATAAATGGTTTTGAGTTGGCTTTGGAAAAATTGATAGAAAGTAAAAATCTGAGAGAGGAATTTGGAAGAGAGGCAAGAGATAAAGTTAAAAAAGAGTTTAGTTTAGAGAAAATGTTAGAAAAAACTAAAGAACTCTATTTTAACAATTAAGTTTGTGTTTTTAAGAAAAATGTGTTATATTTATATTAGTTCTAATTAAGCCGTAAGTTTGTCAGATGTGAATCTCGCAAACAGACAATTTTGTCATATTTTTAATTCCCTTCACTGCACTAAAACAGTGAAGGGTTTTTTGTTTTACTATTTTCATGTTAAAATCTAAAAACTGGGTCTATAGTTCAGTGGTAGAATAGCGGTCTCCAAAACCGTTGACCGAGGTTCGAATCCTCGTGGACCCGCCTTCGGTTCGCCGAAGCGAACCTATGGCGTGGCAAAGCCCGCCGTGGTTTGCGAAGGCGACCTTGATATAAATATGTTTTATTATGTATATATTTTAAAATGCAAAGATGGATATTATTCAGGGTGCACAAATAATTTGAAAGAAAGAATTAATAGACATATAAAAGGGCAAGTGACCGCCACAAAAGATAGAAGACCTATACAATTAATAAATTATTTCGCTTTTAATGATAAATATAAAGCATATAATTTTGAGGTATACTTAAAAACAGGTTCAGGAAGAACTTTTTCTAAAAAACACTTTTAAAAAATATTATGAAAACATTTTTTTGCTCACAACATACAAATATTAAAGATGAAGAATGGAAAAACAAAGGCTGCTCTGTTTCAGCTTTATGGATGACTTTGAAATCTTTAAAGACAAACTTTTCTTTATCTTTAGACGAATTATTAAATGAAGCTATTAATATTAAAGCTTTTAGTGATTCTGGTTTTTGGAGGCACGATAGAATTGCTGTTTTAGCACATAATCATGGACTCGCAGCTTATGCTGAAGAATTTAAAAGTATTCCTTTTGGCGAAGAGACAGAGTATGCTGAAAGTTTAGCAGAATATGGAATAGAAAAAATATTTAATTTTTTGAAAGAAGAAAAAGGACTTGTCATAGTTTCTGTTCCAAAAGATTTTTCTGAAGAGAATAAACCGCACTCTATTCTTTTAACTAGCGCAAAAGAAGAAGGAGGAAGATTTTTTGTCTATAATGATAGTGATAAAAAAACTGAAGAAGAAGGGCAAAGTTTAGAAATTTCTCTTGAAATATTTAAGAAAAACTGGAGAAGGTTAGCAATTTTTATAAATAAAATATAAAATAATAATACCAAAATAAAAATTTATGTCATTTTTAGAAAATTTAAATTGGAGATACGCTACAAAAAAATTTGATACCACTAAAAAAATAAGTGAAGAAAATTTACAAAAAATAAGAGAAGCTATTAGACTAGCTCCTGCCAGTATGGGGTTGCAACTTTATAAAATTCTTGAAGTTACAAATGGGGAAGTTAGAGAAAAAATGAGAGCTGCTTCAAATAATCAACCTCAAGTCACCGATGCCGATAGAGTTTTTGTATTTTTGGCAAGTATTGATGGAGAAAATAGAGTAGAAGAGATGTTTACTGAAATGAGTGGTGGAAATGCTGAAGTTAGAGAAAACAATCTAAAAGGCTATGAGGATATGGTTCGGGGATTTGCACTTTCTAAGAGCCACGACAATCTTTTAGCTTGGTCCCAGAAAAATCTTGGTATAGCTCTCGGATTTGCTTTAGCTGCTTGTGCAGAATTAAAAATAGATGCTTGTCCAATGGATGGATTTGACCCTCTACAAATTAAAGAAATCTTAGGAGCTGGTGAAAACTTTTTCCCAGTTGCTTATTTAGCAGTTGGCTATAGAGATGAGAGTGATGAGACTAGTTCTCGTCCAAAATGGAGGCTTCCTCTTGATAAAACAATTCAAAAAATCTAATTTTTTCTGTGATACAATTAAATCATGAAAAAGAAAAATGTAGTAGTTTTAATTTTGATTTTATTATTAGTATTATTTTTAAGTATTTATTGGTTATTTAAGGCGGCCTATAAGTTTCAAGCAAACTCAAATACAGCTACCACCACTGGGGAATTAACACAACTCTCTGATGCTCAAAAGTTTCAAGCCGAGTATCCTGGGGTAGCTATTGACAATCGTTTTGTTTATCGTTCAGCAGAAGAAATTATTAATATTTTGAAAGGAGGAACAGGATTGGTTTATTTAGGTTTTCCTGAATGTCCTTGGTGTCAAAGATATACAGTTTATCTAGATGAGGTTGCTAGAGAACAAAATCTAGAGAAGATTTATTATTATAATGTTCGCCAAATACGAACAGATAATACTCCTGAATATCAAGAAATGGTAGCTCTTTTAGGAGAAAATCTAGACAAAGATACGGAAGGTAATCCTAGAATTTTTGTTCCAGATCTTACAGCTGTAAAAAATGGAGAAATTATTGCTCATGACAATTCTACTTCGCTTTTAAATTCTGCTGTCGATGGTACACCAGATGAATGGTGGACTGAAGAGAGAGTAAATTCTTTTAAAGAAAATCTTAAAAAGATAATCGAGCCGGTTAATATTTGTTACGAAGTTTGCAACAGCTAACTTCCATTATCAAGTTAATTAATTAAAAATTTATGTCATTTTTAGAAAATTTAAATTGGAGATACGCTACTAAAAGATTTGATACAACTAAAAAAGTTAAAGAAGAAGATGTGAAGAAGATTCGTGAAGCTATTCGTATGACTCCTACTAGTCTCGGAGTACAAATGTTCCATGTCGTAGAAGTTGTGAGTCAAGATTTAAAAGATAAATTGAGAGCCATTTCTTTCGATCAAGAGCAAATGTCTACCGCGGATAGGATTTTTGTCTTTTGTGCTAGAAAAGATTTAGCGGATAGAACAGAAGAAATGTTTATGGATATGACAAATAATGACGAAGAGTTTAGAAAAAACGATAAAGACATTTCTCAGTATGAAAAATCAGTTAAATTCTTTGCGGGGCAATTGGGTGCTGACAGAATTCCAGAATGGTCTGCCAGGGAAGCCCATATTGTCTTGGGATTTGCTCTCGCAGCCTGTGCAGAATTAAAAATAGACTCTTGCCCAGTTGGTGGATTTGATCCAGTCAAAGCTAAAGAGATTTTAAATATGGATTTAGACTTTATGCCAGTTGTGTGTTTGCCAATTGGTTATAGAGATGAGACAGATGAACATCTCAAGTTTAAAAAATGGAGATTTCCGGAAGACAAAATCTTTGAAAAAATGTAATTCTTAAAACTTAAAAATACGCCAAATAAGGCGTATTTTTATTTTTTCTAACAAAGTCTTTATGTTATAATGCTTTCAAATCGTTTAACTTTTAAAGCTAATATGACAATAAATGAAATTCGAAAAAAATATTTAGAGTTTATGAAGAGTAATGGACACGCCATTGTTCAATCTTCTTCGCTTGTTCCAGAAAATGATCCTACAACTCTTTTTACCGCTGCGGGAATGCAACCAATGATTAATTATATTTTAGGAGCTAAACATACAGCCGGAAATAGAATCGCGGACACACAAAAATGTTTTCGCTCTCAAGATATAGAAGAAATAGGAGACAATAGACATACAACTTTTTTTGAAATGCTTGGAAATTGGAGTTTTGGAGACTATTTTAAAAAAGAGCAAGTAGGCTGGATGTTTAAGTTTTTAACTGATTCTGAAATTGGTCTTGGTTTAGATAAAAACAGATTATATTTTTCTTGCTATTCTGGAAATGAAGATTTAAACGTTCCAAAAGATGAGGAAACAAAAAAATATTGGTTAGAAAATGGTGTGGCCGAAGATAGAATTTATTTCTATGATGATAAGAAAAATTGGTGGAGCCGAAGTGGTGCTCCAGCAAATATGCCTTTAGGGGAGCCTGGTGGACCAGATTCTGAAATGTTTTTCGACTTCGATCCAAATAATGAGAAAAAAATTCACGAAAATAGTAAGTTTAAAAATGAAGAATGTCATCCAAATTGCGATTGTGGAAGGTTTGTAGAAATTGGAAATAGTGTTTTCATTCAATACAAAAAGACGGAAGTTGGACTAGAAGAACTTTTACAAAAGAATGTGGACTTTGGTGGGGGTCTTACTAGAATGGCAGCAGCAACTATCGATGATAGCGACATTTTCAGTTTAGATATTTTTGGTAATGCAAAAACTATATTAGAAAATCTTTCTAAGCATACATATACTGGCAATGAAACTTCTTTTAGAATAATTTTAGATCATATTCACGCTGCTACATTTTTAATTGGCGACGGAGTTGTTCCTGGAAATAAAGATCAAATGTATTTTGTAAGAAGACTTATTCGTCGCGCAATTGTCGCCGGACACAAATTAGACATTCATGACAATTTTACAAAGCAAATAGGGGAGACTTTTGTAGAAAATTATAAAGGATCAGAAGAATATCTTGGTGACAATCTTTCTCGCAATAAAGAAATAATTTTATCTGAGCTTGAAAAAGAAGAAAATAAATTCCGAAAGACTTTGTCTAATGCTATGAAAAAGTTTGATAAAGCAATAAGGATTGCAGTAGGTACTTATGTACCAGGACAACCTATTTCGGAAAATTATACTAAGACATTATCTTCAGATATTGTCTTTGAAATGATTACATCAGATGGTCTGCCTAAAGAAGTCATAAAAGAAGAAGCTGAAGAGAGAGACATTTCTATTGATTGGTATGAAGTTGATATGAAATTATTAAATCATAAAAATTTATCTCGAACTGCTAGCGAAGGCATGTTTAAAGGTGGATTAGCTGACCAATCTGAAATCACTACGGCTTTGCATTCTGCTTGTCACTTAATGCTTGCAGGTATGCGAAAGGTTTTAGGAGAAAATGTAACTCAAGCTGGAAGTAATATAAATTCTGAAAGATTACGCTTTGACTTTACTTTTGATAGAAAAGTCGAAGAAGATGAAATTGAAGCTATAGAAAATTATGTAAATAGAGCTATCGAAGAAGGCTTTACTACAGTAATTGAAGAAATGGAAAAAGAAAAAGCTAGAGAAGGCGGAGTGACAGGAGCTTTTTGGGATAAATATCCAGAAATTGTAAAAGTCTATAATATGATTGGAGAAGGTGGAGAAGTTTATTCCAGAGAACTTTGTGGAGGTCCACATATTCATAACAGTACAGATTTTATGAAAGGAAAAACTTTCAGAATTTCCAAACAAGAAGCTGTCTCTGCTGGAGTTCGTAGATTTAAAGGGGTTCTTGAATAAAAAAATAAAAATAAAATCGCCTAAGTTGGCGATTTTATGTTAAAATATTTCTATGAATGAAAACTATTTGAGAAAATATTTAGATATCAAAGTTTTTGATGATAAAACTCAGGTTCAATTTTGGAAAGATGATGTTTTAGCTACAACTTCTGAATTTTATATAGGTATAAATCAAATCTCTGAAAATTTAGTTAGTGAAGCCATTATGAATGATTGGCTAGGGGGTATCGTCTATAATTTAGAAAAAATTTCTCTTTTAGACAGGATTCCAACTTTTTTTTATTTAACTACTGAAAAATATGGAAGTGTCTTTGAAAAGTTTTTAAAACGTAAAGGAACTTATTCACAGTTTTATTTAGAGCCTCATCAATATGGTCTAGGCATACATGTTATAATAAAAAAGATAAATCGCATTAATATCAATACTCATTTTGGAAAAAGTATAACGAATGAGGATTTAAGGGATAAAGTTATTATTAAAGATAATAAAGAAGATTCAAAATCATATGAGAGATATACGAAGGCCATATCGCAATTCAAAATCTAGTGAAAGTGAAAAAAGGATGTCTGTAAAACAAGATAGATTTTCTCGTCTTTCTGAAAGAGAGGAGACTTTTGGGCAAAGAGAAGCACCTTTGCCTAGAAAAAAGGAATTTGCTGATATTGAATATACTAGAGAAGGGAAGCCAATGATTAAAGCTTCTTCTCATTTTGATGTTAAACCAGGAGGATATAAAAGAGAAAGAACTGGAGATGAGTTTGACGTTCTTAAAAGAAGTGAATTTTTTAGTAATAATAATCAAAGAGAGTACAATGAAGAAAATGTAAGAGAATATAGAAAGAAAATTTCAAAAAAGAAAAGTGGTAAAAAAGCTTTTTTCTTTGTGTTTTTATTGCTCGTACTCGGTGGTTTAGCAGCTTGGACTTTCTTTTTTAACACTGCAAAACTTTTTGTTAATCCAAAATATGCTGATATCGAACTATCTGGCAGTTTCTTAATATTTAAAGACGATATAGTTATGGATTATGCCAGTTCGACTTTAGGAAAAACTGTTCTTAAATCTGAGCCAAAAGAAGTAAATCAAAAAGCTTCTGGTGAACTTACTATTTATAATAATTATTCCAGTTCTTCTCAAATATTAATTACAAATACAAGATTTCAAACTTCAGATGGAAAAATATTTAGAATTGGAGAAAGTGTGACAGTTCCTGGTAAAAATGGAAACACTCCAGGGACTATAAAAGTTAAAGTCTCTGCGGATACTGTTGGCGCTGATTATAATATTTCGCCAACCACATTTACTATTCCAGGTTTTAAGGGTACCGCTAGATATGAAGGATTTTATGCTAAATCTACTGAACCTATGTCTGGAGGAGTTTCTGGTATTGTACAAATTGTTTCTCAAGATGATATAGATAATGCTAAAGCCGATTTATCTTCTTCAATTGAAACAAATATTATAGATCAAGCTTCCAAGATTAATAAAAAAGATTATATAACTTTAGCTAAAGCTCCGTTAATCACTTATTCTGATAATCATAATGATCTTATGCTTAGTGATAAAAATTCTTACGAATTAACTGGAGCCGGGACAATTCTTTCTATCAAAGAAGATATTTTAGCTAAAATGTTAACAAAGCATGCTTTAGGTGATGCTTATAATGAGCTTGAAGGTGTACGTATAAATAATCCTGAGAATTTAACTTTCTCATTAGATAAAAATACTGACCTTAACTCTAACATTATTAAGGTTGATGTTAGTGGAGCTACGAGAATTGTTTGGACTTATGACGAAGACAATATTCGCGCTTCTCTTGTTAATCAAAAACTTTCTGATTTAAACAGTATTTTGGCAAATTATAGTTCCTCAATTCTTTCTAGCACTTTAAGTGTTGCTCCTGGTTGGGTTAAAAAATTCCCTTCATCTATAGAAAGAATTAGACTTATTGAAGAAATAAGGTAAAATAGCTAAGTTATGAATAATAAAGAAAACAAAGATATAGAAGAATTTGAAGACGATGAGTTGGAAATCAAAGAAGGAAGAGTGATTGAAGCTTTACCGGCAGCTCTTTTTAGAGTTAAGTTTGATAAAGACGGAAAAGAAAGTATTTGCTTCCTCAAAGGAAAAATCAAAGTCTTTAAAATAAAGATTTTAGTAGGTGATAAGGTCCTTGTGGAAATGGATCCTTATGGAGGACGGGGAAGAATTATTAGACGCTTATAGTCGAAAGCTGTATTGTGCTTAGAAAGTTTGCATTTTTTTACTATTTATAGTATACTTTCTTTCACAAACTAAAAAACTAGTTTTTATTTTTTTTGCTTATGAAAGTAAGATCATCTGTTAAAAAGTTTTGCGGAAAATGTAAAATGATAAAGAGGGATGGAAACCTTCGTGTTATTTGTGTTAATCCAAAACATAAGCAGGTACAAGGATAATTTATTAAACATTATGCGTATTGCAGGTATTACAATTCCAGAAGATAAAAGATTAGAAGTCGCTTTGACTGTTGTTCATGGTATCGGACGCCAAAAAGCAAAGACTATTTTAGAAGGTCTTAATATTGATTTTGGTAAAAAAGTTCCAGAACTTACAGCCGATGAAGAAAAAGACATTAGGCGTGAAGTAGAATCTTTTAAAATCGAAGGAGATTTAAGAAGAGAAAAACAAATCAATATCAAAAGATTGAGAGATTTGAAATGTTATCGAGGAGTAAGACATACTCGCGGTTTACCAGTCAGAGGACAGAGAACCAAAACTAATAGTCGTACTGTTAGAGGTAATCAAAGAAGAACCATGGGCTCTGGTAGAAGAAAAGTCGAAAAGACATAGAATAATTATTACTAAAATATATGGGAAAGAAACGTGTAGTTAAAAAAAGTGGTTCTGGATTAGACAATGCTCTTAAAAGCAGAGCTCTTTCTAAGTTGGTTAAAAGAAAAATTTCAGAAGGAGTGCTCTATGTTGAATCTACTTATAACAATACAAAATTAACTCTTACAGATTTATCTGGAAATGTAATAATTTGGTCTACCTCAGGATCTTTAGGATTTAAAGGTGCTAAAAAAGGAACTCCTTTTGCAGCTGGAAAAATTGCAGAAGTTATTGGAGAGAAAGCTTCTCAAGCTGGTGTAAAAGAAGTTAAAGTCGTTGTTAAAGGCGTTGGTTCAGGAAGAGAGGCAGCAATTAGATCTTTTGCAGCTTTTGGTATTGATTTGACTTCTATTGAAGATCAAACTCCAGTTCCTCATAATGGTCCAAAACCAAAGAAACCAAGAAGAATTTAATATTATAAAAATATGATGGATAAAAAATGTAAAATTTGTAGAAGAGCTGGCGAAAAACTTTTTCTAAAAGGAGAAAGATGTTTTACTCCAAGATGTGCGATGAATAACAGACCTTATGCTCCTGGAAAATTAGATTCTGAAAAGAAACGTAGATCTCCAATTTCTGAATATGGAATTCAAATGAAAGAAAAGCAAAAGATTAAAAATATTTATGGAGTATCAGAAAAACAATTTGTTGCTTATGTTAAAAATGCAGAAAATTCTACAGTCAACACTAAAATTGCTCCAGCGCTAGGTGCTTATATCAATCTTGAAACAAGACTTGATAATATTGTTTTCAGAATGGGCTTAGCTAAGAGTCGCGCACTTTCACGACAAATGGTTGCTCACGGACACATTATTGTAAATGGAAAGAAAATTAATATTCCTTCTCATAGAGTAAGAGTGGGAGATGTTATTTCTGTACGTGAAGGATCAAAAAACACAAAACTTTTCAACGAAGCGTCTGCTAAGTTAAAAGATTTTTCATCACCAGATTGGTTGGCTTTAGACGCTGCCAAATTGGAAGCAAAAGTTTCTTCTTTGCCAAAAGAAATTGAAGGAGGTTTTGATTTTGCTAAAGTCTTAGAATTCTACAGTAGATAGTAAAAGCTAAGGCTAAAAACAAAATCTGCCTTGATATTTATGGCGTTTTTGTGTTATAATAACTTTTGTTAATTTTTGTCGGTCAATTTATTAATTATTAAGAACAATAGGTCAGAAAAATAATAAAATAAAAAAATATGCATTCACAAAATATAAATCTACCATCAAAACCTAAAATTATTAAAGAAGAAGATAATAAAGGTATTTATGAAATCGATGGTTTATATCCAGGATATGGATACACTTTGGGTAACTCAATAAGAAGAATAATAATCTCTTCTATTCCTGGAGCAGCTATAACCTCTCTTTCGATTGAAGGAGTTAAACATGAATTTTCTACAATTGATGGAATTAAAGAAGATGTAATTTCAATGATTTTAAATTTAAAAGCTGTTAATTTTACTTTACATACAGATGAACCTCAAAAAATTTCTTTAAAGGTAAAGGGTCCTAAAGTCGTTACTGCTGCAGATCTTGATGCTAGCTCTGAAGTTGAAGTTTTAAATAAAGATGCATATATTTGCGAAATCACTGGAAAAGTTTCTTTAGAAATGGAAATGACAATTGAAAAAGGTATCGGTTATGTTTCTAAAGAACAAGTTGAAAAAGAAAGAACTCCAATTGGAGCTATTGCACTCGACGCTGCTTTTACACCTGTTAAAAGAGCTAGTTATGAAGTAGAAAATATGCGTGTTGGAGATAGAACAGATCATAACAGATTAAGATTTTTTATTGAAACAGACGGAACAGTTTCTCCAAAAGAAGTTTTAGAACATTCTATTTCTCTTATGATAAAACAGCTTCAAGCTGTAGTCGGGTTTAAAGAAAATGTTCTCGAAGCAGAAGGAGGCATGATGTCAGACGATATGGTTGATCCTGTACAAGATTCTTCAGAATCTCCAGCAAAAGTTAAAATTGAAGAATTACAATTTTCTACACGTACAGAAAATGCTCTTCTTGCTGGAGGCGTTAAATCTTTATCTGGATTATTAAAGAAATCTGAATCAGATCTTAAAGCTCTTGGAGGGCTTGGAGATAAAGCTGTAGAAGAGATAAAAGAATTGCTTGAAGGAAAAGGGCTCTCTCTTAAACAAGAGAAGAAGTAAAAATTTGCAAAAATACTTAAAAAAGTGTATAAAATAGAGACAAAAACATGAAGCATCATAAAAATTTTAGAAAATTTGGACGAGAAAGAAATCAAAGACACGCCTTTATTAAAGGTCTTGCTATTAATCTTATTCGTCATGGAAAAATGGAAACAACCGAAGCTAGAGCTAAAGAAATTAGACCTTTTGTAGAAAGATTGGTTACTTTAGCTAAAGTGGATTCTGTTGCTAGGAGAAGACTTGTTTCTAGTAGAATTTACAATCAAGAACCTGAAACAAAAAAACTCTTTGCCGAAATCGCTCCAAAGTATAAAGATGTAAACGGGGGATATTTAAGAATTACTAAATTAGGACAAAGAATTGGAGATGGTTCACCAATTGCTGTAATTGAATTTGTATAAATTTATGACAAACACAAAAGAAACAAAAGAATACATAATTGATGCTTCAGGTAAAGCTCTAGGAAGACTTTCTTCAGAAGTTGCTTCTATTTTAAATGCAAAAAATTCTCCAAGTTTTGCAAAAAATATCGTAGCTCCAGTTAAAGTGAAAGTTATCAATGCTTCAAAAATTAAATTGACTGGTAAGAAAATGGATAATAGTGTTCACAAGACTTATTCTGGTCATCCAGGAGGTCAAAAAGTGAAAACTTTGTCTACTGTAGCTGAAAGAAAAGGCTATTCAGAATTAGTTAGACATGCAGTGGAAGGAATGCTTCCAAAAAATAGATTACAAGACAAGAGAATGAAAAATCTTTTAATAGAAGAATAAGTTTAATATTATAAAATTATGAGTAAAGAACAATACATAGAAGCAATAGGAAGAAGAAAGACAGCGACAGCGAGAGTTCGTTTGACTCCATCCGCTAAAGCTTCTTTTTTGGTTAACGATAAAGATATTCACGACTATTTTCCAACTTCCGAACTTCTTACAATAGTTAATTCCGCTTTCAGCAAAACTGATATTCCAAACAAATATGCTATTACTGTAAAAGTTACTGGTTCGGGTATTCATTCTCAAGCCGAAGCTATTAGACATGGTATTACTAGATGTCTTGTAAAAGAAGATGCTGATTTAAGAAGCGGTCTTAAAAAACTCGGTTTCCTCAAAAGAGATCCAAGAAAGAAAGAAAGAAAGAAATTCGGTCTCAAAAAAGCTCGTAAAGGACCAACTTGGTCAAAGAGATAGAAACAAAAACAAAACTCGGATTATTCCGGGTTTTGTTTTGGATTTTTTTGCTAGAAAATATTTTTTATGATATAATATTTTTATCACTAATGGGTTGCAAATGATTGTTTTTTCAGTATGATTTTTTATTAGTGTTTTGTTATTTAAAAATTAATATGAAAGACAAAAAAGATAAAAAAACTTCCGAAAACGAAGAAAATGAAGATATTGTTTTTGAGGAATTGAATGAAGATGGTGAAGAAATGACAGAGAAACAGAAAAATAAAAACGAAAAAGAAAAATTAAAAGAGAAATTTGAAGATAAAATTGAAAGGCTTGAAAAAGAAAGAGATGAATATTTGAGAGGCTGGCAAAGAGTTCAAGCAGATTATAAAAATAGAGAAAACGAATTAGAAGATTATAAAAAAAATATTATTAAATTTGCCAATGAAAATTTGGTAAAAGAAATGTTACCAGTTTTTGATGGTTATGATGCCGCGAGAAGCAATAAACAACAATGGGAAGATGTGAATCCTAATTGGAGAATTGGTGTAGAATATCTTTTCTCACAATTCTTAGATATTTTAGCGGATGCTGGAGTGGTAATTTATGGAGAAGAGGGAGAAGAATATGATCCTACTTTCCATGAAGCTATAGAACTTATAGAACTTCCAGATGAAGATAAAAACAAAAACCACAAAATTATTTCCGTTGTTCAGAAAGGATATAAAATGGGAGATAAGATATTAAGGGCAGCAAAAGTAAAGGTTGGTAAATTAAAAGACTAAATTAAAATTATTAATAATTATTTATAAAATATAGAAAAGAAAGAAACGAATATGAGTAAAATAATTGGAATTGACTTAGGAACAACAAATTCAGCGGTAGCTATTATTGAAGGTGGACAACCAAAAATTATAGAAAATGTTGAAGGATATAGAACTACTCCATCAGTTGTTTCCTATTCTAAAAATGGAGAAAGAACAGTAGGTGTAACCGCTAAAAGACAAGCGGTTATTAACCCTGAAAATACTATTTATGGGGTAAAGAGATATATGGGACACTCTTTTAAAGATAAAGAAGTACAGAGTGATATTGGAAATGTAGCTTATAAATTAAAAGAGGGTGAAAATGGATCAGTTTTAATTACTTTAGGAGGTAAAGATTATCGCCCAGAAGAAGTTTCAGCTATGATTCTTCAAAAATTAAAAGCCGATGCAGAAGCTAAACTTGGAGAAAAAGTTACAGAAGCTGTTATTACTGTACCCGCATACTTTAACGATTCTCAAAGACAAGCTACAGTTGACGCTGGTAAAATTGCTGGATTGGAAGTGAAAAGAATTATCCCAGAACCAACAGCAGCAGCGCTTGCTTATGGCTTTAATACAAATAAAAATGAAAAACTTGCAGTCTTTGACTTTGGAGGTGGAACTTTTGATATTTCTATTCTCGAAGTGGGTGACGGAGTGGTAGAAGTAAAATCAGTGGACGGAGACTCTCATCTCGGAGGTAGAGACATCGATCAGCAAATTGTCAAAAGTATTATGGCAAGATTTAAAGAGGAGACAGGAATTGATGTCACAGGGGACACTCTTGCTTTACAAAGAATTGATGAAGCAGCAGAAAAAGCGAAACACGAACTTTCTACTCAATCTGTAGCTGAAATCTTTCTTCCATTCTTAGCGGCAGGTCAAGATGGTCCAAAGAATATACAAATGAATTTAACACGTGCCGAACTTGAAAATATAGCACGTCCATTTGTGGATAGAGCAATGGAAATTACCAAAAGAGCGCTTGATAACTCTCCTTTCAAAAAAGAAGAAATTCATGATGTGATTTTAGTTGGTGGGCAAACTAGAATGCCTATGGTTGCGGAAGCTGTAAAGAACTTGTTTGGTAAAGAACCAAATAGAAATATTAATCCAGATGAAGTGGTGGCTCTCGGAGCAGCTGTTCAAGCTGGAGTTTTACAAGGAGACGTTAAAGACGTTCTCCTTCTCGATGTAATACCTCTTTCACTTGGTATTGAAACTTTAGGCGGAGTTTCCACTAAGCTTGTAGAAAAAAATACAACTATACCAACTCAAAGATCACAGACTTTTTCTACAGCTGCAGATAGTCAAACTTCTGTTGAGATTCATATTGTTCAAGGTGAAAGACCAATGGCGGTAGATAATAAATCTTTAGGTAGATTTATTTTAGACGGTATTCCACCAGCACCAAGAGGTGTTCCACAAGTTGAAGTTAGTTTTGACATTGATGCAAATGGTATTTTAAATGTCAAAGCAAAAGATAAAACTTCTGGTAAAGAACAGTCTATTAGAATTGAAGCAAGTTCCGGACTTTCAGATGAAGATATTAAAAGAATGCAATCTGAAGCAGAAACAAATGCCGAAGCAGATAAAAAGAAAATGGAAGTCGCGGAAGCAAAAAATCTTGCTGATCAAATGGTTCATACCGCAGAAAAAGCTTTGAAAGATGCAGAAGGAAAAATCTCTGATGAAATTAAAAATAATGTTACTCAAAAGAGAATTGATTTAACTTCTATCAAAAATAATCCAGATTCATCTATAGAGCAAATTAAAAAAGCCACCGAAGAACTTTCAGAAGCTATGATGAAAATAGGTGAAGCTATGGGCGCTCAAGCTAATCCTGGACAAACTGAAGCGAATCCTAATCCTGATCAGCCACATTTTGATCATGATGACGAAGAATTAAAGAAAGATAACGAAACACAAAATTAAAGTTTTTTAGAGTAGAAAATATTTTTCTACTCAATAAAGATTTTAAATTAAATTTATGGCAAATAAGGATTATTACGAAACATTAGGAGTCTCTAAAAGCGCCTCAAAAGACGAAATAAAGAAGGCTTTCTATAAATTAGCTGCAAAGTATCATCCGGACAAAAAAGATGGTGACGAGGCCAAATTTAAAGAAATAAACGAAGCTTATCAAGTGCTTTCTAATGATCAAAAGAGAAAAGAATACGATATGTATGGCCAGACCTTTTCTGGAGCTGGGAGTCAAGGCGGAGCTGGACCATTTGGACAAGGTGGCGGATTTGGTGGGTTTGATTTTTCCGGTTTTGGACAAGGAGATTTTCAAAATATGGAGTTTGATTTAGGGGATATTTTTGGAGATATTTTTGGCGGTGGAGGTTTTTCTCCTTTTGGTAGACAAAGAGAAAAAAGAGGTAGAGACATGACTTTAGAGATGGATATAACTTTTGAAGAGTCTATTTTTGGAGTTGAGAGAAATATTTTAATTTCGAAAATTTCAAAATGTAAAACTTGTACTGGAACTGGAGCAAAACCAGGAACAAAACTAGAAACCTGTAAAAGATGTGGCGGTAAAGGAAAAACTAATGAGGTAAAAAGAACTATTTTTGGAGCTATGCAATCAGTGCAGACTTGTATAGCTTGTAATGGCAAAGGAGAAATTCCAAAAGAAAAATGTTCTACTTGTGGTGGAGATGGAATTGTAAATGCTAAGGAAGAAATAAAAATTAATGTTCCAGCTGGAATTAGAAATGGAGAAACTATAAAAATTAATGGAATGGGCGAAGCTATTTCAAATGGCAAGACAGGGGATTTATATGTCACAATTTTAGTTAAACCTCACAAAATTTGGAGAAGGGAAAATTATGATTTAATAATGACTCACAATGTAAATTTTTCAGATATCCTTTTGGGAACTAAGCAAATTATTCCTGGTCTAGATGGAAATATTGAATTAGAAATCCCGGCTGGTATTTCTCTCGGGGAAACTTTAATAATAAAAGGAAGAGGTGTACCAATAGCTAATAATAAAAACAATAGAGGAAATGTTCTTATTAAATTAAATATTCAGACACCAAAAAGAATCTCTAAAAAAGTAGAAGAATTAGCTAAAAAATTAAAAGAAGAAGGGCTTTAAAATCATCCATTAATAATTTGAGAGCCATTCATATAGGTAATTATCAAAAAGAAAATTATAACAACAAGAATTATAACTATTGAAATTAAAATCTTTTTTAATCTATTATTTTCTTTTTTTTCTGGTTGAAATATATCTTGATCTTCCATATATATCTATACATAAATTATAACATATCAAAAAACTTCTATTTAAATTTTTAGGTTAAATAAGTTATAATAGCGATACAAATTGCCCATTCGTCTAATGGTAGGACAACAGTTTCTGGCACTGTTAATTGAGGTTCGACTCCTTGATGGGCAGCCATATTTACTCTAAATACAGTGGTATAATCATTTTATGAAAGAATTTGCCCCGAAATTAAATACAAATAAAATTGAAAGTAAAGAAGCTAGTGAAAGTGAAAGAGTGGATTTAAATTTATTAGCTGAAAAAATTTCTAAATATGAACCAGATTCACAAGAATTTTTTAAATTAAAAAATTCTTTTATGAAATCTATGCCTTTCTTTAGAGAAAGGATACGAGGATTTGTTGAGTTATATGATGACTCTATATTTTCTCTTGCACTGGATAGTGAATATGAAAAATATTTTATATTAGGTGATAAATTGGGCTTGTTAACAGAAGAAGATAAAGAAATATTCTATGAACTCTTTAAGCTTGGGCAAATGAGATATGAAATTACCGACAAGATTTTAGAAAAAAGAGAATTTTATAAGGATAAAAATAAAGAAAAAAAAGAAAAACAAGAAGAGCGTGATAAGAAACTTGAAAAAGAAGAACTGTCAGAATTTATTTTGAAAAAAATGGGCTTTTCCTCAAAAGAATCTGAAGAACTTATTGGAAGCTGGTTCTCTGTGCAACAAGAAGATTTGTTAAAGTGGTATATATCGGAAAATCTACAAAATATAAAGAATTTAGAAGGTTTTGAAAAAGGTTCGGTAAAGTATTTATTTGATAATTTTGGTATTCGCGGTTTCGGAAGATATCGTCTACACGAACTTAAAAAACAGTATGAAGAGAGAGAAAATATGGGGCCATATGGTGTATTTTTTCAGGCAGTTTTTGACTCAAATGGATCTTTTGTAAATTCAAACCAATCAGAATCTTTAGGTGAAAAAGTAGAAGAACATGATTTTCTTATTAGAATTGTAGAAGCTGATGGAAAAATAGATTTAGCTAAAAGATTACTCTATTTGAGAGATAAATATGATCAAAAAATAAAATTTATGTATATGCATGTCCATGGCCATACCAGTGTTGTTGGGTTAGGGGATCGTAAAGGCTCTAATAGACTACTTCTACAAAAAGATTTAGAGGGTAAAGGTGTGCAAAGAGTTAAAAATTTATTTGAAGATGATGCTGAACTAATTCTCTCTAGTTGTTTAACAGGGATTAAGGGAGGTCTCGCAGAAGAAATGGCTAACACTTATGATGTTAAAGTTATAGCAGCCGATAAGCCAACAGTAGGAGAACCAATTTCTATAGATATAGAAAAAACTCCAGATGGAAATAATTTAAAATTTGATATTATTTTTAATACGGCAGAAATGGAGGATAAAGATTGGGGAGAAATAGAAAAAAGATCCGATTTATTCGGTACTGTTACTTATAATCCAAAAAATAAAAATTAATCTCTAACAACAACTGTAGTTCCTAAATCTGCCCATTCGTATAATTTTTCAGAATCAGTTGGAACTAAGTTCACACAACCGTGTGACCATTGAGAGCCAAATTTATCATGCCAATAAGCTCCGTGTATAGCTCCACCTTGATAGGTAAAATACATTGTCCAAGGAACTCCAGGAAGATCATAATATTGTTCAGAAATACCAGGAAGAGGTCCTTGCATATAACGGCTTGGAGTTTTTTCAAAAATATTAAAATTACCACGAGGAGTTGGTAAATCATCTAGTCCAGTAGAAACTAAAACTTCCATAAATAAAGTATCGCCATCATAAGCATAAAGTTTTTGTTCACTTCTATCCACAATAATTTTTTTATTAGTTAAATTTTCAACTTTCGCATCTTTTGCGTAACGAGTTTTTTCACTAGTTAAATCTTTCAAATATTCTGTAGAAACATACCACTCAGAAGCCAATCTATCTGAATATCTTACCCATTCATCAAAAACGATATGAGACCATTCTACACCATCAGCCTCAGTAATTTCTCCAGTAGATTTTAAAACCATACCTGTTCTGAGACTGGTGACAACAGGACAATTTACACTAGGGCAAGCTCTTGCTCTCACACAAGTTCCACCAAAGTGTGCGTCACAACTATCAATAACTTCTACGTATTTACCAGATTTTGTAATAATAGAAACAGTGTCTTTAGTTGTAGAAGCGGTTTCTTCTGTGGTAGTTGAAGTTGTTTCAGTACTAGACAGATTTTCTTCAGTACTTGAAGAAGTTTCTATTTCGATAGGGGATAATGGAGTATTTAAGTTGAAAGAATCATTTTTAATAAAAGATTGTCCTGCTAGATAAATTAATAAAAGTAGAGTAAAAACGATAACAGAGATTGTTAAAATTTTAACCAGGTCTTTATTAGATTTTATTTTAGTATTTTTTTTCATTTATTTTTTATATTCTTATCAAATAATATAAAAACACTTCCTAATATTATACCAAATGAATTTGCTGTTAAATCAAGCCAGGTATCATTTACGCTTAAAGCAAAAACTAAACTCGTATTCATTTGTACAAAGAATTCAAATATTTCGTTTAAAACTCCTAAAAAAGTAACTATTAAGGCAGTTAAAATGAGAATTTGTAACTTATTCAGTTTAACCTCACTATCTTTAAAAGATAAATAAGAAATTAACATAGTTAAAAATCCTCCAGCTATAGCATGCTGAACTCTGTTAGCAAATTCAGGATCTTTAATAAAAAAGACTATAGAAAATATAAAAATTCCAGAAAACAAAATTATTAAGAAAGATTTTTTCTTTAAAGTTTTTTTATTTATTTTTCCTTTAAAAATAAACTGGAAAGCATAGTTTAACATTACATAAAGAATTATATAAGCTACTATAAAAATAATATAAGAAATCATATAAACTAAACTTAAACTTGCTGCCAGAGCTGGAATCGAACCAACATTCACAGCTTCAAAGGCTGCTGTCCTACCATTAGACGATCTGGCAATAGATAAAATATAACATAAAAATAAGAGCATTTCAATTTCTAAATATAAAAATATAAAAAGTAAAAACCCCGACCGAAGTCAGGGTTTTCACAGTGTTGCGATACAAGTACCACAACAGTAATAATATAGCATAAGCTAAAAAATAATGCAAGTCTTTTTAAAAGATTCTGTTAAAAAGTGTTAAGAAAGTTTTAAAAAGCCTTATTTTACACAATTTTTATATTCTGCCACATAAAAAATATTTTTCTAGTTGCTTTTGTTTTTTAGTTTAAGTTATAATTGAGTGACTATAAAAGTTTTTAGTTTTTTTATTAAAAGTATAATTAGTTTAAAATAAAAAGATATGACATTCACAAATGAAAATCCAAACAGAATTATTGAGAATAAAAATGAAAAGTTCTTTTCATTAAAAGATATTCCAAAAGATGTCATTGAAAAAGTTAATGCTAAACTAGAAAAATTAACTAAAAACGAAAATTCAAAATTAGAAACTTATGGTCGATATGGTAATCTTGTAAAAATGACCAGTGTAGCCTCTCTTTATAGTAAAAATTTTGGACCGAGTATAGCTTAATATTTCTTGTGGATAAAAAATAGGAGCTTTTTAAAAGAGTGATATTATAAGTATATAAAAGTATGGATAATGAATTAATAGATGAAAATCGCGACTTGAATGTCGAGATGAAGAACATCTTATACAAATCAAATCTTTCTTTCGATGAGACAAGAGCTTTTTTTGATGGTTTACAATATTTACCAGATGAAGACAAACAACAATTTATAGAAATTTTATCTGAAGAACCAGAACTTATTTATCCATTGTATATAAATTTTAAAGCAAAATTAAAAGCTTTAGAATCTGAAGATCCAGAAAAAGAATGGGATCAAATTGTTGAAGATGAACTCGCAATGCTTGATGATTATTTAGATAAAAAAGGAATTAAAGAAGACAATTAATTTTATGGCAGCTTTTGCAAGAATTTTACTTATTGTTGGAGGTTTAAACTGGGGACTAGTTGGTCTAGGTTATTTTATTAAGAAAGATTTAAATTTTATAGACTTACTTTCATCTTATTACACTACTTTGCCAGCAATTATATATTGCGTAATGGGTGTTGCGGCCATTTGGTTAATTTTTAAAAAATAATATGGTTTCTCTCGCAGATTTAGGACAACCAGCAAAGAATATTGCTAGATTAATTTTTCTTATTATAATTATTGCTGTACTTGTGGCAATTTTTCAGTCCACAAAAGATTTATTAATTTCAAAAGGTATTTTACCTGCGACAATTAATCATAAAAAACTTTTTGTTCAAAATTTAAATTTTGATTATAAAATAACTAGAGTCATAGATGGTGACACAATTCAAATTAAAAGGTTGGACGGGAAAATTATTGAAAATACCAGTAAAGAAATGAAAGTTAGACTAATTGGTATAAATTCTCCAGAGTCAGTCGATCCAAGAAGACCAGTTGAATGTTTTGGAAAAGAAGCCAGTAGTCACATGAAAAGTTTAGCTCAAGGAAAAGTTGCTGCACTAGAATATGATTTTACTCAAAGTAAATTTGATGATTATGGAAGACTTTTAGCTTATGTTTTTATAAAAGATTCTGGCGTTGCAGATAAAAATGTTCGAATGTTAAATGAGGAAATGGTAAAAGATGGGTATGCTTATGAATATACTTATAATTATCCATATAAGTATCAATCTCAATTTAAATGGCTAGAAGGATTTGCTAGAGAAAATTATATTGGTCTTTGGTCCTCCAATACTTGCAGTGGTCTCAAAACTCCAATAGCTCCGCCAGTAAATTAGTTTTAAATGATATAATCTAAAATATGGGAAATTTTTTTAAATTGATGTGGCGAAAAGGGTGGAAATTTATTTTAATTTTAGCTGTTATTTGGTTAATTTATTTTTTAATTACTTTTTTCTATCCAAATACTTTTAATTTTCTAAGAAATAAAAACACTTCTAAACAAACTTATTCAACGATTGAACAAGTAAAAATTCCTTTAAGGTATAGGATTTATAATTTTTTCTTCAACAACTCAAACTTAAAAGGCTTTTCAGGTAGAAATAATGTTAATCCTACAACTACTGAAATCCTACAAGAAGAAAATGTAGATACTGGCCCTTATGTTTGGGGGACTGAGACGGGTGCCACTTATAGGAACAAGAATTTTTTATTGGCAGAAGATTTATATGTCTATCCAAACATCAAAAAGAACGCTGTAGCTCAAAATTTTCGATTTGATGATGTCCTAGTTAAAGAAGGCGGAAATAATATTTTAAAAGCCGACACAGTTATTACAGGGGAAATAAATACACATTATCTTAATAATCCATTTTTTAATATAGACATATATGATGCCGCTGGAAGTTACCTTTATTCAATATATGCGAGCGGAAGAATTTTAGAAGAAGATCCAAATCTTTTAACTTTTTCAGCTACAAATATAGCTTCATATAATTTTTATGGTTATAAAGGGGAAGGGTTTTTAGCTATTTGGACAGACAATCCAGAAGTTGAATCAATTTTAATTAGCAAAATAACTATTGAATAAAAATATTTCGAATAATTTTTTAATAGTCATCATCTTCTAGATCTTCCCTTTGTTCTCTTTGGGATTCGTAAAAATTTCTTATTGGGTGAGAAGGTTTTGATGAAAAATTTTCTTTAGGGTATTTCTTAGCGTAATATTCTCTTTTAATTTCCTCTTTCAAGTTGGCTATTTCTCTTTTTGAAGCTTTTTTATTTATCTTTTTAAAATAAGTTTTAGATAAAATGTGAGCCGCAAAGCCAACCCAGAAAGACCAATTATTTCTTTGTACATAATGTTCATATAGATGTAGACTTTTTTGTTCTTCAACAAGAGCGTCATCTAGCATTTCTTTTAACTCTTCTAGAATTTTTAATTTCTCTTCTTTAACATTCTCTTGCTCTTCTCTTCTTTTTTCTTTTTTAAATTCCTCCCACTCTTTTATCATGGCAATCTCTTTTTTCATTTCAGATTTTTCTTTTTCTATTATTTCTTTTTCAAAATATTCATTTAACAAAGAAGCTAAATCTTCTCTAACTTCAGATTTAGCTTTTGGTAATTCAGCGTCAACAATCTCTTCGACAGAAAAATGTCGGGGATATTTTTGAATTATATCTTCTATTTTTACTTTTTTAGATCTAGGAGATTTAAAACCTTCCAGCATATTATTTAACAAGTTCGTCTATAACTTCTTTTACAAGAGCTCCATCAGCAGAGTCTCCTAATTCTTTTAGCATTGTTCCGACGAATTGTCCTTTTTTAGACGGATCAATCGCTTCAGCTGCTAATTTTTCAGAAACCTTAGCTAAAATTTCTTCTCTGGACATTTGAGCTGGTAAAAATTCTTCAATGATTTTAGCTTCCGCCATTTCTCCTTCAGCAAGCTCTGGTCTTCCAGCATTTGTAAATTGTTCAATAGCATCCTTTCTTTTCTTTAATTCTCTTTTAAGAACCTTTAAAACTTCAGCGTCTTCTAGAGCGTCAGTAGGGAGTTTTTGAAGATAGACCAATTCATTGGTAAATGCTGCGGAAAGCATACGGAGAACACCAAGTCTTTCCATATCTTTATTCATCATTGCTTGCTTAAGTTCGGCTTTAATTTTTTCTTGCATATTTTTATTTTTCTAGTTATTTAAATGATTATTTTAGAATTATATCACAAAATAAGACTTTATTTAAGAATTTTTCTTTATGATATAATCTCTAAATATGGATAATTTAACTATATTTTTATTTGCTTTTGCTTTAATTTTACTTCTAGTTTTGGTTTTTGTGATCTTTTCTTTAAATAAAAAGTTAAAAGAAAGAGATGGAAGAGGAGAAATGGAGATGCTGTCAGAGACTTTAAAAAGTTTAAAAGATGATTTAAAGACAGATATTCGCGAAACCAGAAGAGAATTAGATCAAAAAATTACTTTTGGGCAAAAAGAAAGTAATGAAAATGTTAAATTTCAATTTGAGGCTTCACAAAAATTAATTAAAGATATAAATGAGCATCTTGGGAAAGTAAATGAAAGTGTAGTAGAAGTAAAAGAAGGTAGCAAGCAAGTGGTAAATATGACAGAGCAGCTTTCTAATTTAGAGAAAGTTTTAACAAATCAAAAACAACGCGGAAATTGGGGAGAAGGGTCCTTGCAATTAATTCTTTCCAATTTTTTGCCGGACGGGGTTTATCAAATGCAATATTCTTATAAAAATGCTGAAATCGTAGACGCGGTAATCTTTATTAAAGATAAAGTACTTCCTATAGATTCAAAATTCTCTATTGATAATTATCGTCGTTCTATTGATGCGCAAAATGACGAAGATAAAAAATATTTCGGAGAAGAGTTTAAAAAAGATATTAAAAAAAGAATTGACGAAACTAGTAAATATATCGATGAAATAAAAGAAAACACTTTACCTTTTGCTTTTATGTTTATTCCAAGTGAATCAATTTATTATGATTTAAATGCTGGAGATAATGGAGCTCTAAAAGTAAATACTCAAAAGCTTTTAGATTATGCCCAAAGTAAAAGAGTTATTTTTGTTTCTCCAACTTCGATTCTAGCTTATTTGCATTTAGTTGTTTCCGGAATAAAAGATAGTAATATAGAAGAAAATGCTAAACAAATAAAAAAGAAAGTCGAAGAACTCGGAAAGCATATTCAAAAATACGAAGAATATATGCAAAAGCTTGGTAATTCTTTAAATACTACAGTGAATCACTACAACGCTTCTTATAAAGAGCTTAAAAAAATAGATAAAGATGTTTATAAAATCACTGATGGGGCTGGAGAAATGACCGTAGAGCCTATGCTTTTAGATAGGGTGAATATGGAAGAAGAATAGGGGTACTGGTATCGATTTGACACATTTTTTCGAATTTTATATATTGAAATTAGTAGTAACCAATATATATAATTAAAAATGGAAAGTTTAAGTTTTCATATTAGTGAAATATTAGAATATTTTGCTAGTAAAGATGTAAATCTGAGAGACGCTTATTTAGCAGCTTCTTTTTTCAAAAATAAGACACTAACATTAAAAGTAGAGTTAACATTAGAAGAAGCAAAAACAAGAGAACTGATTTCAGACTTTTTAAAAGAAAAAAATAAAAAACTTATCTCTTTTTCTATGACAAGAGATAGAATCGTTTGCTATGTCAAACAGATAAGTTAGATAATCGGGACACTTTTAAAAGTCTAGTAAAAATTAATTAAGCCTTTTACTTTATAGGGTAAAAAGGCTTTTTATTTGCAAAAATAATGTTTTTATGATAATATTGTCTTATTAAAAAATCTAAGATTTATTAAAAACATCATGAAAAATATGACTAATTTTGCAGTAATTCAAACAGGCGGAAAACAATACAAAGTTTCTGAAGGTTCAAGAATAAAAATTGAAAAGATTATCGGCGATTATAAAATCGGCGATAAGCTCTCTTTTGAGAATGTACTTTTATCTGTTAATGGAAATGATGTTAAAGTCGGAGAACCTACAATTTCAGGATCAAAAGTAGAAGCTGAAATCATAGACATAGCAAAACATAAAACAGTTGAAGTTGTTAAATATAAAGCAAAATCTAACTATCATAAAAAGAATGGTCATAGACAACCATATTTTGAAATAAAAGTTTTAGCTATTTAATTTAAAATTAAAATAAAATCTGAGACAATCTCAGATTTTATTTTTTATATTTTTTAACTATTTTCTAGCCTCTATGCTCAAAAGCTTCTTTAAAAGTATTTTTATCTACATATTCAATATCGAGTCCAGAAGAAAGACCTCTAGCTAAAGTGGACATTCTTACATTTTCAATACCAACAATTTGAGCCAAAGTCTTTTTTAAATAGTTGATAGTATTTTCTCCTTCATCGGTAGCTGGTAAAGCAAAAATAATTTCTTCTAAATTTTCAGTTTTCTCTTCTTTTTGTAAATCATTATGTATAAGATTAACCAATTCTCTTATATTAATAACCTCACTTGGTTTTTCTGTTAAAAACGGCAAAAGATTTCCTAAAACAAAATATTTTCCATTATAAAATTTTGTCTTTTCTATAGCATCTATGTCTAATTCTTTTACGACTATCATCAAAGATTTTTTATCACGCATACTGTTTGCGCAAATATCACAAATAGAGCTATCTTTTTGATTATTATATTTACTAAAAACTCTGAGACACTTTTCGCAAATATTAGACGAATCTTTTAGAGCTTCAATATTTCTAGCTAAATCTTGTTTATAGTTATTTTTCTCTCTCATCAAAAAATAAACAAAACGAGCGGCTTGTTTAGGCCCAATGCCAGGGAACTTTAAAAATAATTCTTGAAGTTTTTCTGAAGGGTTCATAATTTTAAAAATCGTCAGGGATATCTATTGTTGGTATTTCAAAATCACCAAATTCATTTTTATCGATAGAAAGAAATGAGGTTTTCTTGTTATCAAAGTAGAGCTCAGCTTTTCCAGTCGGTCCATTTCTATGTTTTTCAATTAAGATTTCGATAATATTTTTCTTATCAGAATCTTCTTCATATTTATCTTCTCTGTGAATAAACATAACCACATCAGCATCTTGTTCAATAGATCCAGAGTCTCTTAAGTCTGAAAGGCGAGGGCGTCCACCACGAGATTCAACGGCACGAGAAAGCTGAGAAAGAGCGATAACTGGTACATCAAACTCTTTAGCTATACCTTTTAAAGATCTGGAAATCTCTGTAACTTGATTCACCATATTGTCATAGCTTTTGGATGTTCCCATAAGTTGAAGATAGTCAACAATAACTAAACCAATTTGTTTTTCATGATTTAATTTTCTTAAAACTGAACGCATATTCATCGCGGTGTTTGCCGGTTTGTCATCGATAAAAATTGGGGCTTGCATAAGTTTATGCATACCTTCTTGAAGTCTTTCTATTTCTTCTTCCATATTTAACTTTCCGGTACGAAGTTTCCATCCATCAACCTGGGCCTCCGCTGAGAGCATTCTGTCCACCAGCTGCTGCTTACTCATTTCCAAAGAAAAGATAACTGTTGGAATATTTGATTTTACAGCCGCATTTCTGGCCAAATCAAGCGCAAGAGAGGTTTTACCGACAGATGGGCGAGCGGCCAGAATAATTAAGTCAGATTTTTGAAAACCAGAAAGTTTATTATCTAAATCTTTAAATCCAGTAGGTACTCCACGCACTTCATTTTGATTTTCTGCTAAATGAATAAAACGGGAAATCGTTTCTTCTCCTAAATCTTTCATTGAAACTACATCACTTTTATTATTTGTGTTTGAAGTAATGTCAAAAATTTTTCTTTCCGCTTCTTCCAAAACACTTTCCAATTCATCTTCTTCTTTAAAAGCCATTTCTCCAATATAGCCACTAGCGACAATTAGCTTTCTTAAAATAGATTTCTTTTTTACAATTTCTGCATAGTAAACAATATTTGCCGCTGAACCAACTAGTCCAAGTAAGCTACTTAAATAATCAGTATTACCAATTTGCTCCAATTCTTTTTTCTCTCTTAATTTTGCAGAAACTGTTAAAAGATCGATAGGTTCTTTTCGGTTTATGAGATCGGTAATAGCTTCAAAAATTATTTTATGTTTTTCAGAATAAAAATCATGTCTATCTATAATATGTGCAATTTCAAAAAAAGAATCTGGAACTAAAAGTAAAGATCCGAGTAAAGCCTTTTCAGTTTCTAAGTCTTGAGGAGGAACACGAAGTGAAGAAAGTTCATCAAAAGGTGAGAGTATATTTTTATTTTGAAAATTCTTTTTTGAGAAATCTTTCTTTTCTCTTTTCTCTCTTTCTTTATCATTTTGGCGCGCAAGATCTTGTGAGGTTAACATATTTTTGAGGTTATAGGTTTAGAAATCAGAAATGATTTTAGGGCTATTAATGTCTTAAATAATATCAAAAAGTAAAGGATACTCCCAATTTAAAAAACTGTTGAAAAAGAATAAGTTTGTGGAAAACTAAAAAACAGACTTAAAAATAAAGCTTTTTAGACCTTATTTTTTTCGTGAGAGAGATTAAGTCCTAAATATTTGTCAAAATAGAGTATTAAGGTATGCTTTTCTTTATCGCTAATATTTTTATCATTAATTAAAGACCACATTTTAGCTAAAGCCATAGAAGTATTTAAATCGTCATTCATAGCATTTTCAAACGCTTCTTTATAATTATTAGCTTCAAAACTTAATTCATTTAAACTCACTCTTTCTTTACCATTTTCAACTATAGCTTTAAATTTTTTAATCAATTTTTGATAAGCGTTATCTGCGGCGTCTAAAGATTCCCAAGAAAATTTTAATTCTTTACGATAGTGAGTCATTAAAAGGAGGTATCTATACGAAAGAGGGGAAATATTTTTTTCTTTAATAGACAAGAGTCTTAAAAAATCTCCAGAGCTTTTACTCATTTTTTCTTTATCAGCATTTAAAAAGTTTACATGCATCCAATAATTTACAAATCTATGTCCATCTTCTAGAGAAGCTTCACTTTGAGCGATTTCATTTGTGTGGTGCACTGGTATGAGATCTATACCTCCAGTGTGAATATCAATGTGTTCGCCAAGCACTGCGCGACTCATAGAGCTACATTCAATATGCCAGCCTGGAAAACCAATTCCCCAAGGCGAATCCCACTCCATTTGTCTTTTTTCATTTTTTGGAGAAAATTTCCAAAGCGCAAAATCTGTTTTATTTCTTTTTTCATTTTTATCATCAGCTATCCTTTTTCCTTTTTGTAAGCCTTCAATATCAATGTTTGCTAGTTCAGTATATTTAGGAAACTTACTAGTATCAAAATAAATACCATCTTCGGTTTTATAGGTATAACCTTTTTCTTCCAAAGCTTTTACCATTTCAATTTGTTCAGGAATATAATCTGTCGCTTTTGTCCAAATAAATTTATCTTTATCAATATTTAAATCCAATAAATCTTCAAAAAAAGCTTGAGTATAAAGTTCAGCGATTTCCCAAACACTTTTACCTTCTCTAAGCGAACCTTTTTCCATTTTATCTTCTCCGTCGTCATCGTCAGAAACCAAATGTCCAACATCGGTAATATTAATTTGATGTTTTACTGTATAACCATTTTGCTTTAAAGTATTATTCAAAATATCTGCAAAAACAAAAGCTCGAAGATTCCCAATGTGGGCATAATGATAGACAGTTGGCCCACAAGTATAAACTAAAACCTTGCCATTACTAAGAGGCATAAATAAATCTTTTTCTCTTCCTAAAGTGTTATAAAAATATAGCTTTCCCATAGATTTTGTTATTTTAACATATTTTAATCCACATAGGATACAGAGCATTCATATGCTATACTTTTAGAGTAAAAAATATGTCTAATTTCTTTCAAAAGAATTTTAATAATTCTAATCTTAAATATGTTTTCTTAGTAGTTATAGCTATCTTTTTCTTCGGATTCGGATATCTTTTTGGCGATTTATCAAATAAAAATGTTTTTAGTAAAGCTTCGGCTTCAGATTCTCCAATTTTAGTACCTTCTGTTTTAAATGAAGTTAGGCATTATTTAAATAACTATTTTATTCCTTGGAAAGCAAGCTCTACTTTACCTACCAATGAAGATTTAGCTTATGGAATGTTAAAGGGCTATGTTAATTCATACGGTGATCCCTATACTCAATTTTTTGATCCAGTAGAATCAAAACAGTTTGAAGAAGATGTAAAAGGAAGCTTTGGTGGAGTGGGAGCTGTAATTGGTTTTAAAGATGGCATACCGGCAGTTATTTCAGTTTTAAAAGATAATCCTGCAGAAAAAGCTGGTGTAAAGGATGGGGATTTAATCGTTTCTGTTGATGGGACTTTTGTGCAAGGTATGTCCGTCGATGAGATTGTGCGCATGGTACGCGGAGAAATTGGTACAGATGTAAAAATGGGTGTAATTCATAAAGACGAAACAAAGACTTCTGAAGTCATTATCACTAGAGCAGAAATTAATACACCGATTTTAGATACCGAAACTATTGATGACGTATTCATCATACATTTTTATTCTTTCACTGAAACTTCTTCCACAAAATTCAATCAAGCTATACTAGAATTTGCAAATTCTAGAAAAAATAAACTCATTATAGATTTACGTGGAAATGGTGGAGGTTATTTAGATAGCGCTATCGATATCGCTTCATTTTTCTTACCATCAGATAAATTAATAGTTGTTGAAAAAAGTGGAAAAAGTCTTCCAGAAAAAGGTACTTATTCAAAAGGGTATAATTATTTCTCCAATAAAAAGATTAAAGTCGCTGTTCTTATAAACGAAGGCTCTGCTTCTGCTTCGGAGATTGTGGCTGGAGCACTTAAAGATCATGGCGTAGCCACAATTGTTGGTGAAAAATCTTTTGGAAAAGGAAGCGTTCAACAACTTATCAAGCTTTCAGACGGCTCAGATCTTAAACTTACTGTAGCAAAATGGTACACACCAAAAGGTGTAAATATTTCCGAAAGTGGTATCACTCCAGATATTGTCGCTTCCAGTTCAGCCAAAATTGAATTAGATAAAAAAGGAAATCCTGTCGATACTCAATTAAAGAAAGCTGTGGAAATTATAAAAAATCTAAAATAGAAAAACAAAATCCCTAAAAGGGATTTTTTGATAATTTTAATTTTATTTGATAAAATCATTTTATGAAAGTAATTTTTATACAAAATGTAGCCAAACAAGGCAGAATTGGGGAAATAAAAGAGGTAGCTGATGGATTTGCTATGAATGTCTTAATTCCTAAAAAACAAGCTGTTATCGCTACTCCGGGAGCTATTAGAAAGCTAGAAGAAGATAAAAAGAATAAAGTAGTTAAACAAGAGCTCGATAAAAATCTTTTCTTTCAAGCCTTAAAAGATTTACAAAAGATTCTAGATGAAAAAAGTTCTGGAGTTTTAGAAATTTCTGGGCACAAAAATGACGGTAAAGGAAATCTTTTTTCTCAAATAAAAGAAATAGATATTGTAGAAGCTATATTTTCTAAAATAAAAGTTTCTTTAAATCCTGGTCAAATTATTTTACCTAAAGAGCCTATTAAGAAAGTAGGGGAATACGAAATAGAAATAAAAGAAAAAGAATTATCAAAAAAACTTAAAATAGAAGTATTATAATCTTTAATTGACTAGCTTATCTTAGTGTGGTATAATTTAGTTAGTTGAACCTATAAAGTTTTTTAAAAATGAACGTTAAAATTACTGTTAAACAGAAAAGAATTTTCTTTCTTTCTTTTTCTATTTTTGCCATGTCAGTATTTTATTTACTGATTGCGAACTTTTTACTTTATTTAAATTTTGCAGCTTCTCACAACGGTTATCCGTTTTCGGCGGACTGTATATTTTTTGAAGTCGAAGTAACGCTCTCTAGTATATCTGGTATGTTGCTAACAACTTTAAAGTTAGCAATGATAGTTTTTTGGTTTTTTATGTTTTTTATTTCTTTAAAAGAATATAAAAAATTAGAATACTTTTAAGATTAAGAAAGAAAATAAGCCTCGCAATTGCGGGGCTTATTTTTATAAAACATTTACCACTTTTTTCTTTTTAGTTGTATTGTCAAATTTAGTTTGTCTTTTTTCAGTAAAGGTAACTTTTCCTTCTTTTAATGCAAAAAGAGTATGATCTCTTCCCATACCAACATTCTTTCCAGCAAGAATTTTTGTTCCTCTTTGTCTTACGAGGATATTTCCAGGAATAACAGCTTCTCCAGAACCTTTTTTAAGGCCTAAATACTTTGGATTACTGTCTCTCAGGTTTTTCGCTGTTCCAGCGGCCTTACGTTGTGCCATAGATTTAGTATATAATTAATTAATATTATGGGTGAAAGTATATCAAAAACTTGGGAAAAAATCAATATTGAGTTAAAAGGAAAGCCATTTTTATCCATTATTCTGACCCTTATTTTATGCATTAGTTATTTAAGCTATAAGATACTGACCTATCCCAATCTTTTTTCCGCTAAAGCTTTTGATTATCAAGCTTCCAATATCTCAGCTGAGACCCTCAAAAAAGCTAATTCTATTCGCTATATCTATGCTAGTCGTAGAGGCACTAAATATTATTTTTACAATTGTAAATCTACCATTAAAGAAGCCAATAAAATCTTTTTTGACTCAGAAGCCGCTGCCGAAAAAGCTGGCTACACTTTAGCCAAGGCTTGTCAGTGAGATGTTTTTTTATGATATAATATTCTTTATAAAATAAATTTATGGCAAAAGGTGATTTTAGAGAAAGAAAAGAAAAAAAGAAACCAAAAAAGTGTGGGTGTATAGGAAAGTGTAAATGTAAAAAAGAAATTTAATTTGGTTTTAAATAAAAAACATCTCAAAATGAGGTGTTTTTTTAAGATCTCTTTATGATATAATTCTATAATCATTTATGAGTAAAATCTTAAAGAATATAAAATCTGAACCATATTTTTCATCCAGTGATTTTGTCTTGTATTTAGGGGATAGTATTAATTATTTAAATGAATTACCTGAAAATAGTATAGATATGATTTTTGCTGATCCTCCCTATAATTTATCTAACGGTGGATTCTCGTTACATGCTGGTAAAAGAGTTTCAGTAAATAAGGGGGATTGGGATAAAAGTAAAGGTTTTGAAACTGATTATGAATTTCATTTAAACTGGTTACAAGCTTGTTATAGAGTTTTAAAACCAAATGGAACTATTTGGGTTTCTGGGACATATCATTCCATTTATCAGTGTGGGTCTGCTATGCAACAAATTGGATATCATATTTTGAATGATATTTCTTGGTTCAAACCAAATGCTTCTCCAAATTTATCTTGTAGATTTTTTACAGCCTCACACGAAACTTTAATTTGGGCAAGGAAAGACAAAAAAGGTAAGCATTATTTCGATTATAAATTAATGAAAGAAGGAGATTGGAAAGAGGATTTTATTAAAAAACCAAACTTGCAAATGAGATCTGTTTGGTCTATTTATCCGCCCAAGACTTATGAAAAAGTTCATGGAAAACATCCTACACAAAAACCTTTAGAATTATTAAGAAGATGTATTTTGGCTAGTACTAAAGACGGAGATTTGATAATAGATCCTTTTTCCGGAAGTTCTACGACAGGAATTGCTTCTAAAATGATTGGCAAGAGAAAATTTATAGGTTTTGATCTTGAAAAAAAATTCTTGGATGTTAGTATTAAGAGATATAAAGATCTAATAAAATAAAAATATGATAACAAGAATAAAGGCTGTAAATAACCTTAAAAAATATGTGGGGCAAGATTTATTTTTGTTAGCTGAGAGTTTTGGAATAACCACTTTTAAAGACGGTAAACAGAATAAAGGATGGAAGGGGTTAGTTTTAGAAAGATGTGCAGGTCTCTGTAATAACAATATTTGTGCTCCAAACGGAATAGGTTTTGAGTTGAAATCAGTTTCCTTTGTTAAAAGAGAAAATGGCTATAAACCGAAAGAGACTATGGCTATAACTATGTTGAATCCTCAAAAAGTTAAAAAAGAAACCTTTTATAAAAGTGGTTTATGGGAAAAATTAAAATCATTAGTCTTTTGTGCTATAGAGTGGAAAGAAATACACGCTAAATCTGGAGTATTATTAGATGTTACTTCTTTCGATTTTCAAGATGAGTTGAAACTTATAGAAGAAATAAAAGCTGATTATGATTTTATAAGAAAAAAATTAATTAATGAGGGTTTTGATGCTTTAACAGGAAAGGATGGAAAATGGATTCAAGCACGAACCAAAGGAAAAGGACACGGATCAAAAACTAGAGCATTTTATGCACGAACTCAATTGGTCGCAAGAATTTTTGAGAAATAAATTAAAAACCTCCTATCATATAATAGGAGGTTTTTATAATAAATTCTTGTTTTTATTTTTATGTTAAATCATCTATTATGTCTGTAGAAGCGTTATTTTTATTCCATATAATAGATTTTTTTACCCCTTCTTTTGTCTCATAAGATTCACTACTCTTACAGACTGTTTTTCCGTTTTTATCAGATTTTAAGATCCAATAAAAATTATTTAATGTGTCTTTTTTTATTTGATATCTTGCCATATTTAGTTTATTTTTTTCTTCTATTAGATAAAGCAGAACCAGCCACACTCTTAGTATTCTTAGAGGTAGTTTTGTTTCTTAGTAATGTTGATGCTTCACTCGCAATATTTTTATGTGTACGAATTTTGTTTTCTTTTGTCATAATTTTCTATTAATACTATTTTAGTAATTGTTCAGAATAAGATTTTTAAAAAACCTTACGAGTCATGGGTAGTTGATATCGTCATCTTAGATTTGCCTTTCTTACCTTTTGTCTTATTTATTCTCTCATTTTTTAATCCTATACAAGTTACTTTTTTACTCTATTTAGCCATTACCGAACTACTAAATTATATCAATTTTTATTGATCTATTACAGACAATATATCCTGTGAATAAGGTGGATAATTAAAAATGCTATAATCAACCCATGAAAACTCAAAATAATCTCTTAAACTCAACTTTTGAAACTCGTTATAAAAACCTAAACGCAAAGCAAAAAGAAGCTGTAGATACCATAGATGGACCAGTTTTAGTCGTGGCGGGGCCAGGAAGTGGAAAGACAGAGCTTCTTTCACTTCGAGCAGCAAATATTTTGAAAGAGACTCAGGCGACTCCTGGAAATATTTTACTTCTCACATTTACCGAAAGTGGAGCAAAGAATATGCGAGAGAGAATAGTCTCTCTTATTGGTGAAGCGGGATATAGAATTGCGATTTACACTTTCCACGCTTTTGCGAGTGATGTGATGAATAAATATGCCGAATTCTTTTTTGATGGAGCTACATTTAAACCAGCAACTGAAGTTGAAAAAATAAATATTATTGAAAAGATTTTGGAAGCATTGCCAAGAGAAAATCTTTTGACCAGCAAACATTCTGAAATGGGCTATACCTATCTTTATGACATCATAGCTTGTATTTCAGCTCTCAAAAAAGGAAATCTTTCCGGAGAAGAATTTAAAGAGAAAATAAAAAGAAATGAAAGCGAATATAAAGAAATAAATGAAAAAGTTGGTGAACTATTTTTAGAAATTGTTGGAAAAAGAAAATTTGATTTGCTCAAGCAAGTTTATTTTCAAATTTATAATGAATTAAATATCTTAGGGCAAAATGATAACAATTCAGCTAAGTTTTTAGCTAATATTTTATCCTTAGAGCTAAAACAAGCCGAAGAACTTGGTAAAGGTAGCAATTTAACTAAATGGAAAGATGATTATTTTGTAAAAGATGAAGACGGAAAATTTATTGTAAAAGATTCTAGAGATGAAAAAATCAAAAAATGGATGGCTTTAGAAGATGTTTATGAAAAATACAATCAAAAAATGTATGAAGCCGGACTCTATGACTTTGACGATATGATTTTTAAAGTCGGGCGTGAACTTGATAAAAATGAAGCTTTAAGAAATGAACTAGAAGAAAGATTCCAATATATTATGATTGATGAATTTCAAGATACTTCAGATTCACAATTTAATCTAGTTTTAAATTTGACCAAAAGTCCAATCAATGAAGGTAGACCAAATGTATTGGCAGTTGGAGATGACGATCAAGCTATTTTTAAATTTCAAGGAGCAGAGCTGGATAATATTACTAAATTTATCAAAAGCTATAGAGAGGTGGAGCTTATTACTTTAGATAAAAATTATCGTTCTACTCAAAATATTTTAGATGAAGCGAGAAAACTGATTACTAAAATTGGAGACAGGCTAGAAACTAGATTCCCAGAAATTAATAAAGAAATAAAAGCCGAAAATGAAAAATTAATTAAAGAGCATAAAGGGGAAATAATTGAAAAGAATTTTGATAATATTCATAGCGAATTTAATTTTGTCGCCACAGAAATTGATTCTTTAATCAAAAAAGGAATTGACCCAAAAGAAATTAGTGTCATCTCTCGCACTCACGCCAATCTTAAAAATTTAGCCAATATTTTTAATGAATACAAAATCCCTTATAGCTACGAAAAAGAAGAAAATGTTTTTGATAAAGAAATAATTCGGGAAATAGTTACTTTAGTAGAATTTGCCGAAAGTGGACTTGAAAATATCAGAGAAGATTTACTTCCAGAAATTTTGTCTTATAAATTTTGGAATTTAGATAGAGTTGAAATTTGGAAAATAGGAGAAGTGGTGAGAGCTGGAGAAATTACTCTTGGTGAACTTGGAGAAAGAATTTATATTAAACCATCATGGCTTAAAGTCATGCTGGAAAGTAAAAATGAAAAAGTAAAAGAAATTGCTAAGTTTTTGATCGGTTTAGTTTCGGAAGCAAAATCTTTACCATTACTTCATTTAATAGATAAAATTATCGGAACTAGGGAATGGGAAATAAATAGCGACTATGATGATAGTGATGAAAAAGATAAAAAGGAAATAGATTTTATTTCTCCATTTAGAGAATATTATTTTGGAAAAGAAAACTTTGATCACAATAAACCAGAATATCTTGATTTCCTTTTTGCACTTCGCACATTTATTGGCTCACTTCGTGAATATAAAGGAGGAGAAATTTTATTTGCTAAAGATTTAAAAGATTTTGTAGCTATTTATGAAAATAATGAAAATTTAACTCTTTCTACAATTTCTCCATTTGCGACCAGTGACAAAGCTGTAGTTTTGCAAACAGCTCACAAAAGTAAAGGATTAGAATATGAATATATTTTTATTTTAAATAGTGATGAAGATGAATGGAATGGAAGAAGGAAAACAAATAAAATTGGTTTGCCAATAAATCTTCCACTTCTTCCGTCTAGTGACGATATTGCCGATAGGGTTCGTCTTTATTATGTAGCTATGACTAGAGCTAAACACACTTTATATATTACCAATAATAAAGAAAAGTTTTCTATGCTTTTGGTAGAAAAAGAAGAAAAAGCAAAAAATGAAATGACAGAAAATCTTATCAAGACTTTATATCCAACAGAGAAAAAGCCTCTTCTGGAAGACGAAAAAGCACTTTTAAAGAGAGTTTTAGAAGATTACAAAATGCCTGTCACTCACTTAATTAACTTCTTAAATATTGGAAAAGTTGGTCCAGAAAAGTTTTTAGAACAAAATCTTCTTCGTTTTCCTCAAGCTATGAGCCCGTCCAGCATATATGGTTCGGCTATGCATGAAGCACTTCAAAATTACTATCTTTATAAAAAGAAATATGATAAAAATCCGGATTTTGATAGAGTTATAAACTTTTTTAGAAATGCTTTGAATAGGGGAGCTTTGGATAAAATTCAATATGAAAAATATTTTAATTCTGGTGTTAAAAATTTAGAAATCTTTATAGAAAATCTTGAAAGTAAAAAAGAGTTAGGGCAAATAGAAGTAGAAGTTAACTTTGCAAATGAGGGAGTGTATATTAAAAATGTCCCAGCGACTGGAAAAATAGACAAACTTGTTTTAAATGGAGATTTGGCTTCGGTGACAGATTTTAAAACTGGAAAAAGTTTTAAAGATTGGAATGAAGCTAAAAGTAATTATGACAAAATAAAAGTTCACTTCTTTGAATATCAATTAGCTTTTTACGCTTTACTTTTGCGAAACTCTAGAAGTTACGAAAAGTTTAATTTTGAAAAAGGAATTATAGAATTTATAGAAGCTGATACAAAAAATAAAATAAATTCTTTAGAGATGGAGGGCGGAGAAAAATTTGAAGAGCTAGTGAATAGAGTAGAAACTTTAGCCAATATTATTTATGAAAAAATAATGAATTTAGATTTTCCAGATACTTCTTTTTATAAGCTAAAAGACGACGGAATAGATGAAAAAGAAGTTTCTTTAAAAGATATCTTACAATTTGAAGAAGATTTATTAAGTGGTAAGATATAAATACAAATTCTTGAAAATTATTTTTTCAAATTGAACCCTGCTTCGCAAAAAATTTTCAAAAACAATTTTCAAACACAAAAAATATGGCAGATAAATACAAAGCAATTTGGCTCTCACATTCTTCTTTCAATGACTTTTTGAATTGTCCAAAAGCTTATTATTTAAAAAATGTTTATAAAGATTCAAAATCAAGAAATAAAATTTCTCTTCTTTCTCCATATACTTCTTTAGGTTCTGCTGTCCATTTATCTTTAGAGACCCTACTTGAGTATCCAGCTGATAAAAGAAAGGATAAATTAGATTCTTTAGAAGAAAAATATAAAGAGATTTGGGATAAAAATTTTCAAGGTAAAAAAGGAGGCTTCTCAAGTTCTGAAGAAGAAAAAGAGTTTTTTGAAAGAGGGTTAGAAATGATAAAAAATATAGAAGAAAATCCAAATTTTTTATTAAATAAAATAATTAAAAGAGAAAGCTATTATAAAGGCGATATTTTGCCAAATTATTTTATAGATGATGAAGAGGAAGTTTTACTTTGTGGGGTGCCAGACTGGGTAGAATATTTGGACAATGATACTTTACATGTCATAGATTTTAAAACTGGAAAAAATGAAGAAAAAGAAGATAGTACTCAGCTTCCAATTTATGTTTTACTTTTAGAAAATTTACAAAAAAGAAAAGTTTCTAAAGCAAGTTATTGGTATTTATTAAAAGATAGTGAAGAGAAAGAAAAAGAAATAGACAGAGAAGAGATTGAGGACACAAAAAATAAAATAGTGAAAGCCGGAAAAGAAATTAAAGATTTAAAAAATGAAGCTTTAAAGAAAGATTGGCGAGAAGTTTTTATTTGTAAAAGGGGAGAGGAAGGATGTATGCATTGTAAAGATTATGAAAAGATTATTTCTGGTGAAGCAGAATATGTTGGTAAAGATATTTATGATAAAGACGGATATATTTTAGAGAAATAAAAAAATCCGTAAACTCTGTGAGCTTACGGATTTTGTTCGGCATGGTCAGGATTAGTTTCCTGATTACTTTCATCATTTGTTTTACCGTAAAGAAAAAATAAAACATTGAACGTTACGATAAAGATCACAAAGGCAATGCCCATGATATCACCAATAATTTTTGCGTCCATAATGAAAAAGTTTTAAAGGTTAAAGTTCATCTAACTTTAATATATCAACTATATATTATTTTGTCAAATTTACTCTAAATAAAAAGTCTAAAAAGTCTTAAAGTTTGAAAGTCTATATTAATACCGTTTTTATTATTTAAAGTTCTATGTTTTATAGTTAACCCTGTATCTTGTTTCAAAATCTTATTAATAATTTTAACTTCCTCTTTATTGTATTTTTTTTCTAAATCTTTAAGGATATATTTAATATCTTTTTCATTTATTTCTTTTCCTTCAAAAAGTTCTTCTATGTGAGAAACTATTGTCCCTAGAGTTAATTTTCTTTCTTTAGCAATTTTTTCTGGAAGTATTTTTTCTTTTATAAAATTCAAAGTAATCATAGTTGTTTTAACTTTTTCCTTCTTTTCAAATACTTCTTCTTTTATTTCTATAGTTTCTAAAGTTCCATCACAAGCTAAAAGAAATTCTTCCTGTTTTCTTTTGAGTTTTATTTTCATCTCTTTATCTATATAGTATTTATCTAAGGCTTGACTTGCTCTTTCAGATTTTGCTCTAAAGATTTTATCTTGCCTGATTACCTCTTTATTAATTTTTAAAGCTCTTTCGTGAATACCTAAAAGAGAAATATTTTCAATTTTTCTTACTCGAGATAAGGCTACATATCCCATTCCGCTTCCAAAAGCTTTAGAGAGATCTATTTCTGCAGCGTCGAGCGTCATACCTTGAGATTTATGAACTGTGATAGCCCAAGCATAGCGAAGTGGAAGCTGTGAAATTTCTGCTAAGATTTTCCCATCGTCGTTTGCATATTGCCAACTTTCTCTAGAAACAGAGATTTTCCTACCATCAAATGTTTTTACGATAGGCATATTAGAAACATCAAAATCTATAATTTCCCCCAGAGTTCCATTTTGATATTCTCGATTTTTATCATTTTTAACAAAGATTACTTTGGTTCCTTTTTTAAGATTTAAAATTTCTGGAGCTAAACAATTTTGTTTTAAAATTTCTACAAAATTTTTCTTGCCATCAGAGATGGTCTCGTAAGAAAATTCTGGAAGATTTGTTTCGAGGGCACAATATTTTTCATAATTAATAGTATCTACATCGATATTGTGAGTATAAAGTTTTAAGATTTCAGTTTCAGTTTTCTCAGTTATTTGATTATTTAATTTAACTAAAATTTTTTCAGTTTCTCTTTCAAAACGAATATCGTTTAAAATCTTGTTTAAAGTCGCGTCTTCTTGCTGACGATAATTTTCTTTTAAATAACAAATGACAGGGTTTAATTCTTGCCAAGCTTTAGAGTTGAAAGCAAATTCATGACTTTCATCTGGAAAATCTTCTACTTTGCCATATCTCTTTACAACAGGGGGAAGTTGAAAAAAATCTCCACAAAAAATAATTTGTATCCCAGCAAAAGGTTTGTCAGAATATTTCAGCTTTTTAAATAAAGTATTTACCATATCAAGTCTTGAAGCGTGGAGCATAGAAATCTCATCAATAATTAATACTTTTACATTTTCATATCTTTTAAAAAGTTTTTCATTTTGCTCTAGCTTGTCTAGCGTCCAAGAATCAAGTTTTTCATAAACTCCAATTCCGCTCCAAGAGTGAATAGTTTGTCCAGCAATATGAGTTGCAGCTATACCTGTAGAAGCTGTGATAGCTGGAGTTATAGAATGAGATTTTAAATATTCAATATATTTATTCAAAATATAAGTTTTACCAGTACCAGCAGCACCAGTCAAAAAGACAGAATGTCCCATTTTTAAAATATCCAAAGCTTCTTTTTGAGTCATAAATTAAACTCATTTTAACATAATAAAAATAAACACCCAGGATTAAAATTTTGGGTGTTTAAGTAAAAGTTTTTTTATTTTTAATATCGAAAGACAAATAAATATAATTGCGGTAAGTAAAAAATAAAAAAAGAAAAATGAGATAGAGAAATTTAAGAAAAGATCCTGTGTTGGGCGTATTGAGAAAAAATCAAAGAAATCAGCCCACAAAATTAACGTAATAAAAAAAGCCGCAAACGGCATTAAGGTAAATAGTATGAATTTCATACTTGAATCTAACTTTCTCATATTTTTAAATTTTAATTATAAAGAACATTTTTGAATCTGTATAAGTTTATCACTAATCAAAGTATTGTCAATAAGAGCAAAAATGTGTTATTTTATACAAATGATTTTTAATCTATTTAAAACTAAAAAAACCACAAATTCTGAAGAAGAAGAAAAAGACTACACTTTTGGTTTAACGGAAGATTTTGTGCGCGATATATCAAAAGACAAGGAAGAACCAAAATGGATGCTAGAGAAGCGTTTAGAGGCTTTTAGAGCGTATAAAAAGACTCCTTTACCAAATTGGGGACCAGATTTATCTAAATTAAATCTAAACGAAATCGTCTACTATATTCCTTCAGATTTAAAAGAACAAAATAGTTGGAGTGAGGTTCCAAAAGAAATTGCAGAGACTTTTGAAAAACTCGGCATTCCAAAAGCTGAAAAAGAATATTTAGGCGGAGTTGGGGCGCAATATGATTCCGGAGTAGTTTATCATTCCATAAAAGAGTCTTTGAAGAAACAAGGTGTTGTTTTTGAAAACATGGATACAGCTTTAAAACTTTATCCAGATCTAGTCAAAAAATATTTTATGACAGATTGTATAAAAGTTGATGAACATAAATTTGCTATGCTTCACGCGGCTTGTTGGAGTGGAGGAACTTTTATTTATGTCCCCAAAGATGTCAAAGTGAAAATGCCTCTACAATCATATTTCAGAATGAATAAAGAAAAAGGTGGACAATTTGAGCATACACTCATCATAGCTGACGAAGGAGCTTATGTAGAATACATTGAAGGATGCTCTGCGCCAAAATATTCTTTCTCCGCACTTCATGCTGGAGGCGTAGAAATTTTTGTCCATAAAAATGCAAAAGTAAAATATTCTAGTATTGAAAATTGGAGTAAAAATGTTTTTAATTTAAATACAAAAAAAGCTTTAGTTTTTGAAAGAGGAGAAATAGAATGGTTAAATGGAAATACTGGAAGCTCTACCACCATGCTTTATCCATCTTCTATTCTTCTTGGAGAATATGCTAGAAGTGAAAGTCTGGGTATTGCTATGGCTGGAAAAGGTCAGAATCAAGATGTGGGAAGTAAAGTGGTGCATATTGCTCCAAATACTTATTCGGTTATTAAATCAAAGTCTATTGCAAAAAATGGAGGCATATCTAATTATCGCGGATTTGTAGAAGTAGCAAAAGGTGCAAAAAATTCTAAGATAGTAGTAAATTGTGACACTTTGATTTTAGATAAAGAATCTAAAGCTTTAGCTATTCCAGTAAATAAAGTTTCAAATCAAGATGTGGAAATTTCCCATGAAGCAAAAGTTGGTCAACTTTCTGACAAAGAAATATTTTATGCTAATTTGCATGGTTTTGATGAATATGGAGCTCAAAGATTAATTATTGGAGGTTTTGCAAATGAAGTTATAAAAAAGCTACCTCTAGAATATGCGATAGAGTTAAATAAATTAATTGATTTAGAAATAGAAGGAATGTAAATATATGCAAAAGAAACTCGTCTCCTATGGATTAAAAATAAATACTGATTTTAGTAAAGAAGAAATTAAAAAGAATACTAAAATTATAAATATTGATGAAGCAAAACATTTTAAGTTTGAAGAAAAGAATTTTGAAAATGATTTCTTATCGCATACAATTATCAATTTAAATGTTTCTGGTGCAAGTGTAGAATTTATTGGAAGATATAAAGCTGAGAAAAGTCTAGTAGATGTTTCTTGTGACGTTAATCATAATGCTGATAATACAAAATCTAGTATAAATATTCGCGGTATCGCTGAAGTGGAAGGAAAAATTATTTCTCGTTCAAATATATATGTGGCAGAAAATGTAAAAGGTATAGATGGGGAGGAAAAAGTAAAATTCCTTTTTGTAGTAGATGAAGACGGTAAAGCAGGGGAAATAGATGCTATTCCAAATCTAGACATAAATAGTCACGAGGTAAAAGTCTCTCACGCTATGAGTATTTCTAAAATAAAAAAATCTGATATTTGGTATGCGGGACTTCACGGATTTTCTGAAAAAGAAGCGGAGAAAGATTTTATAGAAAGTTTTTTAAAATAAAAATCAATTTTAGTCAAGTTTTTAAAAATGTAAGATTTAAGATTTTATGATATTATTTAGAGATAATAATCTTTTTAAAACTCATTAAAAAATATGTTAGATATAAAATTTATAAGAGAAAATCCAGAACTTATTAAAATGGCTGCGAAGAAAAAAAACTCGAATTTTAATGTTGAGGAACTTATCGAATTAGATAAAAAAAGAGTTGAACTCTCACAAAAAATTGAAGAATTTAGAGCTAAACAAAATCAAGTTTCAGCAGAGATTCCAAATCTTTCTGGTGAAGAAAAAGAAAAAAAGATTCAAGAAATGAGTTTGGTTAAAGAAGAGATGAAAAAACTCGAACCAGATTTGACTGAGATTAATGAAAAATGGAAAGAATTAATGCTTAAAGTTCCAAATGTGCCAGATATGACTGTACCAGACGGAAATTCTGATGCTGATAATCAAGAAGTAAAAGTTTGGGGAGAAAAAACAAAATTTGATTTTGAACCAAAAGATCATATTGAAATAATGGAAAATTTAAAAATGGTAGATTTTGAAAGAGGTTCAAAAGTTCATGGATTTAGAGGATACTTTTTAACTGGTGAAGGAGTAAAACTTTCTTTTGCAATTTGGAATTACGCTTTAGAATTTTTTAGTAAAAGAGGCTACAATCCCATAATTCCACCAGTGATTGTCAGAAAGGAAAATCTTTATGGTACAGGACATTTGCCTGGTGACGCAGATGATTATTATGTAACTCAAGATGATGACGCGCTAGCCGGTACAGCAGAAGTTCCACTTATGGGATTTCATCGGGACGAAATTTTAGATATAAAAAATCTTCCAATCAAATATTTAGGATTTTCTCCTTGTTTTCGCAGAGAAGCTGGAAGTTATTCTAAAGATGTCAAAGGTTTAATTAGGGTTCATGAATTTTATAAATTTGAACAATTTATACTTTGTGAAGCCAATCATGAAGAGTCTGTAAAGTATCACGAAGAATTAAATAGAAACACTGAAGAATTTATAGAGTCTTTAAAAATTCCATATCATACGGTGATAAATTGTGGTGGAGATTTAGGACAAGGACAAGTTAAAAAATATGATATTGAACTTTGGGTTCCAAAAGAAGAAAAATATAGAGAGATTTCCAGTGCTTCTTATTTTCATGATTTTCAAGCAAGGCGTTCAAACGTAAAATATCGCGACGAAGAAGGAAAAGTACGTTTTGTGCACTCTTTAAATTGTACGGCTATTCCCACTCCGAGAATTTTAGTCTCTTTAGTTGAAAATTATCAAAATCAAGATGGGACAATAAATATACCAGAAGTTTTAATTCCTTATATGCAAGGTAAAAAAATAATTGGAAATAATTAGAAAAATGGCAAAAAGAAAGAAAAGAAAATTAAAAAAGAAATTTAAATTTCTACTTTGGTTAGTAATACTCTTACTGATCTTGGGAGGTGTCTTTTATTTAAATTATAAAAAGATAATCAATGTAAATACAATTTGGACAGAAACAAACATGCGTATTATTAACTTAAAAAGTTTCTTTATGAAAAAAGAAGAAAAAAAAGTAAAAACCAGATCTATTGATGAAAATGAATTTCTTAATAACGATAACTCAAAAGAAAAAGAAAATGATTTCGTTAAAATTTTTAGAACTCGTTTGCCAAGTAAGAATTTAAATTTTGCTTCTTCAAGTGAAATTTCTGCTAACGGTGACATGAAAATCTTTCTCCAAGAAACCAAAGACTCTTTAGGATATTTACACGTTAATACCAAAAATGATCCAGAATATGTTTGGATAACTTTTGTTTCTGCCATAGATGCAGAACCTTTAAAGACAGAATTAGAAAAGAAAATAAAGCGTTTAGAATATATTGATTTAAGATTTTCAAATAAAGTTTTTTATAAATTCTTTGATTCTGAAACAAAAATCCCTGAAGAAGGCTTAAGAGACGTTTCGACTTCAACTATAATTATGGAAAACTCAACCACTTCTTCACATATTCCAATAGATATAATAGCTACCACAACATTACCCACAACACTTCCAGTTAACTAATTATGTCTAAACAAAAGAACTTTTTAAAAGATTTAGAGCTAAAAATTAAAAAGAAAAAGCCAATTGTAGTTTTAGCGCCAATGGCCGATGTCACAGATCAAGTTTTTCGAGAAATAATTGTTAAATATTCACGGCCACATGGTCCAGATATTTTTTGGACAGAATTTGTCTCTGCTGATGGTTTAAATAGTCTTGGCAAGAAGAATTTATTAAAAGATTTAGTTTTTAACAAGAAAAAAGAATATCCAATATTAGCTCAGATTTTTAGTTCAAAAAAAGAAAATATTTTAAAGGCTATAAAACTAGTACACAAATTAGGTTTTAATGGAATAGATTTAAATATGGGTTGTCCAGATAGAAGTATTGAAAAACAACTTTCCGGGTCGGCCATGATGAAATACCCAGAACTTTCCAGAGAGATTGTGAAAGCTTCCAGAAAATTAGTTGACGAAATAAATAAAAAAAATGATCAAAAAGAATACTTTAGTTTTTCAGTTAAAACTAGACTAGGCTATAACAAAATAGAATATGAAAAATGGTTTCCAAATATTTTAGATTCAGAGCCTGATATTTTTTCTGTGCATTTGCGAATCAGAAAAGAATTAAGTTTAGTGGAAGCACATTGGGAAATCGCTAAAGAAGTAGTTAATTTTATTAAAAAATATTGTAAAGAAAATAAATTAAAAACTCCTTTAATTTTCTTAAATGGAGATGTGAAAAATATTAAAGAAGCAAAAGAGAAAATAAAATTATCGAATTGTGATGGAATAATGATTGGTAGGGGAGTCTTTGGTACCCCATGGCTATTTAATGAAAAAGAATATTTAAAAAGATTAGATCAAAATATTGAAACTAAAAAGGGGAGAGAAAATATTTTGTTCAGATTAAAAGTGCTACAAGAGCATACAAAACTTTTTGAAAAGAAGCTCACCAAAATAAAAAGTTTTAATATAATGAAAAAACATTATAAAGCATATGTGAACGGCTTTGATGGAGCGAAAGATCTAAGAAATGACCTTATGGTTGCAAAAGATTATAAAGAAGTAAAAAATATAGCAGACGCATTTATCAAAAATAAATTAAAATAAAAAAAGAGACCTTTAAACGATCTCTTTAGATTCATCTTTTTCTTTCAACTCTTTCAATTCTTTATTTTGTTTTTTTAGTTTCTCATTCTCGTTTAATAGAGCAAGAGCTACTAATAAATACCCGACGGATAGAAATGGCATAAGTAGAATATTTGAATCTTGGGGTACAAAAAAGGCAATTAAAATAGTTATTATCAATAAAACCAAACCTGTAATTTTCATTTTGTATATTTTTAATTGTTTATATTTTCTCAAATCAACTATATATAATATAGCATATCATAATTAATTTGTCAAGTTATAAAACAAAAAAGAGACCTTTAAATGGTCTCTTCAGATTCATATTTTTCTCTCAACTCTTTAATTTCTCTTTTCAGAGTTTTATTTTCAACCACCGTATCAAGGTGTAAGAATAAAACTCCAACGATCAAAAGTATTGAAAACACAAACTTGGGAATTTCTGGAAAGAAAAGCATGAGAGAAAGGTTTAATATTAGCAAACTTGTTCCGGTAATTGGATAAATAATAAGATTTTCCATTTTTTTTATTTTTAAAAGGTGCATAATCTATTAACTATACTTAATATATCATATTAAAATATATATGTCAAGTTTTGGAAAGGGGAAGAAAATATAGTAAAATTTAGCTATGAAAGATGAAAAAACTACCCAAAAGGACGAAGATGTCCGTCATTTAGCTTTATATAGAAAATATCGTCCTCAGGAATTTAAAGAGGTTCTAGGTCAAGATTTAGCCATTCAGGTACTTGAAACAGCTATTGAACAAGATAAAATCTATCACGCTTATATCTTTGCTGGAGATCGTGGAACTGGAAAAACTACTGTGGCTAGAATATTTGCTAAAAATATAGGTTGCTCACAAGACGATATTTTTGAATTAGACGCAGCTAGTAATAATAAAGTAGAAGATATTCGACTTATTATCGACGCTACCCAAGCTTCAACTTTTGGCTCTAGATATAAAGTATATATTTTAGACGAGGCTCATATGCTCTCTAAATCTGCTTTTAACGCGCTTTTAAAAACTTTAGAAGAGCCTCCAAGTCATGTAATTTTTATTTTAGCAACTACGGATAAATATAAAATCCCGGATACAATTATTTCTAGATGTCAGGAAATAGATTTTGTGTCACCAAGTATTAAGAATTTAGAAAAATTAATCACTTCAGTGACAAAGAAAGAAGAAATAGAAATTGATTCTGAAGCCAAGAAAAAGATAGCTGAGGAAGGTCGTGGATCATTTAGAGACACCTTAAGTGTTCTAGAAAAGATTTTGAACACTTTAAACAAGAAAGAAATTTCTATCGAAGATGTCAAAGAATTGTTTGGTACTGTGGAAGATGATGAGATCTTTAATATTTTAGAAGCTGTTGCTGAAAAGAATGTTTATAAACTTTTAACTTCTTTAAATAATTTAAAACTAGAAACTAGTCAGATAGTTGATAGAGTTTATGTTGAAATTGTCAAAATGTTTGAACTCTCATTATTTATGAGATATTTGTCTGTAGATGAAGCAAAGGAAATTTTTATGGGTCAAGCAGGGGAAAAGCTTCTTAAGAAAACCAAAGCTTTAGCTGAGAAACATCCTAAAGTGATTTCTTCTAATAATTTATATAGTTTACTAGAAATAGAAAAAGAATTAAATCAGAATTCAAATCTAAAGAAGAGTATTTTAAAGACAGGATTAATAAGAATATTAGAGAATGTTGTATAGATGAGATAAGCATTAAGATGATAGTTAGACTGACTTTAAGTTATTTATAATAAGCACTATATTTAAAGCTTTATTATTATATATAGTGTCGTAAAAGAACGATTGTGCGACACTGTATATATTTAACCCTCTTTAAACATTTAACTATACTTTTAATTACTTTACATATTATAAAATTACAAAACAAAACATACGGTTGAGCACCGTATGTTTTGCTAGTCACCCAGACTATTATTATATTGTGTGATTCAAAATATTGAATCGACAGGAGAGACAGAAATGTGGGATTTTTCTATCTCCCCTGTTTAAAATTATAGCAAGAGATAAAATAGCTCCAATATTTACAAAATATATATTTTATTGTTTTATTTTTTCTTAAAAACTTCAAGTTCTATACCTGTGGCAAATTTTATTACAGTCACTAAACCTTTCCAAAAAGATTCAAAGATATTTGGAAGATTAGCTTTTTTAAAAATATAAAAGAAATCGAATTTGCCATCTTTATGTTCTCCATTAGCTAATGTTTTATAAATAGCAAGATAGCCTAAAGCAAAAGCTATAAGACAATAAAGTATAAATCTGAATAAATAAATTTCTATTTCCATGCGATGAATATATTCTTTTTAACGGTTAAGAAAAATCCTAAAATTACCCCGGCACAAAACAGAAGAAAAAATAGTAATAATAAGTCATTTAAAGCTATTCTTATTAACATGTTTTTATACTACAATATTCAAAAAAATATTGCAATTTAGAGATTTCTAAGAGATTCTATAGCATTTTCTACTCTTAATAAAGCTTCTTTTGTATCAAGTATATAAAGTAGAGACTTTGGATCTGGAGATTTATCTTTTCCAGACAAAGCGTAACGTAGTGGCCAAAGAATATCTCCTTTACCTTTTTCTTCAGCTAATTTATAAATTTCTTCCCAAAGATTATCTAAATTGCTCTCATTGTTTTCTTTTCTTAATATATTTTCTATCAATTCTAAATTTAGAATGGTATTTTCTTTATTAGACTTTTTCCAAATTATTTCATTAGGATTAGAATATGTTGGAGTGTTTAAATAATAGTCTAGCTCTCCAACCTCATCCATATCTTTTAATTCAGCATAATAACTTATTCTATCAACAAGAACAGGTCTCAATTTTTGAAGCATTTCATCTGAATATTTTTCAATATTAGGTAAAAATTCTTTTATATATTCTAATTGCTCACTTTCAGATTGAAGTTTTATATATTCTTTGTTAAACCAATTTAATTTTTCAATATTAAAAACAGCGCCTCCTTTTTGAACTTTTTCTATATTAAACTCTTTAATAATTTCCCCTAAAGAATAAATCTCTCTTTCTCCTCCAGGATTCCAACCAAGAAAAGCTAAAAAGTTTATAAAAGCATCTTTTAAATAACCTCTATTTTTATAATATTCTACCGAGACAATTTCCCCATGAATTCTTTTAGATAATTTTTCTCTAGTTTCTGAAAGAATAAGTGGAATATGAGCATAAGTAGCCCTTTCTCTTTCTCCAACAGCTTCCCATATCAAAATTTGTCTCGGAGTATTAGCTAAATGTTCTTCTCCGCGAATAATATGAGTTACGCCCATCAAAATATCATCTACTACATTTGAGAGATGAAAAACTGGCTCATCTAAACTTTTCGCTATAACAAAATCTCCTAAATCTGTCGTATCAACAGAAACTTCACCACGTATTAAATCAGTAAAAGATATAACTTTATTTGGATTTTTAAAACGAATCACTTCTCCTCTTAAAGTTTTACCTTCTTTTTTTGCTTCCAACAAATCTTCTTCTTTAGTTTTAGAAATATAAGCATGACCTTCGGAAATTAATTTTTCTAAATATTTTCTATGAATAGGAAAATTATCTGACTGCTTTTTATTTTCATCAAATTTTAAATCAAGCCACTCAAAAGCTCTATAAATCCCTTCTGTAAATTCTTCTTTATTTCTCTCTAAATCAGTATCTTCTATTCTTAAAATGATTTTACCCTCTTTTTGTTTGGTAAAAATATAGTTAAAAAGAGCCGATCTGGCGCCTCCAATATGAAGAAATCCTGTGGGGCTTGGTGCAAAACGAGTAATAATTTTATTATTTTCTGACATAAAAAGCTTTAATTACAAGGAAAATATAGCATAAAATCCCCTGTTTTTAGTATTGACAAATATTTTAATAATTGTGTGATATACCTATTTTTACAATTTCCTTAGCTATATATTCTGCTGCCCCAAATTTAAAGTTTTCAATATTATTGTATTGTAGGGTAGTATATTTTTCTTTATTATCTAAAATATTTTCTACAGTGTTTACCAAGATATTTCTTTTTAAATTAATTTCTTCAATTACAACTGAACATCCGGCTTTTTCAAAAATATAAGCATTAATCATTTGATGATTATTATTACTATTAGTAATAGGAATAATAAGTGATGGTATACCCCAAGCAGAAAGTTCAAATAAAGTAGAACCGGCTCTAGTTATGCACAAATCAGCTGATTCATAATATTTAGAAAGTTCCCCAAAAGGAAAGAAGTGATAATTTTCTCTATTCGGATTATTTTTTAATAATACCTCGCTAGCAATTTCTACAGCTTTTAAATTATTATCCCCTACTTGATGAATAATATTATATTTTTCTAATAATTCTGGAAGAGCTTCCAGGACTGTATTATTTATAATCTCACTTCCTTGCGAACCACCAATAACTAAAATATTTTTTCTTTGATTTTCACTATGAATAATATTATTTTTTGTATCAAGTAATTTTTTCTCTATTTGAATTTTTGTTGGCAAATACTCTTGCATAATAGGTTGTCCAGTAAAAGCTGTTTTTTTAACATTAAAGTATTTAACAGCGTTCGCATAACTTACAGCTACTCTTTTAGCTAATTTTGCAGCTAATAAATTACTTCTGCCTGGCGCTGAATCACTTTCATGAACAATAATTGGTATAAATAAGAGTTTTGCAGCAAAAACTACCGGCATACTCGCATAACCACCTTTAGCAAAAACTACATCCGGATAAATTTTAAAGAGCTGAAACAAGGCAACAAAAAAACCAAAGAATGATTTGAATGGATCAAAAAAGTTTTTAAAAGAAAAATATAGTCTTAATTTACCTGCTGGAATTTTTACAAATTTAATTTTCTTATCTTCTAATAATTTTTTATTATATTCTTTGTCAGATAGAAAATAAATATCTGCGTCGATAATCTTCTGATTCTCGGCCTCTTTTTTTATTCTTTCCGCTACAGCTATTAGAGGGTAAAAATGTCCACCCCCTGCCCCCGTTAAGACTACTCTCATAATTTTTATTTATATAATCTATTCTATCACAATTCTTTTTTTAGAGAAATTAAATACTGACTTTTTGGCGTGAGATATTCAACAAAACCCCAAGCTCAAACATTAAGAAAATAAGTGAAGTTCCACCTTTGGAAACTAGAGGTAGTGGAACACCAGTTAAAGGTGCAAGACCTATTGCAGAACCTAAATTTAAAGACATTTGAAAGAAAAAAGTAGATATTATTCCAATAATAAGCAATTTACCAAAGCTGTCATTAACTCTTCTAGCAATAAATATCCCTCTCATGATTATAATAAAGAATAGGGCCAAGAAAAGAACTGAACCAACGAATCCTAACTCTTCAGCATAAACAGCGAAAATTGAGTCGGAAATTTGTTCTGGTAAATAATTAAATTTTTGTATAGATTGCCCAACACCTCTACCAAACATTCCACCTGAACCAATAGCTATTAAAGACTGATTTAGATGGTAGCCCGCACCTAAAGATTCTCTATTTGGCTCAATAAAAGTTAAAACTCTTTCTTTCATGTATGGTCGAGCTTGAATAAGTAATAAAAACAACAGTATTCCAGAAATAATTAGAATAAATACGTCTCCCATTTTTGCTCCTCCTACAAAATAAACAATAAAAGCCGGAACAAGAACAACTAAAAAAGTTCCAAAATCTGGTTGTAATAATAAAACTGTGCCAATTAAAATTACAAAAATTAAAAAAGGAAGAAATCCAATTTTTATATTTTTAAACTGTTTTGAATATTTACTACAATAAGCGGCTATTAAAACTACACTAGCAAATTTTAATATTTCGCTTGGTTGAAAAGAAAGGCCAAAAATATCTATCCAGCGATGAGCTCCATTATAATAAAAACCTAGACCTGGTATAAAAACTGTAAGAGTAAAAAGTAAAGCCAATACAAATAAAATAATAGAATATTTTTTATAGTATTTATAATCTATTTTTGTACCAATAAATAATGCCAAAAAACCAAAAATAAAAACATAAAAAACTTGTGTTTTAATTACAGAAAAGAATTTTAATTCATTATTTGGTAATATTCCTAAAGCTGCTGAAAGGAAAGTTAAAATACCAACTATTACTAAAATAATAATCAAAATTAAAAACACTTTATCAATCCTTAATTTACTTTTTAAATTTCCAAAAACTTTTGCCATAAATTAAGAAATAATATATAAAGCGACTCCGAGTAAAGCGAAAATCATACCAAATATCCAATATCTCATCACTACTTTTTCCTTACTCCAACCTAAGTACACAAAAGTGTTATGTATAGGTGTTACTGGAAAAACTTTCTTTTTTCTAAATTTTTTTGATAGAAGTTGGATAATAGTTGTTATCTCTGTCAAGACAAAAGGCATAGCGATAATTGGTAGCAAAAATACAGCGTCTGTCATGACAGCAATTAATCCTAAAAGGATTGCTAGAGGCATATATCCAACTTCTGAGAGATAAAATCTAGCTGGAGGTATATTGAACCATAGGAAAGCTAAAATTCCACCCACAACCACAAAGGAAAGGGTTGCTATATCTATTTGATTATTAATTAGAGCAATAATGCCATATGCAGAATAAAGGATAGCAAAAAGACCTCCAGATAATCCATCTAACCCATCAATATTTGAGGCCCCATACATACCCAAAAATAAAAGAATGAACAATAAAATTATATATTTACCAAAATATACTTCTCCTAAAAATGGAATGGAAAGTGTGGCGAAGTCTAATTTGAAAAAAAACCAGAGTCCAGCTAAAATAGCAAAGATAATTACAAATACTAGGCGCATTTTTAAGGGCATACCAGGCTCACCTTTTTTATTTTTTAGTTTAAACATTCCAACCGAAGCCAAGTCATCTAACAATCCAACTAGAGCTGCTAAAATAAAAATTATTATTGGTAACCAAGTTTGATTTCTAGAAATAAAATTTAATTTTTCAAAAATATTAAATTGAAAAAAATTTGGTAAAACTGAATAGAGAATCACACAAAATAATGTTGCAAAAATTATAATTAGTCCGCCAAGTCTAGGAGTTTCTCTTTTGCCGTCATTTAAGATAGAAGCTGTGATCGTAGCTTGATTTCCATCAATTGTCGTAGCAACATTTTTCTTTTTCCAAAGTTTTTTCCTATAAAGAAAATCTGATAAAATTGGCGTAATAAAAATACCGAAGAAAAAGGCCGTAATACTAGGCCAAAGTATTTTAAAAATAGAAAGAGATGAAAGGGCAAGTTCTAAATTTTGCCCACTAATTGGTCCTGGCATATGTTTTTTATTTAAATAATGTAAAAACATTATACCACCATTCCAGGCCTATAAAATCTTGACAAATTATAATTATTTTCTAGAATCAACAACGGTTTTATAAAGTTTATTTACATCTTCAAACCTATCTTCTAAAGTAGATCCTAAAACCACTATGACAATTGGTCTATTAATATCATAATCAAACATAATTGCTAAATTTCCACCAGCTAAATCTGTAAAACCTGTTTTAGAAGCTAAAAGCCCAACCGATTGACTGGCATATATATTAGTATTTGGAATTTGTAAAAGATTCAAATAGTCTGAACGAATATCAACTCTCGAATTCGTTGTATAAGACATTATTTCAGGAATAAATTCATAACTTTTAGCAAAGAATTTTGCATATTCTTCTGCAGTCCCCACCCCTCCTAAAACTTCTCCATAATCTAAACCCGATGCAGAATTAAAACGGAAATTTTTAAAACCTAAACTTTTAACATAATCATTCATTTTAGAAACAAAAGAATAGTTAGTTTTTTCTATAGTTGATGCGATTATATCCATAGAAGAATTTGAAGATATAGCTAAACCATATTTTAAAAGATCAGAAAGTTTCCATATTTGACCTTCAACCATTCCATAATCTAATTTTTCATCTTCACGCATTAAATCACTTTTAACAGTAATTCTCGTATCTGCATTTTTTAAATTGATGGCTGTTGCAGCTGTAACTACTTTTGTAAGAGAAGCTAGAGGTAAAACAGTATTTGGATTTTTTGAATATAAAATCTCGTCATTTCTAACATCATAGACAACATAGCTTTTAGCGACAATGTTTTCAGGTAAACTCTTTTTTTGAATTTTTTCAGCTTTATGTCTCTCATTAACTTCTACGATTTTTTGATCAAAAATCTCCCTTTTTGATTTATTAATTAAATTTGAATATTTATTAATATCCAAAGGACTTTTACTTAAAAGTCTCGGTACAGTTTCCAAAGAAACTATAAAAAAAATAGAAGCGATCATGGTTATAATACCAAGATTTCGTAAGCTTTTATATTTAATTAAATCACCTTTTTGCTTCATATTTTTACTATTTTAAATCAGAAGAACCTTCCTCTTTTTCTGTTTCCAAAACTTCCTTTAATCTTTCAGAAAAATCTGTTTTTATTTTTTCATATTCTGGTAAATCTTCAATATTTTTTAGCCCTAACATTTGTAAAGCTTCGGTGGAAAGAGAATATTTTTCACCTTCTCTTTTTAAAAGACCTCTTACCGAAAGTGAGCGAATACTTTGAGAAGACTGGATTCCGCGAATAAAAGAAATTTCATTTTTTGTAGAAGAACCTAAATAAGCGCAAATAGTTAAAACTTGTAATGAAGCAGGTGTTAATTCTCCCTCTAGTTCATTGATGCGTATTTTTCTAGTTATATCATTTAAAGCATTATCAATAGCTAAAGAATATTCAGTCTTATTTTCGTTTTTAGCATCATTTTTTATAAGCAATAGTCCCATTTGAGGTAATATATTTTCTAAACTATTAATCGCTTCTAAAATATTTTCACTAGTTAGGCTTTCATCATCTAAAAAACTCTTAATTTTTTCTAGAGTTATAGGTTCATTATATAAAAAAAGTATAGCTGAAATCCTTTTAATTAAAATATTATTCATAATTCTTTAAAATTATAACACATCACACTTTACTTATACTTATCTCATTAAATCCTTGCCCTTGTTCTGCATCTAAAACTCCATTTTTAATAAGTTCGAGCATTGCTAAAAAAGAAACAATAAAAGCTGATTTTTTTTCTTCTAAATTTTTCGCTTCCCCTGATAAAGAATTTGAAAAATCTTTAAAAGAAACATTAAAACTGGAAGTAACTCTTTCTAGTAATTTTTCTATAACATCTTCAATTTTTAAAACCTGTTTTACAGCTACCTGCTTAAGTCTCTCTTTTTTAGGAATTTTTAAAAGCGAAGCTATGGCAATAGAATGTAATAAGGTAGTATCAACTCTTCTGTCCCAAACAAAAACAGTTTCGTTATTCTGAAATTTTGATACACCGTGTAAACTATTTTTTCCAAATATTTTATTAATATTTTTCCCTGCCTCAATCACTATTTTATAAAGCTCTAATTTTTTTTCTAAATTAGAGACAGTTTCTTTTTCTTCTCCAGAATAAGAAATTGTAGGAAAGAGGGACTTAGCTTTGATTAGCATAAGAGTAGAAGCAACAGAAATAAATTGAGAAATATCAACAATATCCTTCTCCCCTTTTTCTCGCAGCTCTTTAATATAGGAAATATATTCATCGGTAACTTGAGCTAGAGAAAATTCATTAATAGAAAGTTTTCTTGCTTCAATAAGTTCAAGTAATTTAAAATACGGACCAGAAAATCTTTCTAGAGTTACATTAAAGCCGTCTTGCATAATAATAAAATTATAACACTAAAAGTCTAACCCCGTTTCTTTTTTTACTTTTCTCATCATTATTTCACCTTTTTTGTGAGCTTTTTTAGCGCCAGACTTTAGAACTGACAGCATTTCTTTTTTTCCTTTCGGAGTATTTAAATAATAATGATATTTTTTCTTCATTTCTGAAAAATATGAAAGAATTGTATTTAAAAGATCTTCTTTAGCTTCTTTATAACTATAAGGATTTTTGTCGCTATTCAAAAATTTCTCTCGTAATTTTTCATCTTCTTTTTTATTTAAGAAAATTTTGTGAATCTTATAAATTAAAACTTCGTCTGGATTTTTCTTTTCATTTGGAGCTTTGCTGTCAGTTTTAATACTCATCACTTTTTTCTTAATCTCATCGTCTGAGGCAAACATTGCAATAGCGTTGCCTTTACTTTTACTCATTTTTTTCCCATCAATACCTGGTACAACTTCTAGTTCTTTAACGGAATACCCTTTTGGGAATTTAAAAGTATTTACATTATAAGCTCTGTTATATTTTCCAGCTATTTCTCTTGTCATTTCTAAATGCTGTTCCTGGTCTTTTCCAATCGGAACTATATCTGCATTGTATAAAAGAATATCTGAAGCCATTAATACTGGATAATCTAGAAGACCAATATTTACATCTTTTTTTTCATTTTCTTTATCTCTTTCTTTATCTTTAAAAGCATGAGACAAAAAGAGCATTGGAAGTGGGGTTACTGTATTTAAAATCCAAGTTAATTCTGTGACTAACGGTACATCGCTTTGTTTAAAAATAACAACTTTTTTCTTATCAAAACCGCAAGCTAAATAAGCGGCGGCCGTTTCTAAGATTTTTTGATTTCTTTCTTTTTTATCAAGCAAAGTTGTCATCGAATGATAATCCGCTAAGAAAATATATGCTTCGTAGTTGCCAGAATTAACAAGCTCTACCATTTGTTTAATGGCTCCAAAATAATTTCCCAAATGAAGTTCTCCACTGGTTTGAACACCTGAAACTAAAACTTTCTTACTCTTCATATATTTTTCTATTTTTTATCTTAATTTTGAATTGATGTGGTGGCTACAGAATCTGTAGGAGTGTTTGTCTCAGTTTGAGTATTTCCTGAAGTTTGCGCCTTGTTGGCGGTTGATAAAAAATCTTTTAATTCTTTTATATTTTTATCTTCAGGTAAAATCTGACTCAAAACATTAGCTAATTCATAAGCTTTATCATACTCCCCAACAATTGTATAAGTAACAGATAAATAATATGCCGCTACAACATTGTTTGGATCCAAAGTGAGTGCTGTAACAAAAGCTGTATAAGCTTGGTTTAGTTCGTCTTGAGTAAGTCCTTCTTTATTTAAGATCAAAATACCAAACTGTAAATAAGCATCTACATTTTGAGGGTCTGCTTGTATAGCTCTCACGGCGTATTCTAAAGCTAAATCTCTGTTGTTATTCTGAGCAGCTAATTGAGAGAATAAATAATGAGCTGTTGAATAATTAGGTTTGACCTCTAAAGATTTTTGTAAAGTTGCTGCTGTAGTTGTTCCACTTTGATTATAAGCGTATTCAAGATTAGCTAAATTTAGATAAAGAGAAGGGTTTTTAGGGTACAAAGAAACAGCTGTGTTGTATGCTAATTTTGCTTTTTCATAATGGGTATTTTTGTTTTGTTTATCAAGATCCATTAAATATGAATAGACAGATCCTAAAGAGATGTAGTTATTGAAGTCCTTATTATCCATTTTAATTGCTGTTTCGGCAGAAATTATAGCTTTATTTGCAGTATCGATTATATTTTTTTGTAATAATTCTATATCACTAGATGTAGAGTTTAAAATAAGTCCAGTGTTAAACAAATAGAATTGTGATAATAATCTATAACCATAATCATTATTTATAAAAGCTTTCGCTCCTTTTATTAATCCTTTTTCAAGCTCGACAAGATTACCAGTTTCTCCATAATTTTTTAAAGCATTGTTTGTGATATACACAGATCTTATTCTGCTAAAGGATGAAATTATTCCAACCAGTAAAAGTAAGAATAATATCAAAGATATCAAGTTGTACATTTTAGTAGATTTAGAATCTTTCCATTTAAAGAGTGTTCCAAGAACTAAAGCTAAGGTTAAAGCAAAAAGTAAGATAGAAATAGTTATATTTGCAAAAAATAGCATCAGAAATACAGAGAAAACAAAAAGTGTACCAGTTGCTAAAATGTAAAACATTTCTTCTTGATTTAATTCAAAATCTTCTTTTAAGGAGTTGATTTTTCTTACCTCTTTAAATATTTTGATTGTTGGAAGAACTATTATAATTAAAACAAAAATTAAACCAACAATACCTAAAGTTACAGCCAGAGTAGTTACAGCAGAGAAAGATGAAGAAAACTCTACACCCCAATATGAAGAATCAATTACAGCCTGAGGTTTTCCTTGTTGCCAAACTCTGTAAAAATCAGCTGGACCAGAACCGAATATTTTACCTTTAGCTAATTCTGTTTTTATTAAATCAAGACTTAGTCCTACATCCGGTTTAACAAACCCATAACTTATACCAGAAATTTTATTTGTAAAAACAGCGTAACTTTGCGCAAGTTTTGAAGTTGGTCCGGAAGAAAAAATAAATAGAAGAGAAAAGAGTAAAGAGACTAAGAAAACATAAAAAGAAGCTCTTTGGAAGAATTTTAGAGGTTTCTTTTCATTTTCCTCTTTTGATTTATTTGCTAATCTAGTAAATAATAAAACAAATAAGGAAGAAAGAGCTAATGCGTACCAAATGTCAGGAACAATTATAAATGAGATTAATATTAAGTGTAAGAATATTAATATAAGAGAAGTGGTTTTTTGAGATTTGGTAGAAGCTATAGTTTCGAAATAAACTAAAGTTAAAATTACAATAATAGCTGAAGCGACAGCCACAATATCCCAATTTTCAATAAAGAAGGTTAATTTGCTTGCGAATGCAACTAGGCCAAATTTAGACATTATAAGAGCTAATATTGTAGGTAATGTAACTAAAAGAGTACCTAAGACCAAAAATGACCAGGTTAATCTTTTAAAGTGTTTTGCATAAGAAGCGATAATTAAAACTAAACAGAAAAGAGCTATATAAGTTAAACCGCTATTTAAGTAAACATATTTTCCAAAAAATGAATCAAAAAATCCTCCTGAAAAAATAGTAGAAAGTAAAATTAGAATCGGAAAAGCTGCCATTAAAGACCTAACCAATTTACTTTCCGGTAAAGGTACTTCTTTTTTTCTAAAAAGAAGTAATGAGTAAAGAATAAATGCTATACCAGTCACAAATAAAAGTATAGTATTCTTAGTCAACTCTACAGAAACAAAAGATGCAGGTGTTGAAAATTTATAAAAAATAGTAAATATTAAACCTAAAAAACTAATCAAAAAACCAGAAAACATTAAAGTCTTATTTAAAGATAACTTTTTTAACATATTTGAATATAATAATTATAGCTCTTAATGAGATTTTATTATACCACAAAGAAAGCTATCAAATACTATATTTTCAAATATCTTCTCATTGCCAAAAGTGAAGAAATTGTGGTCAAAAGGAGACTGATAACTAATAGTAATAGGAATAAAATAAAGAAATTCTGTAAAAAATACTGGAATATATCTAAACCACTAAAAAACTCAGTTGTTTTCTTTGCTAAATAGAAGGTGGTTGGTACAAAGAAAATCATCGCTAAAATTGAAGAAATTACAGCATAAATGCTAGATTCTACTAAAAATGGACCTCTGATATACATATTAGATGCACCCACCAGCTTCATAACAGCAATCTCTTCCCTGTATATAAAGATAGAAAGTCTGATAGTGTTAAAAATAATTAAAGAACTAATAATAATAAATAACAGAGTTATCCAGTATCCTATAGAATTAAACAAACGAATCATATTATTTAATCTATCGATTGTGGGCTTTAATTCAAAATAGTTTATTTTATCCACAGCTGAATAAGAAGCGCCTAAAAATTCTGATTCTGAACTTAAAGTGTTAGAAATGTAATCATAACTATTTGGATCATTGGCTATAACAGTCAACATAGCCCCAAAAGGATTTGCGTCTAGCTCAGATAAGGCTTGAAGAGTGACAGGGTCATTCGAGTGTTTAATTTGAAAATCTTCTAAAGATTGTTCAGCTGTGACAAGTTCAACAGATTTAACTTCCGGTAAAGTTTCTATTTTGTTTTTTATATCCAAAATCTGAGAATCTTCTGCATCCAGTTTAAAATAAATTTTAATATCCACCTTATTTCTAACTTGATCTAAAGAATAATCAAAAATACCTCTAAAGAAAAAGAATACTCCAATAACAATGAGTGTTGTAGTTAAAATTCCTATAGAAGAAAGAGAAACTGTCTTGTTTCTTAAAAAACTAAGAAATCCTGATTTAAACACTCTTTTTGTTGATGTAATCTTTTTTTTCATATAGTTTTATTAAATTGAATATTTCCCAACCTTTTCATCTTTTAAAATCCTCCCGTCTTGCATACTCACTACTCTCTTTTTAAGATGATCAATTACTCCTTTATTGTGAGTAGTTAGAATAACAGTTGTGCCTAAATCATTGATTTTTTTCAAGACTTGAATAATATCGTAAGTATTAACTGGGTCAAGATTTCCTGTTGGCTCATCGGCAATCAAAATTTCTGGTCTATTAACTAAAGCTCTAGCAATTACCACTCTTTGCTTTTCTCCACCAGATAGCTGATCTGGAAAATGAAATATTTTATTTCTTAAATCTACCAAATCTAAAACATTTGGAACATCTCTAGCAATTTCTTCATCTGTTTTTCCAGCAGCTTCCATAGCAAAAGCAATATTTTCAAAAACTGTTTTATTTTGTAAAAGTCTATAATCTTGAAAAACTACACCTATCTTTCTGCGAAAATCAGTTAAATCTCTTCCTTTTAATTTACTTACTTGATTAGAATGAAAAGACACCTTACCATAAGTTGGTTTCTCTTCCGCTAGTATCATTTTAATTAAAGTTGTTTTACCTGCTCCAGAATGACCAACAATTGAAACAAGTTCACCTTTGTCAATTGTCAGATTAATATCGTCTAAAGCGACAAAACCTCCTGGATATTCTTTTCTTAAATTCTCGAAATAGAGCATAAAAAATAGCTTTCTAGCTTAACTTTTATATTCTAGCACAATTTTTCTCTTTGCAAATAACTTATTAACAAAAAACGAGGTTAATAACCTCGTTTTTTAAATTATAGTTTTACTTATTTTTTTACATTATGTTGTTTTATAAACTTCTTTTAAAATCACTAATATAAGAGCTATCAAAGAAATAATAAAAAAACAAAACGAAAATAGGCTAGAAGAAAGCCCATTTCTAATTGTTGATATTAGAAAGTAAATAAAACCAACACTTGTAAATACACTAAGTGTAAAAAGAGCAAATCTAAATTTTTTCATCTTTTGTCAATTTTTTGTTTAGCTAATTAAACTATACAATATTTTTAAGAATTTGTAAAATAAATCTAACTTTGGATAAAATCTTCCAACTCCCCTTTTTCTAAAACTTTTTCCACATCACTAGCTTCCACTCCAGTTCTTAAATCTTTAATGAGTTTATATGGATGCAAAACATAATTTCTGATTTGATTCCCCCACTCTATTTCTGTAGTTTTAGAAATTTGTCTTCCTTCTATTTCAGCTTGTCTTTTTTCTTCTTCTAATTTAAATAATTTTGCATAAAGTAAAGCTAAAGCTTTTTCTTTGTTTTGTTCCTGACTTCTTTCGGTAGAAATTTGTACAGAAATATTTGTTGGCTTATGAACCAATCTCACTGCTGTTTCTCTTTTATTTACATTTTGCCCACCAGGGCCAGAAGATTTTGAAGTTTCTATTTCTATTTCTTCATCACTTATACTATTTTTAAATTTATCAAATTCTAATTTTGGAAGTATGGGAAGAATTTCCACTAAAACAAAACTAGTATGTCTTTTTGCATTTGCGTTAAATGGAGAAAGTCGTACTAGTCTATGAACACCAGATTCATTTTTTAATTTTTTATAAACATTTTTTCCATTAATTTCTAAAGATAAATTTCGGTATCCTCCATGATCATTTTGATTTTCGTGTAAAAATAAAACACTCCAACCTTGTTTCTCAAAATATTTTAAATACATATTTAAAAGCATTTTCGCAAAATCTTCACTATCATCACCTCCAGCTCCAGCTAAAATATTTAAAATGGCTCCACCTTTATCCAAAACAGAATCTCCTTCTAGCTCCGCTTTTAAATCTTTTATTTTTTGAATTACATCTTGCGCGTGAACTTTATCACTCCAAAAATCCGGCTCGTATAAATGCATTTCTAATTCCTCTATTTCTTTTTGAATTTCCGATTTATTCATGGTTAAAAAGATTAGTCATACACTCATTATGTTTTGTGATAACAACTTGCTTTAAAGAAGAAATACTATAAACATAACTAACAGCTGTTAGTAGAATTACTACTAAAAGTAAAATTTTAAAATTTTTTTTATTAAATAATAAAATGATTACTCCAAATAATGTAAAAAGTCTAGAAAAAAGATAATCATTATCTAATAAAATATCCCTGTAGGAACAGACCATAACACCGACTGTGGTTGTCTTAAAGAGGGTTACGACAAATAAAATTACTCCAAATACGATACTAATTATTCCTATAATGTTATAAAAATTTATTTTCTTTTTCATATATTTATTTTAATAATATTAAGCTCCACCAACACCCCCACCTCCACCTCCGCCACCAGATGAACCACCACCAGAAGATCCTCCAGATGAAGAAGAAAAATCGCTACTACTGCCAGTCGATTCTGCCAATGAAGATGACAAATCACGCATCATACTTGAAAAAATTAAAGCTGAAGAAGAGGTTCCTACACTCCAGTCTGGTTGAACATTGTTTAATTCATATAGTTTTCCTAATTCTTTAACCCATTTTCTTTCTTGTCTAAACAAAATAGCATATGGCAAAAGACTTTCATAAAGCTTCAACCTTGCCCCCATATCATTAGTAATGTCTCCTATTTTTTCTACAGTTTCAGGACTCTGAGTCATTTCAAATCTAGTTTTTTCTGCCACTCTTATGTACTCCTCTAGCCCTTTCAAATAATGTCTAACTTCCAAAAATCTTTCAGTCTTCCTGTATTCTGGATAAAACATTGTAGAAAATATTTTAGAGAAAAATCTGGTAAACTTGTTTTTAGTAGGCTCTATTTCCCTAAGAGGATTAGGTTCATATAAATTTGTTTTAGTTCGCATTATATCTTCGATATTCAGTTTTAAGTCTATTAAGGGATTTGTAAGTTTTGATGCTTTAACTAAACTGAAAGGATTTAATCTATTTTCAATATCATCAAGAGTTACAGAATCTCCTAATACATCAAAACTATCTTCAAAAATTAGCTTTGCTAAAAGCTTTTCTTCTTCTTTCATATTTTCAAAGGAATTGATTATTTCAAATCTATATTTTCCTGAAGATAGAAAAGATTTTTTCTTTGTCTGGTATATTAAAATATATTTCTGCACAGCCCAATCGATTATTTGCGCAACAATTCTATTTCCAAGCCTGGTATAAGTTAGGTCTGTTTCAAGTAGCGAAGCTGACATGAGTACGGAATAATTCTTAGGACGCAAATATTGCGGAATAATTGGTAAATCACGCCAAACAGAATTCACTAAATTTAAATCTTCTCCACTCTTTTTTGAAGCCACTGAAACAATAAGACCGAAAAATAAAAGACCCAAAACTGATATAAAAGTTGGTACAAACCACTCTATTATATTAAAAAAATCTAAACCTTGAACTGATCCCTGATTTAAATAATTTTGATTAGTAAAATTTGGATCAGGTTCAATTTCTAAAAATGTCCCTTTCTCAAACCCCATAGCAATAGTAACTCCATTGTGTGGAGGTAAATTTTGTGCAGTAACAGTAAAGTTTTCTACATTACAAGGAGTATTATTTTGACCTTCAGGTCCAGCATAACAATATAAATCTGTTCTTAAATCCGGCTTTAAACTCTCATCAATATGTAATCTGACGACAGCGTTTGAAACTGGAACCAGAGAATCTACCCCAAGAGCATCCCAATAAAATTCATCTTTATCTGTATCAGAATAATATCTAGTCACATCACGCTGAGTAAAAGTTATGACATAAGTATTTTTCCCATGTACATATTCTTCTCCTGCTATACGAATAAGTGAGCTATTTGTCCAAGTATAAGGCCTAACCACCCCATTTTCATCTGTAACAGAAACAACTTTTAAATCAGTATCATGTCCATTGTATCCTCTCACGAAATCTCTAGTTATACCTCTATTTTGATCAAAATCTGGAAAATTTGCTGTAATTTTTTCTACCGTCGTAAGTATGGAATGATTTTCTGCATCTTTACTTAAATAAAGATCAACTTCATAGTTAGAAATAGTAAAATTATTTAAATTAGTTTGAGCAAAAACAATATTAAAAGAAAAAATATTTAATAAAAAAACAATAAAAATACTGTTAATTAAAAATACTTTTTTCATAGATATACGTATTATATCAGAATTCTGAGCCACCTCCGAGGATTGAACTCGGGACCTTGTCGTTACGAGTGACATGCTCTACCAACTGAGCTAAAGTGGCTTAAAAAATATTATATCAAATTGGAGCCAATAGTCAGGATCGAACTGACGACCTCATCCTTACCATGGATGTGCTCTACCAACTGAGCTATATTGGCAATATTAAATATAAAAAGATTATAGCAAATAATATTTTATTCTTCAATTAAAACAGAAAAAAGTTTGCTTGGGCTTGTACGCCCAGAAATAAGTCTAATATTATTTGTCTTAAACTCTCTTTTTAAAATATTTAAGACAGCTTCATTAGCCCAACCATTTCTAGCTTCTTCTTTAACAGAGACTAAATATTCATCATCTTTTTTAGCTTTTTCAAAAGATTCTCTTTTTTGTTCAGTTTTGACTTTTGCTTTTATATACATAATTAAATTTTAATAAAATTAATAGAAAGATTAAACTTGACACTTCTATCAAATTAATATATAGTTTGATTATTGTTTAATTAAAAAAGTTCTTTATTATGCCAATGTCAGAACAGTATCGCTTAATGATTTATTTTGTAGTCGCAACACTACGCTTTTACAGAGATGATGTTAAAGAAAAAGATTATCTTTCTATTGAAGAATTTCGAAAAGAAAATCTAGAATTGTGGGATAGGGTCGGCGAAGAAGCCAAAAATACTTTCGAGTATGAACTATCTTGGGAACAAATGAGTAGAGGGATAGAAGCTTATCTTTGTAAATCACTATCTGTAAAAAGCTCTGAAGCTTATGTCTTACAAAAATGAAAACCCAATCGGAAATTATAGAAACTATGATTTCCGATTTTCTTTTCGCCAATTTTCTATATTTTTATGATGTCCAGAAAGTAGAACTTCCGGAACTTTATATTTTTTTATTTTCTCTCCAATTTTTTTTTCAAAAATTTCTGGACGAGCATAAATCTCACTGGAAGCTACTCTATTCTCTTCCAAACTTTCATTATCATGCAAAACTCCTTTAATTTGTCTTGAAATAGCGTCAATCATAATCATTGCTGGAATTTCTCCGCCAGTTAAAACAAATTCTCCAACTGAAATATTTTCTATTTTTGAATTTAAAGAAATCCCTTTTTCTTTCCAAGTTTTTTTCTTTTCAGCTAAAATATCTTTAATTACTAGATTTACTCTAGCGTCCACTCCTTCATATCTTCCACAAATAAAAATTACATAATTATATTTTTTAGAATATTCTTTGGCTAATTTATTAGTAAAAATTTTAGCTGAAGGTACAAAGTTTACTACTAAAATATTTTTCTTTACCAATTCTTTTTTTTGTTTTTTATCTTTTTCTATTTCTTTCAAAATCTTTTCAAAAGTATTTACAACTGGCTCTACCCAAAGAAGCATTCCAGGTCCTCCACCATAAACTTTCCCGTCAGTTCTTTTATGTTTATCTTTGGTAAAATCGCGGAGCTGAAAAGATTTTACTTTAATGAGTTTCTTTTCTTGAGCACGACCTAAAATAGACTCATTTGTATAAGAGTCAATAATATTTGGAAAAAGTGTAATTGTATAATATTTCATATTTGAAGCTGTAAAATTAAAATAAAGCTTATTTTAAAGCTATTTTAACAAAATTTGAAGCTATAAAATACTTGACAAATATGTTCTAATATGCTATATTTAGTCCAGCTAAAATTTGTTCATTAATAGACAAATTTTTTATTTTAATTGAATATTAATTTTAAAAAATAAATAAAAAATGGAAAAAAAGACTAAATTTAGAATTATTGCTGCTATAGTAGCAATCATTTCTTTGGTTTTAATTAAAAACGTCGACGAGATTTTTCACGCTCTCAAATTGGGATTCATTTTCGAGACAATTTTGGGTGGAATAATTCTCTCGTCTTTAGTTATTTCAGTTTTAGGACTGATCAGAGGAACCTTAAAAAAATTTAGAGAAAAAGGTATTTTGTTTTTTTCTTTTTGGGGATTTTGCCTCGGATTAATCTTTGGAGGCTTGCTTACAATCTTAGGATTGCTAACTTCTGTTGAAGTTTTAAGATTTGTTCTCCCATTTTTCCTTTCTCTATTTGTTGCTCTTGTTCTCGGAATACTTTCCGAAATGAATAAAGACGAAACAAAAAACAAAACCGCTATTTAGCGGTTTTATTTTTATTTATTTTTTGGTTAGATATTTTTTATTCCGTCCATTACTGCATCCACATCATCTAATCTTGATCTTCCTTCTCCAGATTGTGCGCCAATCATTTCTGCAGGTTCATTAATTTTCAGATTAACTCTGGCATTATTTTTCATTCCAACAACTCTTAAAAGAGTACGGATGGCTTTTGCGGTTGCTCCTTGGCGACCAATAATTTTTCCCATGTCATCTTTTCCTACATCTACGGTGATGAGAACTCCCATTTCATCAACCTTTCTATCAATCTTTACATCGTTTGGATTATCTACTAAGCTCTTTACAATATATTCTACAAACTCTGAATCTTTAACCATATATTTTATTTTCAAATTATTTTTCTAAACAAAATTTAATAACAAATTTATTATAGCACACAAAAATCTCCCATTAGAGATACAAATTTAACAAAAAGAAATTATTTCTTTTTAAGTTCTTTCTTAGGTTTTGTTACTGATTTTTTAGGTAAAACATTTTTCTTTTTACCTTCTACTAAATTTTGAGCAACGAGAAAATTGTAAACTGTAGGAGTAACTTGTGCTCCAACACTCATCCAATATTTAATTCTTTCCCCTTTAAATTCTTTTTGTCCACTTTTGGCATTGTAAAAACCTAAATCCTCAATATATTTATGAGTCTTTGGTTTGTAGGCTTCTGGAGTAACAATCAATTTAAAATGAGGATCATTCTTCCTTCCAAGTCTTTGTAATCTGATTTTTAGCATAATAAATTTGAATTAATTTTTTATTGGAATAATATATCATATTTTCTACAAAAAGAAAAGCGGCCATTTAAATAGCTGCTTTTAAATTTTCACTTTTAAAGAATCTTTTTAACCCTTAAAATTTTTGTAGTGTGGTCAAAACAAAGACCCCAAACAAAATCAAACTGAAAAGAAATTTCTTCCGCTTCTGATGTGTGAACAATCATAACCACGCTGTGGTCGTGACCCTGCAAAGGCACTTTATCACCAAGAGAAACAATCATAAACTTTTTAGGTAAAGGAATACCTTTACCTCGCATCATTTTTAAAAGTCTCCTAAGCTCAGATTCTAACTTCACAAGATGATAAATGTTTGACTCAATAAACCCTTCTTTTTTTGGAGGAAATTTTTCAAGGACCTCTTCTTTTTCAAAAACCTTATAACCTCCTGCATAATTAAAATTTGTGATTGGAGACTCAATTACCCATTCATATTTTCCAATAAATTCTTCCTTATAAGGAAGAATTGCAGAATTAATTAAAGGATTATGAGAGACTACTAAATCATTTAAGTCATCATCAGTAAGATTTTCCGGCTTCAAAGTTCTATCTTTCAGAAAAGGATTATTTTCTGCAAAGATCTTAGACAATTCTTCATTCAAAGAAAAACAGGTAGGTAAAATAATGTTGTTCATTTCGCATATTTTATTAAGTTAGTACTAGTTTTTACTATTCTTATACTATAAAAGAAGTGCAAAAATGTCAAGATTGAAAACTATTCCCTTATCAGCTCGTAATCTATTTGTTTCAAATCTAAATTTGTACTTTTTACTCTGATTTTTACTCTGTCTCCAATTCTAAACTCGACACCACTATTTTCACCAAAGATTCTAGATTTCTTTTCATTGTAAATATAAAAATCTTCACCTAAATCTCTTAATCTTATTAAACCTTCTGATTTAGATTTTGCTTCTTCAACATAAATACCCCATTGAGATACTCCAGAAACAATACCGTCGAAAATTTGTCCTAATCTATAGCCCATATATTCAACTTGTTTATACTTAATACTTCCCCTTTCAGCATCTTGAGCCTCTTTTTCTCTTTTACTTGCCAAATCACACATTCTGTCGAAGAAAGGTTTTTCCTCTGCTTTTGGAAAATCTTTTTTAAGTACTCTCATTAATATACGATGTAGCATTATATCTGGATATCTACGAATTGGAGAAGTAAAGTGAGAATAAAAAGGAAAAGCGAGCCCATAGTGTCCTACATTTTGAGTCGAATAAATAGCTTTCTGCATAGATCTAGCAATATGTAAAGAAAGTAAATCTTTTTCAGCTTCCCTATTTTCATCTTTTAATTTTTTAATTAATTTATTTAATTCAAGAGAAGGAATAAGTCCGTCTATAAATTTAACTCTTTCACCTATTGAGCGAATAAATAAATCTAATTCGTGCATCTTTTCTGCGTCTGGAGTATCGTGTATTCTATAAATAGAAAGAATGGGAGCGTTATTTTTAACTTGCTGATCATAAATAAATTTTGATACTCTTCTGTTCGCTAAAAGCATTAACTCTTCGATTAACTGATTAGCTTCTGTCATTTCTTTGACATAAACATCAACCGGTACACCATTTTCATCTAATTTAAATTTAACCTCTTCTGAATCTATAACTAAAGCTCCGTTATCATTTTTTTCTTTATCTAGCTTTTTAGCAATTTCATTTAAAATATATAATTCTTTATGATAAAGACCTGACTCATCATGAATATTTTTTAAAGCTTCTTCATAAGTAAATCTTTTATCAGATTTAATAATCCCCCTACCAAACCATTCGCTTAAAACTTGGGCATTTTTATTCATTTCAAAAACCGCACTCATAACAAGTCTTTCCTCCCCTTCAACGAGAGAACAAAGATCGTTGGAAAGAACTTCTGGCAGCATAGGAATAGTTCTGTCTACTAAATAAACACTGGTCTCTCTAAAAACAGCTTCTTCATTCATTTTTGTATCTTCTTTTAAATAATGAGAGACATCGGCGATATGAATACCAACTTCATAATTTCCATTTGCGAGCTCTCTCAAACTGATAGCATCATCAAAATCTTTTGCATCTGCAGGGTCGATAGTCATAGTTAAAATTTCTCTAAAATCCCTTCTTCCATCGACACCATTTTCATTTACGAATTTATCTTCCTCTGTAATTCCTTTTTCGTGAAGAGCTTTAGCTTCAACTTCGACTTCTTCACTTGGTTCACTAGCGAAACCTCTCTCTAGCGCAAAAGCAAGCATTTCCGCATCATTGTCGCCAGGTTTTCCTAAAACCCTAACCACTCTCGCAAATGGAGATCTTTTTGGATCATCCCATTTTACAATTTCTGCTACAACTTTATCGCCCGGTACAGCATTCATAGCGTTTTCTTTCAAAATAATAAAATCCGTATAAGTCTTTTTATCATCTGGAACTAAAAAATACATTCCGTTTTCTTCTTCCAATTTTCCAGCATGAGCATATTTTGCTCTCTCCATAACTTCCAAAACTTTTCCATAAAAAATATCTTCATCAGTCTTTTCTTTTTTTCTTTTTCCTAAAACTTCCACTTCTACAATGTCTCCATGAAAAGCACAATTTAGATGTTCGTGATCGATAAATACAGATTCGTCTTGCGTAAAAGCTTCATCTAATTTTTCATGATGTTCAAGCAGACGAACATAGCCATCACCTTTACTATTTAAAGTGATTCTTCCGTGTATTAACTTTCGCATAGACATAAATTTCAAAATTAGTATAACATAAAAACTATTTTATTATTCGGATTTCCCCCATTTCTTCTTTAATAAATCCATTTATTTCTAGACTCATCAGGGCTACTAATGAATCTGTGTAACTTGTTCCAAATTCTTCTTCAACTTCTGATAAGAGAATATCTTTTTCAACACTTCCAGCTTCAATTATTTTTTGTAAAAGATTTCTTTCGTTTTTATTTAATTTATTTAAAAGTTTTTTTAATTGCTCTTCATTTTCTTTAGTATAAAAATTTAAATCTAAAACTCTTTGGCTATTTTCACTTATACGAAGCATTTCCAAAATATCTAATTCACTTAAAACTGGAGTTGCTCCATCTTGAATTAATTTATTAGACCCTAAAGACGCTTCAGCAAAAATATTATTTGGAATAACGCCGACATTTTTTCCGTATTCCATTGCCAATCTTGCTGTAATTAAAGTCCCGCTTTTTTCTCCAGCTTCCACTATTAAGACTGCATCTGAAATCGCTGCCATAATTCTATTTCGTGCTGGGAAAAAATACATTTGGCTCTTTTTGTCTTCTTCATATTCAGAAATCATTAAATTATTATTTTCTAAAATATTTTCCGCTAATTCTAAATTATTTGCTGGATAAAGCACTGCAGAAGAAAGCCCGGATCCAGGTATAGAAATCGTTGGAAAATTATTTTTAAGTGCTGTTTTATGTGCCCAAGAATCAATACCTAAAGCAAGACCAGAAACAACAACTATTTTCTCTCCGACTAAATATTTTAGTAAATAATCTAAAACTTCTTTTCCATAATTTGTATTTCTTCTACTTCCGACAACAGTCAATATTTTATATTCTTCACCGTCGAAAGTTTTTTGTAAGAAATTATTTAAAATTTCTTCATCTTTAAATTTAAAATATAATTCTTTTGGCGCGTCACGAATTTCTAAAAGTGGAGATAGGAGAGCATATTTATGAAAATCTTTTTTCTCTATTTTAAAAGATGGAAAATCATCAAAAGAAATATGATTTTCTTCTAATATATCCAATTCTTTTTCTAAATTTTCATTTAAAATCTCGGGTGACATATTCTATTTTTATTTTATCATAAGAAAAATTTTCAAATAAAAAACTTCACACAAAAGTTAAAATTTAAAGTGTAATATTTGTTTAAATAATTTCTAAATTTAAAATTTATGTGAAGTAAAAATTGCGTATTAATAAGGAGAGCCCCCAAATTATCATACTGGTCTACAATTCTAAAAATCTCCTCTCTTCCGACCAATTTAATACCTGTAAAATAATACCCTTGATATAAATATATTACTATTTCTTCTTCGGTTTTTTATCTTTGATTGTTATAGTCACAGTACTTCCGTCAGAAGCAGTAAATTCGCGAGTCTTACCGGGCTCATTTTGAATAGACGGCTGAACCTCTTCTCTTGGCGCCTCTCTTACTATCTCTGGTTGAGATTGGGATTGGGACTGAGATTGGGTTTGAGTTTGCGTCTGTGTTTGAGATTGAGTAGAAGTAGGGGTAGAATTAGAATATTGATTATTACTATTTCCAACATTATCACTTACACCACTTGTACCATAAATGTCTTTTGTTATAGCATTAGTGGTTTCATTTAGAGCTTTTTTAACTCTATTTCTGAAAACTTCTGTCTTAGTTTGTTTGGTATTTGGAAAATATTCTTTTTTTATTTTTACCGCTCCATAACCAACCAAGCTTCCCAAAATAAGGCAAAACATAATATTCCAAAGAGAAAACTTTTTTGCCATCGGGAAAAAAGTTGTCATAATTGTCACCAATAAATCCTCTTTCCAATTCTTAATCTCATGCGTACGCATAAGACGCGTATCTATGTGAACCACTTTTGTATCCTCTCTATATTTTGTGGGTATAAAAATTTTTCCCCAGAAACCAAGAAAGGGATAAAAATATGTTCCCGCTTCAAGAGTCCTAATCTCCAAATTCGAAAGTCTTAAAACTAAAGTTCTTTCTTCGTTAAATGGTACGGAAACCATGGAAGACAGAAAGAAAATTGTAGCTAAAAAAATTTGAATAATGTAACTTTCCGGCGCAAATCTCATTCCAAAATAAACAAGGACTGAATATATTGCCACCCACCAAATAACTATTCCCAAAACTGAGAATAAAGACTTTAAAATTGCTTTTCCCATTTTCTTCTATTTTTTATTTTTTAATGAACTAATATGAATTTATATTTATATTTTATATTTATTTTAAAATAAAAAAGAGTCTTTAGACTCTTTAAAATATCAAAACCACTAAAATTAAAATACTATAAATATCGAAAAAAATCAAGAGTAAAAAATTGTGGACCCTAGCGGATTCGAACCGCTCACCTCCGGAGTGCAAAACCGGCGCTCTACCAAATGAGCTAAGGGCCCAATTCAAAACGAAGATTATTATAGCATAAGAACCTAATTTTTAAAAGATTTAAAAATCGTTTTGGAGGTGCGAGCGGGATTCGAACCCGCGAATGGCGGTTTTGCAAACCGCAGCGTTGAGCCACTTCGCCATCGCACCAGTTGAAATATTTTAGCATAAAAAATAGATATTTAAAATTTAAAAAAAATATGCTAAAATACTTTTACGCAAAATGCTCGGGTGGTGGAATCGGTATACACGAAAGACTTAAAATCTTTTGCCTCACGGCTTGCGGGTTCAAGTCCCGCCCCGAGCACATATGAATATTATTCACTCAATAATTTTGGGGTTAGTTGAAGGTATAACTGAGTTTTTACCAATCTCTTCAACCGGACACCTTATTCTAACTTCTTATTTACTAAAGCTCCCTAGCACTGAAGCTTTAAAAAGTTTTTTAATAGTTATACAACTTGGAGCAATTTTAGCTGTACTCGTTTTATATATTAAAGAATTATTTAATTTAGAAACTATTAAAAAATTAATTATTGCTTTTATACCAACAGGTCTAATAGGTCTAACTTTATATAAATTAGTCAAAGGATATTTAATGGATAATATTTTGGTAGTAATAATCTCTTTACTCTTGGGAGGTATTGCTATGATTTTAATAGAAAGAAATTATATTAAAAAAAACAAATATACCCATCCGGAATTTGATAAAAAACTAATAGATAATAAAAATAAAGATTTAAATATAAAAGAAATATCTTACAAAAAAGCTTTTTTCTTAGGCCTTTGGCAAAGTGTAGCCATGATTCCTGGAGTTTCTAGAAGCGGCGCTACTGTAATCGGTGGACTTTTAATGAATTTAAAAAGAGAAACAATAGTAAAATTTTCATTTCTTTTAGCAATACCTACAATGCTTGGAGCTTCAGTTTTAGATCTCTATAAAAGCTATCAGCATTTTTCTTCTGCTGATATTTTAAATATTAGTATTGGATTTATTGTTTCATTTGTTTTTGCTTTAATTTTTATAAAATGGTTACTCTCTTATATTCAAAAACATAATTTCATTCCTTTCGGATGGTATAGAATTATCCTAGCTTTAGTTTTCTTTTTGGTATTTTTTATAATTTCATAAAATAAAAAACCCTGTGGCGACAGGTACTCGATGCGACAACATTTATTCTACGAATTAATGTTGTGGATCTTTCGGTGTGGCCGACTAGGGTTTTAGGTTGCGCGTTGAGAGCTTTGGGCTTTTTTAGAATCAACATTAACATTCAAATTTGAAAGTAATGTATTCCCCTCATATCCATATTACACGCTGATCTCTTTTAGAGAACTTTTGACTGATTTAAATCTAGCATATCATTATTTTTTTTGCAAGTTTTTTATTAAAGCTATTTTTTTCTATGTTATAATCTTAAAAAGAAATAGCTATTATTTATGTATCTGAAATCTGTCAGCATGCAAGGTTTTAAGAGCTTTGCAAAAAAAATAAATATTGATTTAACTGCCCCAGTAACAGGTGTTGTTGGTCCAAATGGCTCAGGAAAATCCAATGTAGCAGAAGCTATACGTTTTGTACTTGGAGAACAAAGTATGAAAGGACTTCGCTCTAAAAGTGGAAGTGATTTAATTTTTAAAGGCTCTTCAAAATTATCCCCTTTGTCACGCGCTAGTGTTTCAATGTATTTGGATAATAGCTCAAAAAAGATAGATGAAAAAATAATTAACTCTAATACTGAATCGAGTTCCGCTTTATCGAATTTTATTACTTTAGATGAAATAATTTTAACTCGTGAAATTTATTCAGACGGCACTAGTGAATATTTAATAAATGATACAAAAGTTAGATTAAAAGATGTACAAGAATTGTTGGCGATGGCAAATATTTCTGCAGCAGGACACACAATAGTTAATCAAGGAGAAGCAGACAGAATTCTTTTGTCTAATAATTTTGAAAGGAGAGAAATGATCGAAGACGCTCTAGGGTTAAGAATATATCAAATGCGTATTAAAGAAGGAGAAAGAAAATTGGAAAAAGTAAAAATTCACCTTAATCAAATTGCGGGAATGAGAAGAGAAAATCTCCCCCACCTTAATTATCTTAAAAAACAAGTCAAAGAATTAGAAAAAAGAGAAGAAGAAATTGGTTTTATAGATGAAATGTTAAAAGTTTATCTTTATAAGGAAAATATCGAGATAGAAAGAAAGAAAAAAGAAATCCCGCAAAATGGTGTTGGTGGGCAAATTGATGCACTAGAAACAGAGCTTCACACTTTAGTTGATGCAAAAAGGGAAACGGAAAGAAGATTGTCTGAAGAACAAAATGATAATGAAAATCTAAACCTTGTCTCAAATGAATTAAAACATATAGAAGAAGAGCTTAAACGTTTTTCAGAAGAAAGAGAAAATGTTTATAAAGAAATTGTAAATTTAGAATTGGAAATAAAATTTTTAGAAAGAAAGCAAGAAGAAATTAAAAATCAAAAGAATATTTCAGAAGTGGTAGAAGATATAAAAAATTATTTTATAAATAGAGAAGAATTTCACGCTTTCGAAGGAAATCGTAACATTCTTTGGCAAAATATTTTTGAACTTTACAATTCTCAAAATTATTCTGAATTAAATTCGGAGCTACAAAAAGCAAATTCTGAAGAAAAAGATTTTTTCATAAAATTAAAAAATGAGACACAAGTAGAAGAATTTCCTAATTCCCCTATTCAGAATTTTTCAAATGAAATAAAAAATCTTGAAGATAAATTATTTGAAAAGAAAAATTCTTTAGAAATACTAGATACTAGAAAAAATGAAATTAGTACTAGAAGAGAAGAAAAAGTAAAAGAGCTAAATAATTTAGAAAAAGAAGCAAATGAAAATACTTATAAACTTGATAATAAGATCCTACAATTCAAATTAGATTTAGAAAAACTTTATTCTCAAAAAGAAAATATTCGAATGAAAGAAGAGAGTTTAAATACTCAGGAACAAAATTTTGAAACTCTTATTCAGGAAATGAGTAGTTTAATAGGAAATAAAGTTTTTGATTATAAAAACTTTAACGAAAATAATATACCGCCTGAGGAGAAAGAGCTTTTCGATCTCTCACAAATTGACCTAGGAAGAAAATTAGAAAGAAGTAGAATTCGTATTGAAGAAAGCGGTGTAATCAATGCGAAAGATATTTTAGACGAATATAATCATCTCTCTGAAAGAGATAGCTTCTTAGCTGGAGAAATTGAAGATTTAGAAAATTCTCAAAATAATCTCGAGGCTTTAATTAAAGAATTAAAAGATACCCTTTTAAGTGACTTTAATATTGGTCTTCAAAAAATCAATGCAAATTTTAATAATTATTTCAACGAAATCTTTCCAGGTGGAAAAGCTTCACTCTCTTTGGAGAAAATCTCAAAACCAATTGTGGAAGGAATTAATTTGGAAGAAGCGGAAGAAGTTAAAGAACCAGGAATAGAAATCTCTATAAACTTACCAGAAAAGAAAATTAAAGATTTACAAATGCTTTCCGGCGGAGAAAGAGCACTCTCCTCTATTGCTTTAATTTTTGCCATGAGCTCTATTAATCATCCTCCTTTTATGGTGTTAGATGAGACAGATGCAGCTCTTGATGAATCTAACGCCAGAAAATATGGAAAAATGGTTAGACGTTTAGCTGAAAAATCTAAACTTCTTGTTATCACTCACAACAGAGAAACTATGAATCAATGTGATGTTTTATATGGGGTCACTATTGGCTCTGAAGGATCTTCCAAACTTCTTTCTATTAAATTTGATCAAGCGACAGAATACGCGAAATAAAGGTATAATTTATATACATGAAAACAACAGCTTTAATATTAAATATAATAAATTCTATATTATTAACACCAATAATAATTATGTTTCTTTTAATGCCTGTTCTTAATATGATTCTAGGAATAATATTATTAGGTCTTATAATTATTTCCTGGATAAGCTATAAAAAACATTCTTATATTTTTCCTATTGTATTTTCTTCTTTAACAATACTTTCTTTTATTATTTTTTTTACGAATCTGTTATTTTTCTCTAATGATTTATTACCTTATCCAAATAATGTAAAACTTAATCTTCCTAGATAAAAATTTAATTAGATGAAAAAAATAAATAATGGAGGTATAATTTAAATATATGAAAAAAGCTTCTAAAATATTAAATGTCTTAGCTACTATTATTTTTATACTAATTTTAGTTATACTATTTTTTATTTCAATGAGTTCTACTGGTGGAACTTTTAGTTTTACACTAACCACCCTCTCCTTGTTATCTATTTTTAGTGTTTTGATTATTTACTCTTGGTTTATATATAAAAAAGGTAAATATAAATTTACAATGTTCCTTACTTCTATTTTACTACTCTTAATGATTTCATTAATACTTGATCAGTTTTTAACTCAGACACCCAGAAGTCCTCTTTTTGAATTATTCACTATAGTTCCCTTCAATGCGCCCATAACCATTCCAAGTCTACCGAGATAAATAAAATTAAAATAATATTTTACAAAAAATTATTTCTAGTATATACTCGTGTGCTATAATGACAAACATAATTTTAATTCTTATTTAATTGTGTTTTTATTTTAATCAAAAAATATTTTATGAAATTATTAATCGTAGAATCTCCAAGTAAAGCAAAAACTATAGAAAAATATTTAGGTAAAGACTATACAGTCCGTGCTTCTGTTGGACATATTCGCGATTTACCAAAATCAAATAAAAAAGCTTTGGATATTGAAAATGGATTTATACCAAATTATGAAGTTGTTAAAGGAAAAGAAAAAGTAATTTCTGAAATAAAATCTTTATCAAAAAAAGCAGATGAAGTGATTTTAGCGACTGACCCCGATCGTGAAGGAGAAGCTATTGCTTGGCATGTCAAAGAAGCTATTGGTCTCAAAAAACCAAAAAGAGCAGTTTTCAATGAAGTTACCAAAGAAGCAATTCTGGAAGCTCTAAAAAATCCTAGAGATATAGATATGGATCTCAAAGAAGCTCAAGAAGCTAGAAGAGTTCTGGACAGACTCGTAGGTTATGAATTATCTGGAATTATTTGGAAAAAAGTTCGTTATGGACTTTCGGCTGGGCGCGTCCAATCCCCCGCACTTCGTATAATAATGGAGCGTGAAAGAGAGATTCGTAATTTTATTCCTGTAAAATATTTTAATATTGCCGCTGAACTTGAAACCGTTGGAAAATTAAAAGAATCTAAAAAATATAAATTAGTTTTTGATTGTGAACTCGAACCAGGATTAAAGCCTGAATTAAATTCTGTCGAAGCTGAAGAATTGGCTAAAAAAATTGTAAAAGAAGGAAAAGCTGGAACTTGGTATGTAAAAGACGTAAAAGAAACTAACGCTAAATCTTCCCCTAAACCTCCTTTTACCACTTCCACATTACAACAAACAGCTTCTAGTCGTCTTGGCTTTGCTCCGAAAAAGACAATGATGCTAGCTCAAAAGCTATACGAGAAAGGTTATATAACCTATATGCGTACAGATTCGACAAATCTCGCCTCTTCTGCTATCGCTGAAATCTCTTCTTTTGTTTCAAAAAAATATGGTAAAGATTATCTAGAAACCAGAGCTTACAAAACTAAATCAAAAAATGCTCAAGAGGCACACGAAGCTATTCGCCCAACCCATATTTCAACTTTAAACGCAGGCACAACTTCTGATGAAAAACGCCTTTATGCTTTAATATGGAATAGAACTGTAGCTTCCCAGATGTCAGATGCAAAACTTTTACGAACAAAAATAATAGCGAACATCAAAAATAAAAAAGATTATCCGGACTTCTTCATTAATGGCTCTATTGTACTTTTTGACGGTTGGTTAAAAGTTGATCCTGATGGAAAAGGAGAAGACATTTTACTTCCAAAACTAGAAGTAGAAGACTCTCTAACTTTAAATACTATTAATAGTATTTCCAAAGAAACTTTACCACCTGGTAGATACAGTGAAGCTAGTCTTATTAAAGAATTAGAAAAAAGAGATATTGGGCGCCCTTCTACTTATGCCTCGATTGTTTCTACGATTGAAGATAGAGGTTATGTTGAAAAAATTAATAAAGCTTTGATTCCAACAGATACCGGTGAAGTTGTTTCAGATTTTTTGGAGCAAAACTTTGCTAAATATATTTCAGATGATTTTACTTCTGAAATGGAAGATGACTTAGATAAAATCGCTGAAGGCAAATTAACTTACAAAAAACTTTTAACAGATTTTTATAAACCTTTTCAAAAAGAAATAAAAGAAAAAGATAAGTTAGAAAAAACAAATAATTTTGGAGAAGCGCCAAAAGATATTAAATGTCCAGTTTGTAATTCCAAAATGATTGTTAAACTTTCTCGTAGCGGAAAATTCTATTCTTGTTCAAAATTCCCTGATTGTTCTGGAGCTAGAACTTTAGAAGGAGAAATAATGGAAGGCCCAAAAGAAACTGGAAAAATTTGTCCAAAATGTGAAAAAGGAAAACTTATAGAAAGAACTGGTAGATATGGAAAGTTTATAGCTTGCGCAAATTATCCTAAATGTAAATATATTGAAGTTTCTGAGGAAGAAAAACAAAAGAAAAATACTGGTGTAAAGTGCAATAAATGTGATGACGGATATTTAGAAGAAAGAAGAGGTAGATTTGGAGTATTTTATTCTTGTTCAAATTATCCAGATTGTAAATTGGCTATTAAAGCAAAACCGACTGGCAATTATTGTAATATGTGTGGAGAGCTTATGATGGAAGGAACAAAAACTATTCCAGAAAGATGCTCTAGTAAAACCTGTCCAAATCATAATCCTCACAAATTGAATAAAAAATAAAAAAATCGCCACTAACTCGTAGTGGCGATAAATCTTTATAAGATTTATTTTTCTTTTGGTTTAAAAAAACCATTTACAGGAGCCTTGCCGTTACGCAGAAGAATACTATCACACTCTTTTGCTAATTTTTTACAATCTCCACTGACCATAAAAACTAACAACTCAGGAATATCAAGCAAAAATTTTTGCTGGCCTTTCCAGATAACAAAAAAAACATTTTGAAACTCTGTCTCCTTTTTAAAGGAGAGGCATCTCTTAATCCATTTTTTGTCATACGTTTGTAGGGTATGATCTCCCGGCTGACTGTTGTTTAAAACAATATCTCCAAAAACATTTGTTTCAGAGATCTCCTGTTCAGTTAATTTGTCTCTTGTAGTACACATTTTTAAAACTAGTTTTAGATGAACAAAAAAATTTTCTTTAAAGAACGTCTAAAAAATATAACAAAATAGGCCTTATTTGTCAAGCTTATTTTTAATACTTAATAATACATTCTAAATTCATAAAAATACCTTTTAATGTTAAAATGGTTTCAATGGAAGAAAATAAAGAAATATCTAATCCTCAAAAAGAAAAATATCTCTTAGAAGATATTTTTGAGGCTGTTCCTAAAGAAAAAGCTTTAGAAAAAGAAGACAAAATTTTGATAGAAAAAGCCTTTGAATTCGCTAAAAAAGCTCATGAAGGACATTTAAGAAAATCTGGTGAACCTTATTTTGTTCACTGTGTAGAGACAGCAAAAAATATAGCTAGACAAAATATGGATGTAAATACTATTGCTGCTGGACTACTTCACGACACTTTAGAGGATGTAGATGTTTCAGAAGAAATTTTAAAAGAAGAGTTTGGTGACGAAATTTTAACTTTAGTGCAAGGAGTTTCTAAACTTGGAACTATTAAATATAAAGGAGTTGAAAGACATGCTGAAAGTATGAGAAAATTCTTTGTTGCCTTAGCTGATGATATTCGAGTAGTGGTTATTAAACTTTGCGACAGACTTCATAATGTTTCTACATTGCAATACATAGAAGAAGAAAAAAGAAAAAGATTAGCTATAGAAACTTTAGAAATTCACGCTCGCCTCGCCGATCGCATTGGTATGGGAAAATTAAAAGGAGAATTAGAAGATGAAGCTTTTCCTTATGCTTATCCAGATGATTTTGAAAAAGTAAAAGAAATGTTTGATTCTGTAAGTACAGCTTCTGAAGATTATCTTTTAAAGATCTTAACCCGAGTTAAAGATGAATTATCAATCTTTGATATAAAATATTTAAAAATAGATCATCGATTAAAACATTTATATTCCCTTTATGAAAAACTTAAAAAACATAGCTGGGATATACAAAAGATTTATGATATTGCTGCCATGAGAATTATTGTAGAAGACGTCGGAACTTGTTATCAAGCTTTAGGAGTAATTCATGGGCTATATAGACCTGTTCCTGGGAGGTTTAAAGATTATATTGCTTTACCAAAACCAAACGGCTATCAATCTTTGCATACTACAGTTTTTGATGGTGAAGGTGGAACTTTTGAAGTGCAAATTAGAACTTTACAAATGCATGAAGAGGCAGAATATGGTATCGCTTCTCACTTAGCTTATAAAGAAGTTGGTGATTCAAAAAAAATAAAAAATAAGCAAGAAAAATCTAAAATGAGTAGTATAAATGAAAAAATAGCTTGGACAAAAGAACTTTTTCAACCGCAAGATATAGATTCAGAAAATAAAGATTTTATTAAAAATATTAAAGAAGAATTCTTTGATAAGACTTTATTCATTCATACACCCAAAGGTGATGTTATAGAAATGCCAGAAGGTTCTGGGGTTATAGATTTTGCTTATATGGTTCACTCTGATATTGGTAATCATATTTCCGGAGTTATGGTAAATGGAAAAATGGTTTCTTTAGATACAAAACTGAAAGACGGAAATATGGTAGAGATTATTACTAAAGAAGACGCAAAACCTGGCCATAAATGGTTAAATTACGCTTCCACTTCACTCGCAAAAAGACATATTAGAAATTATCTAAAAGAGCACAATTTATAAACTAAAATTTCTTATATCGTATAAATCGTCTTCCCTTTCCTGAAAATCACGTATCTCTTGTTTACTTCTGTCATCTTCTAATTTAAAATCACTTATATCTTCTAAATTTTCTGAAGCATTACCTGTTTGAATACTAATAGAATTAGCAATTTCTTTTAGAGTATTATTTTCTTGATGATTTAAAACTGGTATAGTGCTTTCGCTATTTCGGTTATTTAAAATTTCTTCTCCTAACACACTCTCTCTTGTATTAATATTTTCTTCAACTAAACCCATTTCTTTTTTGATTTTATCAAACATCCCTTCGTGAACCTTTTCAGTACCAATTTTCTTTATTAATCCCGCTAAAGCCAAAAGTTCATCATGAGAAAAATAATCAATAGTAATCTTTCCACCTTTTTCTTTTGGTTCAATAGAGACTCTGGTTCCTAAACTTTCAGCTAATTTTTTTTCTAAATCTATAACTTCCGGATTTGAAACTAAAGATTTTTTTCTGACTTTTTCTAAAGCTACCCTTCTAGCCAGTCCTTCCGCTTCACGAACGGTCATTTTTCTCATGAGCATTTCTTTGAAAAGTGTGATCTGCTCATCTGGTTTATCGACAAGCATTAAAAGAGGTCTAGTATGTCCTTCAGAAATTTTTCCATCTACTAAAGCATCTAAAATTTCTTGAGGAAGCATTAAAATACGAACTGTATTAGAAACATATTCCCTACTTTTTCCAACTTTTTTTCCTATATCTGCCCAATTAAGTTTAAACTCATCTGCGAGTTGTTGAAACGATTTTGCTCTATCAACAGCATTCAAATCCTCTCTCTGAATATTTTCAATAATAGCTAATTCCAGCTTGGCTCTATTATCATCACCAACACGAACAACACAAGGCACCTCTCTAACTCCAGCAAGTTTTGAAGCGCGAAGCCTTCTTTCCCCTGCAATAAGTTCATAAGCTACAGAAATTGAGCCGTCATCATGAGAATCTTCTCTTCTGGTAACTACAAGTGGTTGCAAAACTCCATATTGACGAATACTTTCAGCAAGATCTTTTAAATTACGCTCATCAAATTCACGACGAGGTTGATATGGATTTGGTTGTATTTTATCTGTCTCTATCCAAAAGACCGCATTTTGTAATTCAGCCATAAATTTAAAGATTATTTATGGAAATATTATAGCATGGAAAACTTTCTAAAATATGCTAAAATGTGTGCATAAAAACGCCGAAGTGGTGGAATGGTATACACGTGCGACTCAAAATCGCATGCCTCACGGCTTGTGGGTTCAAGTCCCACCTTCGGCACTAAAAATATTTAAAATGACTTTTTTAGAAATAATTGCTATATTTTAAATATGAAAAACAGCCGGATAAAAGTAAAAAAATGGTTAAAAGTTGGCATTTCAATATTAGCTATATTCTTAGTTTTATTTTTTGCCATTTCTTTAATTGTCTATTTTTATATATCTAACTATTCCAAAGAATTTATTTATGATAGCGCAGCTTCTATACCAAAAAATAAAGCTGGTCTAGTCTTAGGAACTTCCCCTGTCACCAAAGCTGGATCTTTAAATTTATTTTTTATAAATAGAATGACCGCAACTAAAGATTTATTGGATGCAGAAAAAATAGATTATGCTATTGTTTCGGGGGATAATAGAACAGTGGCTTATAACGAGCCAAAGTATATGAAAAATTATTTGCTTAAATTGAATGTGGATGAGCACGCTATTGTTTCAGATTATGCCGGAAGAAGAACTTTGGATTCTGTTTTAAGAAGTAATGAAGTTTTTAATCAAAATGAGATAACTATCATTTCTCAAAAATATCACAACGAAAGAGCAATTTTTATTGCTAGGAAAAATGGCATAAACGCTGTAGCTTATAACGCAAAATATCCTTTTGAAAAATTTTCTGACAATATTTATATTAATGCCAAGAACTTTCTAAGAGAAATTTTAGCAAGAGATTTAGCTGTTATAGATATTTTAACCCACAAGAGACCAGCGATTTTAGGAAATAGTATAGAAATAGAAAATGAGAAAATTGAAGGAGTAAAGAGATTGATTTTAGAGTAAAAATATGGATAAATCTTTACCGAAAATTTATGTGATTATTGGGCCTACTGCTAGTGGTAAAAGTGATGTTGCTGTAGAGCTTGCAAAAAAAGTGAAAGGAGAAATTGTCTCAGTTGATTCCAGGCAAGTTTTTAAACACTTTGATATTGGTTCCGGGAAAATTACTAAAAAAGAAATGAAAGGTGTAAAACATTATTGTCTTGATATTGTTGACCCTGTTAAATATTCTAAAAAATATAAAAAAAATGGAGAGACTTTTTCAGTTCAAGAATATTTAAAATACGCCAATAAAGCTATAAAAGAAATTTTAAAGAAAAAGAAAACTCCCATTCTTTGTGGTGGAACTGGATTCTATATCGACGCTATTCTGTATGGTTTACCAAAAAATGCAAAACCAAATCCTCTACTTCGCACTCTTCTTGAAAAAGAAGATTTAAAATCTTTACTTACTAGAATTAAAAAATTAAATAAAGAAAAATATTTAGAGCTAACAAAAAATGAAAATCCAAGTGAAAGAAATAACAAAAGAAGACTAATTAGAATAATAGAAATCTTAGAAGCTAAAAAATCTGAAAATAAAATTCCTGAAATTTCTAAACGAAATACTAAATTAAAATACGAGCCAGAATTTATTTTTATAGAAAAAACAAACGAAGAAATTAGGGAAAGAATTAATTTAAGATTAAAGAAAAGACTAGAAGGAAAAGGTAAAAATAATCTTATAAATGAAATTAAATTTTTAAGAAATGAATTAAAACTTGATGATAAATGGCTTCTTTCTTTAGGTTTAGAATACAAATATGTGACTCGATATCTTCGCAGAGAACTCACCTATGAAGAGATGATTGAAACTCTACAAAACAAAATTTGGCAGTTCGCTAAGAGGCAAATTTTATGGAATAAGAGGTATAAAAATGCTATAATAGCCAAATAATTATGGAAAATAAATACTATATAACTATTGGGCTTGAAATACATGCAGAGTTAAAAACGAACAGTAAAATGTTCTGTTCTTGTGCAAATGTCCCCCTAGAAGACTCTCCTAACAAAAATGTCTGTCCTATTTGTATGGCTCACCCTGGAACACTGCCTGTTTTAAATAAAGAAGCTATTAAAAAAATGATTGAGATTGGTCTCTATATTAAAGCAAATATCGCCGACTTCACTGAATGGGATAGAAAACATTATTTTTATCCAGATATTCCAAAAGCTTATCAATTAACTCAATATAAATACCCTATTGTCTCTGGTGGAGCAATAAATAATTGGCCTTTGACTCGTATTCATTTAGAAGAAGACACAGCCAAATCTACTCACGATCAAGGAGATCATACTCTTATAGATTTTAATCGTTCTGGAGTGCCACTTATGGAATTAGTAACCGAGCCACAGACTTTTGACGATATTGAAATAGCGGCGAAAGCTTGTAGCGACTTTGCAAAAGAATTACAACTTATTTTAAGAACTTTAGACGCGAGTGAAGCAGAAATGAGTAAAGGCCAAATGAGAATTGAAGTAAATTTATCTGTCACTCAAGATAAAAATAAATTTGGTACAAAAGTTGAAGTTAAAAATATTAACTCTTTCAAATCGGTAGAAGATTCTGTACGTTTTGAAGCTAAAAGACATATTGAATTAAACGAAGCTGGCAAGAAAGATGAAATAGTTCAAGAAACTAGAGGTTTTGAAGAAAATAAAAGAATCACTGTCAGTCAAAGAAAAAAAGAATCTGCTAATGATTATAAATATTTTCCAGATCCAGATCTCCCAAAACTGTATTTACACACTCTCTTTGATCTAAAATCTATAGAAGAATCTTTACCGGAAAGACTTCCAGAAATAAGACAAAATCTTAAAGATGCTGGAGTAAAAGAAGAGTATGTCGAATTACTTTTAAATAACACTATCTTATTCAAATATTTTGACGAAGTAAAAAAAGAAATCGAGAATCATGATTTCTCAAAAGAGAAAATTAATAAATTAATTAATTTATCCGTCAATTATATTTGTGTGGATGTTTCCTCTATTTTACAAAAAAGTAATACTGAAAACTTGGTTCACTTTGTAGATGAAGGAGATTTTGTAGAAATTATGGAAATGCTTCTAGAAAATGAACTTTCTAGTCGTGGAGCTAAAGATTTAATCACTTTTATGATGACAGAATTATCAAATGAAAAAATGCTTGAAATGGCAGAAAATGATATGTCAGCTAGAGAAATTGCGGAAATGAAAGGTCTCATACAAAAAAATGATAAAGAAAGTTTGGAGAAGATTTTAAATACAGTAATAGAAAATAATAAAGAACAGTGGGAAGCTTTAAAAAACGGAAACGAAAAATTAATAATGTTTTTTGTTGGACAAGCTATGAAAGAAGCTAAAGGTTCTGGAAATCCTCAATTATTTACTGAAATTATTAAAGAAAAATCCTTAAATTAGAATTGTTAAATTCTGTTTGACGTAACAAAATTACTTTGTTATATTGTTTGTCCTCGAGAGAAATAGTTCTTTTTTTAAAAATCATTAAACTTGTTAAATCATGACGAGAATTTACTGGGAAACCTATCCAATTAACCTCCCTGTTCCACAAAAACCGGCTGAACCAATACGTGACGGAAGTTATTTTGGATAACAGTGTTTAAAAGGTTGACTGCTTTGCTTAGCGAAGCAGTCTTTTTTTTAATTTGTACTGAGAATGTTAAATAATTTCTTTTCAAATTCTTTTACTGATTCATCATCAAAAAGTGAAAGTAAAATAATATCTTCTTTCTTTTGTTTAGAAGCTTTAGCAAGATCGGAAACTTTTTTTGCTAATTCTTTCTGTGCCTCGCTGGAGCTGGCGAAAGCTGGATTATCTTTCAATTCATCTATTTTAGATAAAATTATAATTTCTTTCTTTTTGGCAAGTTCATTATCTTTAGTACTTAAAAGATTATCTTCTTTATTTTTATTGTCGTAATTTTTCAATTCTTCTCGAATAGTCTTATAAGCTAATTTTACATCTTCATTTTCTACAGAAACTAAATGAAAAAGTATTCTAGTACGAGAAATGTGTTTTAAAAATTTATATCCTAAACCTTTGCCTTCGCTAGCTCCTTCGATGAGCCCCGGAATATCTGCTAGAATAAATTTTTGATAAGCTCCAAGATTTGGTTCAAGTGTTGTAAATGCATAATTACCAATCTTAGCTTTACTATTGGTTAATATATTTAAAATAGAACTTTTCCCGGCATTTGGTAAACCGATAAAGCCTGCATCAGCAATGAGTTTTAACTCTATTTCTAAAACAGCGTCTTCTCCTCTTTCCCCTTTTGTAAATTGTTCTGGAGCTTGATTGGTAGAAGTTTTAAAATTTTCATTACCAAGCCCACCTTTTCCCCCTCTTAAAATTAAAATTTCTTCTCCTACTTTATCACATTCATATTTTATATCGTATGTTTTGTTATAAACTAAAGATCCAGCTGGTATGCGAAGATAAAGATCTTCTGCTCCGTGCCCATGCATGCTTCTCTTTTTACCAGCTTCGCCATTTTCCGCTGACCATTCTTTTTTGTTTTTATAGTCATCTAAAGCTTGAATATCTTGAACAACACGCAGATAAACATCTCCACCTTTACCACCATCACCTCCAGCTGGCCCACCATAAGGAATACCTTTTTCTCTCCTCCAGCGTACAACACCGTCTCCACCATTTCCAGCCTTTACATTTATAACTATGTGATCGATTAACATATATTTACTAGAAATAATAACACAAAAACACTGAAATATAAAGATATTTCAGTGTTTTAAATTTTAAAATATTTTATTGAAAATATTCTTTACAATAAGGATTTCCAATATTAGTTGGGCAATACATCATTGTACAATACATCGGTCCTCCTGATATACTTCTTCCGCAAGAATTACATCCATCAAACCAGCTTTTACAGTTATAAGGTGCTTCATTAGGAATTGGATTTTCCACTTTTACAGTCTGAGTAGTCTCTGTTGTCTGTCCATTTGAGGATTTAACTTTAACAACGACTGTATAAACTCCAGCATTCGTATATGTGTGTTCAAAAGTACTTCCTTGCGCAAAAGAACTTGCGTAAGAGTTTGTTTCGTATAAAATTTTATAAACCCCTTCATCACCCCAAACAATTTCATAAGTTAAATAAGAATTGTCTGAGACGCTAGCTGAAATTGACCATTTTCCAACTTCTCCTACTTTAAGATTTGTGGGCCCTGAAATTGAATGAATTACAGGTTTAGAGACGGTAGAATCTGTAAAATATTCTATACATCTTGGTTTGTGGGCCGCGAACCAAGCTTCATCACCACCTTGAATACACATCATTTTTGTACAAGCGAGAGGTCCTCCTAGTGTACCTCTATGGCAAGTATTACATCCGTCATACCAAACCTTACAATTTTTTGGAGCTTCATTTGTTCCAGGATCTATTACGATTGGTGGAACCGGAGGAGTGTAACACGCTTTACTATTGATAGAAGCTCTAGTAAGTGGTCCAAAATATCCGGTTGTTATAATACCATTGTCTTTTTGAAAAGCTCTAACAGCATTAAAAGTTACAGAACCAAAATATCCAGTTGAATAATGGTCAAAGTAACCATGTTCACGAAGTTTGTCTTGTAAAGTTGTAACATCTCCTGACCTCATACCCATCCTTAGATTTCTTGAAAATGAATTACAAAATCTTAGTGGAGCGTCAGCAGAAACATTAGAAATTACAGTATTAGCATTAGAAGTCGAAGGGATTATAGTTTGAGCGGTTACTAAACTATAAATTAAACCTCCAAAAACTAGAAAACTAAAAACAAAAATTAATTTCTTTTTCATATTTATTTATTTTATTGATAAAAAGATACAACTTCATTGTAGCACCACAATAAAAAAGAGCAATAAATTTGTTAAAAAAATTAACCTTCGAAAACGTAAGATTTTTAAATCTTGACATATTAGTATATTTTATATATAATATAGAAAGATACGCACCTAAAAATATAAATAATAATGAAAAAGTTATTGACCTGGTTAGTTATTCTCATAGTTATTTTGATATTTCTTTTGAGAAATTTCGAGCTAACCCAATTGGAGGTACAAAAAATTACCCCCTTTTTAATTATTTTTATCTTAATATTAGTCGTTCGCGGCTTTTATTGGATAGCAAAAGGAAAATAAAATTAAAAAACCGACATATTTTATATGTCGGTTTTTATCTTATTTTAGAAATTTTTTAATCTATAAGCTTTTTCGTGATCACGAATTTTTTCGTGCACCTTGGCTTCAATTTGACGAATTCTTTCTCTAGTCACCTGAAATTCTTCCCCTACTTCTTCTAGTGTATGCATAACTCCATTATAAATTCCAAGACCATTTCTCATTTCTACAATTTTTCTTTCTTTTTCAGAAAGGTCCATCAAAATTTCATTAATCTGATCCGCTAAAATTCTTCTAGAAGCTTCTTGATCTGGAGAAAGAATTTTATCATCGAAAACAAATTCTCCCAGTGAGGATTTGTCATCATCATCTCCAGTTGGCTTTTCTAGAGACAAAGTCTCTTGATCGATATTTTCTATGACGTGAATTTTTTCCACATCGACACCCATTTCGTCTGCAATTTCTTCAGATAAAGGCTCTCTTCCTAAATCTTGAGAAAGTCTTCTTAAGACTTGTTTGTATTTAGCGATAGTTTCTACCATATGCACTGGAATACGAATGGTACGAGATTGATCTGCTAGGGCACGAGTTATACCTTGGCGAATCCACCAACAAGCATAGGTTGAAAATTTATAACCTTTACTGAAGTCATATTTTTCTACCGCTTTATAGAGTCCAAGATTTCCTTCTTGAATTAAGTCTAAAAGTGTAAGATTTGGACTTCTACCAACATATTTTTTAGCAAAAGTTACAACTAGTCTAAGATTTGATTTCATTAAAATACTTTTTGCTTCGTCGTCACCCATTTCAATCCTTTTAGCTAATTCTTTTTCTTCCTCTGAAGTTAAAAGTGGATACTGTCCTATTTCTTTTAAATAAATTTGAATACTATCTCTACCAGATTCATCTCCACCAAGTTTATTCAAATCCTCATCCATATCGAGAAGATTACTACCGTCTAAGACATCTACTCCTGCTATAGAAAGTTTTTCATACAATTCATCTAAATATGAAATATCTCTTTCTAAATCTGGAAAGATTTTTATAATATCATCATAAGTGATAAAACCTCTTTCCTTACCTTTTTTAATTATTTCATTTTCTTTTTCGAGACGATTTTCTTCAGTTTTTGTTAGTCTAGTTTTAACTTTAACTTTTTTCTTGTCTCTTTCTATTTTAGCTTTATTTTTTTCGATTCTTTTTTGTCTCTCTTTTTTATCTTTAGCGTTTTTAATTTCTCTTCTTTTTTTCTCTTCAATCTTTTCTTTAGCAGAAAGAGATCTCATATCAATAAATTTTTTAGTAGAAGTTTTAGCTATTTTTTTGGTACTATTTTTTTTACCAACCTTTTTGGCAGCAGGTTTTTTAATTATTTTTTTTGTTTTCTTTTCAGAAACTTCTTTAGGAATAGTTTTTTTAACTATTTTTTTAACTGTTTTTTTAGTTGTCTTATTGGTAGTCTTATTTTTTTCTTTCTTTACACTTTTTTTAATAGGAGAAGTTTTTGTTTTTTTCTTTATAATAACTTTCTTTTTTGGGGCGGTTTTTTTTGTGTTTTTTTTCATGTAAAATATTTTATTTACTAAAAAATTTATAAAGTTGCAACCACGAACACGCTCTTGTCAAATTTTTTACAGTATACTTCTTTTTTAAAAAAGAAGCAAGTCTTTTTAAGATTTTATTTTAGATTTTTAATCTTATGAATCTCTTGATATATTTCCCCTATTCTTTGAAAATCCTCCTCTACTTTTTCAGATTTATTTTCAATAAGTTTTTTTTCTTCCTGCAAGACTTCTATTTTAAAAACTTTTGCTAAGTCTCCTAAAATCTCAGTTATAAATTTCTTCTCATTTTCTATATATAATTTATTTTTAGATATCTCTTTTTCTATTCTAATAATTTCTTGTTCTAAAATTTCTTCTGGTAAATCTTTTTTAAATTCTAAAAACTTTTCTTTATAAATATCTTTTGCTTCAAAAAATTTATTAAAAAATTTCTCTTCATCTAATTTTTTCCAATTTAAAATAACTAATATCTCTCTTAAGAATTTATTTTTATCTGTCAAATTAATTTCTTTGTTTATAGAAGAGATATTTTCTTCCACGTTTTCCACTTTCACTCTTTTTAATTCATTTAAAATATCGATCTCTTGAACATTTAATTTAGAAGCAAGATATTTTATAAAATAAGCTCTATCGATATCACTTTCTATAGCTCTTAAAAATGGTAAAACTTCTTTTCTAACTTCTCTTCCTCTCTCTCTTTCATCGTTATTCTTTTCAAAAATATTATTTACTAAATATTCTATTAGATGTACTCTTTTAGAAATTAAATCTTTCCAAACCTCCCCTCCAAATTCTTTGATCAAATCTGCAGTATCTTTTACATTTTCTTTTTTTGGAATAATATACACATCTAAACCTCCATAAAGAGCTAAAAATGCACATTTTTTCATAGCATTTTCCCCAGCTTCATCTTGATCAAAAGATAAGAGAACTTTATCAGCAAATCTTTTCAAGATTTTAATATGTTCATCTGTAACAGCTGTTCCAGAAGTTGCAACAACATTTGTAACTTCCGCTTGATGACTCATAATGAGATCCATCTGCCCCTCAACTAAAATAGCCTCTCTTTTGTCTGCTATACTTTTTTTAGCCAAATCGTATCCGAAAAGGATTTTGCTTTTATGGTAAATTGGTGTCTCTGGAGAATTTATATATTTAGCTGTTTTTCCATCATCAAATTTTGGGAGTATCCTGGCAGAAAAACCTACAATATTTCCAAAAGTATTTTTTATTGGAAACATTACTCTCCCTCTAAATCTATCAAAATATTTGTCTTCATTTTCTTTTTTAAATACAAGTCCGGCTTCAATCATTTCTTCTGGAGAAAATCCTTCTTTAGAAAGATAAATAAAAATATCTCTCCAACCAAAATCTGCACCCAAAGAAAAACCTATATTAAATTTTTTTATCGTTTCAGAAGTCAAACCCCTATCTCCTAAATAAGCTTTTACTTCTGCCGAATTTTGTAAATTCTCTTCGTATCGTTTATTTGCTTTTTGAACTAAAGAAATTAAGTTTGGCTCCTTATCTTTTTCTTCTTTTTTATATGGTGACAATTTTATTCCAGCACGATCAGCTAAAATAGTTAGAGCTTCATAAAAAGGTACCGCTTCCATCTTTTCTACAAAAGAAAAAATATCTCCATGTTCACCACAACCAAAACAATGATAAGTTCCTCTATCTGGAGACAGAAAAAAACTTGGAGTCTTTTCATTATGAAAAGGACATCTGGCTTTAAATTGAGATCCGGCTTTTTCAACACGAATATAAGTAGATACTACGTCTAAAATAGAAAGCGCTTGTTTTACCTGATCTTTAGGATTCATAATTAAATACATTTTAACAGAAATACAAAAATAAAGGAAAAAGACTTACCCTTTACAAAACCTAAAAAAAGTGATAGATTTCAAGTAGTTAAAATAAAGTTAAACAATTTAAAACTCATTGAAAATGAAAGACTTTGACGATTTAGACGATTATGATCTTGAATGGGAGAAAGAACAAAAAGAACTTAGACGTAAAAATCTTACTAATAGAATAGTAATATTTTTAGCTGTGGTAATTGTGCTCGGAATATCTCTTTTTATCTTTAGAAAGACTATTCTGAATATTTTTAGTCTTGTGATAAACCCTTTTACAGGTAAGGAGTTGCCGCCAATTAATTTTCTAAAACTTATTTGGTATTTTTTCTTTATCTTTATAGGAGGGTTCTTCTTAAACACATATACGTCTTTGATCATTCTTTGTTTAAGAAAAATGTTTACTGAGGAAGCTCTTGAAAAAGATTGGAGTTTTTCAGACGCAAATTCAAGAATTTTAGCAGTTGCTTTTTCTCACCATTTTAAAAATGGTTGTAACCTTGCATGGTTTCTAGGAATTTTGTATATAGTGGCTATAATCTTTTTTAGTAAGATTACATCTTTTTTACTAGGATTTTATATCTTAGCAATCTTTTATATACTTGTAGCAAGTATATATACTTTTATAAATGTATTAATAGATTCGCTGATAATAAGAATTATTACAAAAGAAGAAAAAGAGAGACGGGAAAAAGAAGAGAATGAGAAAGAAGCTTAAACTGATATTTTGTTAAACTTTTTAAAAATAAAAAAATGAATAATGTCCTTTTCGAAAAATTTAGTGAATTAGGTATAAGTCCAATTGTTGTACTTATATGCCTTATGGTAATTTTATTAATTATTTATGTTACTGTAAATTTAAAAACAGTTTCAGGAAAAATAATTAATATACTTTCCATAGAAATGTTGGACCAGGAAAAAAGTAAGCTTTATTTAATTTCTTCTGAATTATTTGAGAGTTTATCTGACATCTTGAACGATACTATCCCCACCGTTGCTATTTTAACTTTAGATATTGAATTGCCTAATAAAAAAATTATTACGGTTAAACAATATTACAAAGTAAAAGAAATGCCAAAAATTGGAGATACTGTCACTCTACAGGCTCTTCTATTCTTTACAGAAAGAAAGATTTTAATGGTTCTTTAGCTATCAAAAAACGACCCAGATTGATTCTGAGTCGTTTTTTTATTTAAATGTTTTAATAATATTTATTCTTCTACTTCATCTATCCCTGTTCCAGCCGGAATAAGTCTACCTATAATTACATTTTCTTTAAGACCGTGTAATTTATCGACTTGTCCTCTGGTTGAAGCATTGATAAGTACTTTAGTTGTATGTTGGAAAGATGCAGAAGAAAGCCATGAATTTGTTGTTAAAGCTACTTCGGAAATTCCTAGAATTAAATTCTCTCCAGCGGCAGCTTTACCACCCTGAGCTTCAACTCTTTCGTTTTCTACTCTAAAGTCATAAACCTCAACAACATCCCCTTGAGTAAATGTTGTGTCCCCAACATCTTTAACTTTAATTCTAGAGAACATTTGTTTAACAATGAGTTCAATATGTTTTCTAGAAATTGAAGCTCCTTGAAGTTCATAAACTTTATTGAGCTCATTAATAATATAAGTTTCAGCTGTTTCTCTATCAGCTAGATTATAAAGTTGTTCAATATTTAGAGAACCATCTGTTAAAGCTTGTCCTTTTACAACTTTATCTCCGACTTTAACTATCGGTCTTCTAGAATAAGCCATGTCGTATTCTATTTGTAAACCTTTTTTCTTTGCTGCAGAATATGAACCATCATCATTACTTAAAACGATAATTTTCTTCTCTTTTTTCTCTCTCTTAATTTCTACAACTTCACCGTTTGATAAAGAAATAACGCCAGGATTCTTTGGTGATCGTCTTTCAAAGATTTCTGCCACACGAGGAAGACCTTGGGTAATGTCGACTCCTGCCACACCTCCTGAGTGGAATGTACGCATTGTAAGCTGTGTTCCAGGCTCTCCAATAGCTTGAGCAGCCACAATTCCCACAGCTTCACCGACTTTAACTGACTCATTTCTTGCCAAGTCTAATCCGTAACATTTTTGACAAACTCCACGAAGAGATTCACAAGACAAAGGTGAAAATACATATGCTTCTTCTATATTATTTTCTTCCACGACTTTTGAATCTTCTTTTTTTACTAAATACCCTTTCTTAAATAAAACCTTTCCTTCTTTATCCAAAAGATCTTGCGCCAAAACTCTTCCACGAATACTTTTTGAAAGAGGTATTTCAATTCCTAAAACATTTTCTGTTCTTAGAATTTTTCCTTTTTTGGTTCCACAATCTTTTTCTGAAATAACTAAATCTTGAGAAACGTCTACAAGTCTTCTTGTAAGATATCCAGCTTCAGCTGTTTTGAGAGCGGTGTCAGAAGTACCTTTACGAGCTCCATAAGTAGTAATAAAGTATTCAATTGGAGAAAGCCCTTCTTTGTTTGAAGAAATAATTGGGAAGTCGATATTTTTTCCTAAAGAGTTCGCAATAATACCTTTCATTCCAGCAATTTGAATAAGCTGTTTCATTGAACCTCTAGCTCCGGAAGTTACCAAGTTATAAACTGAACCATATTTATCAATTGATTTTGTTGGCATGATAGCTTCAATTTCTTTTCTGATATTCAACCAATTTTCTATAACTTTTTCATATTTTTCTTCTTCAGAAAGATATCCTTCGTCGAAGTGATGGTTAATTTTTTGTTCCTCTTTTTTTCCTTTTTCAATAATATCAGTTTTTTCTTCTGGAACTTTTACAGCATCAATACTCCAAGTTGTTCCGGAAATTGTTGCATATTTGAAACCAAAACTTTTAATTTTATCAATAATTTTTGGTGCCGCATCAAAACCGTATTGAGTAATAATTCTATCGACAATTTTATTCATACCATTTCCTCCGATTTGCTCATTAATATATTCGAAATCATCTGGAAGAATAGAGTTGAATAATAATCTACCTACAGTAGTAGTAAATCTTTGTCCATTATATTTTTTATATTTAACTTTATCTGTTGGAATTACTTCTATTTTTGCTCTAACATCTAAGATTCCAAACTCATGTGCTGTAATAGCATCATTTGGGGAACCGAAATATTTTCCTTCACCAAGAGCTCCTTCAATTTCAGTAGTAAGCCAGAAACATCCAAGTATCATGTCCATACGCGGATTGACAATTGAGTCTCCAGATCCTGGTTTTAGAAGATTTTTATTAGAAGCCATAATTTCTCTAGCTTCAGTTTGAGCTTCTTCTGAAAGTGGTAAGTGGACAGCCATTTGGTCACCGTCAAAGTCAGCGTTGAAAGCTGTACAAACTAATGGGTGAAGTTGAATTGCATTTCCTTCAATCATTTTTGGCTTGAAAGCTTGAATACCTAATCTGTGAAGTGTTGGAGCACGGTTCAATAGAACATATTTTCCTTCAATAACCTCTTCCAAAATTTCCCAAACTTCAGGAATCCCATCTTCAATTAATTTATTTGCGCCGCGAATATTGAAAGTAAATTCTCTTTCTAAAAGCTTTGAGATTACAAAAGGTTTGAATAGTTCAAGAACCATATGTTTTGGAAGTCCACATTCATCTAATGCTAAATCTGGACCAATCACAATCACTGAACGTCCTGAATAATCTACGCGCTTTCCAAGCAGATTTTGTCTGAAAAGTCCTGATTTGGATTTAATACCATCAGCAATTGATTTAAGTTGTCTTTTTTGACCAACAATAGTCATAGCTTCTTGCCCTCTTCTCATAGAATTATCAATCAAAGCGTCTATAGCTTCTTGCAAAATTCTTTTTTCATTTCTTAAAATCACATCTGGAGCATTAATTTCACGAAGTTTAAGAAGACGATTATTTCTATTTATAACTCTTCTATAAAGATCGTTTACATCGCTAGTTGCATATCTACCACCTTCAAGAGCAACCATTGGGCGAATTCCAGGAGGAATAACTGGTAAGGCTGTCATAAACATCCATTCTGGGCGAATTCCAGCATTCTTAAATGCGCGAACCAAAGAAAGTCTTTTTTCTTCTTTTTCTCTTTCTAGAGAAGAGATTTTTTCGAGCTTACCTTCAATTTCTTTTTCTAAATCATCGAGATTTATGTTTTTAAAGATATTGTAAATTGCTTCGGCGCCGATTTCAGCTTCAAAGGCAATACTATATCTCATGGAATATCTATGATAAGTTATTTCATCTAAAATCTTTTTCTCACGAATATCTTCGATTTCTTTTTTTGTGGCAAGCATTAATTCTTTTAGCTTTTCTTTAGTTTTTTCATCTGTTGCAGATTTAATTTTTGCTTTAAATTCAGAATCAAGATTTTTTAGAAGTTCTTCTTTTTCTCTCTCATTAACTTTAGTAATAATGTAGTTAGCAAAATAAACTACCTTTTCAACTTCACCTGTAGGTTCACCGAGAATTAAAGCAATTCTAGAAGGAATGCCTCTCAAGAACCAAATATGAGCCACAGGAGTGTCTAATTCTATATGTCCCATTCTTTCACGTCTAACTATAGATTTTGTCACTTCTACTCCACATTTCTCACAAACAATATCTTTATATCTAATTCTTCTATATTTTCCACAATAACATTCATAGTCTTTTTCGGGACCAAAAATCTTTTCATCAAAAAGACCAGCTCTTTCACTTCTCCCTGTACGATAATTGATAGTTTCAGGTTTGGTTACTTCACCATAACTCCAAGAACGAATAGCTTCTGGTGAGGCGATTTTTATTTGCAAAGCGTCAAAATCTGTTGTGTCAATTGTTTTCATATGTTTATTTATATATTTTAATTTTTAGCTTTTAATTAATCTTTGATTTCGATTACATCGTCTTCACCTAATAATTTTTCTTTTTGTGATTTTAATTTTTTACCCTCTTTAATTAAAGGTAATACATCCAAACCAAGTCCTCTAAGTGTATTTAAAAGAACATTTAAGGAAGCTGGTGTGTTTGGTTCTTTAATAGGTTCATCTTTAATGATATTGTTAAAAGCGTCGGATCTACCAACAATATCATCAGATTTAATAGTTAATATTTCACGCAAAGTGTGAGCAGCTCCATAACCTTCGAGTGCCCAGACCTCCATTTCTCCAAATCTCTGACCTCCATTTTGACTTTTTCCACCAAGAGGTTGTTGTGTAATAAGAGAGTATGGGCCAATACTTCTGGCGTGAATTTTATCTTCCACCATATGATGAAGTTTGAGCATATACATAACTCCAATAGCTACTTTGTCAGCAAATTTTTCTCCAGTTCTACCATCATATAAATCTACTGTTCCAGAAGCTTCGTACCCAGCTTTTATTAACTCTTCTTTTATTTCATCATCGCTAGCTCCAGAGAAAACAGGAACTATAGCTTGATAATTTAATGTTTGAGCTGCTAAACCTAAATGCATTTCTAATATTTGGCCGATATTCATACGACTTGGGATACCAAGCGGTGTCAAAATAATATCTACAGGTTCACCATCAGCTGTAAACGGCATATCTTCCTCAGGTAAAACTTTTGAAATAACCCCTTTATTTCCATGTCTTCCAGCGAGCTTATCCCCAACAGAAATATCACGAAGTTGTGCTACTTCAATATGAATTCTTTTGATAACTCCACTTTCTAATTGATCACCTCTTTCTCTTGTGAAAACTTTAATACCAATAACCCTTCCTCTTTTTCCATTAGCTAGTCTGAGTGAAGTATCTTTAACATCTCTAATCTTTTCACCAAAAATACTTCGAAGAAGTCTTTCTTCAGGTGTTAATTCTGTTTCTCCTTTTGGAGTAATTTTACCAACCAAAATATCTCCAGCACGAATGTCAGCTCCGATTCTGATAATTCCATCTTCATCTAAGTTTTTTAGTTTTGATTCTCCAACATTTGGAATGTCGTGAGTTGTAACTTCCGCTCCTAATTTTGTATCACGAACATTACAAATAAACTCTTCAACATGAATTGAAGAGAATTTTTTCTCTCTTACTAATTTTTCAGAAATAATAATCGCGTCTTCATAGTTCGCTCCATTCCAACTCATAAAAGCAACACGTATATTGTGTCCAATTGCGATTTGTCCACCACGAGTTGATGAAGAATCTGCAATAACTTGACCCTTTTTCACTTTATCTCCAATATTTACAATTGGTCTTTGGTAAAAGACTGTGAAGTTATTTGTTCTTGAAAAATTAACTAAATCGTAAGTTTTATCTTTTCCCTTATTGTCAGTAATAATGATTTTATTGGAATCTACATATTTAACTTGCCCAGCTTCTTCTGAGAGAATAATTCTTCCAATATGTTTTGCAGATTCTTCTTCCATACCTGTTGCCACATAAGGAGCTTCGGCTAAAATAAGAGGAACTGTTTGTCGTTGCATGTTTGAACCCATTGAAGCACGAGCTGCGTCATCATGCTCTAAGAATGGAATCATATTTGTAGCAATAGAGTATGCTTGATTTGGTGCAACATCAATATATTCAACCTCTTTTTTTGGAACCATCATAGGGTGTCCATTTTTTCTAACTTGAATAAGGTTATCAGTAATTTCACCTTTTTCGTTATAGTTGATAGCCGCGTGAGCAATAGTTGTAGATTCTTCTTCTAAGGCATTCAAATAATCAATCTCTTGAGTAATTTTTCCGTTTTTAACTCTTACATAAGGAGTTTCAATAATTCCAAATTCATTAATTTTTGCATAAGCCGCCAGTCTTAAAATAAGTCCAACATTTGCTCCATCAGGTGTTTGAATTGGACAAACTCTACCGTAGTGTGAAGTGTGAACATCACGAACTTCAAAACCTGCTCTTTCTTTTGAAAGGCCTCCTGGGCCAAGCGCTGATAAAGTTCTTAAACTTTCAATTTCAGAAAGAAGATTTTCTTGATTCATTAATTGAGAAAGTTGATTGACAGTAAAGAATTCTTTTATTCTAGCTTGAAGAGGTCTTTGATTTATAACAGAAGCTGGAAGTGTTGTATCAGTATCAATCACAGACATTTTCTCTTGAACATATCTTTTGATTTGTAACATCCCTTTTTTAATCTTCATGCTAAGCATTTCACCCACAAAACGAACTCTTCTAGAAGCCAAGTGATCGATATCGTCAGCCTGAGCATCTGGATCATTATTTAATTTAACAAGATGACCGATAACTAAAACAATATCTTCTTTAGATAAAGTCATCCTTTTCATCTCTTTTCCTTCTAAAGAAAGATTGAATCTTTTATTAAAACGAAGTCTTCCGATCGGAGAAAGATCGTATCTTTCTTTTGAGAAAAGTGAATCGATATAAGATTTCGCATTTTCTACAGTAGCTAAATCTCCATCTCTTAATTTTTTATAAACATCGATATACGCTTCATCAGCAGTTTTGATAGGATCTTTTTCAACTAGATTCATTATGTAAGCTTTTTCTAAATCTTTTCCATCAAAAGCTTTTTCAATATCTTTATCTGTAGCGTAACCTAAAGCTCTTAGAAAAGAAACTACTGAGAATTTTCTTTTTTTATCGATTTTGATAAACATTTCATTGTCATCATCTGTAATAAATTCTACCCAAGCTCCACGATTTGGTACAATTTTTGCTGAGAAATATTTTTTTCCACTAATTTCTTCAAAATCAAAAAACTCTCCCGCACTTCTTGCAAGTTGAGGAATAATCACTCTTTCAACACCATTAATAATAAAAGTACCGTGTACCGTCATCATTGGAAATGATGCTAAGAAAATTTCTTGTTCTTTTTCAATACCAAGAATTTTATTCTTTAGTAAAATTCTAGCCCTTAAAGGCGCTTCGTAAGTTAAGTTGTTATCTTTTGCATATTCTTCTGAATATTTTGGTTCAGAAAGTTCAAAAGACAAAACTTCTAATTCAAACTTCTTTTCTGTGTAGTCCTTAATAGGATTAAGTTCTTTTAAAATGACTTCCAGATCTTCTTCTACTAGCTTTTTAAAAGAAGCAAGCTGGTTTTCCACAAGATTAGGCAGCTCGATGAACGGCTTCCTAAATTGCGAAAATGTCTTTTTTGGTAAATTGGCTACCAAAAGATTAGATTCGACATTTTTTGTTTTAGACATAAAAAATAAGCATTTAAAAAACAAAATATTATAAAAACCCAAAGTCAAGGATTTCAATGTTCACTAAAAAACACAGCAAACTAGCCCTTATTTGCATTTTAAAATATTTAAACTAATAATAATTTCGAAATTATTATTGACTTGAGTCACCCACAAAACTCAAACCTGGTGGAATAGAAGATAAGCATCTCGTCAATATTGCAAATATTTTAACATAATAAATAATTTTATGCAACAATTTTCACTAAAAAATAAAAGAATACCTTTTCAGGTATTCTTTCTATAACTTTAAATTAAGTGTAAGTGCAACAACACTTATTGCAGATGTAAGAATCTTCTGTCAAACCTCTATAGGAAACATAAAAATCACAAACACAATTATCTTGAACTTTCAAAATTTCTTTTCTCAAGACAACCCTCTTGAGGAGAGTTTCTTTTAATAAAGAGAGACTTCTTTTTACTTCTCTTGCATCATTGCTCTTTTCAATTTCTGACAAGATAGAAGAAATTTGTGTGTTTTTTTCTTTTAGTTTCTCTATTTTTTGAACTAATTCTACATTAAGCATTCCTACGTCTTCAATTGAGGCGTAAGAATTTCTACGCATACCTGGTAACCATTTCCTTTGGCGTCCAACCGCATTTGTAATATCCATTCTTCCCATAATATATACCGTTTTTTAGTGAACATTTCTAACAAGAGAATACAATATTCTAAGAAAAAAAACAAATTAATAAAAACACCCAAAATGGGTGTTTTTATTTTTGAAAAGAAAATATTAATTTCCTTCCACTTGAGTTTTACGTCTTCTATCTCTTCCAAAAACAAATATATGCACAAAGTATGCTAATACTGCTCCAAGAATAGGAGAAAGAATAAATAATCCTAATTGATCAAGATTTTGACCAGAAACTAATGCTGGACCAATAGATCTTGCAGGATTAAGTGAGCCACCAGTCAAAGGAATAGCTACTATATATGTGGCAAATAAAGCGATACCGTACGCTAAAGGAATTGAATCTTTAGACCAATTTGTTCTTGTTGTGTCCAAAATAGCAAGACATAGAACCATGGTCATAATAATTTCAATAAGGGCTCCAGCAATTACCCCAACACCTTCACTTAATGCATTGGTTGCAAATCCGGCGTTTATAATTAATGCTCCGTTTGTCATATTTGAAACAACAGCATAAAGTATAACAGCACCTAAAATAGCACCAACAATTTGTGCAACTATATAACCAAGAACTTTGCTCCATGGAAACTTTCCAGATAAAGCCATAGTTAAAGTTACAGCTGGATTAACATGCGCTCCGGAAACACCGTCTATTAAATAAACGACGACAGTGAGACCAAAACCAAAGGCAAGAGCAACTCCTAACACTCCGATTGCTCTACCAGCAAAAATGGTCGCTCCACATCCTATTAAAACTAGTAGAGCTGTACCAATAAGTTCTCCAATATAAGCTTTCATAAAATTAACTTAATATTAAAATATTATTAATGTTAATAACACTGATAAATAATAGCTATTAACAAATTAATTATAACAAGTATTTTTATTTGGCTAGACTTTACAAAATTATTTTGTATGTTTATTTCATTATTCCTCCACCAATAAGTTTATTTTTGTCAAAAAAAACTAAAGACTGTCCTTCTGTGTAAATAAAATTATTTTCTTTTGAAATTAATTCGTATTTAATATGTATTTCTTCTTTTATTTTTTTAAGATTTTTAATTTTTATTTTGATTTCTCTGGCATGATATCTTTCTTGTACTGAATACAGTTTCCCTTTCTGAATTTGAGTGATGAAGTTTGCTTTTTCTAAAACAATTTCTCCTTCTTTTTTATTTTGAAAACTATCTGAAACATATAAAATATTTTTTTCTAAATCTTTTTCTAAAACATATTTTCCATTTATTTTTTCACCAATTGTATAAAAGAAAATCCCATCATGCTTTCCAATTTTCTTTTTTGTTTCAAAATCACAAATATCTCCTTTTTTATTTTTAATATACTGTCTCAGAAAATCTTTCACATCAATTTTTCCAATAAAACAAAGACCTTGAGAATCTTTTTTCTTGGCTGTAGCTAAATTATTTTTAATAGCTATATCTCGAATTTCAGATTTTAATAAACTTCCTATGGGAAAAACTATTTTAGCTAATTGTTTTTTGTTTAAAGTCCAAAGGAAATAGCTTTGATCTTTTGTAGGATCTTTTGCTTTATATAAAAAATCATTTTTGTTTTGTGCATAATGTCCAGTAGCTACAAGATCAGCTCCATTTTTTAAAGCCCAATCTAAAAATGCTCCGAATTTAACTTCTTTATTACAAAACACATCTGGATTTGGAGTTCTACCACTCTTATACTCATCTATCATATAATCAATAACCCCTTCTTTATATTCTTTTTCTAAATCTAAAGTTAAAAATGGAATTTCCAATTGAGCACAGACTCGCATAGCATCTCGCCTATCCTCTTTCCAAGTACATTCAATAAAGTCTGGCTGCCAAACTTTGATAAATACCCCAACCACCTCATAACCTTTCTTTTTCAAAAGTAAAGCTGCCACAGAAGAATCTACTCCACCAGACATCCCAACAAACACTTTTTTCTTTTTATTTTTAAAATTATTTTTTATCATTTTCTGTTTTTACTTTTTTAGAAGGAAAAATAATCTCAGTATAAACCTTCTTTTCATCTCCAAACATTTCTTTAATGAATTTTTGCACATCTTTAAATTGAGTTTTTTGAATGAGTTTTAAATTGTCTTTTAAGGTGGGTATTTTTTCAGAAACTGCTAAATTGTTTCTCGCATAATCAATAATATCTTCAGAAAGATACTCTTTTACTTTTGAGTTGTTTTTAAATAATAATTTTGTATCTTCAAACTTTTGTTTATAAAAATCAGTACCAAATTCCTTTACAACCTCTTTAAAACCTTCCAAAACCATCTTTATATTTTTCTCATCTGTATTTATATTCATAGATATAAGAGAATCGTATCTACTGAAACTGGAATTTACCGAAACGCTATAGCAAATTTTATGTTCAACCCTAAACTTATCGTTTAGGATTTCCTGAAGCAAAGCATGAGATAAAATACCAGACCAAAGTTTACTTTCATCTATTTTTTCGGCTACTCTTATAACACTAATCTCTACCTGTTCTTTTACTAATCCTATCTCATCAGCTTTCACTTTCAACAAATTGTTAACAGGTTTTATTATTCTCTGCTTCTTTGTGTTTTTAAATTTATTTTTTACTTTCGGTAAACTTTCTATAAAATATTTTAAAGAAGTAATATTTTTATTTTCAATATTACCTACTAGAATTATGCTAAAATTTCCCACACCATAATTATCTTTATAAAAATTCCTAACATCCTCTGGTGTTATTTTTTTAATTGTTTCAGGCCAGCCTAGAGGGCTATATAAATTTTCAAAAATATGATTTTTGTAAAGATTTTTTCTAGTTTCTTTTATATATTTTAAATATTTTTCATTTTTATATCTTCCCCAAGATTCTTGTAAGATGACATTTCGTTCTGATTCTATATCTTCTGTTTTCAAAAAACAATTAAAAATTGTATCTTTTAAATCAAACATCACCTTCTCAAAATCTTTTGGCAAACATTTTAAAGGATAAAAGACACCATAAAAATTGGTTGCAGCATTCGCTGTCATAAAAGTGTATTTTTTTCTCCACTCTATCCAAGATCTATAATCGGGAAGTTTAGGTGAACCTTTTACTGTAATATGTTCCATAAAGTGAGCCAACCCTTCTTTTCCTTTAGGGTCGGCTGTGGCTCCTCCATTAAAAACTACATTCACATGAATACACGGCGCCCAAGGAATATTTTTATAATAAACTGGCACACCATTTATAATTTTCTTTTTAAAATCAAATGGATCAAATTTTTTTGTATGCATATTTTCTCTAATTCTAACAAAAAGAAAGAGTAAAATAAAGGACTTTTAGTTTTGAATAAGAATCTAAACCGCTCTCATTAATTTCTTATAAACTTCGACAAGAGCTCTTGTGTCAGCTAAGGCTGTATGAGCTTTAGTGTTTTCTACTTTTAAAATTTCACACAAATACTTTAATGTAAAAAAAGAAGCTTGTGGAACATCATATAGTCTAGCAAAAGCTATAGATATAGTATCCAGTTTTCCATAATGCATATCATTTTCGACGCCAGTTTTTTTATAAGCTTTATCGACAAAATTATAATCAAAAACTAGATTATGAGAAACAAAAGTACAACCTTCAGCTTTTTTATTAAAATCTTCCATAGCGTTTTTAAGTGGTACAGCAAAAAGCCAATCAACCTCATTGTATCCATTTATTCTTAAAGCTTCCTCTTCAGCATCTTCTAGTTTTTCTGGTTTTATTTTCCATTCATATTCTCCAACGATTTCAATCTTTGGACCCTTTCCTTCTCTATCAATTTGCTTGACAACTATTAAAGCAAGCTCAATAATTTCATGTTTTTCATAATCTGTCCCAGTTGTTTCTACGTCGATAAAAGCCAAATTTCTTGTTTTCATATGTTTATTGATTTCTTAAATATTTATTAATATTGTCTAAATGCGTCTCATAATCTTTTGCATAATAATTTTTTCCATCATTTCCAGTAATATAATATATGTATCCTAAATTAATCGGGTTGATAGTGGAGCGAATGGCTACCATTCCAGGATTATTAATTGGTGTTTTTGTAAACCCTTTTTCTTTATAAGTACTAGTAGCCGCATCGATCTGTAATGGATAATTTATTTTTAATCTAGTCCAGAGTACACCAGCAACCATTCTCATATCTTGTTCATTGTTTGCTTCACCTTCTAAATAACTTGCCATTTTGACAATATCGCCGATAGAAACAGTGGTCGTACCGACTTGATTTATTATAGTTAACCTTTTGTTTAAATTTATAGTTTGTGTTTCATCGATAAAATAATCTTCTAACTTAAGGTCATTTAGATCTAGAGCATAAATGTGTAAATTTTCTTTTTCATCTGAAAAGAATTTTTTTAAATTAGTATAAGATTTACTTTCCATCTCTTTAATGACTTCATCTAAAGTCACATTTGGTAAAAATAAATAAGTTTCCGGAAAAAGATAACCTTCTTTGTCACTAATTTTTGATAAAATATTAGCTTCAGAAAAATCGTCTTTTAATTGTGTTTTATCAGAAACTGAAGAAAATGCTGTACTAATTATATTTGCCAATTTAGCATTACTGTAACCTTCTGGAAGAGTAATTTTAACAGGAGATATTGCATAGTGAGAATTAATTATTTTATTTGCAACTGAGACTAAAGTGTCATCTTTATTAAACTGATATATACCAGCTTGAACTAATTCGTTTCGAGAAAAAAGTTTTACATAAACTTTGAAAGCTAAAGCTGACTTTATAACTTTTTCTTCTTCTAAACGCTGCCCAATATGTGAGACGCTTTCTCCATTATCAATTTGAAAATAATTATTTTGAGAAATTGTATTTTGCAAATTCACTTTTGTGAAGAAAATATTATAAATAAAAAATATAAACAAAATTAATAGGAATAATCCCAAAATATTAAATTTATTTTGTGATAATGACTGGAAAAAATTTCCACCTTTTTCCTTATCTTCTTCTATCTTTTTTAAGATTAAAAAATTTCTAAAATCATCTTTCGGCATAATAAACTTAAGTAAATTGATAAAACTATGATAACACAAAAAGCTTTCAAATATAAACCGAGCTGTGGATTTGAAAAAATCAGATTAAATAGGTAAATTCGATGGAGATGAGGACTTTACTGAGTCTATACGAGGTAAGGTTGGGGTTGCTGCAACTTCTCCTGGGAAGTGATATAAAGTAGCTAATTCTTCTAAATTCAAAATGGTTCCCATACTGTAATTTCGAGTAGGTTTAAATGGGTGAAATAATATATTGTGGAAAGTAGAATAAAGTTTTTTAACATAATTTGGTTTATTGAATAGCATAATATTTAAGTCTCTCTTGTGACCCTTACCCATACCACCTGGAGAATAAGAAAGTAATCCACCTCTACCAACATAGGAACCAAACATATCTTCTTTTCTGGTAGGTACTATTTTTTTTGTTGGATCTTGCCAGGGATAATCGAAAGGATCTGGAATAGAGTCTGTGTTTGGTCTAAAAGTATTAAACCCAGCGTCTTCATTAAATGGTCTAGTTATCGCCATAAGCATAGGCATTCTAGTGCTCATATTACTACTATTTTCTGCAACATAAATAGTTCTAAAAACAGCTATGACTTGTGGCTTACTCATTTTTCTTTGAATTAGCTCAAGACTTTTTTTAGCTTCCTCAGACCTGTCTCCAGGAGAAACAGGTTTAGAGACGGCCATATCTTTAGCATATTCAAAAGCTTTGAAAGTTTCTACCCCTTCTGCGTTTTTTACCATTTTACCCTTTATTTCTCCCCATTCATCTTCTTCTGTGCCACCTTTTTTCTTTAAAGACCATTTTTTTGTAAATTTTTCTGTTTCAAATTTCACTAAATCTGTAATCTTTTTTCCTTTTTCATCTTTACCATCTTTTTTTACGGTGTAAATATCATTCCATTTTCCTGCATCACGAATAACAATTTGATATCCCATATATTCGCCAGCACCAATAGATCCCATAGCTTCTAAAACATAAGTTAATGGATCGTGTTTAAATATTTCTTTCTGATCTTTATCTATACCCCAATCTTTGTAAGTTTTAATTGGATACATGTCACCAGAATATTCTAATTTAAAAACTTTATTTTCTTTATCGTCTCCAGTTTCTACTTCACCTTTTTTACTCAATATCCACTCTGAGCCACCAAAACCAAAACCTTCTTTATTTGCACGTGTAAACTTTGGAAACTGTTTAGTATAGTCTTCTGGCCATTCAATTATTTCTACAGTTGGATATTGAGAATAAATTGCTGCTTCAATTCTGGTTTTAAATTTAGACTCTGCTCGGATAAAAAAATGAATAACACCTTCCAGAGAAACTATTTCCAAAGAAGAAACTGATGGCAATCTCCCTTCCCAGTTTTCTTTATACCAACCTCCTAAACCTCCACCATCATATACAGCTCTTAAAAAGATTTCTGTAGCCTCAGGGCTTTTATTTATCTCTCTAGGCAGTTTAATTTCAAGAAGTGAGTACTTTAGACCTTTTTCATATGTTGTGTTTACATACAACATCCAAAACTTCCATGCCCAAGCTAAAAGCAGAGTAAATAAAGCTACATTAATGAGAAAAATTCCAATATCAAGAAGCAGTTGCAAACTCATAAGTTTATAAGAAAATTATATCATAAATAAAAACCTCTTTGTGAGGCTTTTATTTATTGTAAGTTTTACTTTAATAGTTGATATCTTCCGTCTTTATCTTTTTTAAAATATTTAGCATCTTGGAGATTTATAACTACGGTATTAGCTTTCACCATTCTCTTTTCTAATACCTTATCAACTATTTCTTGTTTGGATAAAGGTTTACCAGATTCTTTCAAGCTCTGAATAATAACATCTCTAACAACTCCGGCAGCATGACCCCATTCTTTTAGACCGTACATTCCTCTACCAACCAAAACAAATCTTTTGTCTTTAATAAGCTCATTATGACAAGTGGCAACATTAGTTTTCTTTTGAAAAGTCTTTTCTATAGCGGAAGCCACGTCTCTAAAGTGCATTGGTTTACCATGTTTTCTAACTACAAGATAAGCATAATCTTTAACACCTCTAGCTTTAATATGTGGTGAGGTTACTTTGCCCCATTCTCCTAATTCATTTTTTCCAACAACTTTTGAAAGTGATAAATATTTATTTATAATTTCTCTGTTATTTTTATATTCATCTACCAGCTGATCTAAGTTAACCACAAATCTTTCCAAAACTTCTCCTTCTTGAAGAAGCTCTTCTTCTTCTACAGAATCGTGAAGTTGACATAGACAACCTTTAACGTGTTCAGAAAGATTATCATCGACACTCCAGTAAGCATTAAAATCATCAGTCTCTTTTCCTTTTGTAAAATATCCGCCGAGTACTAAATATAAGTTAATATGATTTTGAGTGATTCTATCTTTAGTTATGTAATTCATCAAAGTCTCTTCAGTAACCACAGATCCGAGTTTTTGAATCACGTCTTTAAGCTCATCAAAAATGAAAAGACTCTCTCTGTATTCAGGAGTTTTCTTAATAGAAGCTAAAGCAAAATTTTCAATTTGTCTTACTCTTTCACGAGTAATGTTGTAATTTTTCCCTATAGCTTCCAAAGTCATTCTTTTTTCACTATCTAAACCATAACGACTAGAAACAATATCTCTCATTCTTGGATTAAGAGAAGATAAAAGTTTCTTAGAAACCTGTTTTGGTTTAAATGATAATTTTGTTGTTGCTTCTGTCATATTTTTCGATAATTTTTAATAATTAATAAAACACCCGATTAACTTATATTTATTTGATACCTCTATATTACTACAACTTGACAAAAAAGTCAAAAGTGTCAATAACGTACTAAACAACTATATTTATGAGCCTATTTTTAACGACAATTATCTTCTTTGGCTCAAGATTATCCCCTATATATTTTTTATACACCTTTGTACTCTTGACAACTTCAAGCACTTCTTCATCCCCAGAATCTGGTTTTATAGAAAATGTTCCTCTAAATTTTCCAGAAATCTGAATACTCATTTCTATTTCATCTTTCTTCATTTTAGCTTCATCATAGCTTGGCCAATCTGCTAAATGGATGGAAGTTTTATAATCAAAAATGTTTTGCCAAATTTCTTCAGAAATATGTACCGCGAAAGGAGAAATTATTTTTATAAAACTTTCGAAAGTTTTTCTAGAAATTAATTTGTCTTTTTTGACTTCGTCTTCAAAAGTATTTAGACAAATCATAAGCTGAGCTATAGCGGTATTAAATTTAAAGTCTTCAATATCTTCTCCGACTTTTTTTATGGTCTCATTAATAACTCTTTCTACTTCTCTATCATCTTTAGCTTCTTCACTAAAATCTATTTTAGAAGTTAAAGAATAAACTCTTTCCAAAAATCTGGAAACTCCGGCCATACTATTTGTATTCCAAGAAACAGATTTATCAAATGGACCCATAAACATTTCATAAGTTCGCATTGCGTCTGCTCCAAATTCTTTTACCACATCATCTGGATTAACCACATTTCCATACCGCTTACTCATTTTCTTTCCATCTTCCGCCATGATAAGTCCTACAGTTTGAAGTTTTGAAAATGGTTCATCGTAATTTACAAATCCTTTATCAAACAAAAATTTATGCCAAAAGCGAGCGTAGATTAAGTGACGAGTTGCATGTTCTGCTCCGCCAACATAAAAATCTACCGGACTCCATTTTTTTTCTAAATCTTTATTCACAAAAATCTCGTCATTTTTTGGATCTATATATCTCAAATAATACCAGCTGCTTCCCGCCCATTGTGGCATAGTATTTGTCTCTCTAAAGAATTTTTTAGCTCTTTCGTCACTTTTATCTAAGCTCTCAAATTCTCCTTCTTCATTTATAAACCCATACACCTCTACCCAGTCATGAATATTTGCGAGTGGAGATTCTCCTGTATCTGTCGGTTCATAATTTTCTACATTTGGAAGTACAACTGGAAGCCCTTTGTCTGCTACGACATAACTTTTTTTATTCTCATCAAAGACAATTGGAAATGGCTCTCCCCAATATCTCTGCCTTGCAAAGACCCAATCTTTCAATTTATATTTAGAAACGATTTTTCCTCCGACTTTCTCAGTGATTTTAATTCTTGCTTCTTCAGAATTCATTCCATCAAATTCTCCAGAGTTTATTTCAACACCTTCTCCAATATAAAGTTCTTCAGTATTTTCTTCTTTAGATTTTATGACTTCAATTATTTCTAAATTATATTTCTTCGCAAATTCATAATCTCTTTCATCATGAGCTGGGACAGCCATAATTGCTCCTGTCCCATAATCACTCAAAATATAATTTGCAATATAAATTGGAACCTCTGCTCCGTTTGCTGGATTGATAGCTTTTATCTCTGTATCAATTCCTTTCTTTTCAAGCTTTGTCATATCAAAATCCGCAGTTCTAGCTTTTTCTTCTTTTTCAATTTCTGAAATAAAATTTTGAATTTCTTCACTCGCTTGCCAACCATTTTCTATCCACTCTTTTGCCAAAGAATAAGAGATGGCCATAAAAGTACAACCAAATAAAGTATCGGCTCTAGTAGTAAAGATTCTCAATTTATTTTCTTTTAAATTATTTTTCTCAGCATCTACTATTTCAAAATCAATTTCACTTCCTTCACTTTTTCCAATCCAGTTTTTTTGAAGCTCTTTAATATGTGGCTCCCAATTTAATTTATCCAAATCTTCTAAAAGTCTATCCGCATAATCTGTAATTTTTATAACCCACTGACGAAGAGGTTTCTTTTCAACTTGAGTACCGCATCTCTCACAAGCATTTCCATCAAGATCTTCGTTAGCAAGTCCTGTTTTACAGCTTGGACACCAATTAATTGGCTCAAAAGATTCGTGAGCGAGACCGGCTTTATACATTTGCTTAAACATCCACTGGGTCCATTTATAATATTTTGGATCAGTAGTATTTATTTCTCTATTCCAATCATAATTAAGTCCAAGCATTTCTATTTGTTCTTTATATCTTTTTACATTCTTTTCTGTAGCAATATTTGGATTGATTTTATTTTTTATAGCAAATTGTTCTGCCGGAAGTCCGAAAGCGTCCCAACCCATTGGATGAAGCACATTAAACCCTTGCATCTTTTTCATTCTAGAATAGACATCTGTCGCAATATATCCTTTTGGATGTCCCACATGAAGCCCTTCTCCAGATGGATATGGAAACATATCTAATATGTAAAACTTTGGTTTTCCATTTTCAAAATCATTTGAAGTTGTATTAACTCCATTTTCTTTCCAATATTCCTGCCATTTTTTTTCAATTTCACTATAATTTAATTTGCTCATAATTTTAATAAATAAAAGTATAATATAAATTATAATATACCAAATAGATTACCTTCTCGCACTTGACGAATTTTAATGGCGTTATATACTTGAATTAGTTCTGGAGTTTAAAACTAAAAATTAAATAAGGAGGTAAAAATGAAAAACGATGCAGAAGATGAAAAAAAAGCTAGATGGATTTCAGCTATAAAGATTTCTGGATCAATGATGTTTGCAATTATTGTTGGTTTAATAATTGTGATATACGTCAGTGCGTTAGCATCAGAAAATTCTTTCTGGTATGAATTTGTTCTTTTAAGAGAAAAATTGGGGATTTTAGGAAAATATCCAATAATCACCATTTTGTTGGTATTTATAATATCATTACTACTCATATATCGCGAGACCGAACATGTTGATAGTAATGATGAACAATTTTAAATAAAATAGCGCTTTTCAGCGCTTTTTTTCTTTTTGTTGACTTTTATGTTAAAATGTTATAAATTAATTTCTCCGAATAAATCTATGAAAAATCGACTTGAAGATCTTGCTTTAAAAGTGACCAAATGGGTTGGTTCTATTTGGTCTATTATTATTCACACTTTAGTGTTTATCTTTTTTATGGTTTTACTTTATCTTGGATACAATCCTGAGAGAGTAATGCTTATCTTAACGACTTTAGTCTCTCTAGAAGCAATTTATCTTGCCCTCTTTATTCAAATGACAGTAAACAAACACTCTGAACATATTGCTGAGATTAGTGAAGACGTCGATGAGATTCAAGAAGATATTGATGATATTCAGGAAGATATCGAAGACATAAGTGAAGACGTCGATGAGATTCAAGAAGATATTGATGATATTCAGGAAGATATTGAAGAGCTAAATGAAGATGAAAATGAAAACGAGAATAAAGAAAAAATAGAAAATTAATATTAAATATCAAATTTAAATAATACCCATTCTATAGCCGAAAGTACGAGAGCAAAAATTGCTGCTTGCCAAAATGAAGCGAAGACAAATCCTGGAGTAAAGTAAGAAACTAAAAGAAGTAAAAGCACATTTAGTATCAAATAAAATAAACCTAATGTTAAAAAATTAATAGGCCAAGTAAAAAATTTAATTACTGGTTTTACAACAGCATTCACCAAAACTAACAGCAAAGTGAAAATAAGCAACGCTAACCATCCAGAATAAGTTATTCCTACTAATTTAACAGACAAAAGCACCGCTAAAAAACTTAATATAAAATGAATCATAATTTAATTATTATATGTAAATTTTAACATAATTTACATTCTTTATGTTATACTTTTAACTAAGTTAATTATAATTAAAATATGAAAAATTTTTTTAAAAATCAGACTGCGGTAGCTATTTTATTTGGTGCACTTATTATAGCTTTAGGAATTATAGGCTACGCTTTAATAAACAAAGATTCAAATTCTGGATCTGGATCTAAAAAAGACGTTTTAGATTCTATAATGAATGGAGATAAAATCTTCCAAGGGGCAGATTTTAAAGATAAAGAATACATTTTAGGAAATTCAAAAAATGATGTGACAGTTGTAGTTTATTCAGATTTTGAATGCCCTTTCTGTAAAATGCTTCACGAGAATGCGATTTTACAATTACAAGAAAAATATTCTACAGACAGCAAAGATATTTCAAAAGCAAAAATTGGTATAGTTTATAGACATTTCGCTCAAAGCTATCACGAAAAAGCACCAATGGAAACTAATGCTGCTTTGTGTTCAAGAGAATTATACGGACAAAATGTTTATGCGAACTTTATAGATAGACTTTACAACTTAAACCCTGTAGATGGAACTTTTGATTTAGCGACTCTTCCAGATATTACAGAATACGCTGTAAAATTAGCCAAAGAGAAAAATCAGAGTGTTAAAAAAGATTTTGATAAATCTGAATTTACAAAATGTCTAAGTAGTGAGACTTATAATTCAGAGTTTTTAGAAAATATGCAAGACGCTGTCATCGCAGGACTTGAAGGTACCCCTTATTCTGTTATTACATATAAAGATGGAAATGATCAAACCATTATTGCTAAAGTTTCTGGAGCAAAAGACGCTTCTTATTATGAAAAGATAATAGATAAACTTTTATCTATTAAATAAGAAAGTGATTTTAAAAAACCAAATCTCTAGAGATTTGGTTTTTTGTTTTAATTAAATACCGAGTTGCATTCTAAGTTCTTCACTTGGCTCCCAAGGTTCACTAAAATCAAGCTCCACTTGTGCTTCTCCTAAATTTAGAGACTCTACTTTTAATTCTACATCCTCCACGATTTTATCCGCAAACGGACACATAATACTGGTTAAAGTCATAATAACCTTTATAGATTCATAAACTTTAAAATCTTCTAAATAATCCCCTATTTCAATTTTACGAATTAGTCCAAGAGAAACAATATCAATATTTAATTCCGGATCTTGAATTTCTTTTAAAGCTTCTAAAATCTGTTGTTCTATTTTTTCTTTTTCTAACATAATTTTAATTTAGTATCTTTCATCTCATAGAATCTATCTATTTTTATAAGGTCTTCAATATTTTCTCTATGAGAAATTAAACAAAAAGCTGTGCCGGTATCTTTAAAATCTTGAATAATTTTGAAGACTTTTTTAACAGAAACTTTATCAACTCCAGAATCAATTTCATCCATAAAAACAAAATTTGGTTTCAAAGCAAAAAGATGAAGCATTTCCGCTTGTTTCTTTTCTCCACCAGAGAATCCGACATTTAAATCTCTTTTCAAGAAATTTTCATCAATTTCATATTTTTGACAAAAATTTATAATCTCTTTATTAAAATCTAAAATAGAAAGTTTGTTTTCTTCAGAAATATTTTTATAAGATCTATATAAAAATTGTAAAAGATTTACCCCTTCAATTTCTGGAACATGTTGCAAAGAAAAATAAAGACCTTCTTTAGCCATTTCAAAAGTTTTAGCTTCTGTTAAGTCTATTTTTTCACTATTCTTTTCTAGAATAATTTTTCCTTTTTGTATTTCAAAATTTGGATGTTTAAAAATAGCTGAAAGTAAAGAAGATTTTCCAGAGCCGTTTTCTCCGATAATAGAAATAACTTCACCTTTTTTTAATTCAAAGCTAGCGTCATCAATTATTTCTTTACCATTATCAACAATTTTTATTTTTAAATCTTTTATTTTTAATTTCATAATTATTTTATTTTTCTTAAAACATCGGTTAAACATCTATAAGAAAGTAATGCGCAATTTACACGAGAAGGAGAAATTTGAACTCCTAAAAGTTCGTAAATATTTGCCGGTGTCCAAAGTTTCAAATCTTGAATTTGTAGTTTATCATTTTTGATTTTTTCTGTCATTAAACTCATTCCAGCTTGAGAAAGGGCACAACCATTTCCAGCCCAAGAAACATTTTTTATCTTTTCATCTTCAATATCTAAAAAAAGTTCAGCTCTGTCTCCACAGTCAGCATTATTTCCCAAACCTAAACAAAATTCACATTCTGTCTCAATAGCTTCCACTTTATTTTTTGGATTTCTAGAATGTTCTAAAATATTTTCTGAATATAAATTTTCTAAATAATTTGAGTCCATATTTTTATCTATTAAACACTTTTCCGATTTTAAGTAAAGAATTTGTAAGAACATCAACATCTTCTTTGGAGTTATAAATATGAAAAGATACTCTAGCAAAACCATTTTTAGTTCCCAGATAATTAACTAATGGCTCCGCACAATGATGTCCTGCTCGTACAGCCACATTGTCCCCCGCCAGAACTTCCGCTACATCGTGAGGATGAATTTCCTTTCCATTCACAAAAACTTGCATAGAAACGGTTCCAGAATTATTTTCTGGTAAAGCTGCAAAAGGTTTTATTTCTAAAATATTTTTATTTTGAGAATTAATCTCAGAAATTTTATTCAAAAAATATTCTACTAATTTTTGAGAATGAGATAAACTTTCTAAACTAATTTCATTCAAAAAATCAACCGCTTCCCCTGCTCCGATAATTCCTGCAATATTTGGAGTTCCAGCTTCAAAAACTTTCGCATCACTTCTAAAATCTGTTTTTTCTCTTTCTACGTGAGAAACAATACCTCCTCCAAGAATTGTTGGATTCATTTGGCGAGAAATTTCTCTTTTAAGCCAAAGTACTCCCACTCCTGTAGGACCAAAAGCTTTATGAAAAGAAAAATATGCTGCGTCAATATATTTTTCCATTTCGTTCATATTTATAGGAAAATGGCCAAAACCAGCTGTCATATCACAAATCACAAAGACTTTATCGTTCTTCTTTTTTATTTCTCTAACAATTTCTTTTATATTGTTGATAGTTCCTAAAACGTTGGAAGCTAAAGTTATAGAGACTATTTTGGTCTTTTCAGAAACTAAATTTTCTAAATTAGAAATATCTAAATTGAAATCAGAATCTAATTCTAGAAAAACTAATTCCATTTTTTTATTTTTAGCTAATTTTTGTAAAGGTAAAAGAGAAGAATGATGCTCCATAATAGTAGTCAAAATCTCATCTCCTTCGTCTAAAAAAGGAAATTCATCGTCGTGAAGAGAAATTAAATCTATTAACAGATTGCTGGAAGCCGTCGCTCCCGAAGTCCAAATGATTTCTTCTTCGCGAGAGTTTAAATATTTAGCCAATTTTTCTCTAGACTTTTCAAATTCATTTGTGGCCTTTTCCGCAATTTTTGAACTAGCCCGATTTACATTACTTCTATAATTAGAATAATATTCATTCATCTTAGACAAAACACTCTTCGGAGTTAAAGAAGTAGCTGCTGAATCTAAATAAATTAAATCTTTTCCATATTCATTTTTATAATTTTCAAAAATCTGAAATTCTTTTTTAATTTCATTCATAAAGCAATTATACCTTAAAGTCTTTTAGTTAAAAAGTATTTCTTTTACTTCTTCAAGAGAGAGCTTATTCTCTTTTTCTATAGTTAAACTTATATCATCAATAAGTGGAACAAGATGAACATGCACATGAGGAACTTGTAAACCTTCCACAATCATCGCCACTTTAGAAAAGTGTAATTTTCCTTTTAATTTTTCTGTAAGAAGTTCAGCTATCTTTTTAGAAACAGACATTAATTCAACATATTCTTCTTCAGTTAAATCAAAAATATAATCAGTCTCTTTTTTTGGAATAACCAAAACATGTCCATCCCGAATAGGGTTGATGTCTAAGATTACAATATATTTTTCATCTTCAAAAAGAATATCTGACGGAATTTCTCTATTTATAATCTTGGTAAAGACAGAAGACATAATAACTATTCCGCAACAACTATCTTTCCAACAAAAGCTTCTTCTCCACGAATAGAAACTGTTCCTTCACCTTGATGCTCCCAAAGTTCAACTTCTCCATCAGCTGATAAATATCTTGCTCCAGATCCAGAAACAGCATGATTCAATTCTAAATTGTTCATATATAGATCAAGTGAACTGATATATGCCTTGTCTGTCTTTAAGTTATAACTTGCAAAAACTTCAGTTCCAGAAGCATTTTTATAAACTACAGAACTTAAAACCCCTTCTAAATTACAAGTATTTCTAAAAAGTGCAGTTTCGTCACAAGTTTTACCCTCTCCAAAATTACAAATACCTCCCTGACTACCGTCTGCATTAGTAACAATTTCTGAAATTCCTCCATTTCTTACACAAAACTCAGAAGCTGGATTTGCTAAACCAACATTTTGTGTTTGATCGTTTGTATTGTTAACAACTTTGTTTTCTTGAGGTTTTTTAGTTGAAAGCCAGTAAACTGCAAAGATGATGATTAATGCTAATAATATATATAAAATTTTTGATGATTTTTTCATAAGTTTTTTTGAAAATTAATATTTTTATAAGATAAAAACATAATAACATAACATAATAAAAATTAATAATTTAATCAAAATAAAAACACTATTTCTAGTGTTTCTATTTTAGATTTTGTGCGCCGAGTTGGATTTGAACCAACGTAGCCCGAAGGGCGACAGATTTACAGTCTGTTGTAATTGACCGCTCTACCATCGACGCATACTGAAAATTGAATTCAGAAGAATAAAATTTTCAGTTCAATAATTATAACACATTATCATCAAAATACAAAGATAGATTTGTATTTTTAATTAGCTAAATTAGCACATCCTTTATATTCTTTTTCAGAGTGAAAATCTAAAGAAACCGCTAAATTATTGGCTCTTCCAGCATCATCCATACATTCTTTCTTTTCAAAAAAGATAATAATATTTTTGGTTGTTGAAGAAATTGAACCGTCAGCATTTAAAAGACTAACATCCCCACGATATTGAAATTCATTAGAATAATCTTCTTGCCAAGTTTTTCCAACTAACCCATACCAAGTTGTTGAACCATAGTCCAAAGAAAGATTAATCATAGCTAAAGGAGCGTCAGCATTATCTCCTTTTATTTGAAAACTCCAACCAGGCTCATTTCCAGTACCGCTTACTATTAGATTATCTGCCTTAACTTCCTCTAATTGGCTGGCATTTTTATTGTCAGTATTAGGAGATGAAAGATATTTATTAAAAACTCCAGCCTTATAAATAATAAATAAAACTACAAGAACTATAACCACCCACCAATACCATTTAATTTTTTTATTCTCCATATAGATATTTTTTAATTTTAATTATTTTAATAAGTTATTCGTAGGTAACTATAGCACAAAAAATAATTTATATAAAAAATTACACTATTTTTTCAAAACTTTCTTCAAATAATATCCTGTATGAGAATTTTTCTCATTAGCCACATACTCTGGAGTGCCTTGAGCTACTATTTTTCCGCCTCCACTTCCTCCTTCTGGGCCAATATCAATAACATGATCGGCATTTTTTATAATATCTAAATTGTGCTCAATGACTACCACAGTATTTCCTTGATTTACTAATTTATTTAAGATTTCTAAAAGATTTTTAACATCTTCATAATGAAGACCAATAGATGGCTCATCTAAAAGATAGATTGTCTTTTCTGTATGTCTACGATATAGCTCGCTAGAGATTTTTACCCTCTGAGCTTCTCCTCCAGATAAAGTAGTAGCACTTTGTCCCAATTCCAAATAACCAAGTCCTACATCATCAAGAGATTTCAATCTGTCATAAATAGCTGGAATAGCTTCAAAAAACTTTATACCTTCTTCTACAGTCATCTTTAAAATATCAAAAATATTTTTATTTTTATATTTAACCTCTAAAGTTTCTTTTGTGAATCTTTTTCCGTTACAAACATCACAAGTGACATAAACTGTCGGCAAAAAGTGCATTTCAACAGCTATTTCCCCATTCCCTTCACAAGCTTCACATCTTCCACCAGCTCTATTAAAAGAAAATCTGGAAGCATTCCAACCGCGAATCCTAGCTTCTTCGGTATTAGCGAAAAGATCACGAATATGGGTCCAAGCTCCTGTATAGGTAGCTGGATTGCTTCTTGGAGTTCTTCCAATTGGAGACTGATCGATTAGAATTGTTCTAGACAAATATTCTGTACCAGTTACTTCGTCACAATTATAAACTTTAGCTGTTCTATATTTTCTCTCAAGTCTAGCTAAAAGATTTTTATATAAAATCTCATACATAAAGCTAGATTTTCCAGATCCAGAAACTCCAGTAATAACATTAAACTTTCCGAGCGGAACTTTCACATTCATATTTTTAATATTAAATATGTGTCCATTCTTAATAGAAATAAAAGCCCCATTTCCTTCTCTTCTTTTTTTAGGAGTCTCAATTTCTTTTTCACCACGCAAATAAGCAAGTGTGGTCGATTTTGATTTGTTAGTTTTAGCTGTTAATAAATCCTCTAAATAATCAGCTACAATAATTTCCCCACCATGCACACCAGCTTTTGGACCAATATCTATCATATAGTCACTAGCAAAAATTGTGTCTTCATCATGCTCCACCACAATAATAGTATTTCCCATATCACGAAGCTCTGTCAAAGTTTTAATAAGTTTATCATTATCTCTTTGATGAAGACCAATGGTCGGCTCATCTAAAACATACAAAGCACCTACAAGTTTACTTCCAAGCTGAGAAGCTAAACGAATTCTTTGCGCTTCACCACCAGATAAAGTATCTGCTTTTCTATCTAAACTTAAATAAGTCAGTCCTACATTCAACATAAATTCAAGCCTCGACTCTATTTCATTAATCATCACACTTGCTATTTCAAGATCTTTTTTAGAAATTACATTTTTTAAATTTTCAAAATATTTTTCAGCTTCTTCTATAGTGAGAGCTGTTATATCTACGATATTTTTTCTATCCGCTTTATTTTTATCATTTAAGAAAATATTTAAAGCTTCTTTACGAAGTCTTTTTCCGCCACAATCTTCACATTCATCTAAAGCTCCAAAATATTTAGTTCCAAGCCCATTACAGGTTTGGCATGCTCCATAAGGAGAATTAAAAGAAAAAAGTCTTGGTTCTATTTCTGGAAAAGAGAATCCACAATTTGCACAAGCAAATTTATTACTCATAACAAATCTTTCTTTTTCCCCTTCTTCATTCATCATCTCAATCTCCACTAAACCTTCCGCTCCATCTAAAGCTCTTTCAATAGATTCTGAAAGACGCACCATAGCATCTTTTTTACTAGCTAAAAGTTTTAATTCATCAATCAATATAAAATCCACCACAAAAGAAATATCGTGTTTTTTCGTTTTACTCATTTCAATTCTTTCTCTCAAACTTTTTGTAACACCATCAACCACTACCTCCTTGTAGCCTTTTCCGAGCATGTCATACATAAGTTGATAATATTCACCTTTTCGTCCACGCACAACAGGAGCTAAAATTCGCACACCTAAATCTGAAAATTTTACCCCTTGAATACTTTTAACTTCTTTTTCAAATTTTCTATAATCTATCTTTTTAACTTTATCTAAAATAAAATTAATAATTTCATCATTAGAAAGCTTTTCAATTTTGCTTCCACATTCTATACAGTATGGTTTTCCGATTCTGGCATATAAAACTCTTAAATAATCATAAATCTCTGTAATTGTCGCGACAGTAGAGCGAGGATTTCTACCGGCAGATTTTTGATCAATAGAAATAGCGGGAGAAAGACCGATGATTTCATCTACATCTGGCTTTTGCATTTGGTTCAAAAAATGTCGTGCATAAGCTGAAAGACTTTCCACATATCTTCTTTGTCCTTCGGCAAAGATAGTGTCAAAAGCTAGAGAGGATTTTCCACTTCCTGAAAGTCCAGTAAAAACAACCAATTTATTTCTTGGCATTTCTACAGAGACATTTTTTAAATTATGAGTCCTTGCACCCTTAACTATAATTTTGTCTTGTTCTTCTCTCTTTTTATTATTAGGTGAAATATTTTTAACCATTCTATTATTCTAGCATTTAATATATCTTTTGAAAATCTGTATCTAAACGACTCTCTTTCTTGTATATTCTGAATAAATAATATTGACAAAAGACTATATTATAGTATAATGAAATAAGTTGTAAATTTTAAATTTAAAAGGAGGCCCAAATATGTTTAAAAAAATTAACGCCATCCGGAGGGCTTTAATAGACTCCAGAAAATGCAAAGACTGGCAGATTGCCAGAGAAAGATTTAAACAGGCTCCTAAAAAAAGCCTAGAGGAATTGGTATGGCATAATAAGTTTGTAAACTTATGCCGCTTCTAAAAAACAAAAACCTTTACAGATTCGGTCTGTAAAGGTTTTTTATTTTTATAATTTATTATTTGACTTCAAAACTTCTAATCAAATCTTTAGCTGCGGTTTTAAAAGCTTCATTATCAGCTTTTTTATTTTCTACAATAGCAAGCCATGGACTTTCATCTGTAGCTTTAACTTCTTGAATATAATATTCAGTGTTAATAGTATCATCAATTATATGTTTAACTACAACATCTGAGTTGCCAGCAAATTTAATATCTTCAATAACAACATCTGGATTAGCTTTTTTGAATACTTCATTAATATAATCTTCTGCTGTATAACCTCTTCCCCCTTCAAAAGTTGTGTAAAGAGTCACAAAATTGTCTTTCTCAGCGTCAAAAAGTTTAAACCAATTTGATTGTGAGCCAACTCCTTGAACAGCTTCTCCATCTTTTTTGTATAAGAAAGAAAAGTTTAAAGTATTCTCGCCTTCAAAGTTTACAGATTGTTTTCCTTCAAACTTTGCATAATCATCGCTGTTAGCAATATCGACTAATTTTTCGCTATTACCATTCCAGATTTTCAAAGATTTACCTTCTAAACCTCTATAAACTAAAAAGCCAATTAATAAAAGTGCTAGCAGACCAATGATCCACCAAAGTGTTTTTTTGCTTTTAAAATCAATCTTTTTCATATATTTTCTATACTTTCGTTTGTATAAAGATAATTCTAGCATATACTATTTTTTTTGCACTCTTGATTTTTATTGAATTTATTTTATGCTTTTTATTGAAAAATAGCCTAATTTTCTATATTCAATTTATAAAATTGTTTCTCTTTTGTATTTTTTACATACACTGTTGGAAAAAGTTCTATATTTTCTTTAATGCTCATATTTTCAAATAAATTTTGAGCATTTTGAAGTAAAGTATCAAAATCTACAAATAAATTTTCTGGTGGACTAAATTTACAAATAGTAATATGACTAGGTAAAGAGAAATCCATATTCGGATTTCCTAAATCTTTAGCTATTTCTTTGTTTAATTTTTTATCTCCTGACAAAACATAATCTTTATCAGTAAACTTTAATCTTAAAATCAAAATCCTCTCTCTACCAAAAGGAAAAGCATGCCAACTTAATTGTGACCTATCATCTGGCTTTGGAATTCTTTTTTCTTCATTAAACATTTTTAATTTGTCTAAAGAGTTTTTTAATTTTCCCTTTCCTTCTTCTACAAATTCTCTAAGTTCACTTTCTTCAATATTTCCCCCACCAATAATTGTAAAGTGAAAAGGTAATCCATCTTCTTTATTTGGAATTATAATATCTTCATATTTAGTTTTTAATTTTTTATAAAATTCTCCTAGCTTTTCATTAGTTTTTTTATCAACTTCAAAGAGTAAATTTATTTTTACTTTTAGGTCTTCTTCTAAATTATTTTTAAGAGAAAGTTCCTCCATATTTTTATTTTATCAGTTTATTTTTCAAAGCTGCAATTTCATCTCGAAGTATAGCCGCTGTTTCAAAATCTAAAACTTTCACTGCTTCCGTCATCTGTTTTTCTTTTAATTTAATTAATTTATTTGGATTTTTCTCAAATAATTTTTTATCAACAGATAACTCAAACTCCACAGATTTTTTGTGTTCTCTTTTTAATTCTTCGGTTATATCTTTTATATTTTTAACAATAGTTTTCGGAGTGATATTATGTTTTTTATTATACTCAGTTTGAATTTTTCTTCTTCTTTCAGTTTCTTTAATCGCTCTTTCAAGAGAACCCGTCATTTGATCGGCATAAAGTATAACTCTTCCATCGACATTTCTAGCCGCCCTTCCAATGGTTTGAATTAAAGAAGTCTCGCTACGCAAAAATCCTTCTTTATCAGCATCTAAAATACCAATTAAGGTAACCTCGGGAAGATCTAGCCCTTCTCTAAGAAGATTTACTCCGACCAAACAATCAAATTCCCCTTTTCGGAGACGTGTCAAAATCTCAATTCTATCTAAAGTTTCCACATCACTATGCAAATATTCAGCTCTAATCTTTTTACCTTTTAAATAGTCAGCTAAATTTTCCGCCATTTTCTTAGTCAAAGTTGTAGCTAAAACTCTTCTTCCGGCTTTAATTTCTTTTTCAGCTTCTTTTATAAAATCAAAAACCTGCCCTTTATATTTTCCTTTCTCCATTACTGGCTTGATTTCTAATTTTGGATCAAGAAGTCCGGTTGGACGAATGATTTGTTCTACAACTTTACTAGAATTTTCTTTTTCATAATCAGAAGGTGTAGCTGAAACATAAATTACATCGTTTATTTTTTCTTTAAACTCATCATATTTAAGAGGTCTATTATCTTTTGCTGAAGGAAGACGAAATCCAAAATCAACTAAAGTTTGTTTTCTAGCTTGATCACCATTATACATAGCCCGAAGTTGTGGAAGAGTTACATGAGACTCATCTATCACTGTCAAAAAATCTCGCCCATTTTTCTTAAAATATTCCAGTAAAGTATCTGGTGCTTCTCCAACTTTTTTACCAGAAAAGTGGCGACTATAATTTTCAATTCCCGAACAATAACCAAACTCTTTTATACTGGCTAAATCATACTGTGTTCTTCTTTTCAATCTTTCTATTTCTAAAATCTTGCCCTCTTTTTCCAATTCTTTTAGTCTGTCTTTTAATTCTGCCTGTATAGTTTTAATCGCTCGCTCTTGAGCTAATTTATCTGAAATAAAATGTTTAGCTGGAAAAATAAAATAATCTTTTACTTCTTCAAGCTCTCTCATAGAAATTGGATCAGTTACAATAAGTCTCTCTATAACCCCGTTATGTAGCTCTATTTGAAGCATATAAGTTTCACTCATTGGCATAATATCTATTCTATTTCCAATTGTCCTAAAACTTCCAGGAGTAAGATCAGCATTGGTTCTTTTATAATGAACTTCTACAAACATCTTCATCGATTCAACTTTAGAGATTTTTTGACCAACAAAAAGTTTTTTATTAACTTTCTCGTATTCTATTGGTGAACCTAAACCATAAATACAAGATACAGAAGCCACTATTATCACATCATCTCGAGTTAGAAGAGATTGAGTGGAAGCGTGACGAAGTCTATCTATTTCTTCATTTATCTGAGCATCTTTTTCAATATAGGTGTCTGTAGTTGGGAGATATGCTTCTGGTTGATAATAGTCATAATAAGAAACAAAATAATGTACCGCATTATTTGGAAAAAAAGTTTTGAATTCTTGAGCTAGTTGAGCAGCTAAAGTTTTATTGTGAGCTATAACTAAAGTTGGTTTTTGTACTTTCTCTATAACATTTGCAATAGTAAATGTTTTTCCTGTTCCAGTCGCCCCAAGTAAAGTTAGTTTAGTACTATCGTTTTTCCTCTTTTCAATTCCTTTGACCAATTCCAAAATCGCCTCCGGCTGATCTCCGGCTGGCTTAAATTTAGAAACAAGTTCAAACTTTTTAGAATTTCTCATTCCTAAATGATAACAAAATTTAAACAAAAATAAAAAGGAGCTTTTACTCCTTTTTAATTAATTTTCTGAAAGATTTTTGAAAGGTTCTCCCATTATTTGATCTCGGGTATATTTATGACCCTGCGCTCTTCCTGTGTTTAAAATCTCTTGAATAGCGCCAGCCAACTCTTCAGCCATACCTTTTGGAGAATCTGACCTCACCTCAATTGTAGTCCACCCACGTTTTCCTTCCTTATCTTCTACAAAGAAACGGAAACCGTTCGACAAAGCTTCACCTTTTATGGTGTATCCACTCCCGATTGTCGGAAGACTTGAAACATATCTGCTCATAACTTAAAAATTTTAAAATGTACAATCTGAGTTAATATTATAACCCTCACAATTAAAAGTCAAATTTATTCCAAAAGATATTTTATTCCAGTTTTTTCAGTCTGGGTCTTTATTTCCTTCACCAATTCTATTTCTTTTTTTATTTCTCCTGCTTCAGAAATTTCTTTCTTAAATTTAAAATTTACCCCAAGTCCTTTTTTAACATCTTCGTCAAACCACTGATCAAAAATATAATTTCCTAGCGAATAATAAATATATTTATCTTTATAAATTTCACTTTCTTCTATTACGTGTGGGTGCCCACCGATTATCATATCCGCTCCAGCATCAATCCATTTGTGTGCTAAATATTTTTGATTTTGATTAGAAGTTTTTCTGTATTCAGTTCCCCAATGTGGCACGACTATAACAAAATCCACTTTTTTATCTTGTTTTAATTTTAAAATTTCATTTTCAATTCTTTCACTATCGTTATCTTTTGTAAATTCATGATAGCCAATATAAGCAATACAAATTTCTTTTTCACAAATAGTATTAGACAAACTCTCTATTTGATTATCATTGTATGGATTAGAAAAATATTTTATATTTCCCTTTTCTAAATATATTTTAGTTTCTTGAAAACCTTGATTATAAAAATTATCTGTATGATTATTAGCTAAAGAAACTACTTTCACATTTAAGAGATTTAAAATTTGCGGAGTAGAAGTAGGAAAAGTAAAAAGTAAAATAGGATTATATGATCCATCAGCATTTAAAGTTTTAGTTTTGTTTTCTGTAATTGGGCCTTCTAAATTAGCCACTATATAATCATAGTTTTTATTATGTTCACGAAAATTACCAAGAAAATTATTAACAAAATTTTCTGCACTACCATTTTCATTTACTCTTTTACGAATAAATCTGTCTAACATAATATCTCCGACAAAAAGAATATCTAATTCACTCTTTTTAGGTTGGGTTAAATTTTCTTTTTGATTATCTATATTGGAAATAGTATATTCTCTAGTAAATTTTTTATTAAAAGCCAAATAACCAAAAACCCCTAAAATTATAATTAGAAATATTATGAAAAGAGACTTTTCTTTCATAGTTTTAATATATCATTTATCTAAATAAAATCTATTCTGAAAATTTTTCTAAAAATTCACTAAGCGGACGAACCCAGATCTTTCCAAGATCATTTTCGTATAAAGTTTCATAAATTACCATATCTATGAGATCATATTTTTTATCGCTCATTTGGAGTTTGCCTAAAAATAAAACTTTATACTTTTTATTTTTATCTTTATAGTGAAAATATTCTTTTCCTATTTCTACTTTTTGTAACATATCATCTATATCTTTCCAAAACTTCTTTTTTAAATTCAAAAAATTTATCCCCTAAAATACTTTGACGAATATCTTTTACTAAAGAAACAATAAAATGAAGATTGTGAAGTGAAGCGATTGTTGCCCCAATCATTTCCTTACTTCTAAAAAGATGAGCTAAATAAGCTTTGGTGTATTTGTGAGCATAGCAAGACGGATCCTCACAAACCGGACTCATATCAGTTTTATATTTACTATTAAAAATATTTATTCTTCCATCTTTAGTATAAATAGCTCCATTTCTCGCAAGACGTGTCGGAGAGACACAATCAAAAGTATCTAGTCCGTTTTCTATCCCATAAAATAAGTCTTCTATTTCACCTATACCTAAAAAGTGTCTCGGTTTATTTTCTGGAAGATTTTCATTTGTAATTTTTAATATTTTTGTCATATCTTCTTTAGTGAAACTTCCACCAATTCCAAATCCATCAAAATATTTTCCATCCAGATTCATTTCTCCCAAAACTTGAGCTGAATATTTTCGTAAATCATCATAAGCTCCGCCTTGCACAACAGCATAAAGTGCTTGCCTTTGCCCTGTTGCCCCAGAAACTCCAAGTTTTTTATGATGTTCCAGACTTCTTTTTGCCCAACGATGAGTTCTTTCTAAAGCTTCTTTTTGATAATCTTTATTAGCAAATGGACTTGTACATTCATCAAAAGCGAAAAATATATCAGCTCCTAAATCATGCTGAATTTCCATACTTTTTTCTGGAGTAAAAATATGTTTACTACCATCGAAAACACTTTTAAATTCCACTCCATTTTCAGAAATTTTTACAAGAGATTTATTGTTATTTTTAAGGTTATTATATTTCTGCCTATCTCTTAAACGATACTTTTTAAAAAACAAAATATCAATGATAAAGAAAAAAATAAGAGAAGAAACTGAACCAAGTAAAAAGTTCAAATCTTCACTAAATATTCTTAAAACTCCCCAAAACATAAAAGAAAGAAAAATTTCTATAAAAAGATACTTATTTCTTTTAAAGAAATCTAAAAGATTAAACTTTTTACTTATATTTTTTTCAATATTTTCATTTGCTAAATCTTCTCTAGTAGCGATTTTGGAAACTCCTACACCCATCGCAGAACCAAGAGAAAAAACTTGAAACCCTCCAGAATCTGTAAAAGTTGGCCCGACATAATTCATCATCTTAGCAAAACCGCCATGATTTTTTACAATTTCATTTCCTGGCTCCAAATATAAATGATAAGTATTGGCGAGTATAGCATCTGCTTTTACGAACTCATTAAAATTTTCTGGAAGAATGCTTTTTATAGTAGCTTTTGTCCCAACAGGAATAAAAGCTGGAGTTTCTATATCTCCGTGTGGCGTGTGAATAATTCCCACTCTCGCCATAGGTGCTTCTTTAGATTTTTTCTTTATTTCAAATGAAAACTCTTTCATAAAAACTAAAACCTTAAAATTTCTTCACATTTAGCAATAATATTTCTCGGAGATAAATCATCTTCTAAACCCATTCTTTCTACTTTTATATTTAAATGACTAGGATTTTGAGAGACTATTTCTGAAACCAAACTTCCCATACCTCCAACTTTAGAATGTTCTTCTATTGTTAAAATATTTTTATGTCTATCAGCAAAATTGCTAATAAAATTAGTTATTTTTTCATTTTTGGTTTCACTATTTGAAGAAATTAAAGACATATTTAAAACTGTAACCATATAACCCATATCTTCCAATTCTTTTGCCGCCTGAAGAGCGTTGTAAAGAATTGGTCCATAAGCGATAATTCCTACCTGAAAAGCTGCTTCTAAGTTTTTAGAAATATAAACTACCTCTGGCAAACCAGTCCACTCTTTTATGTTTCCATCTATTTCAAAATACTCATCAGCAAAAATTTTTGGAGAGCTTTCACTGAAAATTCTAAAATAAGAAAAATCATTCCTGCTATTCTTGAAAAATCCCTTTTCAACAACTTTTAATAAATAACTAGCTTCAGATGCATCCGCAGGAGCAAAAATATTTACACCTCCCAGATTCCTTAAAATTGCCACGTCGTTTTTAATTTCAGAATTATCTAAATAAAGTGCTTCAGCTAATTCATTTTCTCGATGAATACGAGGAGATTGCATATTTAAAAGAGTGAGATTAACCTCCTTTTCTTTATTGTGTATAAATTTAAAAATGGTTTTTGAAAGACCGTTGTAGAGTTTAAAGAAATTATCCATTAATCCTGTATGAGAATTTTTTAGATTTTCATTAAAAGCTTCGTTGATTAGAAAAACATTTTTATTTTGATTTTTTGAAATAATTGAAGAAATTTGCACAGCTTCCTCAGCTGGAAAAATATGATCTGTGTCCCCCATCGCTTCTTCTAAATTATCAACTTTGAAAATTAAATTGTTATCATCATTAAAATCGGCCAAAGTGAAAAAGATTTTTTCTACTTGATTTTGAAATTCTTCTTCTTTAAATAAATTATTAGTTAACATAGATTTTAATTTAAATTAGCTAAAATTATTGAAGGTTTTTTGAGATCTTTAGCATAATAAACAGCTTCACAAACAGAAGCAGGACTAAGCCCATTAATTACTAATGTATCAAAACCTAAATTAATTAATTTTCCATTTAGTTTATTTTCTTTATTGATTTCAGTATTTACTGATTTAGTATAAGCAATAATAATAACTCTTCGCATATTATTTTTTTGTATAAATTCTAATGCGGAAAAATTATTTAAAAGATCTAATTCGCTGACAACAATATAGTAAAATCTTTCATGTTTATCTCCAGAATCTCTAGCGGCTGTATAATAACCAATTGCTTCACCAAAACTATTTTCGACTTTTAGAAAAGTGTTTTTAGTAATATAGTTTTTTAAATTAGAAAACTCATCGTACCCAGCATGGACTTTCACTACACTTTCTACTATATTTGCATAATTATTCGTAGAAAAAATGTCATCTTTATTTTTCCAATTTGGAACTTTTGGATCATGATTAATAGCTTTAAAATATAGTCCAGTAAAAATACCTGAAAGACTTTTGAGATTTCTTAAAGCCTTCTCACCAAAAGAAGAAAAAACATTATCTATGGTGATTTCAACATCTTGCTGTACTAAAGCAAGCGCATCTTTTTCGTCTTTCGTTAAAGTCTTCATATGAGTCCATTATATCACAGACAAAAAATTTTAGTTTTGCCTTATTTTTTTAAGATTGGATACAAAATTTACCCCATCTAAATCTTTCATTAAATATGAACCGACTACAAATTTGTCAGCACCGGCTTTTTTAGCAAGAGAGATAGTATCTTTATTCATAGAACCATCAACTTGAATCGATAAATCTTTATAATTTAAACCTTTTCTAAAAAATCTTATTAACTCTAAAGCTTTTTCGCTAAATTCTTGTCCTTGTGAACCTATTTTATCAATACCCATAATTTGTAAATCAACATCTTCATATTTGTATAATATGGATAAAACTTCTTCCCTATTTTTGTCTAAAAAATTTATCTTTGCTGTGACAAAGATTTTAATAAAATCTTTTTTTGCCTTATTTAAAATCTTTTCTAAATCTTTAGAAAATAAAATTTCTTCTAAATGTATCACAAGACTTTTCGGTTGGAATGATTCGAGTTCTAAAAAGAATTTCATTTGATCTTCACACATTAAATGGTAACCAATATTGAAATATTTTCGAAAAGAATTTAAAATTTTTATTTCTTCTTTATTAAAAGAATTTGGCAACCAAGTTTTATTTTCTACAAATTTACCGTCACATAAATCTATTTGTACAGCTTTAAAATCAATTCTATATTTATCTTCTATGGAAGCTAAAAATTCTAATTTATTCTTGATTTCTTCAAAATCTTTTTCTAAAATTGCGGGAACTATTTCCATAATTAATTATCAGAAGCTTCACTTCTTATTGATTCCAACATTTGTAATTCTTCTAATTCTCTTTTAGTTATTTTTGTATCTATGTTTTCTTCCAAATCTTCTATTTGTTCTACTCTACGTTCATGTCTAGTTACAGTTTCTTTATCAGCTTCATCAAACTTAGTAAGAATAAAAGTTCTTACAGCTTCTTTTACAAATTCTTCTCCTACAAATCTTGCTCCAAAAGAAATAATATTAGCATTATTATGTTCTCTTAAAAGCTTTACCAATTCTAGATTTTCACTATTTATAACTCCAGCTCGAATGCCTTTGTATTTTCCAGCGACAATGGCTTCACCTTCTCCAGAGCCTCCAAATACAATACCAAATCCATTTTTTTTACCAGTATAAATGTCCGCTGAAAGAGCTCCGGCACAAGCTGAAATATATTTTGGATAATCATCATTTTCATCATAAGTGTAAGCCCCAAAATCTACTATGTCAACATTTGAAATAAGTTGTCCACCCTTCTCTAATTCTTTTTGGATTTCATCTTTTTCAATTTCCAAAAATAGCTTTACAGCTTCTTTCATTTCAAATCCAGCATGGTCTGTTGCTAAATATATTTTCATATTCTTATTATACTATAAAATAAAACCCTATTTTATTGATAAGGTTTTATTTTATTTAAAATTATAAATTAAATTTCACAAGCTCCAGAAACACAAGCGAATTCTCTTGCGCCAGTGGTATTATCCACAAACTCATATTGGGAAAGTTTTGAAAAATCTATTTTACCGATAGCTTTAAGTCTTTTTTCATACTCTTCTTTAGTAATTTCTTCATAAGGAGCTAATTGATAAACATGATCTGTGCGAGGTAAAAATGTTAAACCTCCAACGAGATCCCAATTTTCATAAACAAAATTTCCAACCCCAATCCATTCTTCTGGGCCGACATAAATCGTCGCTGAAGGATTATGTTCTACAAAATGTTGTTTTAATCGTTTCCACTCTTTTAATAAATCTAACGCTGAAATATCTTCTTTAAAGATGGCTCCAGTAGGTGCTTTGACGGGAAACTCTAAAACAAAAGTTGTAGCATTAGTGGCAGACTGTCCAACTTCAGGAACACATGGCACACCTTGATCTCTAGCCATCTGTAATAATGGGTCCGTATTAGAAATGCGAACTCTACGAACAAAGTATGGCGCATACCAAGGATGCATTCCAGAACCGACACCTAATAACTGACTTGAATTGCCATGTGGTTTAACACAAGTGATAGCTGTAGACGGATTGATTTTAAAACGCTTTGCAAATTTTTTATTAGTTTCAATTCCAACATTTCTTAAACTCTCTAAATTAGTATCATTACGAATAAGTTTATTATCATAATATCCAGTTAAAGAAACTCCTAAAAGTCTTTCTTCTTCACAATTTACTTTCCATTTTTTAGAAAGATAACCAAAATTTGTAAGTGTAGATTGATAGGTTCCAAGAATGGTAGCTATTTCCATTTTTCTACTGAGAGTTTTCATGGTGTCTTGTGGGCGAATCACAATACTAGTTAAATTACAAAATTGTTTTGATTTAAGGTAAATTTCTCCACAAGGATTTAAACCAATTTGTTTTTCATTCTTTATAAATTCCCAACGGCGAGCTGGGACCTGTTTTTCTAAACCCCCACGATTGAAAAGTCCCCTTTCTCCAGATTTTGATTTCACTAAAGCTGTCCATTCTTCTAAGAATTCTTCAGCGCTAGGTTTTTCATTGAAAACAACAGAATTGTTCGCCATAGTTCTTTGAGATTCAGTTAAATAAAACTGTCCCTTTTTTGCATCTCTCATTTCCAAATCATCTAATTCTGAAAGTGAAATCAGTGCACTTCGACGGACTCCACCAGCGACAACAATTAAACCAATTTTACAAACAATATCGTGTAAGTCTAAATTTGATAAACGACGACCCTGTTTTGCTAAGATTTTTCGTCTTGAAAAATCCATAAGCTCAATTAACGGTTGAGGTCCGGAAGCTCTTCCTCCAGCCGTCTCTAAACGGGCTCCAGTTGGTCTAATTTGAGAGTAATCGAACTTTACATCTTTTCCATTAAACCATGCTTCTAACCCGAAAATAAACGCATCTGCCCATCCTTCCTTGCTGTCTTCCACAATATAATTTACCGGCTTCTCCTTAAGCTGTTTTTTAATTTGCGGAAATTGTTGTACATTTTCAGATTCTACCGAAAAACCAAGCCCGGCTCCACACATAGAAATATACATAATTTCTCCTAAATCTTGTGGGCAAGTTGGGGTGATGTAAGAGCAGTTATAAGCCCAAACATTTGAATTTCTACAAGCTTTTCCAGCAGACCAAAGAAGTCTCATTGAAGGACAAACATCTTGATTTAAAATAGCTTTGTAAACATCATCATATTCTTTCTTTGTTAACTTGTTTTCCAGATTTTCTCTCATGTAATCCATAAAACGATTCACAGTTTCTATCCAAGTTTCGCGACGTCCAAGATCTGGCATCCATCTTGAGTAAAATTGATAGAAAATAAATTCAGAATAAGGACTGGAAAAGAATTTACTACTTTCTTCAACTGCTTTTTTAGTAGCTTTAGATATTGGTTTTAAAGCGCGCATTTCTGAGCGATGACTTCGATAAAGAATGTATCTTTTTGCTGTGTCGGTAAAATTAGATTTCATTAGTTCTTTTTCTACCAAATCTTGTATCATCTCCACAGAAGGTAAAAATTTACTCTTTTTATCTTTTTTGGCTAGACCATCTTGTATATTAAGTAAATTTTTAAAAACATTGGCCGCAATAAATTCAGCCATAAGCTCTCCACCTTCTTTGGAAGCTTCAAAAGCTTTTAAAACTGCTCCGGTTATTTTATTAAGATCAAATGGTACGACCTCCCCTGTTCTTTTTCTAATAAATTTGATTTTTATCAAATCATTTTTTGGGATATTTTTCTTTTTTTCCATACTTTTACTATTTTTTATTTAAATTATTAATTTTTTGTAATACAAAATAAAAAACCCAAAAGCACCCACTTGCTTTATAAGAAAATATTAACACATTAGACACTTGTATCATCAAGAAATTTGACAAGATTGTCTATCCGACATTTCTAGATAAAGAAAAACTTATCAACATATTTGACTTTAGGAAAAAATAATTATGAAATAGTAAATTTTAAAGAATTTTTGCAACTTTTACAGTGTGTTCAATTAAAGTATTTGCGTATCCAACCTCATTATCGTACCAAATAAGAATTTTTACTAGATTTCCATCAACAACTTTAGTCATTTGTAAATCTACAATACCTGCGTAACGTAATCCTAAAATATCGCTTGAGACTAAATCCTCATCACTTACTGCCAAAAGGTTTTTCCATCTTTCTTCTTTACTGGCATTGGTTAAAATTCTATTTATCTCTTCAGTACTTGTATTTCTTTTAGAGATAAAAGTTATATCTGCAATACTTCCGGAAATTGTTGGTACACGAATAGAAAGCCCATCAAATAAACCCTCTAATTTTGGATAGGCTTTAGTGAAAGCAATAGCTGCTCCTGTAGTAGACGGTATAATATTTTGCGCTGCAGCCCTTCCTTCTCTATAACCTTTTTTACTAGAGCCATCAATTAAAGCTTGTGAAGCTGTATAAGAGTGAACTGTATTTAAAATTGCTTTCTCAATACCTATAGCTTCATCCAAAATAGCTATAGCTGGAGAACCGGCATTTGTAGTACAAGAAGCATTGCTAGTTATAACAGAATCTTTTAGTTTTTCTTCATTTATTCCCATAAGCACCGTATCACTTTTTCTCATGCTGTTTTTTAAATCTTTTGCTGGGGCAGACAAAATAACTCTTTTTGCTCCAGATTCGATATGAAAGTGTGATTTATCTGCGCTCACAAAAGCTCCAGTACATTCAACGACGATTTCTACACCTAGAGAATTCCAAATTTTGTCTTGTATAAAAATATTTGGGTCTTTTTCACTTAAAAACCTAATCTCTTTTTTATTTCCATTTGGTAAAACTAAAACTAAATACTTTTCTTTTTCATTAATAATTTTAGCTTCTATATTTCTAAAACTTTTTTGCCTGTAAACAGTATCGTAATTTAGGAGATAAATCATATTATCCAAATCCCCCAAATCGTTAATAGCGACAATATCTATTTCTTTTAAAGCTTTTTCATCCATTAAAGCAAGCTTTAAAAAAGCTCTACCTATTCTACCAAAACCATTAATTGCGATTTTCCTCATAAGAAAATTATATCACAATAAAACTTTGAAATATTGGAAATTATTCTAAAGGATCTTCTGCTAATGGAATTTTAGAAATAATTATAGAAGTATTTTTTCCTTCTTCGCTTTGAATAGAGAAATGCCAATTATTTGCGTGAACTATACCTTTAACTATAGATAAACCTATTCCAGTACCAGAAAACTCTTCTTCAACATTTTTTCCCCTGTAAAATCTTTCGCTAATTTTTGGTAGTTCTTCTTTTTTAATTCCAATACCCGTATCAAAGACTTCTATTTTTAAATATTTTTTACCTAAATTTTTGTACTTGGAAAGAGAAATTTTAACTTCACCGGATTCTGTGTATTTAAAACTATTTGAAATTAGATTGTTGAAAATTCTCTTCAGGTGTGTCGGGCTGGCTTTGATGTGTTTATGAAGTTTTAACTCATTATCTATATGAAAAACCACATTTTCATTTTTATTATTTTCTAAAGTTTCGTAAGATTTTTGAATCAAATCAAGAATTTCTCCCACAGTAACATCTTCTGGTTTATTTTCTATATATTTTATTCTGGCTTCAAACAGCAAATCATCAATTAATGTTGTCATACCAGAAATCTCTTTTAAAATAATATTTGCCCCACCTTTAACGTCTGACAATAATTTTTTATCATTTTCATTTTTTTCTTCTTTTTCAGCTTTTTCTATTTTACTAGACATAATCTCTGCTCTCATATTCATAACCGATAAAGGAGTTCTTAGTTCATGGGAAAGATTTGAAGCAAACTTTTTTTGGAGATTGGTCGTATATTCTATTGGCTCTAACATTTTTTTCACCAACCTATCAAATAAAATAATACTCACTATAAAAATTATAATATCAGAAACTATTAACAAAAATATTGTTTGGTCTCTCAAGTTTTGAAAAAGTTCATCCGCATTTATATAATAAGAAATCTGTTCACTTTTAAAGACAGGAGAAATTTGATAAATAATATCTTGAGTTAAAAGACTATAAACTACAAAAGAGAAAGATCCTAAAATAATAAATACAAAGATTGAAGCTATAAGATCTAGCTTTAATCTAGTTGAAGTAAAAAGATTTTGTTTAGAATTTTTTCTCATTTTAATTAAAGACTAATTTATACCCAACACCACGAACAGTCTCTACCTTTCCAGAGAAATTATTTTTAATAAGTTTATTGCGCAAATTATGTACATGCACATCCACAAAACGGCTACTTGGAGTTTCAGATTCTTTCCAAATTTTTTCTAAAATATTTTCTTTACTTACAGCTCCACCATTTTCCTCTAATAATATTTCAAATATATCAGCCTCTTTATTTGTAAGAGAAATTGTTTTTTCTTTACCTTCTTCTTTCTCAATTACAATTTCTCCAGTATTTGCATTAAAAGTAAATCTGGAGTCTTTATCAGCATGAAAGACTTCTTTTTTGACAGTTGTACCTACAATATGAGTATTTGCGTTTTTAACTGGATTATTTTTTTGCAAATTTCTCCTATAAAGAGAATGAATTCTGGCTGTGAGCTCTTTTACGTTAAATGGTTTTACCATATAATCATCTGCTCCTGCAGCTAAGCCGAAAACTTTATCATCAACAGTATCTTTAGCTGTCAAAATAATTATCCCGCTTTCTATTCCAAGATTTTTTATTTCTCTTAAAGTTTCAATTCCGTCTTTCATCGGCATCATTCTGTCCAAAATAATTACATCAAATTCTTCTCCTTCTTTTTGTAAATCTTTAACTTTAGAAAGAGCCTGAACGCCATTAAAAGCCACTTCCACATTAAAACCCTCTTCTTCTAAATAAAGTTGTATTCCTTCGTTTAATTTTACACTGTCTTCTACGACTAGTATTTTCATATAAAAGAATTATAGCAAATGTTAAGAAAACAGAAAAACCCGAAAATTAACAATTTCCGGGTCTTTTAATTTAATTCTTTTTAAAAGTCTCTATTAATCCCTTTACGAGTCTAGTATCCTCCTCATTAAGGATTCCATACTCTCGAGACAACTTTTCAAACCTTTCTTTTTCTTCAAGTGAAAGATAGTCAGCTTCATATAATGGCCACATCTCTTCATCGATTTCTCTTCTTCTTTTCTCTAAAGCCTCTCTTTTTTTCATAATTTCCTCGTAAGTCATTTCTTGAAATTTTAAAATTGTAAATACTAACACTAGGATAACAAATATTTTTAATTTGTCAAATATATCTAATCTTCGTCGTCTGTTCCAAATTCTCCTTTAAAATTTTGAAGCGCTTCTACGATAACCCCCATTTCTCCAGACATAATTTTGGAAATTCCATGCCAAGATTCTTTGATTCTATGATCTGTAATTCTATCTTGTGGAAAATTATAGGTTCTAATTTTTTCACTTCTATCCCCTGTTCCCACTTGCTCTCTTTTAGCATCACTATTTTCTCTTGAGAATTTTTCTTCTTCCATTTGATCTAGTCTGGCTTGAAGCATTTCCATTGCTCTTTCTCTATTTTTAAGCTGACTTCTTTCTACAGTACATTTAACAGCGATACCAGTTGGTTTATGAATAAGTCTAACAGCAGTTTCAACTTTATTTACATTTTGTCCTCCAGCTCCACCACTTCTAGAAGTTTCCATTTCTATATCAGCTGGATTAATTGTAATTTTTTTAATTTTACGAATTGGCATAACTGCGACAGTCACAGTTGAAGTATGTACTCTTCCATTTTTTTCTGTATCCGGAACTCTTTGTACTCTATGCACTCCCATTTCATATTTAAAATTATCCCAAGCACTACCTCCTTTTATTTCAAAAGACACATCTTTGTATCCACCAACATCTGAAACAGATTCATCTAATTTTTCAAATGAACATCTATTATTCAAAGCAAAGTTTTGATACATATTTGCGAGTTCTGCTGCAAATAAAGAAGACTCATCCCCGCCAGCTCCAGCAGCAATTTCCAAAATCATAGACTTTGGTTTCTCTTCTTCCTCTTTATCTTTATCTAAAATCTCTGTCATTTCTTTCCAAAGTTTTTCTTTTTCTACTTCAATATTTTTTAATTCTTCTTCAGCGATTTCTTTCATCTCTAAATCAGACAATAAAGAATTAGCCCCTTCTTCTTTTTTTAAGAGATCTTCATAAGACGGAAAAATATATTTAGTCTTTTCATTTTCTTTAAAATCTTCTGCTGAATATGTCATAGTTTTATCTTTTAATTATATCTTAATATACAAAATAAAAACACCCGCTAAAATAACGAATGTTTTTATCAAAAAAGTTAAGCTTTTTTAGAAGTAGCTTTCTTAGCTGAAGCGGCTGCAACTTTTTTCTTAAATCTATCAACTCTTCCGGCTGTGTCCAAAACTTTTTCTTGTCCAGTATAAAAAGGATGACAAGCAGAGCAGATTTCAATTTCTTGTTCTTTTTGTGTAGACCCAACAATATACTTTGCACCACAAGCGCAAGTAATTACAGCGTCATCAAAATATTCTCCATGAATGTCTTTTTTCATAATTTTAGTATTTCGTAAGTCCTCAAATATTATCACAAAATCAAGGATAAATCAACTATATCCTAAACTCTATAACATCTCCATCTTTAACTATATACTCTTTTCCTTCGGTACGAACCAGACCCTTCTCACGAGCGACTTTATAGCCATTGGATTCTAGCAAATCTTTACTAGCGACAACTTCGGCGCGAATAAATTTATTTTGAAAATCTGTATGAATCGCTGCTGCTGCAACTGGGGCAGTAGAGCCTTTTTTAAAAGTCCAACCACGTGTCTCATCTTCCCCTGTTGTAAAATAGGTTTCTAGTCCAAGCATTTTATAACTTTCAGAAATTAAATTATGAATTCCATCATCACAAATTCCGCCACCTGAAATTTCTTGCCTCATCACCTCTTTCTCTTCTCCTTCAAAATCTTTCAAATCATCTTCCACTTTGGCATCTATTAAACAATAATTATAATCATTTTCTTTAAAATAGTTAAGAAGCTCTTCCCAACGAGAATCTTTTATTTCGTCTAAATTTTTAGCACCGCATTTTTTATTTAATCCATAAAGAATTGGCTTCATGGTAATAAGATGTAATTCTTTAATTAATTTCATCTCTTCTTCATCTAAAGCTTTTTCTGAAATTAACCTATTAGCCAATTTATCTTCTTCTAAATATTTTTTCACTTTTAATATGGCGCCTTTAAATTTTATAGCTTCTTTGTCGCCTTTTTTCACATCTCTTTCAATAGTTTCTAATCTTTTATTTACTGTCGCTAAATCAGCTAAAATTAATTCCAAATTAATTATTTGAATATCTAAAAGTGGATCGATTCTATTTTCTACGTGAATTTGTTTATCGTCTTCAAAAATTCGAACTACTTCCAAAATCGCATCTGTGTCACGAATATGTTGCAAAAATTTATTTCCAAGTCCAGCACCTTCACTAGCTCCTTTTACAAGTCCAGCGATATCTACAAATTCTACTACTGCTGGAATAGTTTTTTTAGACTTACTCATTGCTGAAAGTTTGTAAAGTCTATTATCACTAACTTCTACAATTCCAACAGATGGATCAATGGTACAAAATGGATAGTTTTCAGCAGGCACACTATTTTTTGTGAGCGCGTTAAAAAGTGTACTTTTACCAACATTTGGTAATCCAACTATTCCGATACTTAGTGACATAATTTTGTATGATTAAAAAGAAATTGTTTTTTTGAAGTTTCGCTTGCGGGGCTCACGAGAAAAAATAATTTCTTTTGAAATATTTATCTCTGAACTGTTTTTTGAACACCAGCTTTAGCAGCTGCTTCCTGAAGCTCGTTCTGATATTTTTTCATCACTTCAAAAGAAGCGTACATTTCTGGTTTGCCTTGTTTTACTAACTCTTTAGTTTCTTTAGCTATCTTCTCAAAAAGCTCTGGATCTTGTTCTACAAGACTGTTAATCATTTCTTTTTGGTCTTCTGGTAATTTACGAGTTGCGTATTTTGTTGCTTGTTTTGTAAAAAATTGTTTAATTCCCATATATTTTTTATCTATTATACAAAATAAAAACCGTTTTGAAAATCTATCTAAAAAATAGAATATTACGGCTTTTAGTTGATTTATTTTTTTATTTTACTAATTAATTGGAGACACATTTAATCTTTCTAGTTCCTGTTCTATTCTGTTCTGAATATCTTCTGCAGAAAGGCTCAAATTTGTCATTTCTAGACCGTTCATAAAGACAAATGGTGTGTGAGTTAATCCAAGCTTTTTAGCTTCTGTAAGTGAATCGTTCACTATTTTTTGCACTTCACCACTATCTCTGTCAGAGATAAATTTCGCCATATCTAAACCAATATCTCTAGCATAGCCTTCAATCTTACTTTTAGCATCTAAAACATTTCCCCAGTCACTTTGTTTTTCAAATAAAATATCATGCATTTCCCAAAACTTTCCCTGATTACCAGCAGCTTCGGCTGAATATCCAGCAAGTAAAGCGTTTGGATGAATAGAGGTTAGAGGAAAATATTTATAAACTAAAGATAAAGATGTTGGTCCATATTTTTCTATAATATTTTTATATACTTCTGGAAAAACTATACCGAAACCAGCACAAGCTGGACATTGGAAATCTGAATAAGCTACAATTTTAACTTTTGAATCTGGGTCACCCATTGTTGTTTGATTATTTGCTACCTTATCCACAACCTCAGTATTATTTTTGTTCTTTTGACTAATAAAATAGTTTAGTCCAAAAAGGATAACAATTATTGCTAAAATACTTCCGATAACAACAACTGCATTATTTTTCTTTTTTCCACCTTTGGAAGAATGTGTGATTACATTTGACATATTATTTTATAATTATTAATTATAAAAAGATTATAACATACGCATTCACTAATACGTAAAATATCAATTATCTATCTGGAGGAATTTCGTAATAGCTTATTAAATAGTTAACCAAACTAAAAAAAGATTCTTTTAATGTTTGAGAAGCGTATTGTGCCCCCCTTGGATCTACTTGATATAAGAAAATAATATATTTAGGATTTGTCGCTGGAAAGTATCCGAAGAAAGAGTGTAAATATTTATCTTCATAATATTTACCAGTGTTAGGATTTGAAACTTGTGCGGTACCTGTTTTTGCCGCAACTGTATAATGTGGATTTTTTGCATTCATAGCTTCATCGACAACTCTTGTAAGTATCTTACTAATCCTTTCACTTGTTGAGGTGCTTTGAAAAACATTAATAGGTTCATCTTGAACAATAACTTTTGTTGTTCCATTGTCATAACTAATACTTTCTACTACATGCGGAGTAACAAGCTTTCCTCCATTACCAAGAACAGCTAAAGCTCTAATAGTTTGAATCGGAGTAGTAGCAATACCTTGCCCAAACCCGGCGGTAACCAAATCTACTGCAACTTTAGAATCTAAATTGCTTACCAAACCAGAAGCTTCAGATGGTAAATCGATACCAGTATATTCTCCGAAACCAAATTTGTGAAAATACTCACTTAAATTACTTCCGCCAATTTTTTCTACTAAGAAAGCAATACCGACATTTAAAGAGTCAGAGAGAATTTTTTGAAGTGGAGTATTTGGTCCTCGGGCAACCTTGTCATAATTAGAAACTCTATAACCATTCAAGACTATAGATCCGGTGTCATTATATGTTGTTGATTCATTCACCAAACCCATATCTAAAGCGACAGCAACAGTCAAAGGTTTAATAATAGAACCCATTTCATACACGCCAGAAACCAAATCATTGTTATATACAGAGATATCTGACACTTCCCGATAGTTATTTGGATCAAAAGTCGGAATCTCTTCCATGGCCAAAATAGATCCGTCATTAATATCCATAACAATTGCTCCAATTTTTTGAGAATTCCATCTAGCTTTAGCGTCCCCCAACAGTTTTGCCACATATCTCTGAACGTTTGCATCGATGGTTAAATTTATATCACCCTCAGAAGAAGCGTGTTGCAACATTCTGGATGTATCTTTATTTTCTATATCGCTAGAATTAAAATCTGAAAAAACTTCAGCAAAAAAGTTTGAATTAACTATATTTTTTTTATCTAAAACGTCATTGTAATATCTCTCGAGTCCATAAAGTCCAGTTTTTTTATCTTCGGAAAAGCCTACGAAACCAAAAACTTTTGCGCCAATATCTTTTTCGAAATAAACTCTACTCTTTTTTCTACTCACAATAAGACCTTTCATTCTAAGGGAAACCAGTTCATTCGCTATTTCTTCTGGAACATTTTTTAAAAGAATTTCATAACCAGAATCCTTTTGATGCATTTTTTCTAAAAAACTATCTTTATCTAAAAAAGAAACTATTTTTGATGAAGAGCTTGCACCTTCTACAATTTTTGAATTATAATCTTCAAAAACTTTTGAAATTTTTGAAAAATAATCATTTTCTAATTCGGAAAGATTTAAGCCTTCTTCAATCCTTTTTTCAAAAAATAAATTTATTGTCTTTGGGTCTAAAGCTAAATCATACTCATTAGACATGGCTACAGCCGGAGAAAAAGTCCCTTTTTTATTAGTAAAAAATATAGACCCTCTATCAAAATTTTCTCCCGTATCATAAAAATATTGACTCTCACCAGCTCTTTTATATTCAGCACCATGAATTATTTGTAAATAAAAAAGTCTGGCAATAATTAAAGCAAATATAAAAAAGATAACCAAAACAAAAATATTTATTCGGTTGTGAATTAATTTATTTCTTTCTGACATGGGTCCTATTATTGGTTAATATTTTCCGGCCCAACATTTACGCCCTCATACAAAAAAGAGAAACTTGCTGCAGCATCTTTTCTTGTTGCAAAATTATTATTTTTTGTTTCTATAAATCCATTATTAAAAGCATATTCTTTGGTTATGTTTAAAATTGTAGCGTTGTAGGCTTTTTCAAGTTTAGCTGATTTAACATTGATATCATTTATACTAGCTAAGCCCTCTTTTTTATTTATAATATTAAAAATTACTGCCACCACAATAACCATATAAGCAATACTTAGAATAGCAAGAATTGAAAGTAATGCATGAATAACATAAATTTTAAAAGATTTCTTTACACTATTCGTAGAAAAATTCTTAAAATTATGCAAATAGAGTTTATTTCCATTTAATCTATCCTTATTTAATTGTGTAGTTTTAATTTGCATATTATTTTTTTTCTACGACTCTCAATTTTGCACTTCTTGATCTTGGATTTCCTAAAACTTCTTTTCTTTCTGGCTCTAGAAAATCTTTTTTATTTTCAAACTTAATCAACTTCAATTCTTCTTTTAGGGATTTGACTGTATTCTTTAAAATCCTGTCTTCGCCTGAATGAAAAGTTAAAAAACTTGCTCTTTTGTTATTTTTTAAAATATTTGGAAGAGTTTGAATAAGTTCTTCTTCGGCTCTCAGCTCGTCATTTACCGTTATCCTAAGAGCTTGAAAAGTTTTGGTAGCAAAATGTATTTTTTGTCTCTTGTAATTTTCCGGTACTGATTTTTCTATAATATTTACTAAATCGAAAGTAGTTTTTATTTTTTTACTCTTTCTTTCTTCACAAATATTTCTAGCAATTCTTTTTGCATACCTCTCGTCTCCATAATAATAAATTATGTCGGCAAGATTTTCCTCTTCCCATGTATTCAATATTTTTTCTGCAGTTAAACTTTCTTCATTAACTTTATCTTGTAAAGTCATTATCAGAGGTTCATCTTTTTGAAAAGTAAAACCTCTTCCAGATTCATCTATCTCTTCCGAAGAAACTCCAAGATCAGCCATAAGTCCGTCAATTTTTTCGACACCCAAATTTTCCAAAACTTGTTTTATGTGTCTAAAATTTTCATTTATAAAAAAGATTTTTGGAATATCATTTTTTAGTTCTTTTTTTAAAAATGTTTCAGCTTCTTTTAAAGCTTGATTATCAAGATCTAAACAAATTAAAATTCCATCCTTTTTTATTCTTTTAGCCATCTCCAAAGAATGCCCTCCTCTATTAGTTGTACAATCTACTACCGTGTCTCCTTTTTGGAGATTAAGAGAATCTATTGATTCTTTTAATAAAATTGGAATATGCATAATTCTACAAAACTCCAATGTCAGACAACTTTTCAGCCACAGATTCTGCACTCTTATTATTGAGAATTGAATATCTCTCCCATTCTTCTTCGTCCCAAATTTCAATTCTAGAATGCATACCAACTAACACGACTTTCTTTTTTATATCAGCAATTTTTTTAAGCTGATCAGTGATCAAAATTCTTCCCACAGAATCAAGATCGGTTTCAAAAGCGTTAGAGAGCATAAAACGAGTAAAACTTCTTGTATCTTTACTTGCAAAAGATAGAGATGAAAGTTTTTCTGCGATTTTTTGCCATTCTTTTAAACTATATACAAAGAGCGACTTATCGAGACCACTAGTAACGACAACCTTTTTACCAAGAACAGTCCTCCATTTTGCTGGAATAGAAATTCTTTTTTTATCATCGAGTCCGTGAATATAGTGTCCGATAAGCATAATTAATATTGGTGTTCACGATATCTCCCACAATATCCCACCTTTACCCATTATATACCACTTTATTTTTTATAAAAACAAAAAACCCAGCTTTTCCTGTGGAAAACTAGGTTTGGAATGTTAAGAAGGTTAAGAAGTCTTATTTTTTCTCTTTTATTAGTGGAAACATTATAGTTTCTCGAAGTGGGAGGCCTGCCAAAAAGGCAAAAAGTCTATCTCCGAACCCAAATCCACATGTTGGAGGCATACCATGTTCAAGCATCTCCACAAAATCCCAATCTGGCATCATAGCTTCTTCATCCCCTTTCTCTAAAAGTTCTTTTTGTTTTTCAAAATTTTCTCTCTGAATAATTGGATTGTTTAATTCTGAATAACCTCTACCAATTTCACTGCCAGCAAGTATCGGTTGAAACATTTGAGCTGTCTTTCCATCAGGATTTGGTTTTGCGAGTGGCGCAACCAGAAGTGGTGGATTCACTAAAAATGCAGGACCTGAAATATTTTTGCGACAATATTTCCAAAGTGTATCTAAAAGTCTTTCACGATTTTCTCCATCATATTTAACTTTTAATTCTTCCAATTTATCTTTTATTTCAGTATCACTAGCTTCCCAAATATTTATACTAGTTTGTTTTTCAATTTCTTGTGCGTAATCTATTTCTACCCATTCACTACTCAAATCAAAAGTAAAACCTTTCATTTCAAATTCAGTCTTTCCAAAAACCTCATTCGCGATTTTAATATAAAGTTCTTTAACTAGCTTCATACCATCTCTATAATCGGCATACGGCAAATAAAATTCACAATTAGTAAATTCTTGAAGATGTTCTGGACTAGAGCCTTCATTTCTATAAGCTCTTCCAATTTCAAAAGTTCCGCAATATCCAGCAGCCATTAATCTTTTTTGCCAGAGTTCTCCAACACAAATACGCATATAAACTTCCATATCAAAATCGTTATGATAGGTTTTAAATGGTCTAGCTTCTGCTCCACCCGTTGTATTTTCAATGGTTGGAGTTTCTACTTCCAACATTCCTTTGTTAGTCAAAAATTCTCTGATGACATTCCAAAATTTTGCTTTCTTAAAAAATAATTCTCTTAATTCGCTATTAGTTAAAATATCTAAATATCTATATCTCATTTTAAGCTCTTCGTCTTGAAGCCCATGATATTTATCCGGCAAAGGTAATAGTGATTTGGTAAGCATTTTTACACTTTTAACTAAAATGCTTCTTTGTCCAGTTTTAGATAAAAACTTTTCTCCTTCTATTTCCACGAAATCCCCAATATCGACAAACTCTTTGTAAAAATTAAAAGCTTCTATTGGACTTTCAGGATTTTTAATTATGGCTTGGACTTTACTATTTTCGTTTAATTCACTAGAACCATCAAAAATGTCAAAGAAAATTAAATTACCTTGCCCTCTAGATGACATCACTCTTCCAGCTAAAATAGCTGTTTCTATATTTTCAAAATCTTTTAAATAGTCTTTAATAGAAATATTTCTATTAGAATGCGCAATAAAAGGATCGAAACCTTTTTCTTTTAATTTTTCTAACTTTTTAAATCTTTCTTCTTTTAATTCTAAAATGGATGTCATATTTTTAAAATGATGTAAACATTATAAGGTATTTTTAATAAAAGTGAAAGTTTGACAAGGAGTTTAATTTTGTTAGTATGACAGCTGATAGTGTTGTTTAAAAACTAAAAAATAATTCAAAATGAAGACATTTGAAATAAAAAATCCTGATTTCCAAGATTTAAAAAATCTTGTAATCTACAGCTACAAAGAAGAAGTGCAGATTCAAGCCTTAAATGGTTTACAAGAAATTTTAGAGTCCCCAAATCTTAGCGATTTGGGAAGACGGAATATTTTGAACAGTTTGATGCTTATAGGCACAAATTCCTATTTCAACAAAAGATGTGGCTTTGAGGTGGCAGAAGCCTATTTGAAAATTTTTGAAAGCGATTCCTTATCTGAACTAGATGAGACAACAAGAAAAGCTTTACATATGGTGGCTAGAGAGACTGAATCCTCTGAATTTGCTTTCAAACTTATTTCTTTTATCTACAAAAAGATAGAAAAGAAATATTCTCATCCAGAAAAAGAATATTTAATCTCTTTAGCGCTTGAAGCAAAATCTTCGGTTTCCGCTCAGGAATCAGTACGTGTTTTATCAAAAGTATATGATACAAAAGGTAAAAATTCTTTATTGGAATTAGAAGATTTTTGGAAAATTCATAACGAAAGCAAACATCCAAGAGCATCTCTTTTAGCCTTTGAGTTTTGCTTACAAAAAAACTTTTTTCAAGAAGAAAAAAATCTTTCTTATCCTCTGTATTGTAAACTTTTTCAAAAAAAGGATTAACAAAAATCCCTGCAAATGCAGGGATTTAATTTTTATCAATTATCTCTCTAAAAGTGTTGGACTGAAAAACATTTCTCCTTTACTGTCTTTTAAATTAAAAACCAAAACCCCTTTTTCATTGATAGAAAATCTTTCAACATTACTTAAATTTTCTAAATATTCTCCTTCTTGTGAACTTTGACAATACATCTTTGTGCTACCAATATCGTAAAAAGAAATTTTATTATTATCGGCATCATATTTACCAAAAGCATTATTACAGTCGGTTGTTGTTGTAAAAGTTCCGTCACCTTTTAAGGTTAACTTGAAAGCGTCTTCTACTATTGGATTAAAGTTTGTAGCGTCCGCATAAGCTGTACTTATCCAATACCAACCATCATCACCTAGTAAAAAAGTTAAAGGAGAATCCCCGTTTGTACTATTTACATCCGCAACAGAATTAATAGTATCATTTCTTCCTTTAAAACCGTCAATTTTTTTCACTAAAAAGAAAAACCCAGCCACCGCCACAGCAGCGACTAAAAGATAAACTATACCGTAAGTGTTTTTGTTTTCCGCCATATTATTTATTTTTTAATTTATTTTTTTAATTTTATAATTTACCTGACCTTTTGGTGCCATAAAAGTCACAGTATCACCTTCATTTTTTCCAAGCAAAGCAGAACCTAATGGAGACTCGTTAGAAATTTTTCCACTATCCAAATCCACTTCTTCAGAACCAACTATAGTAAAAGTATTTATTTCTTCACTTTCCATATTATTAACCACTACAACAGATCCTACAGAAACGCCATTTCTAGACTCATTGGAGTTTGTAATTATCGCATTTTGTAATATTGTTTCTAACTCACCAATTCTAGCTTCACATCTAGCTTGATCTTCTCTAGCTTGAGAATATTCCGCATTCTCAGCTAAATCCCCTAAAGATTTAGACCATTCAATCGCATCAGCAATTTCTTTTCTTCTCACAGTTTTTAAATTGTTAAGCTCTAATTCAAGCTCTTTCTTTTTTTCTATTGTTAGATATTCTTTTACTTCTTTTGCCATATAAATTAAATTTAAAGTCTCCTTATTAATTGTTAAAATAATACCACATTTTCACTCATTTTAAAATTAGTCTAAATATTGCTCTCCATTTTCAGCAATATATTCTAAAACTGGTTTAATTGCCCAAGATGCCCCTGGTGCATCGACGGGACCATTTTCTAAAATAACAGCAAAAGCATATTTTGGATTCTCATATGGAAAATAACCCACCATTAAAGAGTTAACCCTACCCTTCACAACCCCAATTTCAGCTGTTCCAGATTTTGCGGCCACATCAAGACCTGGGATATTTAGCTGAGACACTGTTCCTCCTGGAAGAACAACGTTTTTCATTCCTTGTTTTACATATTTAAGAGAATTTTGATTTAGATTTAAATTTTGTATATTCCACACCTTATTATTAAATTGATTTATTAATTCTTTGTTTGATAGTTCGTTAGAAGATGTCGCTGATAAAAATAAATGAGGTGTAACAAGTTTTCCATTATTAGCAATTGAAGCTGTATATCTTACAAGTTCCGCGGGAGTTAATTGAAAACCAAACTGCCCAATAGAAGTGTGATAAGTATCTCCCAACCTCCATTCACCATCTATAAAATTTATCCTTTTCCAATCTGGTGTAGGAATTACTCCAGAAATTTCTCCTGGTAAATCTATACCTGTTGGAGTAGAAAGTCCAAAAAGTTTAGCATATTCATCAATTTTAGTTATACCTAAACCTTTTTGCTCTTGATACCCACCTCCAACTTGATAAAAATATTCATCTGAAGATACAGCTATAGCTTCTACAACATTTACCCATCCATGAACTTTCCAATCTCTAAAGACAGTATCTGGGCCACCATATTTATTTTCTATCACAATAGCTCCTTTAGATAATAATTTTTTATCTGGAGAGATAACTCCTTCATTTAAAGCTCCATAGGCCATAAAAGGTTTTACTACCGATCCTGGAGTAAATAATCCTGAAGTAACTCTATTCAAAAATGGAGTTCGTTTATCGAGAAGAGATTCAGCTACTTCTTTTTTTTCTTCTGTGGTACTAGCGTTGGTCATTAAATTATTATTATATTCAGGATAAGAAGCTAATGCAAAAACTTCTCCATTATTTACATCCATAATTATTCCAGCACCAGAAATAAAACCTTTTGAATTTACCCAATTCCTGATTGAAGAATAAAGTTTTTCTTGTAAAGCAGAATCTATGGTTAAAGTAAGATCAGCTCCTGGCACTGGTTTGACAATTAAGTTTTCGGACTCAACGGAAGACCTCACATCTTTTTCCACAATCCTTTTTCCGTTTACACCAGTTAATAGTTCATCATAAAAAAGTTCTATACCATCTTTTCCAATATAAGTGTCTTGCCAAAAATTATCTAAATTATCTTTTTTAGGAGAAGAAACATAACCTAAAAAATTAGAAAATCCAGGAGTTTCAATATATTCTCTTTTCAAAATATCACTATAAGGAACGTTTGTGTTTTTGGCTAAAATTTCACCATTTCTATCATAGATTTCCCCACGATTAGCGATAATTAATTTTGCATTGTATCTATTGTTGTCAGATTTTTCTTTGTAGAAATCATAATTCTGTATTTGAATTGTAAACAGTCTGTATGAAAAAATAGAAAAGACTATTATTAAAACAAATAAAGGTAAAAATTCCATAAAAGAAGAAATTGGTCTATCAAAAGTTCCTTCCATTCTTTCTGTGTCAAGTCCTGGTAAATTCGAAGAGTCCATAAAAATATCTTCTGGATTTATTTCTCCTCCACTTTGTCTTTTCTTAAAAAATTTTTTTCTAAAAATATTCTTAATCATAAAAAATTCTTTAGAAATTATCTTAGGTATGGCCTTAAAAATCTATAACCAATGAATAATCCGAAAAATACGGTGGTTAAAAATGGAAAATTTATGTTAGATAAACTCAGGTCATAAAAAATACAAAAAAGCAATATAGCTATTAGTGCAATATTCACAACTATTCTCCAAAAATTATTTTTTATTACTCTCATATTTGTTTTTTGCTTTTATTGAATATCTATATAATAATCTCCATTTTCTCTGGTATTGTAATAACCTTTTACAAAAAGTATTTGATAAAATGCTGCTTCTTGTTTTTCGATTTTTACTATTTCTCCAAGAGTTTTATTTTCATCCCTTGCTAAATATACAATAGTACCGGTAGAAATATTAATATTTTCTGGAATTTTAGCTACAAAATCTCCACCTCCATACCCAATAAAATCAATAAGAATACTATTTGAAGAACTAACTGGGGTACTCATACTAATATTTATATCATCAGAAAAAGGTTGGGAAATATCAGAGCTTGTAGCAATTGTTGTGCTAGAACTCGAAGCGTTTAAATTTAAATCTTCTTCAGAATTTATTAAAGGAATTTTACTTTCAAAATTTTGAGAAAAAATTATCCCTTCTACTTGATTTTTATCTTTAGAAAAAAGAGAGACTAAAGATGTCTTTTCTGATGAAGAATTTACAACACCAATAGCTTTATTTGGATACAAAAAAACGATATTCCCTTCTGCGACACCATTATCTTTTCCTTTGTCTAACAAAATAGTATTGTAGACACTAGTAAAGTCTGAAAATATTTTTTTAGCTACAATCTTTTTTTCCGAAGAAATATTTTCCTCAAAAATTTTTCTATTTTTTTCTGTCTGTAATTCATTTTCCAAACGAGATATTTCACTTAGTAAATATTTTTTATTAGTAAAATATCCAAAAAAATTATTGAAAACTTTTGAAACAAAATTTGTGGAGTTATTGGCTGCGACCAAAACTGTCTCAGGAGCTCCGACACGAATATTATTACTATTAAAATAGTTTCTCAAAAAAGGAAAAGAAAATAAAAATACTAAGTAAATAATAATAAATAAAATATTAAATTGGAACTTTTTCTTAGTTCTTAAATTCATAATACGATTATACAACAAGTCTCGTTTTTAAAGAATCGAGCTTAATTAATCTAGATTGCCCTACAAATTACTCTATTGGAATAATATCTTTGGAATCTTTAATAATAAGCTCATGATATCTAGCTAAATCGGATAGAACAATTTCTGTACCAACAACAACATCTGTCAAAGGACTTACAGAAATATGGGCTGCGACTTTTAGATTTTCTTCAAAGAGTTTATCTATATTTTTAATAAGAGAACCTCCACCAGTTAAAATTATTCCGTCTCTCAAAATATCTCCCAAAATTTCTGGAGGGGCTGTTTCTAAAGTTTCCCTAACCGCTTCTACAATTTGAAACAAGCTAGGAGCCATGGCTTCACGAATATCAGATTCATTTACATTGATTTCTTTTGGAAGCCCTGAGACCAAATCTCTACCTTTAATAGAGATACTAGTCTCGATCATAGAATGATTATCTGGCAAAGCGGACCCAATCTCCATTTTTATTTCTTCAGCAGTTTTTTCTCCAATTAAAACTTTATAATGATTTCTAATATAAGAAATTATATCTTGATTCATTTTATCACCTGCTATTTTTAAATTTTTTCTTTTTACAATTCCAGAAAGAGAAGTTATTGCGATATCTGTTGTTCCACCACCAATATCTACCACCATAGAGCCAGTTGGAGTTTCTATAGATAAACCCATTCCTATTGCTGCAGCTGCTGCTTCTTCTAAAATATAAACCTCTCTCGCCCCAGCAGAATTTGCCGCATCTTCTACAGCTCTAATTTCAACATCTGTAACGCCGATTGGAATACCGATAACCACTCTTGGCCTTAAAAATTTTTTATTTAGATTATTAGCTTTATTAATTAAATAAGAAAGAAATTCTTCAGTTACTTCATAATCAGAAATTACCCCATCAATAATAGGGCGGATAATTGTAATATGTTCTGGAGTTCTACCCATCATATTTTTCGCCTCTATTCCTAGAGCTACAATTTTATTGGTTTTATTATTTATAGCTACTACAGAAGGCTCATTAATAACAATCCCTGTCCCACGCAAAGAAACTAGAGTATTTGTTGTACCTAAATCGATACCAATATCATTAGAAAATCTTGAAAAATACTTATTAAACATAGCTAAAATTTTCTATATCTTAGCACAAAAGACTTTGATTGACAAAATTAAAAAACTTTTATAGACTAAGGCTAGAAACAATATTGTCAAACCAAAAAACTTACAGAAATGAAAAGATTAATGTTCTTTATTTTTTTAATTAGCATTTTTTCTTTTTCTGCAAAAGCGCAGTATAGACTTCCATACCCACAAACGATTACAACTCAAGTACAAGATCTTGGGCCATACGGATATGGTAGCCTACAACAAGAAATAATGCAGTGCGGTCGCATCCTAGGACCCGGAAGATATCAGCAACGATTAAGATCTTCAATGTTTTTGCTAGGAAGAAGTATGCCCGTAGATAAAGTTAGGAACCTACAAATGGGACCTGCTGGATCTGTGGTGTGGGAAGATTTATACCTAAATGGTATATCGATTGGCCGGACAAATGTCGTTGGTAGAACAGCTACCACTACTCTGTATAATCAAAATATACAGAGAGCCATGTATCCACAAAGAAGGATTTGGTAAATATCCTAACAAAATCACCTTATAAAAGTAATCTATGAGGTGATTTTTTATTTTATAAATTATTTAAAAACTCTTCTATGGAGACTATTTTAGTTTCTAACTCGTTTCTCTTTTTGATTTCTACACCCCCTTTTTCTAAACTTTTTTCAGAAACTACAACTCGGAGTGGAATACCTATGAGATCAGCATCAGAAAATTTTTCTCCTGGAGTTTTATTTTCCCTATTATCAAATAAAACTTCCACTCCTTTAACTGTTAATTTTTCATAAATATCTTTAGCTGCCTTATAAGATTCATCCTCTTCATCTCTAAATAAAGAAACTAAATGTATTTTAAAAGGTGCTACAGCTTCTGGCCAAATGATTCCTTTTTCGTCAGAAAAACATTCTACAATTGTCCCCATAAGTCTAGTAATACCAATACCGTATGACCCCATAAAAACTTTATCTTCTTCCCCTTCTTTATTTTTATATTTTAAATCTATTGGGTCTGAAAATTTATATTCTAAACTAAAAATATTTCCCACTTCGATAGATTTTTTTTCTACTAAATTATTTTTGTCTAATTCCAAATCTTCTAAAACTTCATCAGTCAAAACCTCTTTATTCACTGCAATCTTTTTTTCAAAATCTACATAAATTGTGTCTTCTCCAGCTTCGGATAAAGTTTGAAACTCGTGAGAGAATTTTGAAAAAGTTCCTCCACTTGCAAAAGTGAAATAAGTTTTATCTCCAAGACCGATTCTTTCAAAAACATTTCTATAAGCTTCTTCCGCTTTTTCATAAAACTTTTCATGCTCTTCTTTGTTTTTAGAAAAAGAATAAAGCGCTTTCCAGTAAAATTCTCTTCCACGCATTAGTCCAGATTTACTTCTGGCTTCATTTCTAAAAATAGATTTAAAATCATAAGGATAAGCCGGTAAATCTTTATAAGAAGAAATATAAGATTTCATTATATTTGCATAAGCTTCTTCATTTGTGAAAGAAAGTCCAACCTCTGCTCCATTTTTAAGTTTAGTTTTAAACCAAGTATCTACTACTTCATCGTCCCATCTATTTGTCTTTTCCCAAACTTCTTTGTTTTGTAAAATTGAAGTCTTCATTTCTACTCCTCCAATTTTATTCATTTCTTCACGAATTATATTTTCAATTTTTTGAATTACCCGAACTCCAAGCGGAAGCAAAGAATATACTCCGGCCATTTCTTTAAAAACATAACCAGCTTGAATTAAGAAGCGAGCGTTGTTTGAAGTTTCGTCTGCAGGAAATTCTTTTTTAGTTTTTGTAAAAAGTTGTGATTGAAGCATATTTTTAAAAAAGTTTATAAAATATATAGCTATTTTACATTATTTTTATAACTATCCCAACACTTGACCTATTAATAAAATTATTATAAGCTACACAAGGTTAAATTTAAAATAAAAATAGAATGGAAACAAAAGAAAACAAAACTGTCTACTTTCCTCCCAACATTGAAGTTATAGATATTGAATTAAACCAAAACATTTTGGGAGGAAGCGATGCGCCAAGGGAAAGGGAAAAATATTCACCCCAGCCCAAAGGTGGAAAAAAATTCAAAAACCAAAAATAGGGTATCCCCCTATTTTTTATTTTATAAACTATTTATTAGAGATCTCTAGAAAAGTTTTAACACATCTTTAACTGTTACCACCACCATCAATAATATTAATATTATAAACCCGGCACCATTTAAAATTCCTTGCCATTTTTCTGGAATTTTTTTACCGGAAATCCATTCTATAAGTACAAATAAAATTCTTCCTCCATCCAGTGCTGGAAATGGGAGTATGTTGAAAATAGCTAAAGAAATTGAAAGAACTGCTGAAAAAAGAAGTAAGTAACTAAAACCTAAAGTCTTAGCTTCGCCAACCATTCCAAATATTCCAACTGGGCCAGCAATATCCTGAGAAATACTTCCTTTGGTAAATAAATTTACAAATAAATCTTTGAAACCGACTAGGGTCAATTTTGTAAATTCAACAGTTTTATCAAAACCCATTTTGACAGCTTCAGAAAATTTTAAATTAATTGTAGCGGTCTTAGCGAAAGCTACGCCGATCATTTTTTTATCTTTATTTCCTTCTACATTATAAACTCCAGCGAGAGTTGTTGATAAATCTTCTCCTTTTTTATTTTTATAATAAACAGTAATAGAATCTCCATGTTTAGCTTCTGTGTCATTTATAGCTTTAGAAACTGCCTCAGTAATCTCTTCTCCGGAAGCTTTATTTATATCGATAGTCTTTTGATTATCTACTTGACCTATTACATCTTCCGCATTAAGAGTTATTTTTTGCACTTCATCACCAACTTTTAATCCTGCCATTTCAGCTGGAGAATTTTTTACAACATTTGCGATTAAAACTGTCTCATTGCGAATTCTTCCTTCATCAACAAATGTTTGATATTCTTCTGAGTTTCTATCTATAGCAAAAGTCGTAGTTGAATAGACTGAAGCAGTGATTAATATATAAGCTAAGATTAAATTCATTATTACTCCAGCAGAAAGTATAAAAATTTTAATCAAAGGATGTTTGTGGGCGAAACTTCTTTTTAAATCTGGCTTTGGTTTATTTTCAAAAATTTCACCTTCCTCTTTATTTTCAGAAGAGTTTTTTTCATCCATACCATTTTCACCATAAATTTTTACATAACCACCGACCGGAATAGCATTGAAAGAATATGTAGTTTCGCCTTTAGTCTTAGAAAAAAGTCTAGGAGGAAATCCGAAAGCAAATTCGTCTACTCTTACCCCGGAAGATTTCGCAGCAAAAAAGTGTCCCGCTTCATGAACTAAAACCAAGACTAAAAGTATTGCAATAAAAATTAAAATTGTCATAAAATGATGTTAAATTATAAAAATTATTTTAACACAAAGCCGCCTATTCCCCTAAAACATCTTTTTCTTTTTTGGAATACATTTCTTCTAGTTCGCGATTGGCTTCAGTGACAAGATTTTGAAGCTCTTCTAAATATTTTTCTTCTTCATCTTTTCCAAACTCTCCATCTTTGCCAGATTTTTCAATTTCTTTTTTAATATCTTCTCTTATTCCTCTAACTTTAACCCTCGCCTCTTCGAGTTTCTCTTTAATAAGTTTAACCATTCTTTGTCTAGATTCGGTTGTAGGCTTTGGGAAAAAAACTCTAAGACCTGTCGAATCTGCAGAAGTAGATAAGCCTAAATTAGCTTCATTTATAACTTTTTCTATTTCTTTTAATAAAGTTTTATCATAAGGCACTATTAAAAGATTAGCTGGACTTTCTACACCAACAGACGCTACGTGAGAAATAGCCATTTTTGACCCATAGGAATCTACTGAAAGCAAATCTAAAACCTGTGGAGTAGCAGCCCCAGTTTGTACAGATCTATATTCGGAAGCAAGATAATTTGAAATATTTTCCTTCTCTTCTTTAAATTTTGTAAAATCGTATGACATATTTTTGTATGAAAAAGATTATATCATAAAGCATTATTTTCTAAAATTCTAATTTTGAATTTCTGGAAGCTTTAAAGACAAATATTCTAAAAGAGTTTTGCCACTACTAGAATTATTTTTCGCATATTTTACAGATTCTATAACATCTTCAATATCAGACAAAAATTCTTTATTTTGATAATTAAACATTTTAAATTTTTCATTATCAGAATTATCTAGCTCATCATCATTTTTAGCTTCCAAAATAAAACTCTCATGATTTTGCACCAAATAATCATGTAAAGCGAGAAGGAATTTTTCTAAACTTTCCCTGTCTTTTCTTTCTTTGTCTTCAAATTCAAAAGCGTATTCATCTTTCCTGTCCAAAATCTCAGAAATTTCTTTTAACTTCATTCTCTGTACTGGTTTTGTTGTTAAAAATTTTTCTACAGCTCTCATAAAAAATTCATCTTCAGCATTTTTAGAAAGAATTTCTTCTTCTGATATATCTAGCCTATAAAGCCGAGACAAAACTGTACTAATTAAATTGATACCTTTATGAACTATAAATAAAACTTTAATATTTTCTGGAGATTCTTCGAGAAATTTTAAAAGAGCATTTTGTGCTTCTCTATTTATTGAGTAAAAAGAAACTAGAATAAAATTATTATGAGAAAAATTTGTATTCCCATAGCTAATAATTTCTCTAGCTTTTGCAATATCAAAAATTTTTAAATTTATAAAAAGACTTTCGTTGACATCTTCTTTATTTTTTATTTTATCTTCAAAATATTTATAAACTATTTCTCTGTTTTTTGTTTCTAATAAAAAAACATTTGAAGAAGCAGTACTAAATTCCTCGAAAACTTTATCGAGCTTTTCCTTATATTCATTATTCAAGTCTAATTCTAACGAATCCATGTCGTTATAATATCATTTTTTATCTTTTCGCTAAAATGGATTTTTTATAAACATCGAGATGGGCAAGCGCTAAACCTGTTCCTTTCGAAACACAGAAAATAGTATCCGTTGCCAATTCTGCTTTTACCCCAGTTCTTCTTTCAACTAAAATTGGAAAATGTCTAAGAAGTGAAGATCCTCCACTCATAATAATACCGTTATCTATAATATCTCTAGATAGCTCAGGTGGAGTTTCTTGAAGTACACTTTTAATAGCTAAAATAATTTGTTTCAATTCTTTATCTATTGCTTTAGTGATTTCATTTGTTTTTATTTCTACAGTTTTTGGCAATCCAGAATTAATATCTCTACCTTTTACTTCCATAGTCATCTCTTCTTCCAGTGGTAAAGCGGAACCAATTTCCATTTTCATTTCTTCAGCGGTTTGTTCACCGATAATTAAATTATGATTCTTTTTTACATAATCCACAATCGCTTTATCCATTTTATTTCCAGCAAATTTTACAGATTTAGAACAGACTATTCCCCCAAGAGAAATCACAGCCACATCAGTCATACCACCTCCAACATCGACAATAATTCTTCCGCTAGCTTCATGAATCGGAATCCCAGCACCAATAGCTGCCAAGACCGGCTCTTTCACAATATAAGCATTTTTTGCTCCAGATTTTATAGCCGCCTCAATGACAGATCTTCTTTCTGTTCCCGTAATTCCACTAGGCACTGAAACCATAATTTCCGGTTTAAAAATATTAAATTTAGGTAAAACTTTATTTATATAATATTTAAGCATCGCTTCTGTGACTTTGTAATTTGCAATAACTCCATCCCGAATTGGTCGATAAGCAATAATCGCGTCTGGAGTTTTCCCAATCATTTCTTTAGCTTTATTTCCAATAGCCAAAATTTGTCCATCTTCTTTAGAAATAGCGACAACTGAAGGCTCGTTTAAAACGATACCCTTTTCTGGTACATAAACTCTGGTATTTGTAGTTCCAAGATCGATGCCTAATTTTTTAATAAAAATTGCCATAAAAAGTAGAAATAAACTATATTTCACCATCAATTTATCACAAAAATAGGAACTTGACAAAGATTTCTTTTATTTTATCTTCTGGCATTTTAAAAACCTGAATCTTGGTATAATTGGCATATGTATATTTTAAAAATAATTCCTATCGCTAAAGGTTTACCAGAAAATTATTTTTCTTATTTTTCAAAAGAAAAACTTCCTTTGGGTTCTTTAGTGGAGATAAAAATTAAAAATAGAAAAGTTGCTGGACTAGTTTCTGAGACGAGTAAGGTAGAAAAAGAAAAAATAAATTTAAAATCTCAAAAATTTACCCTAAAGAAAATTGAAAGGGTTATAAAAGAAAATTTTATAGATGAAAATCTCTTTCAAAGTATTGTCGAAGTTTCTATTTTATTAGGAGTAAAAGAAAGTGAAATTATAAAAAATTATATTCCTGAATTTGTATTTGAAAATATAGATTCATTTTCCGATGAAAGTTTTTTAAATAAAAAAAGTATAGAAAGATATTTTATAGAAAGTTTTGAAAAGAGACATTTAGAATATTTGAATCTTATAAAATATAATTTTAAAGAAGGAAAGACTTCTCTTATATTCTTTCCGACTATTAGCGACCTAGAAACCACTAAAAAATATTTTGAATCTAAAAATATACAAAATATTGCAACCTTTCATTCTAGTCAAACTAAAAAAGAATTAAAAAATAATCTTGAAAAATTAAAAGAAAAAAGTCTTTTAATATTATCAACTCCTTCACTTTTACCATTTTTAATAGCTAATAAAATTAATTTAAAAACTGTAATTTTAGAAAAAGAAAATTCTTATAACTACTTTTCCCATGCGGCTAGAAAACAAATTGACGCGAGAGAAATAATTAAAAAAATAGCTAAAGACTTGAATTTAGATTTAATTTTAGCTGGTAATATTTTATCTTTACAAAGTTTTAAAGATTTTAAATCCTCAAAAAATCTAGAATCCGCAAATAAAAAAAGTTTTACTATTATAGATTTATCAAAAGAAAAAGAATTAAAAAAAGAAGAGCTAGAAAAAAGAATAAAAAAGATTTCTAATAAAAAAGAAAGTAAGTACAATTCTGTCTATTTTAGTGAAGAATTAATAGAAAAGCTGGAAGAAATTAAAAAAAATAAAGATAAAGTATTTTTATATGCAAAAAGAAAAGGTCTTTATACCGAAACTATTTGCTCAGATTGTAATACTATTTTTAAATGTAGAAATTGCGATAAACCCTATATTTTATTTAAAAAGCAAAATCAGAATGAAGTTGAAAGATTTTATATCTGTAGCAATTGTAAAGATAAAATAGAGCTTAAAAAAAGTGAAAATTTAATATGTGAAAATTGCGGAAGCTGGAAAATGAACACTCTCGGTGTAGGAACTCAAGGTATTGAAGAAAATTTAAAAGAAATTGGTTTTAAAACTTTTCTTCTTGATTCGGAAAGTGTAAAAACTAAAAAAGAGATTAAAAATATTTTAGAGTCTTGGCAAAAAGAAAAGTCCTCTATTTTAATCGGCACCGATTTAGCTTTAAATTTTCTGAATAGAGATTTTGAAATAGATTTGGGAGCAATCATTTCTCTGGATTCACTTTTTTCAATTCCAGAAATAAATATAGATGAAAAAATATTAAATATTTGTTTAGAGTTAAAGGAAAAAATAAATAGCAGAGAAAAAATAATAATTCAAACTCGCCTCAAAGAGCAAGAAGTTTGGGATTATTTAAAAGATAATAATATTTTAGGATTTTTAAAAGACGAATTAGAAATTAGAGAAAGTTTTAATTTGCCTCCTTATGCAAATATTTTGAAATTTAGATTAACTAAAAAAGAAATAAGAAGCAAAGAAAATATTGAAAGAATTTTAAAAAGAATATTCGACGAAGAAAAAATAAAATTTGAAAAAATAATTTGGAGAATAGAAAAAAAAACTGGTAACCATATTGGGATTTTAACCCTATCAAAAGATTTCTGGCAAATAAAAAAGGAAGGAAAAATTTTCCCTTCCAGTTTTGCGAAAAAAGTCATTACCCTTCTCCAGGATTTTCACCTGGAAATAAATCCACCCAATGTACTTCTGCCATAGAAAGAAAATCGTCCTTCTCCAAAGCTGGATGTTCTGGATCTTTCTTTTCTAAAATTTCTACAATTATACTCAGCGTAAACTGAGGTCTCAGCTTCTCAACAATAGGCGTGATTTCTTCGAAGACACTTTTAATGAAGTTACTATTCAGAATAAGTATCGACGTTATCATTTCTAAATTTTTGGCTTTTTCAAACTCTACAAGTGAGCCAGATAAAACTTGTAAGCGCAAATAATACTCCTCACAAACTCTAAATAGCTCGTAAAACCAATTTTCATAATAAGGCACATGGTCTCCACACAAGACTTCGATGTCGTGAATAACCTTTTCATCGGAATAAGATCTTTCAGGAAAAGCTTTCGATAAATTATCGAGATATCCTAAAGTTACTATTCTTTTAGTGATGTTCAGGAGACTAGTAGCGGTTACAATTTTTATGCCTATTTTTTCCTCTCCTAGGGACAAAAAATGGTCAGCGACTTTGTCAAACAACGAGAAATAATTTATTTTCTTCATTTTTAAAACATTTAAATATTTATAAATTATAGAATTTCTGAGTAGAATATACCTAACAGAAACATCTTTGTCAAGTGTCTTTAAAAGAAGTTTATGCTAAAATATTCTTATAAAATAAGCATTATATATGGTTAAAATAGTTCAAATTGACTGGAAAAAAGAAGAGAAAACAGGAGAACTTGATGAAAAGAGTGTTTTGAGACAGGAAGCAAAAGAAGTTCTTAAAAAAGAATTTGGAACTGAAGAACTTAAAAAAATAATTGAAGATATGCAGGAAGCCATGAAGAGAGAAGACGATGGTGTAGCTATCGCCGCTCCACAAATTGGTATTGCAAAAAGAATTTTCTGTATAAAAGAAAGTGCTTATGAGATGGAGAAAAAAGAATTTAAATGGAAACCTTTAGTTTTTATAAATCCAAAAATTAAAAAAGCGAGTAAAAAAGTTGTAGAAGCAGATGAAGGATGTCTTTCTGTTCGCCCACTTTATGGGACAACTATAAGACACACAAATATAACTTTAGAAGCACAAGATATAAATGGAGTAAAATTTACCTTTGGCGCTAGCGGACTCATTGCTCACATATTTCAACATGAATGTGATCATCTGGAAGGGATACTTTTTATCGATCATGCTGACAATATTCAAAAAGTAGATTTAGAGCAAATTAAAAAAGAATTAAAAAATGAAGAACAATCAAATTAAATTTATCTTTTGGGGAACTGGACCACTTGCTGAAAGTAGTCTGTTTTCGCTTTATCAAAATGGTTTAATCCCCTCTCTGGTTATCACTTCACCTAATAAAAAAGTAGGTCGCGGATTGGAAATTCAAAAAAATATTATTGTGACTTGGTGTGAAAGTAAAAATATTAAAGTTTGGCAACCAGAATCTTTAAAAGATTTAGATATAAAAAACTCTCCTCTTGGAGAAAATGATTTTGATTTATCTATTGTGGCAAGTTATCCAAAAATTTTAAGAGAAGAGATTTTAAACTTACCAAAATTTGGATCTTTAAATATTCACCCTTCACTTCTTCCAAAATATAGAGGTCCTTCCCCTATACAAACAGCGCTTTTAAATGGAGATACGAAAACTGGAATTACAATTATTAAACTGGATAAAGAAATTGACCATGGGCCAATTTTAATTCAAAAAGAAATTGAAATTTTTGAAGAAGACACAAATGAAAAATTAGAAAGAAAATGTGGCGGGGAAGGAGGAGAAATACTTACCCAAATTTTAGAACCTTATTTAGAAGGAAATTTAAAGCTAGTAGAGCAAGATCATGAAAAAGCAACTTTTACTAGAAAATTTGAAAAAGCTGAAGGAAAAATAGAATTAGAAGATAGCGCCGAAGTCTTACAAAATAAATTCAAAGCCTTCCTTCCTCATATTCCAATCTTTTTTTTAATTAAACATAAAGGTAGTGAATTCAGAGTAAAAATTACTGAAATAGATTTATTTAAAAAAGAAACTGAAAATAAATTAGCTAAAGACATAATAAAAAAAGTCATTCCAGAAGGAAAATCTGAAATGAACTTTTCTGATTTTGAAAGAGGTTATTTAAATTCTTAATTACTTTAATTCTACAGAATTAATTGTTACAGCTTCTAGCGGTCTATCTTTTGAATCTGTTGCTACCTCTTGAATTTTTTGAGCTATTTCTTGCCCAGCTACAACTTTACCAAAAACTGTGTAATTAGGAGGAAGTGGAGTATTGCTCGTCATAATGAAGAATTGAGATCCGTTGGTATTTGGTCCAGAGTTTGCCATGGCGACAGTTCCAATTTCATATTTTTCGCTACCAGTTAACTCGTCATTAAATTTATATCCAGGATCGCCTGTCCCCCAAAATATTTTTTGAGATTCATCTTTTGATAATGGATCACCTGTCTGAATCATAAAACCTTTAATAACACGATGAAACTTTACTCCGTCATAAAATTTTTCTCCAGCTAGTTTTATAAAATTAGCTGTAGTCAGTGGTTTATCTTTAGATAACTCAAAAGATATATCTCCCATATTTGTATGTAAAACAGCTGTGGTGTAAGACACTTTTTCTGCTTGTTCTTGATTATTTGAATTTTGATTTGTCATATTTATATCTATATTCTGATTATTAACTTCATTTTTATTAACAATACTATTCCCGTAGCTATCAATAATTCCTATAGAATTATTAGGATTACCCTTATCATAAATAATGGCTGCTGCAATAATTAATAAAACAACAATAAAACCGATTATCAAAATATTTCTTGTTTTTTTACTCATATCCAATTTTTAATTTTATTCTTCTCTTCTAAACAGTTTTTTAAACTTTAAGGCAACCTTGTGAGAGATTGTTCTTTTTTTGTCTCTCATCTCGGCAATACTTTGTTCAAGTTTATCTTTTAATTCATCTATTGATGCATAAAGATCATCTTTCACAGCTTCCGCAAAAATATTTTTCTTTAAGCCAGAAACTCTGACAGAAGATTTATAAATATCTCCATTGGTTTGTCTATTGTTTGTTTTTGATAAAACAACTTCTGCAAAAATATTTTTGTCATTAAAAGAATTGGTAAATTTCTCTAAAGCTTCTACAATTCTCTTTTCTGCATAACTTTCAATAGCTTCTGTAATTTCTATTTCAACACCTTTAACTTTTATATTCATATTTTTATTTTAAAAGAATTAAAATTTCTAATAAAGTCATTCTGAAAATTTTCTATCTTTCCACCTCTATAATACTATTATACCGCAAGAAGACTCTTTATAAAAAACCTTTGCAAAATAAAACTAAAATCCTCTGTCGTGGGAGACGCAGAGGATTTTAGTTACCTAAAAAGGATTATTTTTTCTTTGCAACTTTTTTCTTTGCAACTTTTTTAACTGTTTTTTTAACAGCTTTCTTTGCTACTTTTTTAGCTGGAGCTTTTTTAGCAACTTTTTTCTTTGCTACTTTTTTAGCTGGAGCTTTTTTAGCAACTTTTTTCTTTGCTACCATAATTTTATTTTAAAAGTATTGAATACTTGAGAGTGCGCTTTTAATTTTTGACTTCGGACCGTAAGTCTGCCTCTCTACTTTAATTATCTCATTCAAAAAAAATTTTCACAATACTTTTTCAAAAAAAATTTGTGGATAACTTTTTATTTTTTAAAAAATATTTTTAGAAAAAAATTTTTATTTTTATTTATCGTGATACAAATGTTTTTCTGATCCACATTTACATTTGTTTAATAAAAATTCTTTTACATATTCTTCACCGTAATCAAAAGTTATTTCTTCGCCTTTAGAAATATTTTTTATCGCTCTCAAAAAAACTCTCTTATTTTTTATTTCACTTTCTGCGTTTGGATCACAAGAATGATTTGCGTAACGTGCAATATTTTTCTTAGAAGACCCGTCTATATTAAAATCTTTTTCCACAGAAAAAATATACTTATTATCTGGATCTTTCTTTATCTCCTTATCAGAAAGAGTCTTTCCTATATATTCAATAATAAGCTGACTTTTTTTAATGTCCTCATCAGCAAAAAGTCCAAGCTCAGCTAATCCTTTTTTTACTTTTACTTTTTTGTAATGATGGGCTGGTAATTTTTTTTCTAAATTAAAAAAGCTATTTAAAATTTTAGAAAAGTTTTGGATATTTTTATTTCGCTTTTTCATATAGATTTTTTAATAAATTTAGAACACCTTTCTTTTTTGAAACTTGTCTTCTCCTAATAACTAAAATTATTGCAAAGCCTAGTGCGGAAACAAAAACTAAAACTGGAAAAGCTAAAGTTACAAAGTTATATTCAGAAAGAGCTAGTATTGAAATGAGTGCTCTGAAAGAATTAATTGCCCAAAGAGAAATTGTTTCCGTATATGGATCTGCCCAAGACTTTCTAAGTGTGGCTTGTCCAGCTAAAGAATAAACTAAAACAAGAAGAGCTGTTGAAGCTACTGGAGCTTTAGCTAAAAGCCAAAGAGGAATTGCTAAAAGTGTTAAAACTAGAAAAACAATATCCACTTTTTTAATATTTTTATCTTCTTCTTTTATTAAACTAAGTATGCACACCACCAGACAAAGAAGAGCTACAAATAGAGTGGGTAAAGAACCTGCTCCGGCCCCTTTGGAAACTTGTAATAAAAACAAAATAAAAATAATTAAAAACCAAAGCCCCCAAGTAAAGACATGCGGTTTGGTCTTTTTATCTAAAATATCTATTATATAGAAAGAGTAACTTATAAGTACCAAAATCGCAGCGGTTATCCCTAAAAAACTTTTAACTAAAATTAGCATAAATTTCTTTCTTTAAAGTTTATCACAATTAATAAAATATGATAATATAAGCCTATTATTTAAGAAAAAATATGAAGAATTTACCTGAGAAATTTTTAAGTGCTTATAACCCAAAAGAAACAGAAGAAAAGATATATAAAGAGTGGGGAGATTCGGGATATTTTAATCCTGACAATTTACCTGGCGAAAAAATAGTAAAAGATGAAAAAGGAAAAGAAAAAACTTTTTCAATTATCCTTCCTCCTCCAAATGTAACCGGAACTCTTCATACCGGACACTCTCTAATGTTGGTTATTCAAGACACTATTGCTAGATTCTATAGAATGAATGGATATCGAACCCTCTGGCTTCCAGGAACAGATCATGCAGCCATCGCCACTCAATCAGTAGTTGAAAAAAAACTTCAGAAAGAGGAAGGGAAATCCAGACACGATGTAGGTAGAGAAAAACTTTTAGAAAAAATAGAAGAATTTGTTTCTATATCTCAAAATACTATTATCTCCCAATTTAAATCTATGGGAGCTTCACTTGATTGGTCTCGCCTCACTTTTACCTTAGATGAAGAAAGGAATTTTGCAGTCAATACAATGTTTAAAAAAATGTATGAAGACGGACTAATTTATCAAGGCAATAGAATTGTAAATTGGGACCCAAAAGGACAAACTGTGATTTCTGATGATGAGATTGTCTATGAAGAAAGAAAAGCAAAATTTTACACTTTTAAATATTCAAAAGACTTCCCTATTTTTATTTCTACCACTCGCCCAGAAACCAAAGTCGGCGATACAGCTGTCGCCGTAAATCCAGAGGATGAAAGATATAAAGAATTTGTAGGAAAAGAATATGAAGTAACTTTTTGTAATGTTCAATTAAAAATTAAAATTATTGCGGATAAAGAAGTTGATATGGAATTTGGAACTGGGGCTCTCGGAGTGACTCCAGCTCATTCTCAAATTGATTGGGATATGGCTGAAAGGCACAATTTATCTAAGAAGCAAGTCATTAATGAGTATGCAAAAATGATAAATTGTAATGAAGAGCTAGACGGTAAAAAAACTTTAGAAGCAAGAGAAATAATTGTAAATTGGTTAAAAGAAAATAATTTACTAGAAAAAGAAGAAGAGATTTCTCAAAATGTTTCTACAGCTGAAAGAACTGGAGGAATTATTGAACCTCTTCCAAAACTTCAATGGTTTATCGGAGTTAACAAAGAATTTTCACATTTTGGAAAAACTACAACTTTAAAAAAGTTGATGCTCGAGGCTGTAGAAGAAAAAGGTTTAAAAATTATTCCTGATAGATTTGAAAAAGTTTATTTCCATTGGATAAATAATCTGAGAGATTGGTGTATTTCTAGACAAATCTGGTATGGTCACAGAATTCCTGTTTGGTATGACGAGAGTGGAAATGTACAAGCTGTTGGATTTAATGATACTGGAAAAGAATTAATGCAAGATGAAGACACTTTGGATACTTGGTTTTCTTCTGGTATGTGGACATTCTCTACTCTTGGTTGGCCAGAAAAAACAAAAGATTTAGAAACATTTCATCCTACAAATTTAATGGAAACAGGTTATGACTTAATTTTCTTCTGGGTCGCCAGAATGATAATGATGAGTACTTACGCTTTAAATGAAATTCCTTTTGAAACCACCTATTTACATGGACTTGTTCGCGATGCTCAAGGTAGAAAAATGAGCAAATCTTTAAACAACGCTTTAGATCCACGTGAGCTTATAGAAAAATTTGGTACAGACGCACTTCGTATGTCTCTCATTATAGGAAATGGACCAGGAAACGATTTGAAACTTGGGGAAGATAAAGTAAAAGCTTATAAAAACTTTGCCAATAAAATTTGGAATGCAACTAGATTTGTTTTAGAAAAGACAGCCGATTATGAAGACTCTGAAAACCTTTTAGAAAATATTACTTTTTCAGAAGATAAAAATATTTTAGCTGAGTCTATGAATGTAATAAAAGAAATTACAGAAGATATTGAAAATTATAGACTGCATTTAGCTAGCGAAAAGATTTATGCTTACTTTTGGCATGAATTTTGTGACAAACACATAGAGACTTTAAAAGTTAGAATAATGAATGAAGAAGAAAAAACTTCCGCTCAAGCAACTTTACTTTTAGTTTTGAAAAATTTAATAATAACTCTTCATCCTTTTATGCCATTTGTAACAGAAGAGATTTGGAAATCTATTAAGAGTGAAAAAGATGGCTTACTTTTAGTTACCAAGTGGGTTAAATAGTAAAATTGTGGATAACTAATACAGATTCTTATTGATAGAATTTAAAAAAATAGGTATAATTATACTAACATTAAAAATGTTTTGCGTTTTATCTATAGTTAAAAATAATTTTTGTTAGAAACTTATGTCAAAAGAAAAAAAATCGTTTTTTGAAAGACTCGCTGGGTCTGTAATGGTTGAGGATGAAAATCCTGAAGAGGAAGAAGAGATGGAAATTGAAATCGATAGAAAAGGTAGAGGAAAATTTGCTAACGATGAAAGATCTATTGCTGATTTTCGTGGTGAAGATGAATATGAAGAAGAGGACGGAGAGCTTTCTGTGGATGTTTATCAAACTCCAAATGAAATAATTATAGAAGCAATGCTTGCAGGAGTTAAACCTGAAGATCTTCAAATTTCTATTACTCGCGATATGGTGACGATTAAAGGAAGAAGAGATGGAAACACTCAAATTTCTGAAGATGATTATTTTTATAGAGAACTTTATTGGGGTTCTTTTTCAAGAAGTATATTATTGCCTCATGAGATTGAAATTGAAACCGTTGAAGCTGTAGAAAAACACGGACTTCTTATAATCAGACTACCAAAAATAGATAAAGCGAGACAAGCTAAAGTAAAAGTAAAAAGTATTTAATAAAAAATCCCGAAAAATCGGGATTTTTTATTTTTTAAAATATGATATATTTTAAATCTAAAAGCTCTCGTAGTTAAATGGATATAACTCCTCCGTCCTAAGGAGGGTTTGTGGGTTCGATTCCTGCCGAGAGCACAAAAATTTTCACCACTTCTTATGCTAAAATTAAATAGAATATAAATATATGGAAAACAATTTTGAAAGACTTTTAGAACTAGCAGAAGAAAATAATAAAATGCTTCGAAAAATGCGAAGAAATCAAAAAATAGCTGGCTTACTTAAATTTGTTTATTGGGTAATAATTCTAGGAATACTATTTGGAGCTTATTATTTCCTACAACCTTACATAACCTCATTTAATAAAAACTTACAAAGTCTTCAAAATACACTTAGCAGTATTTCCAGTACAACAAATAATTTACCGAACAATATACCAGGCATTTCTGAAATGAAACAATTTTTAGAGAATATAAAAAGTTCAAATTAGAGAATAAAAACAAAAAGAAGCTTTAAAGCTTCTTTTTGTTTATTTGTGCCGAGAGCCAGGCTCGAACTGGCGACCCCTTCCTCTTCAGGGAAATGCTCTACCAACTGAGCTATCTCGGCAAAGTAAAGCTTACTTATTTTAGCATAAAAAACACCTTTTTCAAAACGAGAATATTTATTCAGCAGCTAAAAGTTCTGCGATTTTGTTTGGATTAAAACCAATCAAAACATCGTCTTCGATCTTAATAACAGGAACTCCTAGCTGGCCAGTTAACTCTACCATCTCTTTTCTTTTTTGAATATCTTTAGCTACATCATATTCTGTATAAGCCAAACCTTTTTCTTTAAACCATTCTTTAGCTAAATTGCAAAAGTGACAAGTTGGTGTTGAATATATTTCAATTTTTTTTGTTTTTTTATCACTCATAATATTTAGTTAGTAATTATACTATACTCTTAGTATAACATGATTTATTTTTTAAAAATCTTCCTTAAAAACTCCTGAAAAGAGCCCCAATTTGATTCTTTTTTAGGAATTTCATATGTAGAAGCTGGTGCATTATAAACAACAATAACATTTTCACCCTCTCTTTTCATTGGATATGTTTCTCTAATATATTTCTCCTCCCCCTCTTTTGTACTTATATCTTCTAATTTCAACTCATTCATCTCCATCTTTCTTTTAGCTTCCTCCACTTCTTTACTTACATAAACATAATCCATTTTTGTAATTTTATATTTTTTATATAAACCTAAAATACCCTTTCCTAGTAAAACTATCAAAAATACTATAATAATTATAGTCAGATTTGAATAAAAAAGGTTTTGCCAAATAAATTTTTCCTTATATCTTTTCATAAGAATGCTTATGTATATCAATAATATCACAAAAAAAATATCGTAAAATCTCCAGCTTCCAAAAAGGTGTTTTCAGTGATATAATACAAAAAATAAATTTATGTTCAAGAGTAATCAAAGAAAAAAGGTAGAAAATATATATAAAGTTATGGCTATACTTATAGTAATAGCTATGATAGCTTTTCTATTAATACCACTTTTAAATATCATGTAATTAATAAAATAAAACCGAGATACTATATCTCGGTTTTATTTTTTCATTAATTCTAAAAATGTGTCGTGTTCTATATATACTTTACCCTCTTTTTGCATTCTCTTTTTTCCTCTTTTTTGCTTCTCTCTTAATTTCATTTTTCTAGTTATATCGCCACCATATAAATAACCCGTTACATCTTTTTTCATTGGAGCAATAGATCGTGAAGCGATAATTCTCCCTTTGACTACTGCTTGAATTTTAACTCTAAACAATTCTCTTGGAAGAATTTTATATAGCTTTTCTACAAGCTCTTCTGCCTCTTCATTTGATCGCCAGTCTGCTACCACCCTAGAAAAAGCCGGAACCCTTTCTTCTGCGACTAGAATATCAAGTCTGGTAACTGAAGCGTCTCTCATTTCACCTATTTTATAAGAAATTGAAGCATAACCACTTGAGGCAGATTTTAATTCATCAAAAAAGTTTCTCATTAGTTCCCTAAGTGGCATAGCAAGTTTTATATTAACCCTATTCTCACCCCAATCTTCCATATCAACAATCTCTCCTTCATGTTTTTGAAAAAGCTGCATTAAATTTGAAAGATAATCATTTGGAACAATGATAGTTAAATTAATCCAAGGTTCGCGAACATTTAAGTATTGTCCATGATCTGGAAAGTGAATTGGAGTATAAACTTTTTCTATATTATGATCTCGCATTTCTACTTCATAAGTAATAGAAGGCTGGGTCACAATAAGCTCTTGATCAAATTCTCTACGAAGTCTTTCTGTGACGATTTCAAGATGAAGCATCCCTAAAAATCCACATCGAAAACCTCTACCTAAAGCTCCACTCATTTCCTCTTCAAAAGTTAAAGAGGAATCTGATAGTCTTAGCTTTCCTAAAGCAGAACGTAGATCGTCAAATCTGTCTTGGGTTTCCGGATAAATTGAAGCGAATACTAAAGGTGTCGGCTCTTCGTATCCAGCAAACGGAGAAAGTGGATGAGCGAATGTTGTAACTGTATCTCCAACCCTAGCAACCCCAGGCTCTTTAATACCTGTAACTATATAGCCAATTTCCCCTTCTTTCAAAACTTTTTCCTCTTTCTTTTCTGGCTTAAAAACTCCTACACTTCTAACAAGAAATCTATATTTTGATTTAATAAATAAAAGCTCATCATTTCTTTCTACACTCCCATTTAAAACTCTCACATAAAGAATAACTCCTTCATGACTAGAATATTCGAAGTCAAAAATCAAAGCTCTAAAAGACTTGCTTTCCACTTCTTCTAATTTTGGAGCGGGAATTTTTTTAATAATTTCTTCTAGCAAATTTTCTACCCCAGCTCCGGTTTTTCCAGAGACAGCTATAATTTCGCTAGCTTCAACTTTCAATAAATCTATAATTTGTTTTTTCACTTCTTCCACATTCGCAATTGGTGAATCTATTTTATTAATTACAGGAATAATTTTTAAACCTGCAGCTTGCGCCATTTCTAAAGTGGTAAGAGTTTGTGCCTGAACACCTTGAGTGGCGTCGACTAATAAAATAGCTCCTTCTACTGCTTGTAAACTTCTTGAGACTTCATAAGAAAAATCAATATGTCCAGGTGTATCTATTAAATTTAAAATATAATTTTTATATTGCATTCTGACTGGAGTCATTTTTATAGTAATACCCCTCTCTCTTTCTAAATCCATAGAATCTAAAACCTGATCTTTCATTTTTCTGTTTTCCACAGTGTTAGTAAACTCTAAAAGCCGATCTGCTAATGTCGACTTTCCGTGATCAATATGGGCAATAATAGAAAAATTTCTGATATTTTGCATCATTTCCTATGAATATAACACATTTAAAGGCTATCTAAAACTCTTTAAAGCTGAATTCTATCACATTCAAAAACATCTCCGACTTTTAGATTGAACCTTTCCACAGTTCCCATTTTTACCTCTAAAACATATTTTGCTAGATTTGCGCCATTTGAAAAAGTTTGTGAAGCGTCTGGGTTCAAGGAATTATATGAACTAGCTAAAGCCTTTTCAATATGAACAATATTAAAAGATTCATCAAGCCAAATAATATCTAAATCAAAATTCATATCTTTCATCCAAAAACTACTTGTCTCAGGTTTGTCGAAAACAAAAAGCATACCTTCTGTAATGAGTTTTTCATTTTCTTCAAAAGTTTTAAATGCGGTTTTTCCAGATAATCCTTGAGCTCTCGATTCTGGTGTATTTGCTATTTCTAAAAAGATTTTATCTCCATTTTTTGTAATTAAAGAATTACCTTTGTCTTCTGATAAATTTTCTACATCCAGAATGATAGACTCATCAATGTTTTCATTCGAAGCAAACTTTTCATTGTTTGTAAAAAAATTAGCATTGCCAGCTTTTGCTTTCAAAAAATTACTTAAACCTGTTAAAAAAATCATACACACAAAAATAAGAAAAATGGAAAAAATTAATGCTCCGATATTTTTTTGAGTTGGTTTTCTTTTTGTGCGTACATGTGCCATAGGTTTTTAATTTTAATATAATTAGAAAATTTTTATACATATATTCTAACACAAAAAATAGTCGGAATTTCTTCCGACTACACTTCGTTTGTTATTTTTTCTTTAACAAAAATCTTTCATTCCAGCCACAGATGACTAGAGATACAAAATCTTCTGTTTCATTTTTCTTTTCCTTAATAAGTTTACAGGGAGAGAAAATATAAATAATACCTTCACCAATTTTAGACTTGGGCTGATTCCAGGCAATAAGTACAGAATCTCCGATTTGTTTCTCGGAAAGAAATTTACAAACATCTTTTACAGAAGAATAGTCTGAAATATCCGGCTCAAATTTTAATAAAAAATTTTTAAAAGATTCTGGAGCAAAAAATAAAAAAATATTTTCTACCTCTAAACCTTTGTTTGCTAAATAACTTTTAAAGGAGCTTATTATTTCCTCCTTGGTTTCTCTTGTAATTCTCATTTTAAATGAACTTTTAAGTGTTGAATTTTACTTTGACTAATTAGAATATACAAAAGAATTCAAAGATTGTCAATATAGAGATTATTCTTCTTTTTTACGATTCGCTTTGGCACGCATTGCTTCATTTAAAATTTGTTTGCGAAGTCTTACGCTCTTTGGAGTAATTTCAAGATATTCATCTTCATTCATTATTTCAAGACCTCTTTCAATAGATAATTCCCAAGCTGGGATAAGGGTAATTGCATCATCAGATCCAGAAGCACGCATATTGGTTAACTGCTTACCTTTGGTTGGATTAACTACCATCTCTTCACCTTTACTTGTGTTACCTATAACTTGTCCGTCATAAACTTCTACTCCTGGACCAATATACAAAGTTCCTCTATCTTGAAGATTAAAGAGTGAAAATCCTAAAGCTTTCCCACTTTCCATACTTGTCATAGACCCGAAAAGTTTTCTCTGAATATTTCCTACAAAATCTCCAAACTTTATAAATCTAGAAGAAAGTATTCCGAGACCTTTTGTGTCTACAATAAACTCCCCTCTATACCCAAGTAGTCCTCGTGTTGGCACTTCTGCGCGGATTCTAGCGATGCCCGCTCTTTCATTCATATCTGTCACTATACCTTTTCTTCTTCCTAGTTTTTCCATCACCACTCCTGAAAATTCATTTGGCACATCTATTACCACCTCTTCAAAAGGTTCTTCTTTTTTTACAATATCTCCGGCTTCATTTTTTGTTTCATGAAAAATAACTTTTGGTTGAGAAACTTGAAGTTCATATCCTTCTCTTCTCATATTTTCAAGAAGCACTGCAATATGCATTTCCCCTCTTCCATAAACCAAATATTTATCAGTATCAAAATTTACTTTCAAACCAACATTTACTTCTAGTTCTTTTTCAAGCCTATCTCTGATTTGTCTACCGGTTACATATTTTCCTTCTCTTCCAGCAAAAGGAGAATCGTTTACTAAAAAGTCTAGAGAGATAGTCGGCTCATCAATATGAATAGCTGGTTTCCCTTCAGCGTTTTGATCTTTCAAAAATGTTTCTCCAATAAAAATATTTGGAAATCCGGCAATCATGACAATATCTCCAGCTTTTGCAAATTCACTTTCAATTTTATTGACCCCATAAAAAGTAAATATTTTTGTAATCTTGCCAATAGAAACATTTCCTGTAAAAGGATCTTTCACAAAAATACTTTCTCCTACTTTAGCTATACCATCATAAACTCTAGCTATAGCCATTCTTCCTAAGAAGTTGTCGTAAGCTAAATTGAAAACTTGTGCCACAAAACTATTATTTATATCACCTGTCGCTTTTGGAACTTTTTCTAAAATTGTATCAAGAAGTGGCTCTAAATTTACTTTTTCATCTCCTAATTCTTTCATGGCTACCCCTTGGCGTCCAATAGCATACACTGTAGTAAAATCTAATTGTTCATCATCAGCTCCAAGCTCTAAAAATAACTCAAAAACTTCATCGTGAACTCTTTTTACATCACTTGCTGGTTTATCAATTTTATTAATAACAACGATAGGTTTTAAACCGAGCTCCAAACTTTTTTTCAAAACAAATCTAGTTTGTGGCATTGGTCCTTCTTGAGCATCAACTAAAAGTAATACTGAATCAATAGAACGAAGTACACGCTCCACTTCAGAACCAAAATCAGCGTGTCCTGGAGTGTCAAGAATATTTATTTTTGTACCTTTATAAATGACAGAAGTATTTTTTGCATAAATAGTAATACCACGCTCTTTTTCGAGATCGTTTGTATCCATAGAAAATCCTTCTTCCAAAACTCCGCACTCTTTCATAAGCGCGTCTGTCAAAGTCGTTTTTCCATGATCCACATGAGCGATGATGGCAATATTTCTTATTTCTTTATATTCTTCATTCATATTTTTATTTTTAGCCACAAAAATAAAAGCGCTTCGGCTTTTAATTTAAAGTAAAATAATACCACAAAAATAAAATAAATCAAAAGGTTTAAAAATTATTTTTCAAGAATCTTCTTCAAAAACGCTTTATTATTTGGCTTTCTACCTAGAAACCTTTTAACGGATTCCATTTCTTCCCTACTTCCACCCACTTCTAAAATTTCTTTTCTATACCTTCTTCCAATTTCTTTCAATCTCTTTTCATTCTTTAAAACTTTCTCAAATTCGGAATAAAAATCATACGCATAGACAAGTGCCCACATATAAGAATAATATCCTGCATCATAACCCATGAGATGCCCAAATCCGGCCGGGAAAATAGCATCTTTTGGTAAATTAGAATTAAAATATTTTTTACTTAGAGTAATATAATATTTTGCTGAATCTGTAGCTTTTATTTTGCCAGAATGTAAATCTAAATCAAATTTTCCAAGTACAAGTTGCCTTAAATTAGCATATCCATTCATAAAATTTTTACCTTCTATAATTTTATTTAAAGTTTTTTCATCTAGTGATTTTTTAGTCTTATAATGCACAGCTAACTTTTTTAAATATTTTTTTTCAAAAAGAAAATTCTCCATGAGTTGTGACGGGACTTCGACGAAATCATGATCGCAATTTGTTCCTGTTTGAGAAAAATAATTAGTGGTAGAAAGCATACAATGTAAAGCGTGTCCTAATTCATGGAAAATTGTTTCTACCTCTCCTAAAGACAAAAGTGAAGGTATTTCTTTGGTGGGTTTTGGAAAATTGCAGAGTAAAACATCTACTGGAATAGAGTTTATACCTGTTAGATATTTTGCATGTCCAGCGTGAGTATATTTTCCCTCTCTAGGAAATAGATCAAACATTAAATAAGCTAAAACTTTTTTAGATTTCTCATCAGAAAATTCATATAGGCGAACATTTTTATCTACCAAATTAATTTTCTTCTCAACTCTTTCTTTCGCATCAATTTCTCTCACTACAAAACCAAATATATTTCCAAAAATTTTAAAAGTCTCTTTTAATACATGCTCTAATTCAAAATATTCTTTAAGTTTAGCGCTATCGTAGCTGTATTTTTTTTCTTTTAATTTATTCATGACGTAGGCCAAATCAAAATATTCTACTTTTTTTATATTCCCATATCCTGAAAGTTCTTTTTGGGCAAATTCATTTAATTCTTGAATATTTGCATTGCTTTCTTTTTCTAATTTTTTAATTAAAGAATTGTTAAAAAGATACACAGCTTTTTCAGATTTGGACATTCTATTTTCAACTCTATAATCTAGATGATTTTTATAGCCTAAAATTTTTGCTTTTTTATCTCGCAATTCTACAATTTCCGAAAGAAGTTTTAGATTCTTTACTCCCCCTTTTTTATAATTTTTATCTACCAATTCTTTTCTTTTTTCTCGACTTTCAGCGTATTGTAAAAATGGAGAAATAGATGGGTAGTCTAAAGTTATTTTATATTTACCCTCTACCTTTTCTAAAGTTTTTATAAAATTTTCTGGCAAACCTTTTAACTCTTCTCGGCTACACAAAATAAAATCACGATATTCATCAATATTTTTGGAAAAATCAATAGAAAGTTTGGAGAGTTTTTTAATTGTATTTTTTAGTTCTTTTTGTTTTGTTTTGGGTAAGTCAAAACCCATTCTTTTGTATCCTTTACATATGTCTTCAAAAAGTTTTACACTGCCGACTCCATATTTTTCATCCAAACTTTTCTTTTCTTTTTGATAATTACCTTCTCTGTATTCAAGAATAGCTTTATAAATTTTATCGTCGTAGACAATATCTACATTTTTTTTAGATAATTCTTTTTCAAAATCATTAGCTAGATCACGATATTCTTTTTTGGTGTGACTTATAGACAAAACTCCTATTTGATGAAAAGTGTCATCAAAAGAATCGTCACAATTTTCTAGCGCTAAAACTGTATTCTCAAAATTTCTTTCTTCTTTTTTAAGAGATTTTATTTCTGAATAGACTCTTTTTTTATTTTCAAAATAATCCTTCAAAAGTTTATCAAAATCTTTTTTAGTATATTTCTGGATTTTAGAAACTGAAAACCAGTCAGGAAAAATCCCCTTTTGAACATTCTTATTCATATTGTTTATCTAAAATTTCTCTATTTTACCTTAAAAGAAACTCTGACTACAGCTGTAATCTTCTTATCAATTGTACTGGTATCATAATAGCCATAATCGCTAGTATCTACACTATCTTTAGCAGTGACTTGGAAAACTCCTTGAGAAGCAGTAATCACAGCTCCAGCAGAATTGCCTGTAGATTTTGCAATAGCTTCTGCTCTTTCAAAAGCGTTTTTGGTAGCTTCATTTAGCATTTCAGATTTTACATTATCAAATTCGGTATAAAAATATTGTGTATTTTGTACAGAAATATTAGCAGAGTTTAAAGTAGATCCGAATTCACTATTAAGAGCACTATTTAGGTTTAGAGAAAGATCTTTAATTTGATCTACATCATCTGAAGAAACTTTAATTGTTTGGTTGTAATCATTATATCTTTTTCCTAAACAATTATCCCAAGAGTCCTTATCTCTAAGAGAGCATTGAGATGATGTGTAAAAAGAAAGTATATCAATATTTTCAGAACTTATACCATAATTAATTAAATACTTTGTAATATTATCTCTAATATCGCTTAAATTTTTAATAGCTTGAGTATCAGAAACATATAAAGAATCAGTTCTAAAGACTATAGACAGACTTCCTTTATCAGAAGTAACATATCTTTCAGCTGTTCCAGAAACTGTAATCCCTTGCGCATTAGTAAGTACAGAAATATTATTTAAAGAAGACTTAAAGAAAGAACCTAAAATAATAAAACCTAATAAGAGTAAAACTCCAAAAATAAAATATGGAGTTGAAATGATTTTTTTAACTCTTTCAGAGTTAAAAGTATTTTTTGTATCTTGAGACATATATTTTGACTTTTAAATTAATAGCTAGCACCTTAATAATGGTATAATTGTAACATAAAAAATAAACCTTTAAAATATGGATTCTTTTCTTTTTTCCTTCTTTAAAGCTGTATCTTTTTTCGGTAACGAAATGGCTTTAATAGTTTTAATAACCTTAATTTCTTTAATTTTATTATTCTCTTATAATAAAAAAAAGCTTTCCGCATTTATACTTTTTAACTATTTAATAACTATCGGCACAGTGATTATCTTGAAATATATAATTCAAAAACCCCGAAGTTTATTAGCTCTTGTAGAAGAAAAAACTTACGCTTTTCCATCTGGGCATGTCGCTTTAGCGACAACAACTTTTTTACTTTTATTCTTTATTGCAAAATATGTTAAAAATAAATTCTGGAAAATATTTTTAGAAATATTTGCAATATTCTGGCTAGTTTCAACGATTTTTGCTAGACTCTATTTAAAGGTGCACGATTGGCCCGATATTGTCACTTCGATATTTTTAGCGGTCTTTATATTTATTCTCGCCCTTACAATACCGTCTTTTAAAAAAAGTTTTCTGGCGAAAGAAATTAAAAAATAAAAAAATATGCAAAAGGATATTTTAAAAGAAATAAGTAATCATATTTTAAATATTTCCACAATTCAAAGAGCGGAAAATAATAAGCGCTTTTTTAGATGCGCTCCTGGAGAATATGGAGAAGATGATATATTTACCGGACTAACTGTCCCGCAAGCAAGAAGACTCTTAAGGGTTTATAAAGACTTGTCTTTATCTAATACGGAAAAGCTTTTAAATTCCAGAGTTCACGAAGAAAGACTTTTGGCTTTGCTTATTCTTATTGAAAATTTTCAAAAAGGAAATAAAAAGAAAAAAGAAGAAATTTTCAATCTCTATTTAAAAAATATTAAGCATGTAAATAGTTGGGATTTAATAGATTTATCAGCTCCAAAAATTATTGGTGAATATTTGAAAATAAAATATTCTCTGCAAAGTAAAAATTGCTCCGGAGTAAAATTCTTAAAAAAAATAGCTAGTGATAAAAATTCTGAAGGAAAAAATTGGAAAGAAAAACTTTGGTTAAAAAGAATAGCCATTGTTTCCACTTTTGCTTTTATGCTTAAACCTTTTAAAAATGATTATGCTCCAGATATCATTTTTGAAGTACTTAATAAAATTTTTTCTGAAAAAGATGAAATTAATTCTCACGATTTAATTCAAAAAGCTTCCGGGTGGATGCTTCGCGAATATGGTAAAAGAGTCGACGAGAAAAAATTAAAACAATTTCTTTTAGAAAATTTTGATAAAATAAAAAAACAAAGAACTTTGCTTCGTTATTCCATTGAAAAGATGTCAAAAGAAGAAAGATTGTTTTGGTTAAATAAATAAAACCCTGATTTCTCAAGGTTTTATTTATTAATAGGATTTTAACAAAAATTTTAATTCGCACCTTCCAATTCTAGAATTTCAGCTATAACATCTGGACGAAAACCGACTACGATTTTTCCATCAATATCTAGAACTGGAACTCCCATCTGCCCGCTTTTTTCAACCATTTCCATAGCTTTTGCTCTGTCTTTAGATACATCAGCTTCTTCAAAAGCGATATTTCTTTCACTTAAAAAGACTTTTACTCGGTCGCAAAAAACACAAGATGGAGTAGAATACACTATAATATTTTTATCAGTTTTCATATTTTAATTTTTACTTAATAGCTTTCCAATTGTAATAAACTTTTTATCTTTAGTCTTATAGAAAATCTGCTTTCCTTCTCTTCTTGTGGAGACTATTTTATTATCTCTAAGAATTTTCAAATGTTGAGAAAGGGCTGATTGACTAAGCTGACAAAGCTCTAATAGATCATTTACAGTCTTTTCTTTTTCAAGGCAAAGGATAAGACCTAGTCTTTCTTTATTGCCTATAGCTTTACATGTTTTTTGATCTATCATATTTATATATTAGCATATCCTAATATGTAAAGCAAGTTTAAAATAAATTAACTGTTAATAACTCAAAAAAGACCTTATTTTACGGTAATCCAATACTGAGGACCAGCTTTACAAGGACCTTCCCCGTCAGAAAGATCCAGTATACACCAATCAAATCTTTTATCGTTTAAATATACCTGTACCTCTTTTACTGAATCGAATTGGAAAGCTGCCGCTTCAATTTGCGCTTTAAATTCTGGGTCAGCACAAATTCCAGGACTCATAACACTCCCAGTTAAATATACTTTTGCGATACCGTTATTTAAAACAACTTTATCAAAAAAAGTTTTTTCAAAACCAGCTACTGTATTTCTAAAACCATCCGTAGAAATTTCTGGACCATGTTTTATATCAAAAAGTAAGCTATAAGTTGTTTCTAAAACTTTTTCTGTTTTCGGAACAGCATGAGGTGCATAAAAAATATCAGCTCCACAACCAATAGTTGTACCATCTTTTATCAAAGGAACTTGAATAACTGTAAATATTTCTTTGTGATTATCTCCGTACATACTTCCATCACAATATTCTCCAATACAAGCATATCGACTAGGAATTCTATTGCCAGTCTCTGGATCTTTAATTTGAACAATTGCTGGGGAATCAGCGAAAATGGTATCTGTAGTAGTTGAAACTTCAAGCGTAGAAGAAGCTACATTTTCCATATTGTTTTGCTCTATAACCTGCTCCTGTTTTTCTAAATAATTATTCCAAATAAGCCCAGCCACAAGTCCAATTGTAGCAATTATAATTATTTTTATTGTTGTTTTCATATTTTTATCTTAAGTTTATTTTACCTTAATATTAAAAAATTAGTGTATGCTATTAACAAAAAACTCAGTAATAATATACAAAAGCCAGAAGGCAAAAAGTATAAACCCTTCTTTTTTACTAAGGGTTTTTTCAGAATGCATAAAGCGAATTAAAAGAATAGAGGCTACAAGCATAAAAGCTCCGGTTACAAATATAATTTTTGGCGGGAAAGAAAAAGGCTGAATAATAGCTAAAAGTCCTACTACTATAGTCACATCTGCTAAAACTGTCCCCAATAAATCCCCTACAGCCAAATCATCATCTTTCTTTTTAACTGACCTTAAAGAATAAAATAGTTCTGGCATAGTGGTACCCAATCCTATAATTAAAATACCAATTAAAATAGCTGGGATCTGGAGAGCGTTAGCTAAGCTTGTAGCGGAAATCACCACATAATGAGACCCTACTAAAAGTAAAACCATTGCTAAAAGGAAAAAAGCTATATTTTTTAATTTTGCCTCCCTTTCCCCTAAATGCGGAACTTTCTCAGCGTCATTTTTAAAAATATAATAGTAAAAAACTAAACCGATAATAATAAGTATTGCTCCTTCTACTCTTGTATAATTACCGTTTAATCCGAAAAGTAGTGGCAATAAAACAAACAAAGGATAAAGCTTTATGTCTTTTAAGATATCGCTTTTAATTTTTAATCCCCTTCCAGCATAAAAAATAATTATAGCGAAAACCAATGTTAAATCTGCAATATTTGAACCAAATAAGGTTCCGAGTCCAAATTCTGGTATACCTTTTAGTGCTGAATTAATTACAATCAGAGTTTCTGGTAAAATACCCACAATAGCTACCACGACAAAGCTCATTACATGTTTAGAAAATCTAAAGTTTTGAGAAAGTTTTACAGAATATGTCGTCGCCAGAGTCGCTCCCTGAATAACTAAAGTGAAAGCCGAAACAAAAATGAGTATATTTGCAAGCATAAATTTAAAAGCCTTATTTTATAAAGTATAAGAATATTTTAACACGAATTAAAATCTTTATTTTTACTATCTATTTCCTTTTGCCCTATTGTGAGTTTTGCAAAGCATTTGGCAGTTTTTGATATCACTTTTTCCTCCTTTACTCCAAGCGGAAACATGATCTGCATCCATCTCACTTAAACTCCAAATCTTTTCTTTATTTACTTCATGACCAATAGCACAAAGTGGACAGTTTGATTTACCTTCTTTTTCTGCTTTTTCAGTTTGTGTCTTGTAAACAGATTTTTTTGTAGCTTCATCAAATACTCTAATATCTAAAAGTTTACTATCTATGCCTCCACCTAAAATATATTCAAATATTCCTTTTCTATTTTTTACATAAGGATCTCCGTACAATTTTTGTACTTCTTTAGAAACTTTTTTAGGATCATAAGACTTTTTATAATATTCTTCATACAGTCTTCCCCATTCCAAACCAGACATTTCGCTTTCTACATCAATAAATACACTAGATACCCAATCGATGACACTATTAAAATATCTTTTTAATTCATTTATATTTTTATCAAATCTATGACGACTCATATACTCACCAATATTTCCTTTACTTACCCAATCCAAAGCTCTTTCTAAAAAGTCTTGTTTTGGATTTCAAAAATGCCTTCAAAATAGCGGAAAAATACCATGCCGAGGCGCGAAGCGCCGAGGCAACCTCTTTCAATTTCGCTGAAAGTGCAATTTGGCGGAGACGATGGGATTCGAACCCATGAGGATATTTCTACCCTGCCTCGTTAGCAGTGAGGTGCCTTCGACCAGCTCAGCCACGTCTCCAATAGTTAGCATTCTACCATAAAATTACTTTTTTATAAAAATACTGTATAATTGGCTTATAATTTAAATAAAAAGTTTTATGAAAAAAGAATTTATAAATTTTGTTCGAGAAAAAGGAGTTATTGGTTTAGCTGTAGGTATTATAGTCGGTGGAGCTGTGACGGCAGTAGTCAATTCTATAGTAGTCAATTTCATTAATCCTATTGTTGGAGCTTTGATTGGAAAAGGAGAAAACTTGTCAGCTTATACTTACACTATCCCTTATACAGAAATCACTTTTGGTTGGGGAAGTTTAGTGGCAGACTTGATTACCTTTTTAAGCATTTTACTTGTAGTTTATTTACTTTTCGTCAAAAGTCCGCTAAATAAACTAGATAAACCAAAAGAAGAAGCCAAATAGTCTAAAAGAATTAAAAACGACAAAAACCCACAACTGACTGTGGGTTTTTGTTTCAATACTTTTAAAATAAAATTATTTAGAAGCTAGTTCTACGTCGATATCGATTGAAGTTTTATCAATCTTATTCATAATAGCGATTACTTGGTCTTCATAACCTTTGATAACAGTACCATTGTAATAATAGAGTTTCTTTTTAACGTCTGGAGTAGCATAATATCTAGCGGTCCTTGGGTTTGCCCCAGCCAGATTTTTCCCAACTACTTCAATTGCTTCGTTAAAATCAGAGAAAGGAATTTTTGCTGACCCCCAACCGAAAGGATTATTATTTATATAATTTTTCCCTCCAGATGATTCACGAACAGCAATTGCTGGTAAGAGATCGTATGGAAGACCATATTTTTCCGCTACCAAAACAAATTGCATACCGTGACCAAAGAGTGGCATACTTCTCTCATGAAAATAAGTATTTATTTTGAGAGCTTTCTCTAGTCTATCTTTTTCAACGTCTGTAAGTTGAAAACCATTTGTAACGACTTCTTCCGTTGTATTTGCGGTGTTATTATCACCAACAATTACAGACGGAACTGTATTTAACTCTAGAGCTGACATAGCAAGTAATGGAATAAATGCCATGACAAGAAGAGTATTGTGTAGTTTTTTTATCATAATGTTGCGGTTTAAGCCCCGCCAACTATTCACGACTGTATATATAAACAAAAAATGAGCTTATCGCTCAAGGCAAATATATTAGCAAATCAAAATAAAAAAGTCAAGAGTTATACAACTGAATTTCTTAACTGTCAAATGAGTGTAAAAATAACCCTTATTTTACAATACTTTTTACAAACTATCCAAAATATGCTAAAATTTAGAAGTTCGAAATTAACAAAAATAATTGGCCTTATCGTCTAGCGGCTAGGACATATCCCTCTCACGGATAAAACCGGGGTTCGATTCCCCGTAAGGTCACATTTTTTCTAAAAACTATAACCTGCCCTCCTCTTTTAACTTATTTTTAAACTTTTTAAAGTTATTATTACTTCTATTTGCCACTTCAGCCAGAGCGTAAAACCTAGGAAAGAGCATATAATTCACTTTTTCTTCTGTATTTAAATATTCAGTCCAAAGATTTGCCTGAACTCCAAGAATCTGCTTCTCGTGTTTATTAAAGAAATTATATCCAAGCTCTTCTTCTAATTTAAAATTATAAATTTTCTCTAAGGGTATATATCCTCCAATAGCTAATGGCTCTGTCTTTTTTTCTGATTGATAATAATCTAAATACAAATAATTGGCCGGACAAAATATGGCGCTTCCACCTTTTTTAATAAAATCTTTACCAATCCAGATATCTTGCCAACACATTAGTATTGAATTTGTCTCTAAAGCAACCTCGAAAGCATCTTCCCACATTATGACTTTTTTATTTTTAGATTTTAAATATAAAGCGATTTCTCTTAATACTCTATTATATTTCTCTTTGTCTCCGTCATAATTTTTAAGTGGAACCTCATCTCCCCCAATATGTATGTATTCACCACTAAAAACTTCTATAAGCTCATCAAAAATATCTTTTAAGAAGTTGATAGTTTTAGAATCATCCTTTACAACATTTGGAAAAATCCCCCAATACGTTTCGACTTTCTTTGGAGCTTTGCCAGCGGAATACTCTGGGTAAGCATAGAGCATGGCTGTCACATGTCCTGGAATATCTATTTCTGGAACTATGGTCACACCTTTTTCTTTAGCGTATCTGTCGAGTGCTTTTAATTCTTGTTTTGTATAATAAAATTTATATTCTTTTTTATCACCTTTATATTTAGTAAAGGGCATCCAAGGAGTAGGAAAATTTTTCTCTATTACAGTTTCTTTTCTCACACTCCCTTTTTCATGCAATAATGGATATTTTTCTATCTCAATTCTCCAACCCTGATCGTCAGTAAGGTGTAAATGTAATCTATTTAAATTATTCTCGGAAAGTTTATCTATAAGACTATATAAATATTGTAAACTTACAGCATGGCGGGCTACATCAAGATGAAGCCCACGCCAAGAATATTCGAAATCGAAATTACGGACTTTTTTTTGATTTAAAACGCCAATTTTTAGGAGTTTTATTTTTAATTTGACTCTTTTAAACACTTTTTTAAACATGTTATATATTTTTAGTTTTTTGATATGCTACAATATATCATATGGAAACAATTTTAAGATCAGACATTTTTTTCTTTATTAGCTCTATATCGGTAATAGTTATTACTTTATTATTGGTAGTTATTTTAATTTTTGTAATAGTAGTTTTATCAAGAATCAATAGAAAGGTTAAAAGATTTCAAGCTCAGCTTGAATTAGTAAAAGACGATATAGTCTCCTTTAAAGAGGACTTATTAAAAAGTTCCATATTTGCATCTTTATTAAAACTATTTTTACAAAAAAGTAAAAGTAGAAGCAAAAAAAAATAAATACATGAAAAAAACAAATCAAAATAATAATGCTGGAACAGCAGCCGGCATAACTGTAGGAGTTGCAGCTGTTGGAGCTATTGCTTATTTGCTTTTTGGCCCAGACGGAAAGAAAAATCAAAAAATTGTAAAAGGTTGGGCAGTAAAAATGAAAGGAGAGATTATGGAAGAATTGGAAAAAATGGAAGAAATTTCTGGCCCTGTTTATGAAAAAATAGTTGACAAAGTTGGAGAGAAATATAAAAAAATAAAAAATCTCGATCTTGAAGACGTTACTAAAGAAATAGACTCTTTTAAAAAGAATTGGAAAAATATAGAAAAGAAAAGTAAACCAGCCGCTAAAAAAATAGCTAAGAAAGTAGTAAAGAAGGTGGGAAAGAAAGTCGTTGAAAAATAAATTTAGAAAACTTTTTTCTCTTAAAAATTAACACTTAAAGTGTTAATTTTTAATTTGTTTATGGTAAAATACCTATGTGGGGAATTTATAAGTTATTTAATTAAATAAATATGAATCTAATACTTTGGATTGTTTTGGGTGCTTTAGCTGGTTGGATAGCTAGCTTAATTATGGGATCAAATCAAGGACTATTAATCAATATCATTGTAGGTGTCCTTGGTGCCACAATTGGAGGATGGGTTATGAGTTTTTTCAACCAAGCAGGAGCAACTGGATTTAATCTATACAGTCTTTTAGTGTCAGTAATTGGTGCTATTATCTTAATTTGGATTGTAAGACTTATAAGAAAATAAAAAATCTTTAAAAATAAAAACGCTCAAATGTGAGCGTTTTTATTTTTTATTTTCTTTCCCAAACCTTTTCTTGTCTAACTAATTCTTCTTCAGGATCATACATGTCTCTATTAAGAACCATTCTTACAACTTTTTCCATTCTTGCCCCTTGAGATCCTTTTATAAAAATAAGATCACCTCCGAGCTCTTTTTCCCCTCTTCCTTCTTTATAATCTTTTTCGATTTCATTTTCTAATACAAGTAAAGTTTCTCTTCCGGCTTCAATACTTCCAGGAACAAAATAAACATTGTCTCTACTCATTCCTTTTTCTAATGCTGATTCACCAATAAACTTTGCCCGAACTCCACTAACAATTAAAATATCAGCTACCCCAACTAATTCTTCACCCACTTTTTCATGCTCTTCTTTTGTAAAATTACCAAGCTCTAACATATCCCCAAGCACAAAAATCTTCTTTCCTGGGATTTTTATATTTTTAACAACTTCAATACCGTGAGTCAAAGCTTTTGGAGAAGAATTATAGGTATCATCGATAATAGTAGAATTTGAAACGCCTTCTAATAATCTCATTCTCCCTTTTGTCTTTTTATTTTTTTCAATATCTTTAATGGTTTTCTCTATATTTATATTAAAAATGTCTGCGATTAATATAGCTGGTAAAATAGAATAAAAAATTGCTTCTCCTAAATTGCCAATTATTTTTACATGATAATTTTCAGCACCCTTTAAAAAGACTTGCCCAGAAACACCTTTTATTTTTGTTACATATTTATTTATTTCTTCAATTTCAACTTGTATATTTTTACCAAAAATATCAGCCTCTGGGTTTTCAAGTGAAAAAGATTTTTGAATAATATTTCGACTTTCTGCTTCTTTTGCAATCTTTACACAATCCTTATCGTCTAAATTATAAATTAAAACTCCTTCCTCTTTTAAGTTTTCAACTAAATATTTTTTTTCTCTGACCAATAACTCTCTATCATTTCCAAAAAATTCAATATGCACAGGCACCTCAGCAAAAGCCGTAAGAACAACAATGTCCGGTTTTATAAACTCACAAACTTTTTTAATATCCCCTGGCATATCTGCGCCTATTTCTAAAATCAGATATTTATAAGGAAATTTATCAAACATTTTTACAAAACCGTTTAAGATAATTTTTAGCCAAAGAGCAGGGTTTGCCCATCCAGATTCCATTCCTAAAATAGTCAAAGGTATTCCTGTGTCACTATTCATGCTTTTTTTACTAGCTAAGACAAGTGAATCCTCTTTTTCATTAACAAGATTTTTTCTAAGAGCAGCGTGGATAGAGTCTTTTGTTGAAGTCTTTCCTAAATTACCAGTGATTGCTATAATTTTTGGATTATTTTTTTTAAGTAAAAATTGAGCTTGCCAAGTTAAAATTTTAACAATAATTTTTTTAAAAAAACCTTTCATAATTTTATAATTTGATAATTATTTTCTCAAATAACTATATTCTGAACAGTCACATTTTTTGACTTTTTTACCAGAACCGCAAGGACATGGATCATTTCTAGAAATTTTCTTTTTTTCATCTTCTTTTTCGTCTTCTTTATTATTAGAAAAAGTCTGATTCTTCATTTGGGATTCTTTCATTATCTTTTGCGCTTCTAAATTTGCAATCACATTGTCTATGTGTGTTACAAAATTATAGAAATCTTCTTTCATTTGTGATTGCATTGCATGATAAGTATTTAAAGCTTCCTTTTTGTATTCTACTAAAGGATCTCTTTGTCCATAAGCACGAAGATTTACAGATTGGCGAATATTATCCATATGTTCGAGATGTGCCATAAAATGTTGATCGACAATTTGTAAATAAATACTCTTTAAAACTTCGTAAAATACGTCAGAACCATATTTTTCTTTTCTTTCTTCAACAAATTTTTCTAACTCTGGTCTAACCTCATAGAGTTCAGCCAATACTTTATCGAGCTCTCCTCTATCAGAAAGTAAAACTTTTCTTCTTCTATCATAAATATGTTGCCTTTGATGATTTAACACATCGTCGTATTGTAAAGTATGCTTTCTGGCATCAAAGTTAAATCCTTCAATTTTTTCTTGAGCACCCTCTAAAACATTGGAGACCATTTTTGATTTAATAGGCATATCTTCAGCCAAACCAAATCTACCCATCATAGTTTTTACGGATTCGCCACCAAAAACTCTCATAAGATCATCTTCTAAAGAAACTAAGAATTGTGTTGCGCCATTATCCCCTTGTCTTCCGGAACGTCCACGAAGCTGATTATCGATTCTTCTTGCTTCATGTCTTTCTGTACCAATCACAAAAAGTCCTCCCAATTCATTAATTTCATCTTTTTCGGCTTGAGTTGGATTTGAGCCACCAAGTTTAATATCCACTCCACGACCGGCCATGTTTGTAGCAATTGTTACCGCATGCTTTCTACCGGCTGCCGCAATAATTTCTCCTTCTTTTTCGTGATTTTTAGCATTCAAAATAGAGTGAGGAATACTTTCTCTTTCAAGATATTTTGAAACTAGTTCATTTTTTTCAATAGATATAGTACCGATGAGTACAGGTTGCCCTTTTTCAAAAAGATCTTTTACTTGTTTAGCAAGAGCTTTTAGTTTTCCTTTTTCAGTTTGGAAAATAAGGTCAGCTTTGTCATCTCTTTGAGAAGGTTTATTAGTCGGAATAGTTGTTACCGGTAAACCATAAACTTTGAAAAATTCTTCTTCACTTGTCTTAGCTGTACCAGACATTCCGGATAGTTTTTTATAAAATCTAAAATAGTTTTGGAAAGTGATAGAAGCTACAGTTCTAGATTCTTTTTGAATTGGAACATTTTCTTTAGCTTCAATAGCCTGATGAAGTCCATCACTCCATCTTCTACCAGGTTGCATACGTCCAGTAAATTCATCCACAATCATTACTTCTTTTTGAATTCTGCCGTCGTCTTTTTGCATGTCTCTAACCACATATTGCTTTTCTCTAATAAATAAAGCTTTAGCTTTTACAGCGGTCTCTAAATGGTGCACTAGTTTAATATTTTCAGAAGCGTAAAAATTTACAAGATTAAATTCTTTTTCTGCTTTTTCTATACCGCTCGGTTTAAGAGAAATGGCTCTTTGTTTTTCATCTTTATCAAAATCTTCTCCATCAATTAATTTATCTGCAAAACGAGCGAATCTCTTATAAAGCTCGTCAGATTCCTGAGCTTCTGAAGAAATAATAAGAGGGGTTCTTGATTCGTCTATAAGAATAGAGTCCACTTCGTCCACAATAGCAAAATTGTGCTCTCTTTGTACAAGATCTTCTGGATTGTAGACTAAATTATCTCTCAAATAGTCGAATCCAAATTCATTATTTGTCCCGTAAGTAATATCCGCTTCGTACGCTTCTTTTCTGGAAACAATTTTCAAATATTCATTTTCAATTTTAAAGCTTCCGGTCTCTTCAATATCTTCGTCTGTATTTTCAGCTTTCAATTCACTAATTTTACTAATTGAATGTCTATCAAAAAGAAAAGATATTTGATGGTTAAGTACTCCAACAGTCAAACCAAGAAAGTCGTAAATTCTACCCATCCACACAGCATCTCTTTTAGAAAGATAGTCATTTACTGTTACAATATGCACCCCTTTTCCAGAAAGTCCGTTTAAATAGGCAGGCAATGTCGCCACTAAAGTTTTTCCTTCTCCGGTTCTCATTTCAGAAATATATCCTTTGTGCATTATAATACCTCCGACAAGTTGTACAGGATAATGCATCATAGCTAAAGTTCTACGCGCAGCTTCACGTACTAAAGCAAAAGCTAAAACGATATTTTCATCTAAAATTTCTTGAACGATTTTTTGGCTTTGTTTTTTAAATTCATCATCTGGAAGATTTTTTTCTTTTAACAAATCCTCTTTTTCTTTAATTTCTGTACGAATTTTCTTTTTCAATTCTAAACTTGTATTTTTCAAATCCTCGTCTGTAAGCTCTTTCATTTTCATTTCTTGAGCTAAAACTTTTTCAACTGTTGGATTTAGTTTCTGAATTAATCTTTCATCTTCAGATTTAAAAATTTTCTTTAAAAACGGCATATAATTTTAAGAGTTTTTAAAAACCCTTCTTATGGATTAAGCTAATTTTAGTTAAATAATAAGGCTATTTTAACACAAAAATATAGCTTTTACCACTTTAAATTAAAGTTAATATATTTATTAAGGTGTTTCTGGCGCTGGCTCTACTGGCTCTTTAATAGGATCAATAACTGGTTCTTCTACTATCGGTTGAACGTTTTCTAAAATTTCAGCAATGCTACTTCTTGTATCTGGCTCTACGAGCGTATCACTACTTGAAGCAGTAACTTCTTCAATCACAGGAGAACTTGTTGAAGTAGAACTTTGGGAAGAAGGTGTTGATGCCTCAGTCTCTGTTGTAAGATTATCAACATTACTTGGTTTTTCTGGTGTAGGAGCCGTCAATCCAATACTAAGTCTTTCTAAATCATCCCCTGTTATACAAATATATTTTCCAGCAGAATTTTTAATACAAAGTTTTTCTACTTCAAGTGTTCCAGACTCTGTTATTCTCCAATTTCCACTCGCACTCTCTAAAGCTTTAATATTTGTAAGAGCATTATTATTCATATTAAGAGAGAAGCTAGATTTAGTTAAAGTGTTAGTTAAAGCTTTAATCGAAGCTAAAGAAGATGTAGAGAATAAAGTTTCTAAATCAGTAAGAAGATTGGTTTGCTCTTCAGAACCAGAGGAGAAAGAAGCTAGGTTTAAAGAAAGGTTATTAAGTGAGGTTCTGATAGTGTTGTTAATTAAATTGAATGAGCCAGTGTTAGCAAATATAGATTTACTATTTAACTCATTTACAGCGGAGACCAAATATGGAGTCATACCAGCATAGTTTATAGCTTTTAGATTAGAGACCGGATCTGTAGAAACTAAGTCTGGGAAGATTTGTTCCATATTTTGAGCAATAAATCCTGTATGTTTTGCATCTCCATCATTTTCACTATTCCAGTTGTATTTTACTACTTCTAGTTTTGATAATTTATCTAAAGTGGATGTTCCGCTTGGATCTAGAGACACTGTAGTTAATGTAAAGGTTTCTGCTGTATTTAATAGTTCAATATTCTTTTTAAGATTAATATCTGAAGAACAAGAGAGAGATGTATTATTTGGATTAATGGTACAGTTACCAGTAGAGTTTGTGAAGCGGGCAACGATACCAGAAACGCTAGAGTTACCAACGTCGAGAGTGTAGGTTGGGATGACTCTAATACCTAAAGAAGCTCCTATATATCCAGATCCATCAATTCTAAAACTAGCTGATTGATCTGAAGCAGTTTGATTCATTATATACCTAGGATCTGTCATTGTGAGTAAGGTTCCAGAATACATTCTTCGTACAACACCAGTACTTTCATTTACCATGAGAAGCATATCTGTAGGAGCAGCTGTTTGTAACCCAACCAATTGAAGTGGATCAGCCGTATCTTGTACAGTCAATCTGTATCCTGGAGTATTTGTTCCGATACCAATCTTTCCTCCAGCAATAGGAGTGGTCAATGGATTTCCTGAAGTGGTAGAATAGAATCCTGTTCCAAAAAGTACACCTCCAATGTTCATAGAGTTAGCTGTAGCATTTGGAAGAGAAATGTTGGTACCAATAATAATATTATTTGCTCCTATGTTGTTACCAGCAAAGGACATACCGGATTGGAATCCTAAAAGACTAGAGTAAGAAGCGCTGGAAGCAGAAGATCCTGCGTTTTGTCCATACACAAACATATTAGATGAAAGAGCTTGAGCTCCATTACCCATAGCAATTGAACCTGTACCAGTTGATATTGGAGCCGTAGTTGGAGCTGTAACGTTTTCCGCATACCAATTTAAAGTAGTTCCGCCTCCTCCACCAAGTGAAGAAGTAGGGATTTGTCTAACTACACCTCCAGCATCTACTGTAAGAACTTGATCAGATAATGTTCCTGTTTGTATACCAACAAGTTGTAAAGGATTAGCTGTATCTTGTACAGTAAGTTTGTAAGCAGGAGTGGATGTACCGATACCTAGTTTAGATCCAGAGGTTGGTATTATTTTTGGATCACCTGTTGTATCACTTTGAAGACCTGTACCGAAGAGAAGACCTCCAATATTCATAGAGTTAGCTGTAGCATTTGGAAGAGAGATATTTGTACCGATAATAATGTTATTTGAGCCTAGGTTGTTTCCAGTAAAGGTCATACCGGATTGGAAACCGAAGAGATTAGAGAAAGAAGCGTTAGTGGCACCTCTACCTGAATAATATCCAAAGAAGTTAGAGTTGGCTGCATTAGTTGCTGCATCTCCAGCTCTTCTACCGAAGAAGTTGGAAGATTCTGCGCTTGACGCATTGTATCCTGCATTGATACCGAAGAAGTTGGAGTAGAAAGCGTTTGTAGCATAATAACCAGCACCGGATCCAAAGTAATTAGAATGATAAGCGTTGGTTGCTCCCATACCAGATCCATATCCAAAGAAGTTAGAAGAAGAAGCGTTAGCTGAAGTACCATTACCAGCCCCTGTTCCCATAGCATTTACGTTTATAGCATTTGCTTGTGCAGAGTCTCCTATAGCTATAGATCCTGTTATACCTGAAGCTACAGATGGGGCTACAGAAGGAGTAGCAGATGGTTCAGCAAAATATTTGAGTTTTGTAGAAACTCCATAAGTAATAGAATTATTATCTGCCAAAGTTCCTGTATAGTCGACGACCTGCCAAGTAGTGTTAGCTACTGTATTCATGAGATAAACCGTGTCAAATTGTCCTCCTGTTATATACCCAGCAGCGCCAGTATTGTTTCCTTCAATTAAAATATTATCTCCGGCAGGAGCAGCTACTCTAAATCCTCCTGTACCTAAACCGGTAATACCAATCACGGAACCGATAGCAGCAGTGGTTGGTAAAGTGAGTACTAATTCTGATGCAGAATTAGCAATATACATTCTATTTATTGCTCCAGTTGTATTAACAGTAATAGCAGCAGGTGTGAATCCCCAACCGGTATATGTGGTATTAGTATCACTTTGTTGTTGAGAACCGATTAAGTGATAATATGTGCCGTCATAATAATACATTAAAACTCCTCCTGCAGCAGTAGTGTGTCCCAATGCCGCAGCGTTGGCATTTTGTAATCTAACATTTTTTGCACCAGAGCCATTAATATTCAAAGTTGCTGAAGCGGCAGTTTGTCCAGCTGTATAAGAAAGTAAATATACATCTCCAGCAGTAGGAATATATGCACCGTCTAAAGTGGTAACTATCTTAGCAGCAGTAGAAGCCGCAGTCGTTGTTGTTGCGACAATAAAAGCATTTCTTTTTCCATCTAAAGCATCCCTTAAATCAGTTTGATTTGTTAAAGTTCCAGTTAGAGAACCCCATGGAAGAGTTAGTGAACCTAAAGAAGTAGTAGCAGTTATTCCATTCACAGTTGAAGTAAATACTCCACTAGCATACTCTAGAGAATGATTATTCACCATGGTAGTACTAGATACAATACCATTTACATTAG